>Ga0182015_10006557_pt1 | contig 11655 bp, 11 predicted proteins | sample 712P3MmetaG_FD_120478 | JGI IMG/M metagenome (GOLD analysis project Ga0182015, IMG submission 120478) | Permafrost microbial communities from Stordalen Mire, Sweden - 712P3M metaG | ecosystem: Environmental > Terrestrial > Soil > Wetlands > Permafrost | place: Sweden: Stordalen | collected...
CATTAGTTCCGCCATAGCGCCACACTCTCCCTGTCAAAACTGCTGCATAACCAGTTTACGGCAAATTCGGGCAACGGATCTCCGCTCCAAGGACCACCCTGGATCAGGAGACAGTGTGAGCTTTGAGGAATTTTCCCGTGCCACGAATGCGGGTGCCCCATATCTCGCGTTTTGTGCGAGATGTGGGATTTCGCAGCTCTATCCCCCAGAATCTGTCTAACCCGATAGGCCTGAGGTTAAGGTTTGCGGAATCCCACATCTCGCAAAAAACGCGAGATATGGGGCACCCGAATTCGTGGCAGGGAGAATTTCTGAAAACTGGGCAATGCTAACCGGCCATCTAACAGTGCACTGGGTGTGAACCCGGATGGCCAAACATCGTTGCGTGGAGCCCGATTCAGAGTGCGAGGAAATGCCGGTTGCGTCCGCTTCCGCTCGTTGCATACACTAATAGAGTCGATGGAACGAGGTGGCTAGGGTTCCGATTCTGCTCACTGGAATCAGTCCAAGCGCCACAAAGGACCGGACGGTCCGCACCCAAGGGCAAAAATCCCAGAGGGAAAAGTCGAAAACGACTTCGTGTCTCTGGGAGCTAAAACTTTGCCTCTGACTGCGTTTCTACTCGTCGCTGTAGCCGCTCTGGCCCACGCCACCTGGAATTTTCTTGCCAAGCGGGCTGCTCACTCTAAACATCTCAACTGGTTTTCTTCGGCAACGGAAGCGTTGGTGTTTGCACCCGTCGCGGTCTGGGCGTTGATGCGTGCGTGGTCTGGTCTTGGCCTGCGGCCCGCCCTGTTTTTGTTGACGACTGGTGTGTTGCATTTGCTGTACATGGAGACCCTGCTACGCGGATACCGGGCGGGCGACCTGACGGTCGTGTATCCGCTGGCACGTGGTACGGGCCCGCTGCTGTCTTTCTGTGGAGCGGTGGTTTTGCTGCACGAACACCCATCTCTACTCGCTGGCGTGGGCGCCGTGCTCATTACCGCCGGCATTCTGCTCTCTTCCGGCGGTCTATTGGCTCTGCGCACCAGGCGCAATCACGCGGGCTTGTTTTGGGGCATCGCCACGGGCTCGATTATCGCCTGCTACACGCTGGTCGATGGCTACTCGGTCAAGACGCTTCTGCTTTCGCCTTTTCTGGTGGAGTATGCCGGCAATCTGGTTCGCGCGGTGGTCTTGTCTGCTGGAACGTATCGCCGGCGGGCGTCGCTGGGTGCGGAATACACCCGATATTGGAAAGAAGCGTCTGGCATTGCTTTGCTCACGCCGCTCGGGTACATTCTGGTACTTTTCGCGATGAGGCTGGCGCCGGTAAGCCGGGTCGCTCCCATGCGAGAGATGTCGATGATCATCGGCATGTACTTCGGCGCTAGATTATTGAAGGAAGGGCAGATCCTTCGCCGCGTTCTGGGGTCGGTATGCATCGCGATTGGAGTGGGGGCGCTGGCGCTTGGCTGACCGTCAAGCGACCGGACGCCGAGCGGCCCTATGTGATCAGTTGCGGTGACGTGAAAAAATCGTCGACGGGGGAGTCGACGATGGTAGAAAAGAACTTGGAAAATGTGTTGTGAAACGTAACTGCTATGAGATCAAATTGCCAGAACTTTTGGCGCTTCGTGCAACGAGAGTGCCTCGTTTTTAGAGCCGGCAGAACCTGCCGGCGCCGAGCGAGCGAGCGCGAGAACTGGCCGCTGTGAAAATCGACGAAATCCGCTGTCCTTGTATGCCTTCTCCAGCGCAACCAGCACGGCGTTGACGAGATCGCCGCTCGTCAGCTCAAAGGTCTGCCAATCCTCGTCCTGATCGGCCTGGTTTTTGCAACCGTTTCTGAACGAAATAGCAGTGGAACTGTTAAGAGTGCGCCTATCGGGCAGGATCGCAAACAAAACTTTGCGATGATAAAACGCGCAGGTGCCAAAAACATGGCACATTGTCACGCCGGGCCAGTGCAACATCTCTTTGCCCAGAAGCGAACACCAATCCTGCATTTCCTGTGTAACCGGCAGTGAGAGATAGTTCATATCTGTAGACCATGTTAAAGCGAAAGGCGTGTGAATAGCAAAAATGCATCAGTTGTTGGGCGTTCAGAGGGCTATCGAGGGGCGAATCGTTCACGTTCAGGGCATTTGCCGGCGCGCGAGAGACGCGCGCCATAACTTTATGTCTTGTTAACAGGCCCGGGGTAGGCTCCAGATGCCAAAGTCATTCAGGCGTCGATACATTTCAGGGCCAACCTGAACAGATGAATCTGGGTGATCCGAATACCAGGGTAGCGGCTGCTCCTTGGCCTGGTCTCTGTGGTCCAACGGGTGGATGAGGTTGGACCACGAACGAACCACATGCCCCTACGTTTATCCTTGTCAAAGCAAAACTGGATGGCAGGCCGCGGTAGCCGGGATCCGCGCAATGCACCATTGCTCACCTGCAGGAGAGTGATTCTCGATGTCGCCACGCAAGGCGGAGGTTGCGATCGTTGGCGCGGGCATCCTCGGGTTAGCTCACGCCTACCTTGCTGCGAAAGCCGGCAAATCGGTCGTGGTTCTCGAGAAGAGTCCGCGCGCGGCCGGCGCCTCGGTGCGTAATTTCGGCATGGTGTGGCCCATCGGCCAGCCGGCCGGACCGATGCTGGCACTCGCGTTACGCAGCCGCGAGTTGTGGCTGGAAATTCTTTCCCAGGCAAATTTGCCGCGCCGCGAAACCGGATCGCTCCATCTAACCTACCGGGCAGACGAGGCGGCCGTGGCGCAGGAGTTCTCGGAGGCCGGTCCAAAGTTGGGCTATCCATGTTCCTGGCTGAAACCACGCGAGGTTTTGGAGCGCTCGCAAGCCGTTCAGCCCGAGGGACTTGCGGGCGCCTTATGGAGCAGCACGGAATTTACCGTCGATCCCCGTCAGATCCTCCACTTGTTGCCGGTTTTTTTGGCAGAACAATACAAGGTCCAGTTCGTCTTTGGAACGGCGGTGACCGCAATCGAGCACCCGGTGTTGCATACCGGCGGGGGACAGTGGCAAGCGGAGACGGTGATCGTTTGTAGCGGCGATGACTTTGAGACCCTCTATCCGCAGCACTATGCAACCAGCGGCCTCACTCGCTGCAAGCTGCAGATGATGCGCACGGCCCCGCAAACAAATGGATGGCAACTCGGTCCCTCGCTGGCGGCGGGTCTTACTCTGCGCTTCTACCCCGCTTTCCAGGTTTGTAAAGCTCTTCCTGTGCTTAGCCGGCGCATTGCAGAGGAGACGCCTGAGTATGATCGCTGGGGAATTCATGCCCTGGTGTCGCAAACTGTGGATGGAGCGCTCACTCTCGGTGATTCGCATGAATACGGGCTCGCCGTCGATATCTTCAACAAGGAAGAGATTGATGACATCATCCTCCGTTACACAAAGCAGTTCTTGCGAGCTCCGGATTTAACGGTTGCCGAGCGATGGTACGGTGTGTATGCCAAGCATCCTGAAAAGCCGCTGGTCGTGATGCAGCCGGAAGACGGGGTCAGGATTGTTGCATCGCCGGGAGGTTCGGGCATGACGTTATCGTTTGGCGTCGCTGAGCAATCGATCAAAGCATTGGGATTCATCCATGCCTAGCCCGACCATCCCCGCTGTCTTTCTCGATTGGGCAGGGACCGCGGTCGATCACGGCAGCATCGCTCCTGTAAAGGCACTCGAAAATATCTTCCACCAGTTCGGTATCGCCGCTGCAGAACCGCTCATCCGCCGCTACATGGGCCTGGCCAAAAAAGACCACATCCGCAAACTGCTCGAAGAGCCGGAAGTCCACGATCAATGGACAGCGCTGCACCAGGCGCCACCCCACGAGCATGATGTCGAGCAAATGTATGCCAACTTCGAGCCACAAATGATGGAGGCGCTGGCCGGCTACGCTACCGTTATCGCGGGTGTGACAGAGACCGTGGAAGCGATGCGCTCACGGGGCATAAAGATCGCAGGCACGACAGGCTACACCCGGTCCATGCTCGACCGCCTGGAGACGCTCGCAGCGAATCAGGGCTATCGCACCGATCGGTCGCTGGCTCCGGAAGATGCAGGCGGAGGACGGCCGTTTCCCTGGATGTGCTACCGGCTGGCCATGGATCTGCGCATCTACCCGCTTTCCTCCTGCGTGAAGATTGGCGATACCGAGTCTGATATTGCCGAAGGCCTCAATGCCGGCATGTGGACCATCGGCGTGACCCGCAGCGGTAATACCGTCGGTCTGTCGGAAGCCGATTGGTTGAAACTCGATACGGGAGAACAAAAAAAACTGCTGGCTCGTGCGGAGCAGGAACTCCGCTCGGCCGGCGCCCATTACACGGCGGAAACGGTTGCCCACACGCTGCCGATAGTTGAGGAGATTGCGCGCAGGATCGCCGGCGGCGAGCGCCCGAAATGAAACAGATGCCCAAGGTCTCTCGCAGCTACGAAAGCCCGTCGCCAGCCCAACGGCTCACACGATGGCATGTGGTCACTGTCGTCTTGCTGTTCCTTGGCTACTTTGGTTATTACTTTTGCCGCTCAGACTATTCCGTCGCTTTGCCCTTGATCCTTGCCGAGCAGGTACGCAAAGGCACACCGGCAAACCTCGCACAGATCAGGTTGGGGTCGATTGCTTCGTGGGGAGTGCTGGCCTATGCCTTAGGCAAGTTTCCCAGCGGCGGGCTGGCCGATCGCTTCGGAGGACGTCGTAACTTTATCGCAGGCATGTTTGGGGCGATTTTCTTCACCCTTCTCTTTATGCTGGGTGGCGGGTTCCCGATGTTCACACTCGCGTGGTTGGGCAATCGCCTGGTGCAGTCGTTGGGATGGCCTGGGCTGGTTAAGGTCACAGGACGCTGGTTTTCCTACACCACTTACGGCAGTGTGATGGGACTGCTCAGTCTCAGTTACCTTTTTGGGGATGCGGTCTCGCGCGGCATTATGTCATTGTTGCTGGCGCATGGCGTGGGTTGGAGAGGTCTGTTTGCCGCGGGCGCTGGTTTGCTGAGCCTGATCCTTCTGGCCAATCTGATCTTTCTGCGAGAGTCGCCCGAGTCTCATCATTTGCCTTCGCCGGCAGAAAATCCTCTGAACCTCTTTTCCGGCGCAAGCCCAACGGCGGGGAAGGAGAGTTCCACGGATTCCGCGCATACCGACTCCACGAATCCCGATACGAAATCCGGATCCACGGCTGCGATCTTCCGGACCCTCCTTCGTTCCTACGCGTTTTGGCTTGTCTGTTGCCTTTCGCTCGGAACCACATTGTTGCGCGAAACCTTTAATCTGTGGTCGCCCACGTATTTCACGCAGCAGGTTGGATTAACGAGCGCGCAGGCCGCGAGTGGGAGCGCGCTCTTTCCTTTTTTTGGCGGCTTCTCTGTATTGCTGGCCGGGTTCTTTAGCGATCGGTTTGGCGCCGAAGGCCGGAGCCGCATTCTTTTGGGCGGATTGTGCCTTTCTGTTTTCGCCTTGTTGGGGCTGGCGGGTGTCCCGGTGCATGGGGCGCGATGGGTGCCGTTGGTCCTGGTCGCAGCGGTGGCCTTCTGTTTGCTTGGACCTTATTCCTATCTTGCTGGCGCGATGGCTCTCGATTTTGGCGGAAAAGAAGGCAGCGCAACGGCCGCGGGTCTGATCGATGGATTTGGCTATCTCGCCGGTGTTCTCTCGGGCAACGCCATGGCGCACCTCGCAGTCAGCTATGGTTGGCAGAAGATGTTTCTGGTATTAGCCGGGGTCGCGATACTTACGAGTGTCGTCGGCGGCCTCTCGCTCTGGCAGCAGCATCGCCGCGCAATTGCGATTGGGCTCCTGCGGCCGGTGCTGGAGCTATGACCACATAAAACATGCGGAGTGTATGCCATGACAACGTTGAATGTTGAAAGTTTGATCGATTTGCTCGATACCCGAGGAGGTGCCGCTTATTTTGGAGAACCCGTCTCCATTCTTGAACACAGTTTGCAGGCCGCCCACTCCGCGGAGCTGGCCAGGGCGGGCGATGCGGGGATTTCTGCTGCGCTGTTGCACGATGTCGGCCACATGCTGCACGGGCTCGACGAAGGGATCGCCCGCCGTGGGCAAGACGGGATGCACGAAGAGATTGCCGCTGATTATCTCTCGCGATGGTTCGCTGAAGACGTGACGACGCCGATTCGTCTTCACGTTCCGGCAAAACGATTCCTTTGTTGGCGCAAACCCGGGTACCTGGAGCAGCTTTCGCCCGCATCGATTGAAAGCCTCGCCTTGCAGGGCGGCCCGATGAACGACGAGCAGGCTGCCGCGTTCTTGCGCAATCCTTATGCGAACGCGGCGATTGCGCTACGTCAATGGGACGATGAGGCCAAAGTCGTTGGCCTGCAGGTTCCCAACGCGGCGTATTATCTTCCGATGCTTCGCGCCGCAGCTGCGGAGAGACAAGCCCGGAAGTAGGCTGAAAGCCTATGCTTTCTGTGCGTTGAGTTCCCACCAGTGCGCATCCGCCAGCACGACCGAGGTTTCGACCTGGCGTTCGGGGATGCTCCAATAGCGTTTGAGCAGCCGCTCCTTTTCTGCGGCGGTAACAACTCGAAAGCCATGCCGCTCGTAAAAGCGGATCGCCCAGACGGCATCCGCCCAGGTCCCGATCAAAATCGGGCCATGCGCGAGCGGGCGAAGATGCGAGAGCAGTTGCGCGCCAATCCCTTGCTTCTGGCTGCCGGTGAGGACGTAGGCATGACGGATCAGTGTGACATCTTGCACCTCCTGAATCCCCATCACGCCCAGCAAGATTCCGGAATCCTGGTAGCCCCAGAACACAACACCCGCATTTATTTCTTGCCGGAGCTTGTCCCAGGACATATAGGGTTGGGCCCAGCGGTCTTCGGGGATCGTTTCACGATAGGCCTCAGCGCCATCATTGATGATGGCCCAAATCCGATCGAAGTCGTTTTCGTCACAACGGCGAATCATGAGTGTGCAACCTCCCCGATTGTGATGCTTTCCAAGGATGGCATATACCATCCCAGGCTCGAGACCGGTATTCTGGTGGTCCGGTGGTGTCTTTGCAAGATACGAGCGATTCAGGAGTTGTGAAGAATGACGACTGAAGTACGGACACAAGGAAACGGCCCGTCGCTTCTGCTACGCGACCTGCGCAAGGCCTTTGGCGATGTCGTGGCGGTGGATGGTCTTGATCTGGAGGTAGCGCGGGGAGAGTGTTTTGGTCTGCTTGGACCAAACGGTGCGGGCAAGACGACGACGATTGAAATTTGCGAAGGGCTCACCGCGCCGGATTCCGGAACGGTGGAACTGTTGGGCTTGAATTGGGCCCGCGGCGAAGACGAGCTGCGCCAGCGTATCGGCATTCAGCTGCAGGAAACACAGTTTCCAGAAAAGCTGACAGTGGACGAGACACTGCGGCTCTTCCGCAGCTTTTTCCGGCGCGGGATTCCGGTGGAGGAGTCGATACGGACGGGGCAACTGGAGGAGAAGCGTCACGCGCGTGTAGGCACGCTCTCTGGCGGCCAGAAGCAACGGCTGGCCATGGCCTGTGCGTTGGTCGGCGATCCTGAGTTGCTGTTTCTGGATGAGCCGACAACAGGGCTTGATCCCCAGGCGCGCCGCAACCTTTGGGACCTGGTGGACGGATTGAAGCAGGCGGGACGTACGATCATCCTCACCACCCACTACATGGACGAAGCAGAGCGCTTGTGCGACCGGGTCGCCATCATGGATCATGGGCGCATTATTTCGCTTGGAAGTCCACAGCAGCTCATCGCCTCAGTCGGTGGAGAGCATATTGTGGAGTTCGCGATCACCGGACATGAGAGCGGTAAGGATGGGCTTGATGCGGCCTCGCTGACGGCGATCGACGGTGTTGGGTCGCATCGGGTGGACGCCGGCTTGCACCAGTTATCTGTGCGCGAGCTGCATACGGCGGTGCCACGCATCTTCGACGCGCTCACTCGCCAGGGGCTTCATCTGAGCGAATTTCGTACGCACTCTGCCTCTCTCGAAGATGTTTTTGTGGGGCTGACGGGAAGGAACCTGCGCGATGAGTAAGCTGGAGCAGAGCAGCCTGTTTCAACTGACGATGGTGCGCCTTCGGCTCTTCGTGCGCGAGCCGGAAGCGGTTTTCTGGATCTTCATTTTCCCCATTTTGTTGGCAGGTGGCCTGGGTCTCGCTTTCCGCAATCGTCCACCGGACGTGCTGCCCGTGGGTGCGACGACGGCCCAACTTTCGCAGGCACTCGCCGCGGATAAGGGGCTGAAGGCGGCCAGGATGAACGAGGCAGACGGCACGCGGGGCCTGACGATGGGGAGCATTTTGTTGCTCGCGATCCAGACCCCCGATGGCGTGTCGTACAAATACGACGAGACCAACCCCGATGCGCGGACTGCCCGTATGGTGGCCGATCGCGCGATCCAAATTGCGGGGGGACGGCGGGAAGCGGTGCGGGCGCAGAACCAGTTGGTGCATGAGACGGGATCCCGTTACATCGATTTCGTCGTGCCCGGGCTGTTGGGCATGAACCTCATGGGCTCGGCCATCTGGGGTATGGGCTTTTCTATCGTAGAGTCGCGGCAGAAAAAGCTGCTCAAACGGCTGGTGGCTTCGCCGATGCCGAAGTGGCAATACCTGGCCTCGTATCTGTTGTCGCGGTTGTGCATGCTGGTCATCGAGGTGGTGGGGTTTCTCGGGTTTTCGCGCCTGGTTTTCGGGGTGCCGTTTCGCGGCTCGATGTGGCAGTTGGGTTTTCTGTGTGTGCTTACTTCGGTGGCCTTCTCGGCGCTTGGACTTTTAGTGGCTTCGCGCGCGAAGACCATGGAAGCCGCTTCCGGGCTGATGAACCTGGTTATGTTGCCCATGTGGGTCTTGTCGGGCGTGTTCTTTTCAGCCTCGCGTTTTCCGGCGGTGATTCAACCGGTCGTGCGGGCGTTGCCACTGACCGCGGCTATCGAAGCGCTGCGCGGAAATATGCTGCAGGGAAAGAACCTGGGCCAGTTAGGTTTTCAGATGGGTATACTGCTTGCCTGGCTAGTGGTTGCCTTTGCCGTCTCGCTACGCATCTTTCGCTGGAGATAACGGCACCGATCCGACTTTGGTCGGATGCGTGTTGTCCCGCGCGGGCATACACTGCTGGGTCGGCATAAGAAGATCCGGGCCAGACGATCGTGTTGTCGGTCTTCGGGGTTGATCTTTCCGGGGCAGACTTCGGGGTCGGCCTGGGGAGTGGTATTTCGTTGAAACGCCTTAAAGGCACGGATGTTGTGGTCATCGGTAGCGGGTGGAGTGGCCTGGTGATGGCCAAAGAAGTGGCTACCCGTACAGCGTTGCAAGTGACCGTGCTGGAGCGGGGCCCGGCGCGCAATATTTCTCAGTATGCCGGCGGCATGGATGAGATCAACAACCGCCGCGTTGGCCTGGTGCAGAATCCCGCGGACCAGACCATTACCCACCGCCACTCGATAAAAGATCGCGCCGCTCCTATACGCCAATATGGAGCCTTTCGACCGGGCACCGGCACCGGCGGCACCTCGGAACACTGGGGCGGTATTTCTGATCGCTACTTGCCCGAATTCTTTGTGCTGGCGTCGCATCTGCGAGAAAAGTTTGGACCGTCGCGCATGTCATCCGACTGGACTAACCAGGACTGGGGCATCACCTATGACGAGTTTGAAAAGGATTACTGGCGTGCCGAGCAGTTAATGGGGATCAGCGGCAAGGCAGGGAACCTGCGCGGTCAGCTCATCGAAGGGGGCAACATCTTCGAAGGCCCGAGGCAGAATGAATACCCTACACCACCCCTGACGGCGACTTACACCATGGGCTTTTTTCATAAAGCGGCAACGCAGTTGGGTTATCACCCCTTTCCGCTGCCTGCTGCCAATCTCAGCCAGGGATATACCAATCCCGACAAAGTATCGCGGCCAGGGTGTGTTTTCTGCGGCTTCTGCCCGAACTATGGGTGCATGATCGGCGCCAAAGCGCAGCCCACGAACACGCTCATGCCCGTGTTGGCGAGCCGGCCTAACTTCACGCTGCGGAATAACTGCTGGGTGCGGAAGATTGTCCATCGCGACGGAAAAGCCGAAGGCGTGGTGTACATGGATGAGAACGGCGAAGAAACGCTGCAGCCGGCCGATGTGGTCGTGCTCTCGGCGTGGACTCCGAACAGTGTGCGCCTGCTGCTGCTGTCAGACATTGGGGAGCGGTACGATCCGATCACGGCTAAAGGAACGTTGGGTAAGAATCTCACCCACCAGGTGAACAGCGGCGGCGCGGGGATGCTGGTGTTCAAAGAGCGCCTGAATCTATTTATGGGATCGGGCGCTGTCGGTTATGGCATCTCTGATCTGGAGGGCGACCTCAAGCAAGAGGTGCCGGAGAAACTATTGCGCGGCGGCGCCTTCCTGCGTGGGGCAGCTACCGGCGAAGGGCCTGCAGGCTCGTTTGGCCGGGTTCCACCGGGAGAGGTTTCACGCAACTGGGGCAGCGCGTGGAAGAAAGCGGCGATTGAACACTGGGACAGGATTGGGCCGGGCGTGGAGATGCGGGGTGAGCATTTTGCTTACCGTCAGAACTTTATGGATCTCGATCCGACGTACACCGACAAATGGGGTGATCCTCTGTTGCGGATGACGTTGGACTGGACCGAATACGAAATGCGCCAGATGGCGTTTGGCCAACGTATCGGCACGCAGCTCATGGAAGCAATTGCGCAGGTCGCGGGTGCGAAGTTAGTCGAGGGAGAGTTCGGCAACCATCTGGGTGGATTTCATCACTACAACGCGTCGCAGTACAGCACCACGCATGTTCAGGGAGGCGCCATCATGGGCACGTCGCCGGAGGTGAGCGTCGTGAACCCGTGGCTGCAGCACTGGCACATGTCTAATCTGTTCGTAGTGGGCTCGTCGTCGTTTCCCCAGAATTCCTCTGCGAATCCGACGTTGACGATTGTTGCGGTGAGCCATCGTGCGGCGGATGGATTGATTGATCGCTACTTGAAGAATCCTGGCCCGTTGGCTTGAGGAGGTCGTGTGAAGCGACGTGAGTTTTTGATCGTTCCCGCAAAGGCGCTTGGGGGATTGCTGCTTTCCTCGCTGGTGGGGGAGTGGATGCCGGCGGTTGCGGCCGATGGGGTGAAGGTGCCTTTGCGTTTCTTTACTGCGCAAGAGGCCGGGGTTATCCAGGCGGCGACGGAGCGTATTTTCCCCAACGATGCAAGCGGGCCGGGCGCAACCGAGGCGGGTGTGACTATTTATATCGATCGCCAACTCGCGAGCCCTTATGGGAAGGATAAGTACCGGTATACCAAAGGCCCGTGGATTGAATCGATTCCAGAGCATGGGTATCAGGGTAAGGAAACCCCGGCGCAGATCTATCGCGCCGGAATCAAGCTGCTGGGTGATTTTGCTTCTGTGCCAGGCGAGGAGCAGGATGCGCGTCTCGAAAAGATACAGGAGACGTTTTTCTTCCGGATGTTGCGGGCGCATACGGTGGAAGGGATGTTTTGCGATCCACTGCATGGGGGGAATATCGGGATGGTTGGTTGGAAGATGATCGGATATCCCGGACCGCGGATGAGTTACCGGTATGAGATCGATAAGTATTTTGGCAAGGCTTACGTTGCGGAGCCGAAGAGTCTGGAGCAGATACTTCGGCATCCGGTGAAGGCTGTTGAGGACGAAGCGGAGTAG
>Ga0182015_10006558_pt1 | contig 11652 bp, 9 predicted proteins | sample 712P3MmetaG_FD_120478 | JGI IMG/M metagenome (GOLD analysis project Ga0182015, IMG submission 120478) | Permafrost microbial communities from Stordalen Mire, Sweden - 712P3M metaG | ecosystem: Environmental > Terrestrial > Soil > Wetlands > Permafrost | place: Sweden: Stordalen | collected...
ATGCGCCAGTTCGCCGGCTTCGGCAACGCGCGGCAGACCAACGAGCGCTACCACTTCTTGCTCGCGCAAGGCCAGATGGGGCTCTCAGTCGCCTTCGACATGCCGACGTTGATGGGCTACGACTCGGACTCCCCGCACGCGCTCGGGGAAGTCGGTAAGTGCGGCGTCGCGATCGACTCCGTGCGCGACATGGAAACGCTCTTCGCCGGAATCGACATGGGCGCGATCACGACGTCGATGACGATCAACGGACCGGCTGCGATTGCGCTCGCGCAGTACATCGTCGCCGCCGAGAACTCCGGCGTCCCGCGCGCCCAGCTCGGCGGAACGTTGCAGGCCGACATCCTCAAGGAATACATCGCGCAGAAAGAGTGGATCTTTCCGCCGCGGCCGCACGTGCGCATCATCGTGGATATGATGAAGTTCTGCACGGCCGAGATGCCCAAGTGGAACACGATATCGATCTCGGGCTATCACATCCGCGAAGCCGGGTCGACCGCCGTTCAGGAGCTCGCCTTCACGCTCGCCGACGGGTTCGCGTACGTGGAGGCGGCGATTGCGGCCGGAATGGACGTCGACGCATTTGCGCCGCGCTTATCATTTTTCTTCAACGCGCATATCGATTTTTTCGAAGAGATCTGCAAGTTCCGCGCGGCGCGGCGCATCTATGCGCGCCGGATGCGCGACGTCTATGGTGCGCAGGATCCGCGTTCGTGGACGCTGCGCTTCCATACCCAGACGGCCGGGTGCAGCGCGACCGCGCAACAACCGGAGAACAACATCGTTCGCGTCGCCTATGAGGCACTCGCGGCCGTGCTCGGCGGCACGCAGTCGCTGCATACCAACTCGATGGATGAAGTGCTCGCGCTTCCGACGGAGCGATCGGTCGAGATCGCGCTGCGCACGCAGCAGGTCCTGGCCTACGAAACCAACGTGACCAACGTCGCCGACCCGCTCGGCGGCTCGTACTTCGTCGAGGCGCTGACCGGCGAGATGGAGCGGCAAGCGCTCGATTACTTCCGTCAGATCGAGGAATTCGGCGGCGTCATCGAGGCGATCGAAGCCGGCTTCTTCCAGCGCGAGATCGCCGATGCGTCGTATCGGTATCAGCGTTCGCTCGAAACCAAAGACCGCATCATCGTCGGCGTCAACGCGTTCGAGCGCGAGGAGACGCCGGGCGATCTCAATCTGCTCAAGATCGGGCGCGACATCGAGCTGGGTCAAGCGCGCGACGTGCAAGCGGTCCGGACCTCGCGTGACGGGGCGGCCGTCGAGTTGGCTCTGGCCGCGCTCAAGCGCGCGTGCCGCTCGGACGAAAACGTCATGCCGGGCCTCATTGCGGCCTGCCGGGCGCTGGCGACCGAGGGTGAAATCGTCGACGCGATGGCCGACGTGTTCGGCCGTTATATCGAGCGCGCCTCATTCTAGCAGCCAGGCCGTGACCGCGACGGTCGATAAGATGTATGGATGAGCGTGTCTAACGAGGCGCGGCGCCCGTTCCGCGTCATCGTTGCCAAGGCCGGTTTGGACGGCCACGATCGGGGTGCAAAGGTGATCGCGCGGGCCCTGCGCGACGCCGGCATGGAAGTGATCTACACCGGCCTCTTCCAAACGCCGGAACAGATCGTGCGCACCGCGATCCAGGAAGACGCCGACGGGATCGGGCTATCGATCCTCTCCGGAGCGCACATGACGCTCTTTCCGCTGGTGGTCGAAGCGCTCGTAGCGCAGGGCGCCGGCGACATCGTGTTTTTCGGCGGCGGGACGATCCCCGCGGACGACGCCGCCGAACTGAAGCGGCTGGGCGTGCGTGAGATCTTCACGCCGGGCGCGCCGCTCGCGCAAATCGTCGCGTTCGTCGAACGCGAGTGCGGTAAGAGACGGGAACGCGTTGGCTGACATTCGGCCGGTTCGCACGCGAATCGCTCCCTCGCCGACGGGCGATCCCCACGTCGGCACCGCCTACGTCGCCCTGATCAACTACTGCTTCGCAAAGAAACACGGCGGGCAGTTCTTACTGCGCATCGAGGACACCGATCGGGCGCGCAGTACGCCCGAATCGGAGCAGGCGATCCTGGACTCGTTGCGCTGGCTGGGTTTGAGTTGGGATGAAGGCCCGGACGTCGGGGGCCCGCACGGCCCGTACCGTCAAAGCGAACGCAGCGCCATCTATGCGAAGTACATCGATGAGTTGCTCGCCGCCGGCCACGCCTTCCGCTGCTTCTGCACGCCCGAACGGCTCGACGAAATGCGCGAAGCGCAGAAGTCGGCCAAGCTTCCGCCGCGCTACGACGGGCGGTGCCTCGCCATTTCAGTCGCCGAGTCCGTGCAGCGCGCGCAGAGCGAACCACACGTCGTGCGGATGCGCGTGCCCGACCACGGCACGGCGCTGATCGAGGATCTGCGCCGCGGTCAAATCGAGATCGAATGGAATACCGTCGACATGCAAGTGCTGATGAAGTCGGACGGCTTGCCGACCTATCATCTGGCCAACGTCGTCGACGATCACCTCATGGCGATCACGCACGTGATTCGCGGCGAAGAGTGGGTCTCGTCGGCGCCCAAGCACCTGTTGCTCTATCGGTATTTCGGTTGGGAACCGCCGGCATTCTTGCACGTTCCGTTGCTGCGCAATCCCGATAAGAGCAAACTCAGCAAACGGAAGAACCCGACCAGCATTCTGTTCTTCAAAGCGATGGGCTATCTGCCCGAAGCGATGCTCAACTTTCTCGGCCTGCTGATGGTGTCGTCGGCCGAGGGCGAGGAGGTCATGACGCTCGATGAGCTGATCGCGCGCTTCGAAGTGGATCATCTCTCGCTCGGCGGTCCGGTGTTCGACTTCCAAAAGCTCGACTGGCTCAACGGCAAACGCCTGCGCGAACTTGCGCCCGGCGCGTTCGTCGAACGCGTTCTCGAATGGGGCGGCGATCCGGAGCGCTTTGCGACGATGGCTGCGCTAGCCCAAGCGCGCGTCGAGCGGCTCAGCGATCTCGGACCGCTGCTGGCCTTCTTTTTCGCCGGCCGGCTCGACCTCACGGAAGCGCAGTTACTCGCGGGGCAAAAGCTCGACAAAGACGAGGTGCGCCGTGCGCTGGCACTCGCAATGTGGGATCTCGATGCCTCGCAAACCTTCGATAAGGCAACGGTCGAGTCGGTGCTGGGGGCCGTTGCGGAACGCTTGAATCGCAAATTTCGCGATCTCGCACGCGTGTTCTACGTGGCGTTGACCGGCAGCCCGACGTCGGTACCGCTCTACGACGCGTTGGTGCTGCTCGGCCGCGACATTTGCCGCGAACGGCTGCGCGGCGCGCTCAACGCGCTCGGTGCGCCGACGGCAGCGGAACAGAAGGCGTGGCGTGCAGCGCCGGCCGCGGTGGCCGTGGGATGAGTCGCGCGATCGTGCTTGCGGCCGGCAAGGGGACGCGCATGAAATCGGGGCACCCCAAAGTGCTGCACGATCTCTGCGGCCGGCCGATGCTGTGGTACGTCCTCGAGGCCTTGCGCGCGACCGGGATCGAGGAGATCGTCGTCGTCGCCAACGCGGAGCTCGAGCCGCTGCTCGCGCCGTTCGACGTCCGCTGCGTCGTCCAGACCCCGCAGCACGGCACGGGGCACGCGGTGCAGGTCGCGCTCGCGGCGCTCGAGCCGCGCAACGAAACCGTCATCGTCGCGTACGGCGACATGCCGCTCGTCGATGCGACGATCTTTGAGGACGTTCAGGCGATCGTCGATGCCGACGCCGGCACGGCGCTGGGTTTGGTTACGGCGCGGATGCCGTTGCCCTCGAGCTTCGGCCGCGTCGTGCGGAACGGAACGACGATCCAAAAGATCGTCGAGTTTCGCGATGCCACGACCGACGAGCGCGCGATCGAGGAAATGAACGCCGGCATCTACGCGTTCGACGAACGCGCGTTGCGCGCGGTGATCGGCGGCCTTTCCGATGCGAACGCGCAAGGCGAGCTCTATCTGACCGACACCGTCGCTCTGCTGGCCGCCGCCTCGTATCGCGTCGTTCCGGTGCTGGCAGTCGACTACCGCCTCGTGCTCGGGATCAACGACCGCGCCGAACTGGCGACGGCGCGCACGACGATGAACGAACGGCTGTGTCGCGCGCACATGCGCGCCGGCGTGACGATCGTCGATCCGGCGACGACGTATCTCGAACCCGGCGTGTTCATCGGCGCCGATACGATCGTCTTCCCCAATACGTCGATCGGCGGCAACTCCGTGCTGGGCGAGCGGACGCGGGTCGGGCCGAACGCGCGGCTCTACAACGCGCGGTTGGACGACGACGCGTGCGTGACCGAGAGCGTCGTCCTCGATACGGCGATCGGCGCGCGCACGACGGTCGGCCCGTTCGCGCACCTGCGCGACGGCAACGTGATCGGCGCCGACGTCCGGATCGGCAACTTCGTCGAACTCAAGAATACGCGCATGGCGGCCGGCGCCAAGGCCAATCATCTCGCCTACCTGGGTGACTCCACCGTGGGCGAGAACGCCAACATCGGTGCCGGCACGATCACGTGCAACTACGACGGCGTGCGCAAACACGCGACCACGATCGGCCGGGATGCCTTCATCGGCTCCAACAGCTCGCTCGTCGCGCCGGTGACGATCGGTGAGGGCGCAGTGACCGGTGCGGGGTCGGTCGTGATTCGCGACGTGCCCGCCGGCGACCGCGTCGTCGGAAACCCCGCGCGTTCGATCGGCGCGAAGAAGGCCGAATCGACCTGATCGAATACGCCGAACCCCTGCGCTACCGCTCGTTCCTGTACTACTGCGGCACCCGCACCGCCACATCGCTCGCCTGGCAAATGGTCGGCGTTGCGGTCGGCTGGCAGATGTACGACATCACCCGCAGCGCGCTCGCGCTCGGGTTCGTCGGCCTGGCCCAATTCTTGCCGTTGCTGCTGCTCGTGTTTTTGGTCGGTCATGTCGCCGATCGCTTCGACCGCCGGCACATCGCGCGGACGTGCGAGTTGCTCGAAGCGACGGCGGTCATCGTGCTGTGCGTCGCAACCGTCAACCACGCGGCGCATCCGGCGCTCATTTACGCGATGGTCGCACTCCTCGGCCTCGGCCGGGCGTTCGAGTCGCCCGCGTCGTCGGCGCTCTTGCCGAATCTCGTCCCGATGAACATCATCCCGGCAGCGTCGGCGCGCGCGGCGACCGCCCAGCAGGTGGCGACGATTTCGGGTCCCGCGGTCGGCGGAATTCTCTACGCCTGGCACCCGTGGATTCCGTACGGCGTCGCGGGCGTGATGTTCGTGAGTGCGGCGGTACTGATGACGCTGATGCGCACCCGCGGTCCAAGCGCTTCGACGTCGGGCCCGCCGACGCGCGATTCGGTGTTCGCGGGCCTGGCCTTCATTCGCGCCACGCCGCTCGTGCTGGGAGCGATTTCGCTCGATCTGTTCGCCGTGCTGCTGGGCGGGGCGACGGCACTGCTGCCGATTTATGCGCGCGACATTTTGATGATCGGCCCGTGGGGTTTGGGCTTGCTGCGGACCGCGCCGGCAATCGGCGCGCTCTCGCTCTCGCTGTTGTTCGGCCGCCGTCCGATCCGCCGGCACGCCGGGCGCGTGATGTTCGGCGCGGTGGCGACGTTCGGTCTCGCCACAATCGTTTTCGGCCTCTCGAAAGTGTTCTGGCTCTCGTTCGTCGCGCTGGTCTTTCTCGGCGCGTCGGATGTCGTGAGCGTCGTGATCCGCTCCTCGCTCGTCGCGATCCTCACCCCCGACGTCATGCGCGGCCGCGTGAACGCCGTCAACTCGCTCTTCATCGGGACGTCGAACCAGGCCGGGGAGTTCGAGTCCGGCGTCACGGCGGCGCTGCTGGGCCCCGTCGGCGCGGTCGTCATGGGGGGCATTGGAACCATCCTGGTCGCCGCGATCTTTTTCCGGCTGTTCCCGGCCCTCGCCAAGATCGACGCCGTGAGCGACGCCGCAGCCTTCGAGTAAGCGCCCTTGCATCTAAACCCAGACTTGCCGCGTAGTATAGTCGTATCATGACGACTTCACGCAGACGCTTCGGCTGGGGCCTGGCCCTGGCACTCATCGCGCAACTCGCACTGGCCGGCGGGGCGGCCCGCCCGGCCGCGGCGGCACCCTCGGAGCAGATCGTGCTGGCCGGCGGCTGCTTCTGGGGCATGGAAGCCGTCTTCCGCGGCCTCAACGGCGTGTCGGAGGCGATGCCCGGCTACTCCGGCGGCGCGGCCGCGACGGCGCACTACGAAATGGTCAGCACCGGGACGACCGGGCACGCGGAGTCGGTGCGGGTGACCTACGATCCGGAGAAGATTTCGCTCGAGCAGATCCTCAACGTGTACTTCACCGTCGCGCACGATCCGACCGAACTCAACCGGCAAGGTCCGGACGAGGGGACGCAGTACCGCTCGGCGATCTTCGTTGCGAACGCCGATCAGCGCGATGCCGCTCAAGCAGCGATCGCGCGCCTGACGGCCCAGCACAAGTACTCCTCCCCGATCGTGACGAAGCTCGAAACGTTCAAAGCGTTCTACCCGGCCGAAGCGTACCATCGCAACTACGTCGCGTTGCACCCGAACGAGCCGTACATCGTCTACAACGATCTGCCCAAGCTCGTGGCGTTGAAGAAAGCCTATCCGCAACTCCTCGCTCAGAAGTAGCGCGTTCGCGGTTCGCCGAAGCGCCCCGTGATGGCGTTTTCGGCCCGGGTTCTGCTTGACAGCCGCGCTCCGTCGGGAGCGCGCCTCACGACGCTCGAGGTGCGCTATCCGCGCTTCATTCACAGCGAGATGATGACGCACCGCGTGTTCTCGCGTAACGCGGCGAGCTCGCGCGCGATTCCGATCAAGAAGATGATCGCCGCCGTCCGCGAGGAGCCCGCGCTGCCCGTGTACTGGGGGCGCAATCAAACCGGGATGAGCGCGCGTGAAGCGATCGCGCCGGACGTCGAAGAGCGTGCGCGCGCCGAATGGCAGGCGGCGCTCGACGACGCGTTGCGCCACGCCGAGCGGCTGGCGGCGCAGGACATCGACCTGCACAAGCAACTGGTGAACCGGTTGCTCGAACCCTTCGCGTGGATCACGGTCATCATCACGGCGACGGAGTGGGCGAATTTCTTCACCCAGCGCGCTCACCCGGACGCACAACCCGAGATCAAGCACATCGCCGAACTGATGCTCGCGGAATATCGCGCCAGCACGCCGGCCCTCGTCGCTGCGGGCCGCTGGCATCTGCCGCTGATCCAAGGCGACGAACGCGCGCTGCCCGACGAGGAACTGTGCAAACTCAGCGTCGCGCGGTGCGCGCGCGTGTCGTACCTCACGCACGACGGAAAACGCGATCGCGACCGCGATCTAGAACTCTACGAGCGGCTCTTGGGCGGCGGCGCGAACGGGCACTGGAGTCCCTTCGAGCACGTTGCGACGCCGGCGGCCGATCCGCAGCGGCACTCCGCCAATTTTATCGGCTGGGAGCAATACCGTAAGCGGTTCCCCGAGGAGCACGTCGCCACGTTTCCCGACGCATACGCCGCTGCGCTTTAGGATTGCGCTCGTCGCACTGCTGCTCGCACTGCTCGTGCCGGCGCCGGCGGGCGCCCAGCAACGCGATGACCGGCACGTGTCGGCAATCTCGGTGCAGGCGCTGCTGCATACCTCGGCCGTATCGCTCGTCGACCCGGTCCGGCAGCGGCGCGCGCGCGCGATCGCCGATTACCAGAACCTGATCTTCGTCTTCTGGGCGCTCGCACCGGTCCTCGCCTTTCTCTGGCTGTGGCAATCGGGCAGGGCCGCGCAACTGCGCGACATTTTGCGCCGGCAACTGCGGAGACCGTGGCTGTATCGTGGTGCCTTCGGCGCGACCCTGGGCGCGCTTGCGACCATTGCGGAACTGCCGTTTGCGTTCGCATCGTATCGCGTCGCGCACAGCGTCGGGCTCACCGTACAAACGATCCCGAACTGGTTTCTCGACGAACTGCTGCGCCTAGCGACGGTTTCCATTAGCACGGCGCTCCTCGTCGCCGTGATCCTGGCGCTGGTGGATTGTACGCGCCTTTGGTACCTCGTCTTCATCGGAATCCTCTACGTCGCCACGCTCGCCGTGGTCGCGATCGAGCCGGTCTTGTTCTCGCCGCTGACCTCGAACGACCGGCCCGCGCCGGCCGCGGTTGTCGCGCAGGGCGACGCCGTCGCGCACGCGCTCGGTACGTCGCCGGTGCCGCTGGTGATCACGGGATCCTCGCAGCGAACGTCGGCGCTGGTCTCGCGCACCTCGGGCTTGGGTCCCTTCGCTCGCATCTTGATCGGCGATCAAGCGCTGGAAGAGATGACCCCCGACGAGCGGCAGTTTCTGCTCGCGCGACAGTACGCGCATCTGGCCGAACACGACGTCCTGCTGCTCGCGCTCGCGGGCATCACGCTGTTCGTCTTAGCCGCAGCACTGGCGGTGCTGATCAGCGACCGCATCGGCTTCCGCCGCGACGACGATCCGCTCGCGCGGCTACCGCTCGTAGGAACGTTCCTCGGCATCGCGGTGCTGCTGCTCTATCCCGCCTTCAACGCGGTCGAACGCGGGATCGAATGGCGCGCCGACCGCGTCGCCGTGACGGCCATCGCCGACCCCGCCGCGGGCGTGCGTTACTTCGTGCGGCGGGCCGACGACGATCTCATCGCGCTGTGCGGACGCCGGACCGTTCGCTGGTATTTCGAATCCCGTCCGCCACTCGGCTCGCGCATTGCAACCATCGGCAACACCTACGATCCGTGCCCGCGCTAACGACTGTTCGATAGCGAACACGCGGAAATAACTCGATTCGCTCGGGCTAACGTATGGACAATGCGCGAACAATGGCGTATTAAAACTGCATGCATTAGGAAGCGCCCGGAGGTGTACGCAGCAGATGGACATGATGGTGTTGTGTCGATGCGGGCATCCCTCGGCGCTCCACGATGAACGAGGCTGCCGAGCCGGCCGTTACCGGCCGTGTGATTGCCGTCTCGATGCGAATGGCGCCGTGGAATCAGCGATTGCGGGGGCCCGTGCCGGTCACTGGAAACCGGAGTCCGATCCAAAAGCGGCCCCGCATAAATAAGGCCGCTATGCGGCGGTCGCGGCCCGGCGGCGCCGGATGCGGTCGATGATGGTACCGACGACGCCGCGGGGGCGGAGAGTGGCGATGAGGACGATGATCGCACCGTAGAGGATGAGGTCGTAGCCTTTGCCGCTGCCGCCGAGCTGAAGCGCGAGGAACTTCGCCAGCGCGACGAAGACGAGCGCGCCCACGGCGGGGCCCCAGATCGTGCCGATGCCGCCGATGACGCCGACCAGGGCCATGTCGACGGAGATCGAGATATCGAGCGTCGACGGCGGGTCGACGAAGAGCGTGTACTGCGCGAAGAGCACGCCGCCGAGTGCGGCAAACGCCGCCGAGATGCTGAACGCGAGCAGCTTCCAGCGGCGTTCGTCGATGCCGAGCGCTGCGGCGGCGGCGTGGTTGGCGCGGAGCGCGCGCAGGTAGAACCCCATGCGCGAACGGCCCAGCGCGATCGTTGCGAGCTGGACGATGGCAAACAGCGCCAGAGCGACCAGCACGTAGGGACCTTTGTCGGCGAACTGCAGCGCGGCGAAGCCGTCCGCAATCGGAAGTTGGAAGCCGTTTGCGCGCCCGAGCCATGGTTGCGTGCGCACGAGGGCGTCCGCGATGGCGGCGACGGCGATCGTCGCGATCGAGAAGTAGTGTCCGCGTAAGCCGAGCGTCGGATAGCCGACGATCAGTGCGACGACGACCGCGACCACGATCGCCGCCGGCACGGCGACCCACGGCGAGACGTGCCAACTGACCGTCGCCAACGCCGCCGCATACGCGCCGCATGCGAAGAAAATTGCGTGGCCGAACGAAACGTCACCACCGTAGCCGCTGACCCAGTTCCACGACTGCCCAAGAACGGCCCATAGCAGAAACGTGAAGACGAGATCGAGCGTGACCGGGTCGCGCACGCCGAAGGCGATCGCAATCCCGGCGAGCACCGTCGCCGCGAGCGCGATGAGGTGCGGTTTCACCGGCGGCCGAGCAGTCCGGTCGGACGCACGAGCACGACGACGAGGTAGGACAGGTACACCGGGATCATCTTCACTTCGGGCGAGAGATAGAAGCCGCTCAGCACTTCGACGACGCCGACGATCAGCGCCGCGATGAGCGCGCCGGCGACGCTACCGAAGCCGCCCAGCGACACGACGACGAACGCCGTCAGCGCGAAGGTGCTGCCTACGGTCGGAAACACCGGATAAGATAACATCAGTAGCGCCCCGGCCGCGCCGACACACGCCGATCCAAGCCCGAACGCGAGTGCGTTCATGCGCTGCACGTCGATGCCCATCAGCGTGGCGGCGACGCGGTCTTCGGCGAGCGCCCGCATTGCCCGGCCCGTCTCCGTGCGCTCGATGAACCAGAATAACGCGCCGGTGAGGATCAGCGCGCCCACGCCTTCGGCGAGCGCGGCTTCGGGGATGTTGATGACGCCCGCGCGGATCGTACCTTGGAACGGGCGGTTCGCAACGCTCAAGAAGTCGCTCGAGAAGAGGGCTTGCGCCGCGCCCTGTAAGAGCACGAGCATTCCGAACGTGCCGAACATCGTCGCTTCCGGCGGCCCGGTCAGCAAGCGCCGGATGACGAGCCGGTAGACGATCAAGCCGAACACGAAGAGTGCGATGCACGTGAACGGGATTGCGAAGATCGGATTCAAGCCGATCAGCGAGAGCCCGAACGTGGCATACATCGCGAGCATCAGGAACTCGCCGTGGGCAAAATTCACGACGTTCATCACGCCGAAGATCAACGTCAGCCCGACCGCGACCAGTGCGAAAACGAGGCCGATGAGGATCCCGCTGACGAGGAGTTGACCGAAAGTCGCTAGCGCTTCCACGCCGGCATCGGCCAAATGACGGGCTTCACCGCGACATCGAACGGCCACACCGTCTGATACACGCCGTCTTGCACCTGTTCGACGATGCCCGCGCCGCCGTCGTTCTGGCCGTCGGGCCCGAAGCGGATGTTCTTCCACGGCATGAGCGTGCGCTCGCCCGGGATGTTGGTTTTCGTCAGCGCCACGCGAATGGCGTCGGGCGCGAGTGAGGCGGCGCGGTTGAGCGCATCCGCGAGCACGAGAACGCCCATGATCTCGCGTGCGGAATTTCCATCGAGCGGCTTGCCGCCGAAGCGCTGGCGATAGAGTTGATCGATCAGCGGCACGGACTGATTGCGGTTCTTGATGTTGAGCGAGAAGACTTCGCGCGTGAACACGCCGTCGGCGCCCGCACCGAGCGTCTTGATGAAGTTGGGATCGATGAAGCCCGCGTCTTGCGCGATGATCGCTTTGAGCGGCACGTCCTGATCCTTGAGCGCGCGCATGAAGAGCAGCGAATCCGGCAGATACGACGTGATCATCAGCACGTCGGGTGCGGCGACCTTGATCTTTTGCACTTCGGCGCTGACATCGGTCGTGTTCGCGGAGTAGGCGATGTTCGCAACGATCGTATAGCCGGCTTTCGTCGCGTCCGCGTTGTCGGAGTCGGCCGAACCCGTGCCGAAGAGGCCGTCCTCGTGCACGATCGCGATCTTCTTGACCTCGACGTTCTTCTTTTTATTGAGGTCGCCCATGAAGTCGATCAG
>Ga0182015_10006559_pt1 | contig 11651 bp, 5 predicted proteins | sample 712P3MmetaG_FD_120478 | JGI IMG/M metagenome (GOLD analysis project Ga0182015, IMG submission 120478) | Permafrost microbial communities from Stordalen Mire, Sweden - 712P3M metaG | ecosystem: Environmental > Terrestrial > Soil > Wetlands > Permafrost | place: Sweden: Stordalen | collected...
GCTGCAGTCGATCCCAACCTAAACAGGGCAGTGTTTTGTTCGAATTAAACGATTTCAGCTCTTGGATCTTCTACAAGTTGGCGTCGATCTAGTGTTGCATCGACCTATTGAATCCACCGCGTTAATCGGGACTTGAGAACACGCGCTGCAAGATGGTCACTAACCGCTACGTAGCTCGGAATTGCAGCTTGATGTAGCTGCATCTTCCACAGGCGTTCCAGTACTGCCCGTACGCGATTACAAATCAAATGTATCTTGACTTGATTTATTTGCTGACTCAGACTCCTCGCACTGAACATTCATCCACGAAAGTGCGAGTTTATGAGAGCTTGCTTCGAGCAATCTTCGCATAATCCGTTGCTTTTCGCGTGCTTGGGCGTTCACCGGGCCTTCACCAACAAATCAGACGGTGTGCATTGACTCGAATCTAGTTATTAGCTAAAGCTTAGCCCATCTCCGGCATTTGAACCCAATGGACTGTCTTTCGCCTTCATGCTTTCAGCGGCCGGGCCAAGAAAAAAAAAGGAGAAAAACGTGAAACCTAAAATTTGGGCCCTTCCCCTAGCGTGTCTCGCAGTTTTCGCGTTGTCCGTCGGATCTGCTCTCGCGCAGCAGGATGCAACAGCTCCGCGTCCTCCCATGCTGCACTCCTCTCCCGACCAATCGGCAACGGTAAAGGCACCGACGCCTGACGCATCAGCCGCCGCCACATCGCAGCTCAAAACGAGAAGCAACGCCACTGCCGACGCAACCGATACTTGCAGCTACACTTTCACTTCCGGCAGCGGCTTTTCTTATCTACAGTTCTGTGTAACCGTGAATGGCAACATTACCGAGTTTCAAAGCCCGGTGAACGTCGAGCAACTCAGCCCCGGGGGCACCCCTGCCTATGAAGGCTACGGCATCTGTGACCTAACTAACGCAAACACAGCATATTGGGACTATGCAGGAGACGGTGATAGCGGAAATTGGAACCCGCCGATTAAGCTTTCGCAGAATGCAACCTCGGTCAAAATCGAGCGGACCACCAGCGACGGAGCATGGACTCTGACCCAGATATTCACCTCGATACCGGGCACCAATCCGTATGCCAAGATTACGATGGAGCTCAAGAACAATTCAGGCGAGGGCAAGCAGGTCCTACTCCTACGCTATGCCAACGCCGTTCCCTATACCGCTCCCCCCTACACGGAAAACTACGGCGGAACCTTCGAAAGCGCATGGGGTTGGGGTGGATGGGGTTTGATGCTCCAGGACGTTGGAATCCCTGCTCCGAGTTCCATAGCCTGGTCAGAAACAGCCTTTGCAATTAACACTCTCGCCGGCCCGGCTCCTTGCAACAGCGAGGCGAATAATGCAGGAACGATAGTCAACGGCGTGGGCTCACTGGTGAATCAAGTTACCTTCACAAGTCTAAACAAAAACGAAACCGTCACCATCAACAAAAAGTACATGCAGTTCTGAAGTAGGGGCACGCCGTGCAAAAGGGCGAGCCAGGCAACTGGCTCGCTTTTCTCATTTCTGCCTGCACACAACTCTAGCACCGGATGCATTGCCCAACGCGCCGTGACCGTGCATTTGATGTTGCAAATCCAACTTGGCACGGTTCTAATGCGTCTGACTTGAAGACGTCCTAGGCTTCCAGTTTCTCTGCACACGCGGATCCGAGAGTGCTTTCCTTAGCTGAGCAGCAGGAGCTATGAACGTTCCCGCGATTAAATAAACTTGGCCAGCGTCTGTGTTAAAGGCCAAACCATTCTGCCCCCAACGAATCAGTCTGAGCGGATTTCCGGTTACGTTTGGAATTGTGATCGAGCCGGTCATGGTGAAGTTCGTTATATCAAATGATTCGACAGTGAAATTAGGAGTATCGAACTGCGATGGAGTCTGTCCAATGAAGAAAGCGGCGCTTACGGTTGAATCAGGCACCATGAGACCGGAAGCGTTGAAGTTTCCCACTTGCGCACCTGTGAGCGGATCAACGACGAGTCCATCATCGGAGTAGATCAGTTTTGTACCCGGGTCGAAATGAATTCTGATTCCGAATTGGGTGAATTCCCCAAAGTAGTCATTGTCGAGCACGGCGCCAGTTGAGCTCACAGTGATCGTGTAGAAGTCGAGACCGCTGGTTTCATTGTTCGCAGCATATAGAGCAGTTGCGTCGGCACCCCATTGAAGTGAATCGTAGACATGTCCACTGGGAATGAATCCGGTCACCGTGACCGGCCTGGGAGTCGCGTCATCATAGATAACGATTCCGCCGATCGCGGCAGGAATTGAATTGGGGAGGCCCAGCGTAACCGCACTCGTGTGCGGAGCCCCCGGAGCGACCTGAAGATCCAACGCAAAATAGGAGCCCTGCCCGGGATCGGAACCTAGCGGGTAATTAATGTCTTTTCCCAAAGAGGGTAAAGTGAAACGTTGGACCATATTCGCGCCATCGAGCCCGACGTACACGTAACTACTGTCGCCAGCAATCGCAAGCGCGTCAGGCTCGCTTCCCGCAAATTGGGAAAAAGTAATGGCGGCCGTGGCGGGATTAAGAGTTGCGATGGAATTCGCATTGGTGGCTGCGGTGCTCGGTGCAGAGAGATAAATCACATTGTTGACGGCATCCCAGACCAAGTCGTTCGACGCTTGATTTGCAATCGACAAAGAGAAGCCGGGACCGCTGTTAGGATTGATAGGAAAACTAAACGACGAAGATGTTCCGCCCTGCGGCGGCGGACTGGTGGCTGTCAAGGAAGCTGTTCCTGCGGTCGAGATGTCAGCCGACGTTATTTGGACTTGCAATTCCGCAGTCGAGACATAAGTCACTGGGCGGTTACTTCCGTTCCATTGAATCGTCGTACTTGGAAGGAAGCTCACTCCAGAAACCGTCAGTGTGAAACTGGGACCGCCCTGAAGAATCCAACTCGGACTTAGACCTGTAATAACCGGGGGAGAGTTGATGATGGTATAAATTTCCGCATTGGAAGTGCCGCCACCGGGCGCCGGATTAAACACTGCTACCGGTACAGTGCCGCCGATGGCGGTGTCGGAAGCATTAATTGAGGCCTGCAGTTGTTTGCCGGAAACGAAGGTCGTAGTTCGTGGGCTGCCATTCCACTGGACCGAAGAAGACGGGATAAAGTTAGTACCGAAAACCGTTAGGGTAAAGGCTCCGCCGCCTCCAAAGTTTTGTGCTGGGGATAATGATGAGACTGTAGGTACCGGATTACCGCCTCCGGAACCGCCACATCCCGTCAAAATCTGCAGCCCAGCACAGCAGGTCACCATCGCGGCAATCCGAAGCGTTTGGAACATTCGTCTACTAAGGAGCAAGAAATCGTAAGCCGATCTTATCGTCAAAGTATTATCCCGATCTTTGGGCCGTAATGTCTTCCAAGAGGTTTCACAAGTTTATATTTCGTGTATTTTCTTGCGCCGTACCTCGGCCCGGTGCTACCTGTCCGAACTTGGATCTCCTGCGAAAGCCTCGAGGCCAAACGCAACTCACTTTTCCGCATCTCTCCAAACAGCGAGAGGGCTTTCGTTTAACGTTTCGGGGAGTCCGGCCCAAATACACATACATCTCAGCCCCTTATAATTGTGACGCTGACTCGGCTCAGCAACGCTGCCATTTCTGACGTAAACAAAAACCACTCTCTGATCTTCGGACGGTGAGTTCAAGGAAATTTAGTATTTTTGCCACAATTCGGAGCCACAGTCTTTTGGACGACATTGAGCTTGCGAGAGAGTAGCGTTTTCTTGCAAGCACCTTGCTAAGATGACCGTTCTCTCTCTCCGCGCAACTTCATTCTAGTGACCAGCTGGAGACGTGACCTCACGAACGCGAGGGCTTCGAGAGCGATTAACGATCCAAGCAGCGAGAAGGCAAGACAGACCGATCCCCATCAGTATGAAATCGGTCGCATTAAGATTGCCAATCCTTCGCGTACCTTCGTATTCCACCAAGAAAACGAAACTGGACACGAAGCCCAGAACACAGAGGCGGTCCACCGCACTTAGTGTGTGGGTCCTCAGCGTCGATGCCAATGCGGCGGCAGCTGCATAAAACACTGTCAGGCAAACAGCGTCGAGTCGCGGTATGGGCTGAGTGGGATTCGCGAGCACATGACCAGTGGAAATACTTAGGATTCCATTCAGAACAGCCAATGCGAGAAAGCCCGCTAGCACTCTCACCCAGCGGCTCACCGTAACGATCATTATCGGCATCGAGACAATTAGAAAAAGCCATCCTACGGCCGGGTAACGACTGATGAATGAACCTGGCTCGATCGTACTTGGGAAGCACACTATTTCGACCCCGGCGAAAAATAGACCCGCTATCAGAAGAAACAAAAGCGTTAGTCCCGCCAAGCGGAAACCACTTTTCACCTGCGACATTTTCTCAGGCTTTTGCATATGTCACTGTTTGATTGCACACCCAATAGCTTCGGCCCCAGCCAGTCCAGCATCAACAGCAGCCTTCGTGCTGGCCTCTAACCCAAGACTCAGCACCTTGCTAACGGAACCCAGAACCGACTGTGCTCCGGCGGTCGAGGCAGGACTGAGAGCGCTCGGAAGTCCGCCGTTACCTGCGAGATTGAGTGAAAGGATGTTCGACGTCCTTCTTCCAAATGTGGTTACTGTACCCATTCCGGCGTTGATCAGATCAGCCGAACTAGACGCTGCCGCTCCCGCCGCGTCTTCTCCCGAGCCCGCAACCGCAGCGTAAAGGCCCGTGAATGTGTTCCCTGCTGCGACTTGTCCGGCAAAGCTCGTTCCCACATTCGAGTTCACTCCCAGGGACTGCAGACTGAGGTCCACCGCACCACCGGCGCTGTAGTTCTTGGCGTTCTGCACCATGCATTGGTTGAAGCTCTGGCCAGGTGCCCTGATGCCTAACCTAGTCGCGCCGAAAAAGTTAGTGATCCACAAAAACGCATCATATCCGATCCCAGTACTCCCGTTATAAGCAGAATCCGTGGAAAGGCCCCCGTAAACGAATATAGTCGTATTGTTATTCGGGGCACCGTCGACAGTGATCCAAAAGCCGCCATTTGCCGCGCAACCATTCGGGTCATTCCCTGGGGTTTCATCACCATTAGCATCGACGCAATACAATCCAAGCGGATCAACGAACACGACCGGGCTGTTGCCAACGTAAGCATAACGGTTTAGGGACTGTGGAACGTCTTGATCACCACCTAAGAGATCTGCGGACATGAATCGGCCAAGTCGGGAATTGTAGTAACGGGCGAACGCATAGTCTAGGCCAGTTTCGGCGTCGCGTTCGTAGCCTGTGAATTTGTAATTGGTCGAACAAGTATTTTCCGTAGCCATTTCCTGCCCGTAAGGCGTGAATGTTGCCTCGTAGCAAGGTTGGCCTGGGCCTAGAGTGAGAAGCACCGTACTTCCAATTTGGTCAGCGTAGTAGTACAGCACATCCCACTTATCGACCGGAACCTCGGCGATCCGCCTTCCCGCAAAGAAAACATATTCTTCATAGGCGCTGTCGGTAGTGCTGCCGGTTAAGTCCGTCTCCGCGACCGAGTTGCCCAGCACATCTCGCCAATATAAAGTTCCACCAGATGCGTTCGATTTTTCCACGCGCAAGCCATTGCCGTCGTAGACGTACGTCCATGTGCCGGTTGAAGTGCCGGACACCTGGGTCAAATGATTCTCCGCGTCGTACGTGTAGGTGTATCCGTTCGGAGTTGGCTCACTCGTCATATTCCCGGCGGCGTCATACGAAAAACCGGTCGTTGTTACCCGGTTTGTGGCGGAGCTGACAGCGATACCTAGCGCTCCTGCGCTGCACCCCGTTACGGTAATCTGCGTCAGGTTGCTATAGCGGTCGTCGGGGACGCCTGACGATCCAAAGCTTTGCCCCCAACAGCCCGTGCCCGATGTGGCCGTAGTGGTACCTGACAGGATCCGGTTTAACGAATCGTAGGTGAATGACTCGCTCAATCCCGAGGATACGTTGTTTGTGACACCACTTAGCATGCCATTGTTCCCGGTCGTGGGATAATTGAATGCCAAGCTATAACCCGTACCCGCCCCCGAAACTTGTGAGACGGCCGTCGGTTGCAACCGGCTGTTAAAGGAGGCGCTCTCCGTGCCACCCCAGGTGGGATACTGTGCCACTGGACCATAAATCACGCCCGTTAATTGCCCGGGAGGGGCATAACTCGCGGTAACCGCGTATTGAACAGTGTTGACTATATCTTGCGCTGAAGTGGGACGCTGAGCATTGCTTGTAGTGTAGGTGATCATGCGTCCACTTGGATAGGTGAGCGTAGCAATCGATCCGTCGCCATTATAGGTGTACGAAATCGTATTGGTGATTGCTGCGATCGTCCGTTGCTCGGTGATCGGCCAGCCAACTTCATTGTACGTCCACGACGTGCTGCCTGATCCATCAGTCATGCCCGTGCGAAAACCTTTCTGATTAGTCCCGGCATCGTAAGTGTACGTAACAGCGTGCGTGCTGCCCGAATAAGTGATTCCCGTGAGACGATTTATTTTGTCGTAGGTGTACGTGGCGGTGATACCTCGCGCGTCAGTTCGGCGGCAAACTAACGAGCCATTTCCACTGCAGGGACCGCCGGATGATGTCGTGTAGTAATAACTGACTGTACCGCTCTCCGGCGTGGTCGCCGATGTCACTCGGGAAGCTTCGTCATACACATAAGAGCGCGTCTGCGCTCCTTGCGTTACGCTTAAGAGATTGTTCGCAACATCATAGGTGTAGCAAGTTCCGACGTTGAGTGTCCCGGCGCTATTGGGCTCGTCTGTTTCAATGGTTCGTCCGAAACCATCCGTCCAAGTTTCGCGTTTCTTGCTAGCCTCATCGACCACGAGCACAGGGTATCCATAACCGTAGGTACCCGCGGCACAAAGCTGCGCTGTGTTTCCTCCCACGGCCGAAGTCACTTTCGCTCCATAATAAGTGGAATTGTAACTACCATCGCTGTGAGTGACTTTTGTAATGCGGTTGAGTCCATCATAGGTGTAACTTTCGGAGCCATCCGAAGGGCTCGATGTGGACCGCTCCGGATTAGTTACGCTGGCGACACGCCCGTTATGATCGTAGGATGCCGTGACTGTGTCTGTTCCGTCCGGGTCACTCACCAATACCTGAGTGAGTGTGCGGCCGAAAGGATCAAGATTTATTTGGTCGTGCCGGCATGAAGAACAGGTAAGGCTTGGCGATGCATCGCCAATTCCGGTATAGGCGTTGGCCTCCACTTCGCTGGAAGATGCATAACTCATCATTTTCCAACTGTAGTTGGTTGCGTTAATGGGGACCTGTGTCGACGTTGGACGGCTTAGCGAATCGAGGTAGTGATTAGTAGTTGTGAAGCCGTTTTGATCTGAATGCGTGTAAACCTGGCTGGTTCCGAGAAAATATGTGTAAGCGATCCCCCAATTAGTTGGAAGTACGATCGCGGTCGGAAAAGCGTTCGTGACGCCAGCAGCGGTGGCTGATGTGGCTCCAGTGGAATTGTCGTTATAGTACGCATCTGTGTAGGAAAACTTTGTGATGTTGCTGTTGTTATCGAAGGACTCCACGAGTTGTCCGGTCGAGTCGTACCACAAAGTTTGGGTAATGCCCGGCACAGTGGTTATCAACGTCGGATTTCCCCTTGCCGTATAAGTCGACGGAAAACTCACATCGTCGTGGTTGATCACTCCTGTCTTCGAAGTTAAGGTGTTTCCATCGTAAGTGATGTCAGTTTCCCCGAAGGCAGTCCCTGCACTGTTGGTCAATTTGGCCGACAATTTCTTGTTAATGATGTTCTTGTTAGAATTTACGAGGTAGGTGTACGTGGTGGTTCTGTCAGGGTTCGTTCCGGTCGATCCGAAGTTCCATTCCTTAATCGTCTGAACCGTGCCGTGGTTGTTTGTATCGTAAGTCAAAGTTATATTTTTGGTTAAGTTGCCACTTGGAACGGTTTCGGTGGTTTTGTATCCTGTCGCAAATACCGAACTACCACTGTACGTAGTGTATGAAATATTTACAGTCTGGTCGCTGGCTGTTTCGGTAGACGGCCACATGTTTCCTAGAATCGAACCGAACGCATACGTCTGTTCGTCTCCACTTGGCAAAGTTAGGGTCGTGGATTGGGTACAGCTAGTCGGACAGCCGCTGGTTACAGTAGGAGCAAAAGTCCATGTGCCACCGTTAGCCGCAGCGGTTTTTACGTAAAGGTTGTGGTTGTTGTATGCATCTTCAAAGTTCTCATGGCTGTAGGAAATTGTTCCACCGGTGGGCAAAGTCATACCAGTCAGCACACCGTAGTGTGTGCCAGTCGATCCCTGATCATACGTAAATTGATAGGAAGTGCCGTCCGGAAGGGCGATGCTTTGAATGGCGGATATTGCGCAACTCGTGCATTCCGTCACCCCAGTCTGACCGAATGAAGTGCTAACGGGAACAGTTTCCCAAGTGACTACATAATCGGAGGTCCCCCCCTGTGAATTAAGAACTTCATATGTAGTCGTACTTCCACTGGTTGTCGTGTTCACCGGATATCGGCCAAGGGTATCTTGGGAGCCAGAATAGTAGAAATTGCCGTTAGGGTCTTTAACAACTGGAGCTACTTCGGTTCCGTCCGGCGCGTAGACGGTAACGGAATTTCCCGTGATGACGTACATGTGGTATCCGGAGCCGTCGTTTGCCAGTGCGTCGCCACTCGGAACCATGTCACCACAAGTCGCATTGTTTGTTGAAATATTGAAGGTAATCAGCCGACCGCTCGGGGGTTGCCAAGTGAAGTTTGTATACTTATACCAGTCAGTGGAGTGCACGACATGGTTTACGGTTACCGTGCAAATCCCGCCGAAGGTGGTTGTGTAATTGATGGTGCCAGTCATGGCGGAGGTGACTAATCGCCAGCCTCCGTTAGAATTTATTACGTTCGTTGGTTTCCAAGAAGTTGAGCTGCCGGTGGTTACTTGTTGCCAAATATGCGAGTCATAGACGAGAGCCGCCCGGAAGGGAACGCTGCCCCGTTCGGCCATGGAAGCAATCGGGATTTCGATGTGCAGGTTGCCATTGGCAGCGTCTACGTAGCCGCCCGGAACTGGCACGGGGGTCGTCCAGGGGTTGCTCCCATAGGCATAATAATAGCTCTGGGCTAGTGCGATATTCGGACATGACGCAACAAGCAGCGAAAGTAAAGCAGCGGCCAGAAAAACGCGCCAAGAATTTTTCATCGGGTTCTCCCGAAAATTTGACTCAAAGCTTGTCGCAAAGTTCTACGGCGTGAAGACTGATTCAGTTAATCCAGAATTAAACGACAATGAAGTCAGCGCCATTGTCCAAGTTTGCTGTCCTCCGACGCTTTCCGTAATTGCAAATGGCGCAGAAACCCCTGACACAATCTGGTAGTTACTGAAATCAATCTCGTGAGCGAAGGAGAGTTGGGAGTTACTGTTGGAATATGCGGTTTCCTGGAGGCTATCAAGCAGAAGAGAAGTGGCGTCGATGAACAAATCGAATGTCCCATAGGCTGTCAACCCTGGCGGCAGTGGATTTGAAGGGTCGCTTGGCAAGACACAATGAATTTGATAAGTTGCGTTTCCGTTTAGTGTAACCGGCCCGACGTAGGTGATGTTTAGTGCAGGAGACTGCAAAACGGCAGCAACTCTAAGGGCTGGAAGAGCCAAACTGCCCGCCGTATACAAATTATAAAATGCGGCTGGCTGCCGAGTACCGTCGGGCGCAATCAAAACTCCAGTCATGCCATCTACCGCCCAGGTTTGGGTGCCATTACTCAGGGCCGAATCGAAACGAAATGTTGTTAATCCCATGCTTTGGACGGTTACCGGGGCCTGGACTGGTGCGTTAGCCCAGTTGTAGGTGATCGTTCCGGTTTCTGTGTAATCCTGAATGCCGTTCATCACCGTCAACCCACCCATAGCGGTCAAGGATTGGGTAAGAACAGAGATTGCCTGGAGATCCTGCTGTCCTTGGGCATTGGTGGAAACAGCAACAGCAAGGATGCAGAGTAGAAACGTCATCCGTTTTAGACCCATAACGCCTCCGAAGCACTCAAGTTGCGAAGCTGTATAATTGAATCTTGTATTACCTGTCAAGTTAAATTCCCATATTGGTAATTGTTGAGGTGTATGAATTGCATAGAAAAGACGAAGCGCCTCAGCCGTGTAAGAAATTTGCGAAGAAAATGCGATTGACCGCGAGGTTCATCTCGCACTTACACGGTTGGGCCGCGTGCTTGGATGTATTGGCTTACTTAAAGAGATCAGCAAATGCATCTGGGAAACTCCCAGTTCGTGTCGCTTTTGCCTGACGGCTTTACCGAACCTGACGCGAATGTCTTTCATCTACCCTTGCGCGTCATCTTTGGGCCTCGCAATGCAGATTCCGCTCTCACAGCTGTTCCGCAGCTTGTGATTCTGCCGTCCGCGACTTCTCTTGGTATCTCAGAAAAACTATGGAAATTATGCTTGCCGTCTAGATTGCCGGGGTGTCCTCATCTTAGAGAATTAAAAACGGTGCGGGTATTACGTCGTTGTCGGAGAAAGGAAGTTCATTCTGCAGCGAATTGCGCTTTATTTCCTGTACGAACGTCCCCAGATCGCCTGGGTGTCCTCAGCGAAGAGAATTAAAAACGGTCCGCGTATTACGTGATGCTTAGAAAGGAGCGATGCACTCTGCTGCGTCTCACTTCGAGAACTCAATTTCGTCGGATACCCGGGCCACGTCTCCGGCCTTCGCGGCCAATGGATAGAGATCAGAGATCAAATGATAGAGAAATCGTCCGGGTTCCTCCTGCATAACCATATGCGCAGAGTTGTCAAACCAAACCAGTTCTTTCGATGGGGCCTTTAAATGATGGAACCACTCTGCCGCAAGCACACTGGAAACGTCGAAGTCATGCCGTCCTTCGAACAGAAAAATCGGACATTTGAAGTCAGTAACAGAGTCGTAATTGAGTGCTACTGCCGCATTGAGCAAATGGGTTAAGGAATAAAGACTGCCATCGTCCACGCACTCCAGGTCCTTTTCTGTGTAGTCGGGGGAGAGTTCCCCTGCATCGCTGTCATATTTGAAATCGGTCCTGCCGTACGTCAACCCTCCATAATACATAAGCCACTTGCGCTCTACTCCGATTCTCTCGAACGTAAGCGTTCCGGGATCTCCCGGGTAGGGCGCTATCGATAACAGTTCGTGCTCAGCTTCGCTGTTATGGTTTGCTCTGGCGTGTTCCAGTGTGAACTGGTAACCGTATTCCTCATTTCTCTGTCCATTCACCATCTGCCCCACGCCTAGATAGGCGTAGAACCACTCCGGGTGCCGCTGAGCAAGAGCGACGCCAAGAATGCTGCCCCATGAGTGTCCGAGTAGGAAGATCTTTTTCTTGTCGTATCGATTCTGCAGGTAACGTACGATTTCTTCCGCGTCGCTGGTCATCTCCTCGAGAGTAATCGTCGAAGCAAGCGCCTTAGGATCGTTGGATGTGTAGGTTTTTCCCGCGCCGCGCTGGTCCCATTGCACCACCGTAAAGTAGTCCTCCCATGGACCTTGGAAAGTGTAGGCTGCCGGCATTGTTGGAGAACCCGGTCCACCGTGAAGGAATAGCAAAATTGGATTGCGACGGTCTCGACCTCGAATCGATATCCATTGTGTTGTA
>Ga0182015_10006560_pt1 | contig 11651 bp, 9 predicted proteins | sample 712P3MmetaG_FD_120478 | JGI IMG/M metagenome (GOLD analysis project Ga0182015, IMG submission 120478) | Permafrost microbial communities from Stordalen Mire, Sweden - 712P3M metaG | ecosystem: Environmental > Terrestrial > Soil > Wetlands > Permafrost | place: Sweden: Stordalen | collected...
CGATTTGTGCCAGCAGCGCCCCATTTCCTTCGAGGCCGCTCCCGTCGGCTTCGACCAGTTCTCCTGCGCCGGTCGCCGAGTGGTTTCCGCTGACTACAAAATGGCATGGATGTTTTGGGCGGACAATTTCCCCGAAGATTGGCGGCGCTTCGTGCAAGCCTACAATCTCAAGCCCGGAGACACGGTCTGGATTTTTCAATCAGGATGGGGAGTGAAACTCCCGGAAGACTTGCGCAAACACTACGCCGAATTTCACGACTTGCACTTCGACTCGTTCGGCGCCAACATCAAAATCTTTAAGATGACGGTAGGCCAGCCGATGCCCGTATCCGTTCAACAGTCAGGGCTCATTTCGCCGCCGTAATGATTAGCCCGAGCGCCCGCAGCGTGGTTTCATCCGGGACGCTGCGCCCATCTTTTTTCGTGACCACTCCGAAGTTGCCGGAATAATCCCACATCGCCCAGCCCATGCCGTGCCGCTCCAGCGCTGCGCGCACGTCGTGAATCCAGGCCGCACGGTCCCGCGGGTTCGAGTAATCGCGGAATACGCCGAACTCGTTGCACACCACCGGAACTCCTTGCTGCCGCGCCCATTCCGCAACTTGTGTAATCTCGGCGTCGATGCGCGTCGCATCCCAATGATCTTGCCCATAGCGAATCACCGCCAGACGATCCACTGCGTCCGGCACGCCCGCCGCTACCTTCGCCGCCGACTCCGGCGACGACGGATAAGGCAGTCCCTTCACCCAATGCCAGAAATACGCTCCCCACGTCGCGCCCTGGTGCGTGAAGATGTGTGGATCGTAAAAATGAAAGTTGTAAATCACGTTGGGGTCGCGCAGGGGCTCGATGAAAACCAGTTCATCATCGTCCGACCAACGCGCACCGGCTGCGATGATCGTATGTTGCGGCGCCCCTTCGCGAATCCCTGTCGCCAGCTTCGCCTGTACACCGTACCAGCGGTAACGATCGGAGAACTCAGGCTCGTTCAGAATTTCAAAGAAGATCCGCTCCGCATCCCAGGTCGAATAATGCCGCGCCAGCGCCCGCCAAAAGTCGGCGAACTCCTGCACAAAGCTGTCGTCTTTCGTGAGACGAGCCTTGAAGTCGCTCTCCGGATGCAGATCGATGACCACGGCCAATCCCCGATCCAGAATCATCTTCACAGCGGCATCGAGGTAGCCCAGATACTCCGCCGGAATTTCGTCGGGGCGGTGATTCTGCATCATGGGCTGTGGATTCACGCTCAACCGCACGTGATCGAATCCCATGGATTTGATCAGCGCAATGTCTTCCGCTGTCGTCCAGGTCTGGAAGTGTTCCTTCGTATACCCGCGCTGGTCATATACCTGCGCGAACCATCCGCTGGCGTTGATGCCACGCCGCAGGCGCACCACCCGCGATGCTGCAACGGAAGAAACCGGCGGCGCAGGAGAAGCTACAGCGGCCTGGGCCGAAAGGAAACTCGAATCTACGCCGGCGATAAACAGCAGCACGGCGACACACCGCACGATGCGAGGGAATTTCATGGTGAACGTAATCTCGAATAAACTTTCTAACTCAAAATCGGCAACGCCCGAATCCTCTTCCTGGTCGCCGCATAAATCGCGTTGCACAACGCGGGCGCCAGCGGCGGCACAGATGGTTCTCCAATTCCCGTCGGCGCCTCCGCACTGGGCACAGCATAGACCTCCACCACCGGAGCCTCTTCCATGCGCAGCGGCGCGTAGTCATCGAAATTTCCCTGCACTACGCGTCCTTTCTCGATCGTAATCCTGGCCCGCAGCGCATTCGACAACCCGTAGATCACTCCGCCCGGAATCTGCTGCTCCACAATGCTGGGATTCACCACCTGCCCGCAATCCACCGCCGCGACTACTCGATGAACTCGCGGCGTGTCATTCTCCATGCTGATCTCTACCACTTCCGCCATGTAGGAAGAAAAACATCCGAAGCACGCGATCCCGCGAAAGCGTCCCGCCGGCAAAGGATTCTTCCATCCCGCCTTGTCGGCCGCCAACTGCAGAACGCCGCGCATCCGCGCCGTGTGCCAGGTTGTCGTGAAGTATTGTATATCCTGATCTTTTGCCAGCATGTGCAGTCGATACTCCAGCGGATCTTTCCCCGCCGCTGCTGCCAGTTCATCGATAAAGCTTTCGCTGGCAAACCCCACCTGCAGAGCATAGACGGATCGCATCCAGCCCAGCGGCACCGCAGTTTCGGCGATCACACTTTCGATCAAGACATTTGGCGGCCCATACACGAACGCCGCCTCATCGGGAAGATCCGGGTCGACTCCGCCCGGCACAGGGAAACCCTTCTGCCCGCTGATCGACGGCGCAATAATCCGATGGGTAAATGCCACCGGCCAGCCCGCTCCATCCACCATCGCGCTCAGCTGATGCAGGCTCGCGGGACGGTAAGTCGAAAACCGCATGTCGTCCTCGCGCGTCCAGATCACTTTTACCGGACTATTGATCGCCTTCGATACCAGAGCTGCTTCCACCGCGTAGTCGTGCTCCAGCCGCCGCCCAAACCCTCCTCCCATCAGCGTCACGTTCACCTTCACCTGATCCGGATCCAGTCCCACGGCTTGCGCCACCGAATCCCGGCAATCCTGTGGAACCTGCGTCGGAGCCCATAACTCGCACGTTGTTCCTGAGTAATGCGCCGTGCAGTTGCCCGGCTCCATGGGCGCGTGCGCCATGAAGGGCAACTGATATTCCGCGGAAATCCGCCGCCCCGTGGCTTTCGCCACATCGCCGGCCGAATACAGACTCGCTCCCTTCTTCGACGCCGCCTGCTTCAGCGACTGCATTACCGCCGCGGTATTCAAATTCTTATTCGGACCATCATCCCAACTCACGTTCAGCAGGCGGCGCCCTTCCATCGCGCCCCAAACACTGTGGGCGACGACTGCCACGGCCGCGTCGCCGATCTTGCCTACGAAACTCACGCCAGCAATCTTCTTCGATTCCCTATCATCGAAACTCGCGACCCTCCCGCCAATCGTCGGACATCGCGACAACACGGCGTACTTCATCCCCGGCATATGGAAGTCGATGCCGAAAACCGCTTCGCCCTTCACCTTCCCTGGTGTGTCCACGCGCGGCAATCGCTGCCCTACGATCTTGTAATCCTTGCTTTGCTTCAGCGGCACGTCGGTTGGGATCGGCAACGTCGAAGCCCTCGCCGCGAGCTCGCCATAGGTGAGCCGCCGCTTGGATGCGCCATGCAATATGCCGCCCTCCTGCGCTGCACAGCTCGAACGCGGCACACCCCACGTCAGCGCGGCCGCAGAAATCAGCATTTCTCGCGCCGCCGCTCCCGCTTTCCGCATTGGATCCCAAGTCGTGCGCACGCTCGCGCTGCCGCCCGTGGTCTGGTCTCCGTAGAGCGTGCTTGCTCCCGCCTGCTCGATCTCAATCTGCTTCCAGTCCGCTTCCAGTTCTTCCGCCAGAATCATGGGCAATGCGGTGCGCACGCCCTGTCCCATCTCCGAGCGCGCCACCACAATCGTGATCTTATTGTCCGGCGTGATCCGCAAGTATGCGTTCGGCGAGAAGGCTTTCTTGCTCGCTCGTTCCCCGTGGGGCAGGTAAAATCCCACCACCAGGCCTGCTCCCGCGGCAACTCCAGCAGCAACGAACTCACGCCGACTCAGTGGGCTCATCGCGCACCTTCCGTGGCCACAGCGCCCGCTCCAGCCGCCCGGTGAATCGCCTTGCGAATCCGTTCATACGTCCCGCAGCGGCACAGGTTGCCGTTCATCGCCTGCGTGATCTGCTCGTCGTTCGGAGTCGGCGTCTTTGCCAGCAGCGCCGCCGCCGTCATAATCTGTCCCGTCTGGCAATAACCGCATTGTGGAACTTCTTCCGCAATCCATGCCTGCTGCAATGCATGCAGCCCGTTCGCGCCCAGACCCTCAATAGTGACGATGGTTTTTCCCGCGACCTGCGCAACCGGCGTGGAGCACGAGCGAATCGCCGACCCCTCCACGTGCACCGTGCAAGCCCCGCAGAGCCCAGCGCCACAGCCGAATTTCGTTCCCGTAAGCGCCAGCGTGTCTCGCAACACCCAGAGCAACGGAGTCTCCGGCGGGACGCTTACTTTTTTCTCGCTACCGTTAACCCGCAACGTAAAGTCAGCCATAGGTTTTCCCGAGCGTTAAATTGCAACCTGGACAATCATCCTACTCAACCAGCAAGAAAAGTGGAATGGGCGCACGCGGGATAACTCCGAGCTGAAGGGTTACGCGGCCGGTGCCGATGAGATGAGAATACAGATGCGCTCGACCTGCGAAGTTGGCAGGGGAGGGCCATCTCACCTGTTTAAGCGGGGGAAATCAGAATTGGAACCTCACGATCAGCCCGCATCCGGTCGCGTTCAAGGCATGATCGACGCGCGTCGCCGCCCCCGGTTCAAGATCGATGTCGAGATCAGCATTAATTCCCGGACGTGCGGCTTGCTGACCGGCCATACTGGGGACATCAGCGAATCCGGAATCGCAGCCATGCTGAGAATTGAGGTTCCCTTTTGGGTGAGGTCGTCGAGTTGAGCTTCACCCTTCCATTCGGCGCGGTGACGATCTATGAGATGGTCCGTCAAAGGAACGCTTTTCGCTACGGATTCCAGTTCCTTGACTCAACCGCCGTGTCTAAAGTGATCCAGGACACCTGTCGCCATTTTGCCGACTGAGATCTCGACCGGTGAGCTTTAGAATTTCAGATACCCTCGGACTAGCGCCCGGCCGCTCGACTCACTTCTTCCTGCAGGCGTTTGCCAATCTCCCTGGCGAATGCCTGAAACGCAGGAATCTCAAACAGCCGTGATCCAATTTCTTCCTGAGATAGATTCTGCGCATGCACCGCGCTAGTCCCATCCCGCAGCGCCGTGTGCAGCTTGGCTGCCGTCGCCGTGTCAAAGCTTTCCGAGACGATGACGCTGTTATCTTCCCAATGCTCCACAATCACTGGACCCTCTTCGGTCGTAATCTGCGCGATCGAGACCGGACAACTCGTTCCCGAGCAGGCCTGTACCGTCTGCAGGGTCGCGCTGCGATAGCGCTGCGAAACTGCGTCCGCATAGAAGTGGGCAAACCGTTCGGCCGCTTGCGGCGTCTTCCACCGCGAAACGTACAACAGCGCCAAGTCCGCCGTACTGGCCGAGACATCGGCCACCACTTTGTCCTTCCGCCGGTAGGTCACGTATGCTCCGCCCTGCCAACCTGACGAGAGGTCATCCGCGATCTTTCTTCCGCCATATTGTTTCAGCAGCGCCCGCACATCCAGTTCACCAATGCCACCTGAATCGTAGACGTCATACTGATCGCTCAGCACCTCCCGCATGTCCGGGATGCGCACCGGGGGCAGCTTTTCGCCATGAATATAAGTCTCCGGCTGCAGCACCTCGTGTGTGTTCCGCGGCGGACGTGCGAACGCCCCCGCAAACGCCATCTTCTTTCCGCCCTGATGCAATAACTCCCCGTCAAAAATCAAGCCTCCCTGATAGGCAAACGTCCCAGCCTCACGCAGGATCATCGGTGCATCGTGCATGAGTTGAGAATCAATCGCCCCCTTCACCGCCGGTTCTTCCATCTGGTAGATCAGCCCAGGCGTGTCCTCCAGGCTGCGCCCCACGGGCTTGAGCAGGTAATCGACGTACACCACCATGGCCTGGCCTTCCACCACGGCCTTGCGTGCCAGGGCACTGTCATCAGTGGGGACCTTCGCATCGCTCTCCGCCGCCTTGGTTCCGGCTTTCATCCACTTCGCCAGGTCGTAGTTCTGGTCCTGCAGAGCGTGCGTCAGTTCATGCGCCAGAATCGGTTCCTGGCGGTCAGGAGGCACCCAGTTCAGCATCGAGATCGTTTTCGTCTCGTCGTCGTAATAAGCCGCAATTTCCTGGCCCGTGGACTTCACCAGAAATTCCTTCAGATTGAAATCCCGCGGGATGAAGCCGAGCTTCTTCATGCTCAGCTCTTCCTGCGCAAATCTTTTCGTGAATTCTTCTTTCGCCAATTGCCCGGTTGCATATTTTTCTACATCGGCCTTGCTCACAAGTCTTCGCTTTACCGCCGCGTGCTTTGGCATGCCGGTGTCCTCCGCGGCGAAAGCGAAGATCCTGTCCACGGACTCGAACAGCTTCTTTGTGTCCGCGTCCGTCATCTTGACTTCGTTGGTGGTGTCCTTGCGGAGCTTGCGAGCCGTGTCGCCCAGACTCTGCCCCGAATCCGCATCCTGGCCGCAAGCCGGGATTGCAAAGCATGTCAGAAAGCAAGCCGCGAAGAATCCGCATTGCCGCCGAAAGATCTTCATTAGCCCTCACTTAAGGACGAGGATGCACTCTCCTCGATTCTGATTGAGCGAGGGCCGCAACTCACGGCAAAAGTAGGGGATTGGCCTTACGAAGGTAAGCGAAAGAGGGTTACGTGATTGCTAGCGGACAGCTCTGCGCCGAGGGGTTTACTTCAGTTCCGCCAGCTTCTGTGTCGCCAGTTGTCCGGCATCGGTACTGGGATTGTCTTTCTTGATTTGCTCGTAGAGGCGCTTGGCATCCAGCGGCTGGTTGCTGGCCTGGTACAGTTCCGCCAGTTGCAACTGGGCGGTCACTTTGCTCACTGAGGCCGTGGGCTTGCTGATGAGCTCCCGGTAGAGCGAAATGGCATCCTTGGTGCGGCTGGTGTTGCCGTACAGGCTCGCCAGCGCCAGCTTGGCCACCGATGCCAGCTCTTTGTTGCCGGTTGAAACTACCGCCTGGAAGTCTTTTTCCGCGTTGGCATTGTCGCCGGCGGTTGCTGACGTCACGCCCAAAAAGTAGCGTGACATGTCAGCCGTGCGCGTGTGGGGATATTTGTCCAGGATACCTTGGAACTGTTTTCCGGCGGTTTCAGCGCGTTCTTTGGCGGAGGCATAACTGGGCGTATCCGGCTGCGCCGGCACCCCGGCGGGACGAATCGGGGCCTCCAGGGTCCGGACCGCCTGCGACAAGTCAAAGCTTGCCTTCTCATCCTGCGCGCTCAGGTAATACCATCCCCCTACGACGGCGGCCACGACCACCGCTACGGCGAGGACGGCGATGGCTAGAGTGTTTCTGTGCTCCACACTCCAGTGAGCGGTCTTTTCGGCAGCTCCAATGGTGACCCGGCTGAATGCGTCCTGTTTCAGTTGATGGCGTGTCTCTGCGCGCACGACTACCTTCCAATCTCAGTCTCGTGAGTCTATGTCGATGACTCTCTGTTGGTGGGGCAAACCACTAGTCTATCAGCCGGAAAACGGCACCGTCAAAGCCGCATGAGCCTAGCGCGGAGCTTCTTCCAGCAAGCCCTGCTCGAGTTTCTCCTGGCACTCGATGCAGTGCCGCGTCCAGGGCACAGCTTCCAGGCGCTTAGCGTTGATCTCTTTGCCGCAGTGGATGCACTCGCCGAAGCTGCCTTCGCGGATGCGCGCCAGCGCTCTCTCCACCATTTGCAGGAGTAGCCGCTCGTTGTTGCTCTGGCTGAACAGGAACTCCTTGGTGTAGGAACTGGCGGCGCGGTCGGCGATGTCCTGGGCGGTGTCTTCGTCGGCCGAGCGGCCGTCGGCTTGGGTGCGGGAGACCGTGCGGCGCAAATCCTGCTGCCGCGTCTCAAGCCGCTTCTTGAATGCTTCTAACTTCTTCTTATCCATAGTCTCACTTCTGAAATTCAGCGACGGCTCCCCGGAGCCGTCCCGATGATAAGGGCCAAACGAAAATGATAAGCGCGGCAAATGAGATGCGTCAACCATGGGCTGCGGTGCTAATTCTTGTGCGAGGTTGTTGGATGGCTGTCGTCGTGTCGTGGCGGGTTACGACCGAGCGGCCGAGCCGGCTGCGACGAATCAGAGAAAAGCGATACACAAAACCGGCCTTCAGAATGCCCTGCAAGGATGACACATTGGTCGCGCCGCTGAAAATCCAGCACGGTCTTCCTTCGCGCTGCAGCTTCGCCGCCGCCAGGCGAATGGCAGTCGCGTAGTAGCCACGCCCGCGAAGCGCGGCGGGCGTCCAACAGTCGAAGATCATGGCGGCGCCAGAAGAAGACGGCTCGATGCTGTGGTCGATCTCCGCCAAGCGAAAGCCGTCATAGTTGTCGATCCACAAAAAATGGATCGGCCGACCCTCTTCGTCCTGGAGTAGAAAACCTGAGGGCCCGTGGTTCTTCATGCGTCTGGCGCAACGCATCAGGTAGCGAAGCGTGGCCGCGTCGCCAGCGTTGCTGATCGACGCCTCCACCAGATGCTCCCAGGCTAGCGGCAGTAGCTGAAACGGCGGATCTTCCGCCGACTGAACTTCAGCACTTTCAAACAGCAGCACCTCGTCTTGCGAGGCAACGGACCTTACGGCCCTACGAATTGTGTATTGAGCCGTCGCCACAGCACCCATCTCCTGGATGCGGCCTGCCACCGCCTGGTAACTCGCTCTTGCTCCGCGAAGTTTGTTCCCGAACTGCGGAAAGCGTGCTGCCGTGCTGCTCAGCATCTGGCGCCCAACACTGGCAGCGTGCCTTCGCAAGCCGCGAGACAGGTGAACATAGCGCGTCTGCCGGCTGTTGTTGGCAAATCGCTCCTTGTAAGCCTCATCTCCCAGGCCAAGGTCCAGCCATTGCAGCGATGCGTCTCTGGCGCCTTCTTCCACCAAAAGACGAAGCAGACACGCTCCCGGCGATACGTGCGCGTACTCCATCTGGAAGGTTGGCAAATACCAGAACCAGCTGCCTCCAAATCGGAAGCCGTAGTTCCAGGCAACGGGATGCCCGTCGATCTCCAACTGGCTGATTTTCAGCCATCCGGATTGAGAAAGCAGATCGCTGAGTTGGCGCAGAAACGTACGACGCTCGGGGCCGACCAGCGGGCTAACCCTGTCGCTGGCGAGAAAACGTGAAATCTGGGCCGAGACGATCGACTCCAGGCTCACCCCGATCTGCTCCGGTTCGGTGAGATGGATTACCTTCACTGCACCGAGCGTCGTGAGCCTCTTCAGCGCGCGTTTCTCGCGGCCTTTGCCGGCCAGCGTTCGAAGAATCGTTTCGCGTTGCTCTTCGCCGCCCAGTTGGACTACGCCTACGTTATAGGAGGGCCGCGACGTGACATAAAATCTGTGCGATCCCGCTACGCCGGGAAGCTCCTCCAGTGTGGCTGAATTCGAGGGAACATTGGCCAGAACCAGGTCACTGAGACCGAACTTCTTGATCTCTTCCAGAAGCGCAAGGATCACCGCTTTGCGATTCGCCGGCGCGCTCACGATGTCGCAGTAATCCGCCGTGCTGGAGGTCAGGAAGAAAGCCGCCCGAGGCGACTTGGGATCGACGGCCAGCGCCGCCACTCCAGCGAGCCGTTCGAAATCGTAGACGAGAAAAAGCAGGGGAGATAAATGCTTCTGGAAGCCGCGGCTGGCGGCCAATGCCCACTGGTAGGTGAAAAACACCTCCGGATTCTCCATGGTCAGCACCAGGCTGTTCCAAGCCTCGCTGAGATCGGGATCTTCCGGGATTTCTCTTAAGACGGTTACGCGCACAGGTTTCTATACACAGACTTTCATGAAGGAGACTACAGATTCGTGTAAGGATGCCGCATTCTGGCCAGAGGCGCAAGGGACCACAGACTCTAGCCCGCAACCGCGCGCTGCAGGCGGTTGTGCACGCCACTCAGGTGGGCTGTGAACTCGGGCAGAGTCATATCCAACGTCACGTGAGTTCGCAAGAGAGCGAAGGGATTCGACTGCTCCCCCCTCCAGTGTTCAACATTGAGGAATGCACATGAAAACCCGGCCGCTCGAGCCAGCCGAAACTCTCGCTCTCCCATGGTGGCAGGATTGCCGAATGGATAAGCGAACGCCCACACCGGCTTTCCCAAAACCCTCTCCAGTTCGGTTTTGCTTCCTTGAATCTCCCAGCGTGCCTCCTCGTCGCTGCACAGAGACAAGACGGGATGGGTCAGCGTATGTGCTCCGACGCTCATTCCTGCCTCAGCCAACCGCTTCAGCTCGGCAATGTTCAAGAGCCGCCATCGCCTCGCGGAGCGAGACTCATAACGAAAACCCTGCGGCAGGCCGCAATGATTGCGGACGCGGCGCATCCAATCGGCTCGTGTTCCCGCGTCCAGCTGCGAGGCGCTGCGCAGTGTTCTCCACCACTGGGCTTGAAGGCTCTCTGCGAGTGCGGAGTCCGCGCCCGCTTCCGTGAGCAGATGCAAGTCTGACCCACTGAGCGGCTTAATGCGCATCAGGTGATAAAGCTCCTCGTACCAGAGCATCCCCGGGTCATCGCCGCACGAGGCTGCAGTCACAAAGAAAAGGCACGCGACGCTCTCGCTTCGCAGCACCGGAAGCATGTCGGTCAGGTTGTTCACCAGGCCGTCGTCGCAGGTCAACAGAATCGCGCGCGCCGGAAGCCGCTTGCCTTGCTCAATCCAGGCTCGAAAGTCCTCTGGGTGAATAACATGATAGTGAGCCTTCAGGAATTGCAGCTGCTGGCGAAAGGCCTCTGGTTGTACCAGGTTCCCATCGAGAAACGTGTCATCGGCCGAATAGTCATCAGGAACAACGCCGTGATAGTTCACCACGGCATAGCCGCCCGGTGGTGGAACGCGAGCCAGCCATCCGCTGTGATGCAAAGCCGGATAGATCGCGCGCTTGAGGAGTGGACTAACGAGACGCATTTCGTTGGAGAGCCGGACTCATTGTAACAACCTATGGATTAAATGCCCTGCTAGAGGCTCCCTCGCATCAAATGCTTTCACTGTCGAGGCAGCGGCTCCTTCATGTTGGTCAGCGCATAGGCCATGACCGCCATGGCCGCGGCGTTTTCGCGGAGTTCGGAGGGGATAACTTTATCGAGGGTGTCGGCAGCGGTGTGATGATAGTTGAAATAGGTGCGGTCGTCCTGCATCACGCCGAAAGCGGGCACTCCGGCATTCGACATGGCTTCGATGTCGGCGCCGGGAGGATAAGTGCTGGGCTGGAGGACAGTTGCGCCGATACTCTGCAGAACGGACTGCGCCGGGTGCAGGGCTTCGCTGGCGGCGGGTGTGATCCTGACGCCGAAACCGAGAGGATGCGCTGCGCCACTGTCGCTCTCGATGGCAGCGACGTAGTGCGGGAAATCAGTCGAGTACTCGGCAGTATAGGCTCTGCTGCCGGAGCCTCCGGTTTCTTCGTCCATCCAGGCGATGACGCGCAGGGTGCGGGCCGGGCGCAAGTGCAACCGCTGCAGGATCTCGGCAGTCTCCATGGCGATCACCACGCCAGCTCCGTCGTCGATGGCGCCCGTGCCGAGATCCCAGGAATCGAGATGTCCGGAGACGACTACGATCTGTTCGGGGTGCTCGGAGCCCTTGAGGTCGGCGATGACGTTGTAGCTGGTTTCGTCGGGGAGTTTTTGGGGTGTCAAAGTAAGCCGCATGCGAACTTTGCCTTGCGCCGCCAGATGCACGATCAGGTCCGCGTCTTCCGCAGTAACGGCCCCTGCGGGGATTCCGGCGGGAAAGCTAAATCCGGTATGCGGCAGCCGGTAATCGGCGTTGCCGACCGAGCGCACCAGGGCGGCCACCGCTCCGAGATCGGCGGCGGCTTTGGCTCCGGCTCCGCGGTAACGGACCGCGTCTCCATAGGAAGCGAATGCCATTCCGGCGGCG
>Ga0182015_10006561_pt1 | contig 11647 bp, 11 predicted proteins | sample 712P3MmetaG_FD_120478 | JGI IMG/M metagenome (GOLD analysis project Ga0182015, IMG submission 120478) | Permafrost microbial communities from Stordalen Mire, Sweden - 712P3M metaG | ecosystem: Environmental > Terrestrial > Soil > Wetlands > Permafrost | place: Sweden: Stordalen | collected...
AGTAGCCGGGCGAGGTCCGGCAGCATGCGGCGGTCGCGGTAAAGGGTGTGCTCGCTGAGCCCCCATGCTGGGTCCGGTTGCTCTCGGTGCACGAGGGAGGGTGTCTGCGCGCGGCTTGTCCGCATCTTCTCCGAGAGCCTGTCGACGAGGCGCTCGTCCTGTCCTGCCAGGTCGAGCGCGTTGCGGTTTACGAACCACTCGGTGCCGTGGCGGGCGCGGCTCGCCTCTACGTAGGAGCCTTCTCTGCTGGTCTGCCAGCCACCGGTGACGACAACGGTGCGATCGACGGTTGCTCCCTGCTGGCCGTGGATGTGCTGGGCGTAACCCAGACGCAGGGATTCCAGGCCCTCGCCGGCGATCCTCACCTGGCGCTCTGAGATGTCGAGCGCGACGGTCACGCCGCGGTCATGGCTGATGTCGGTGACCTGTCCGCGGGAGCCGTTCTCGACCCGCGGCTGCCCCGGCTCGCGGTGCTGGGCGGTGAACACGATGCGGTCGCCCTCGCGCAGCCCGTAGTGCTTGTGCGGGAGCTGGAGCTCGGCTTGTCCGAGTTCGCCTCGTTCTGCCCGGAGGTGCTGGGCACGGGCGTTGAGCCGGTCGACCTCGACGTTTGAGGCGTCGGTGATCAAGGCGACCTCACGGATCTCGCGGGTCTCGGTCAGCTCGGCCCAGCGTTTGACGGCGGACTCCCCTGCCTGTTCGCGCGTGTCGGTCAGGAACAGTTGGCTGCGGGACTTGTAGTGCGCCATCGCCCGCTCCGGTTCCCCGTTGCGCAGCGCCGCCCATGCTTTGCGCTCCTGCGGATCACTGGTGCGACGTACCTCCTCGAGCTCCGCCGTGGGCACACGATGAGCGATCCGGTCGAACATGCCGCCCGGTCCGATCGACGGCAGCTGCTTGCCGTCACCGACGGCAAGCAGCTTCGCGCCTGAGCGCTCGACCAGCTCCGTGAGGGCGTCCATGCGCTTGTGGTCGACCATCCCGGCCTCATCGAGAATCACCGTCGTCTGCGGCCCGACATGCAGGCGCCCGCTGTTCGCCCGGACGACCAGGGCGTCCATGGTCAGCGTGGACCCCTCCAGGGCGGGGCTGCCGACGCCGAGGCGCTCGGCGGTGGACCCGGACACGGCGACGCCGAACACCTCACGGCCAGCGATCTGCTCCCCTCGTGCCGCGGCGTCGATCACGACACCCTTCCCTGTCCCCGCCGGGCCGATCAGAACCGCGATCCGCTCCGGGCCGGTGACCGCACGCAGGGCCTGCCCCTGCTCGACGGACAGAGGTGCGCCGATGCACTCGGCGACCTCCCGACTCGCATCCTCTCTGGCGTGCTCGCCGACGTCACGGCCCGCCGGCTCGCTCAGCGCCTCCGTGCGTCGCTCGATCGCCTGCTCCTGCGCCCGGATCGCCAAGGTCGTCATCCGCCTCCCCTCCAGAGTGAGGATGCGACGCTCGCCGACCATCTCCCGGGTCAACCCGATCGCATCCTCCGGGCCAAGCTCGCCCGCTGACTGCTCCAGCGCGACCGCACGCAATAACCCCGCGTCGAACATCGCCGTTCGGTCGGTCAGGGTCGCTTCGATGCGTTCCTCGATCCCCCGCTCGTGGGCCGCCGGCTGCGGGGCGCCGACCAGGTGGACCGCCTCGTCCGCACCGAACCCGTGGCGCTCCCCTGTCCGTTGCCACACGCGCTGCAGGTCGCCGCGGGTCGTCAGGTCCTTGGCGCGGCGGTTCTCCAAGGCTATGTCGCGGATCTCGCCGCGTTCGGGCGCACGTCCGTGCTTGGCTCGGAACCGCTCTGCTGCGTGGGCGATCTCCCGGTGGCGCTTTGAGAGCGCGTTGCGCAGCTCGACAGGCACCCCTGCGATCTCGAAATACTTGCCGTCCCTGCCGGTCGCCTGTTCGATCGGGTAGCCCTCCTCGGCCAGCTCCTGCGCGAGGGCGGAGCGGTAGAAAGCGCCCACCTCTCGCAGGCCACGGAACACGGGGCGCGAGGCGACCGCGACGATGCGGTCGTCCTCGCGGACCGCGCCGCTGATCACGACATGCGTGTGCAGCTGCGGGTCAGGCGCCTCAGCACCACTCACCCCTCTGGCCGTCGTGTGGCGGTAGGCGGTCGCGATCACATCCTTCGCCTGCTCTTCAACCACCTGGCCGCTGTAGCGACGACGCACGAGCGGCACCCGCTCCTTCAAGTACGTCATCGACCGCTCGACGGCCCGGGCGTGCGCCTCCTCAATCTGCTGACGCTGCCACGGATCTCCGAGCGCCCACACGACCGATACGGACTTCGGGGCGCTGAACGTCACGTCGATACCACCGCCCCGACTGCCGTCAGCGCCCGTGGGACGCAGCCACCCGCCGGTCCCCGGGTCGCGGCCTTCCATCAGGGCGATGAACTGCGCTCCGTCAACGGGTGCGTCGGGGTCGACACCGAGGCGCGCGAGCGTCTCGCGGTCAGAGAGCCACTTGCCGGGCGCCTCGGTCAGCTCGCCGTCAGGCGTGAGGTAGTAGTCGCCCTGCTCGGGCGCGATCGTCTTGCCCTCCAGGTAGCGGGCGTAGCCACCACCCCGCCCGGAACCGATGCTGGATGCACTCATCACATGATGTAAAGACCCCGAGGCGCTCGAACCGGCCAAGCAATTGCACAGCGATTGACTGGCCGTGCATCAGGTGTGGGTTGCTGGGTTGCTGTTGCGGAGCGAAGTGACGCGGAGCCGTTGCTAGGTCGGCGCGGATCGCTTGCGGGCAGCGTGGCAGGTGGAGGAGCGGTCGCCTGCGTCGGGCAGCTGGCCGCTGCTGTTGCGAGGACTCGGCGTGACGCCGTTCGGCGCGGCCGTCCGCGCCACGCGCGGGCGGCCCGGTAGCTTTGGCGCGTGGCACCCGACCTCGACCCCGCGATTGCCGCGCACTACGCGCACGACCCTGAGCGCGACCGGTTGCAGACGTGGGCGCGCCTGGAGGGCCTTCGCACGCGGGAACTGGTCCAGCGTTTCCTGCCCGCTCCGCCGGCTGTGGTGCTCGACGTGGGCGGGGCGAGAGGGGCGTATGCGCTGCCGCTCGCCAGGGACGGATATGAGGTGCACCTCATCGACCCGTGGGAGCCACACGTCGAGGCCGCCACGGCAGCCTCGCACGCGCAGGCCGACACGCCGCTCGCATCGATCGCAGTCGGAGATGCGAGCGAACTCCCGTTTCGAGATGGCAGCGTGGATGCGATTCTGCTGTTCGGGCCCCTCTACCACCTGCCCGCCGCGGAGGACCGCGCTCGGGCGTTGAGCGAGGCGCGCCGGGTCCTGCGGAGTGGGGGTGTGCTACTCGCGGCCGCGATCTCGCGGTTCGCCTCGACGTTCGACGGCGTGCTTTCCGGCATGATCAGCGACCCCGAGTTCGAGACGATGGTCGAAGGCGACCTGCGCGATGGCGTGCACCGCAACCCCGATCCCGTCGGGCGCCCCGAGTGGTTCACGCTCGCCTACTTTCATCTCCCGCACGAGCTTCGTGAGGAGCTCCAAACCGCCGGCCTCGCCGACGTGGAGATCCTCGCGGTCGAGGGGCCCGGCTCCTTCCGGGGCCTACGCGCCTCGCTCGACGATTCAGGATCCCGGGAGGCTCTGCTGCGCGCGATCCGTCGCGTCGAGAGCGAGCCCACGATCATGGGCGCCAGCGCACACCTGATGGCGATCGGCCGCGCCGTCCAATGACGCCACAGCCGTCTCGCTCGCCGAGCGCTCGGAACCTGGAGCTCGCACGCCGTATCCACGCGCGTGCGCATCTGACGGGCGAGTTCACTCTCCGCTCAGGCGCTGTCAGCGACGAGTATTTCGACAAGTACCTGTTCGAGGCCGACCCGCCCCTCGCGCTCGCGATCGCCCAGCAGCTCGCCACGCTGATCCCAGACAGGGTCGACGCGCTGGCCGGCCTGGAGCTAGGAGGAGTGCCGCTCGCCACCCTCTGCTCGCAGGTGTCGGGACTACCGACGCTGTTCGTTCGCAAGCAGGCCAAGACCTACGGCACGTGCCGGCTCGCCGAGGGCGGCCCGGTCCAGGGGCGCGGGCTGGCCGTGGTCGAGGATGTCGTGACCTCCGGCGGACAGGTCATCGAGTCATGCCGTGAGCTTCGCGTGCAGGGAGCGGACATCGTGGCTGTCCTGTGCGTGATCGACCGGGAGGCACAGGGCGCGGAGGCCCTCGCTCGCGAGGGCCTCGAGCTTCGATCCCTATTCACCGCAGGCGATCTGGCTCGTGCAGCCGGGAGTGCCTGAGCATGGCGCGGAACATCGAGCTGAAGGCCAGCGATCCTGACCCCGCCCGCTCACTGGAGCTCGCCCTCGACCTGGGTGCCGCCGACGAGGGCTGGCTTCAGCAACTCGACACCTACTTCCAGGTCGCGCATGGGCGACTGAAGCTGCGCGAGCAGGACGGCACCGCCGAGCTGATCCAGTACGAGCGCACAGACGAACCGATCGAGCGCACGAGCAACTACCGGATCATCCCGATCCAGGACCCCGACACGCTCAAGGATGCGCTCGCGCAGGCCCTGGGAGTCCTCGTGGCCGTCGAGAAGTCAAGGCACCTGCTGCTCTGGCGCAACGTACGGATCCATCTCGACGAGGTCCCCGGCCTTGGGAGCTTCATCGAGCTCGAGGCGGTCGCCGAGCCCGATTCGGACCTCAAACGCGAGTACGAGAACATTGCCGAGCTTCGCCGGACGCTTGGCATCACCGACGAGCGGATCCTCGCCGTCGGCTACAGCGACCAACTGCTCGCGCTGGGCGATACGCGCTCCGCAGAGCGCGCCTAGATTGCCCCGACAGGCTCGCAAACAACGGTTCGAACCGGACGTAGCCCTGCAGGTGCAGTGCCGCGGGGCGGGCGAGGCTAGCTCCGTTGCAGCGACCCCTTAGGCAGCTTTGCTCTACGGGTGAGGACTTCCACGCCGAGCAGGAGCGTGCGGGCGATCCCGATCTGGCGAGCGAGGCTGATCGTGTCGCTGTGCGCGTGGTCTTCGGCGATTCTGCCGTCTTCGTCGAAGCGGCTGATCGTGATGCCGCGGAGCGTGACGGCCCGTCCGTGATAGTTGCCCTTCAGGAACCATCGCGACGCGACTCGGTCTGCTTCGGTGACCTGGTCGTCGACGCCCATCCGTAGTTCCTTAAAGATGGTTCGGTAGAAGTTGACCGATTCGCGCCCTCCGTCGTAGCCGTGGAGGGTCGTGTCGTTGACGTGGTCTACGAAGACGGGGCTGTAGAACTCCTCCATGCGTGAGAGGTCGCCGGAGCAGACGATCTCGATTGCGCCGCGGGCCTGTGCTGCGAGGTCATGTTGGGTAGTCATCGGTAGAGCGTATACGACAGAAATGTAGTAGTGTTTTCTCCATGGCAGGCAGGCCGAAACGGACGGCGAGCGGGTTCGCTCCGCTTGAGTCCGAGGTGATGGACACAGTCTGGGCTAGCGGCGCTCCACTCTCTGTGCGCGAGGTCCTCGAAACCCTCAACGCGCGGCGCTCAGAGCCGTTGGCGTACACGACCGTGATGACGGTGATGAACCGCCTCACTGCGAAGCGCGCACTGACCCGCCATCGAGAGCGGCGAAGCTACGCCTATCAGGCCACCTCCCCTGACGCCGCAGGGATCGCTGTTCGCGAGGTGCTGCGCAGCCACGGCGATGCCGCCGTCGCGCACTTCGTTGATGAGGCACGCGCAGATCCTGCTGTGCTGCACCGCCTGACCGCCCTGCTCGAGGATGGCCGTGAGCCTCGATAGCGCCAACCGTAGCTTCCTCGCTATGACCCTCATCGCACTGCTGCTAAGCACGTACGTGATCTGTGCTGGGCTAGGGGGCGCGCCCTTGCCGCTAGCAGCATCGCAGGCGTCACGCGACGGGGTCGCGGAAGCGCTGAACAGCGGCCACTCGGTGCTTCCAGTGCTCGCGTTCTTGATCCTCGTCACAGTCAGCATCACGCTGGGCATGCGCTCTATTCGCCGGCAGGTGCGCGCGTCGCGCCGCCTCGACCGTCGGGTGCGCGAGCTCACGTTGACCAACCACGGCGCGCTCGCACAGGCAGCTAGCGACGTGACGCTTAAAGGGCGTGTAGTGCTGCTCGACGCTCCCGAGCGATTCTCCTTCGCCTACGGCGCCCTCACCCCGCGAGTCGCAGTCAGCCGCGGGCTCCTCGAAGGCGTGTCCTCGGCGGAGCTGCGAGCGGTGCTGCACCACGAGCGCTACCACGTCGTCAACCTCGACCCGCTCAAGGCGTCACTGGCGCACACGCTATCGGCGACGTTCTTTTTCCTCCCCGCTCTGGAGTCCCTCCGTGCGCGATACCTCCTAGCGCGGGAGCTCTCCGCAGACCGTTGCGCCACCAGAGTCTGTGGCCGCTCGCCCCTGGCCGGCGCGCTGCTGAAGGTCGTGCGCGGATCTGAGTGGAACGACCTGGAGGGCGTTGCGGCCATCGGAGACGCGCAGCTCCTTGATGTTCGGGTCGCTCAACTGGAGACAGGCACGGAACCAAAGCTCGCGGAGGTCGGCATGCTCCGAGTAGCCCTCTCGCTCGCGGGCGCGGCCCTGTTCGCGGGCTTGTTTCTCGCGTCTGCCTCTGGTTTCGGCGTCGCGGTCAGTACTGCCGATGTCCTCAGCGGCTTTCTTTGTGCCGCGCTGCTCGGCGGAGCGGCCGTAGTGACTGGCTGGATTGTCGCTTGGCGCGCGAGCCTTAGGCTCTCCGTCGGCAAGCCACAATAGACCCTGCCGATTGCTCCTTGCCGGCGACGGCCGAACGCGCTTGCCAACACGCCGTCTCGTCGAATACGCCGGTCCGAGTGCTGGACCGTCGCTATGGCGTATCTGCCGTCAGATAGCGCTCCAGCATGGTCGCGACCTCCCGCGAGTAGTCCTCTGGTGTGGCATCACCCCGTGGATGAATCACGAGCCCGTGTGTGATCGCCTCGATCGACTGGACGACGAGCTGTGCCGCTACCGCCGCGTCGGTGACGTGCACCTCCCGCCGTGACTCCAGATACCCGGCGAGCACGTGGCAAGCACTCTCGAACGCCTGGTCCAGGCGTTCGCGCAACGCGGGCGGCCGCGGCGCCTCCTCAAACAGCACGCGGTGCAGCCTGGGCTCCTGGCGGTGTGACTCCATCGCAGCGCTGACCATGAGTTCCAGACCCTCGCGCAGTGGCGGAGGGCGAAGGCTGAGCTCGATCATCACAGGGCGAAGGATGCCCTCGGCTTCGCGCAGATGCGATTCGGCGAGCGCCACGAGCAGCGCATCCTTGTTCGGGAAGTACTGGTAGAGCGTGCCGATGGACACGCCTGCGCGCTCGGCGATGCGATTCGTCGTGCCCGCGGCGTACCCGTGCCGCGCGAAAACCTGAGTAGCCGCTTCCAGGATCGCCGACACGGTCGCCTGCGAGCGCTCCTGGACCGGTCTGCGCCTTGGGTTGAGGTCCGTCGGAGGGGCCATCTCAGGTCTCCGGAGAAAGCGAGTAGACAAACACGAGCAATTACTCATAATACGCCCAGCGATGAACATCACCGTGAGCACAGAGCTTTCCATCCCAGCCGAGCGCGCCTATGAGCTGGCGCAGCGCCCCGCGACTGTCCGGCATGTGCTCTGGCCGTGGGTGACCATTACTCCCGACACGGAGGTGCCCGAGCGAATAATGGAGGGCGCACACATCTCCCTGCATCTGCGTTGGCTGGGGTGGATCCCCGCTTGGACGCATGAGATCCACATTGAGCGCTTCACACCCGAGGAGATCGTCTCGCACGAGTACGGCGGGCCGATCGCAGTGTGGAACCACCGGCTCACGTTCGTAGCGACCTCCCCCACAAGCTGCTGCTACACAGACGCCGTCGAGATACACGCGCGTACGCGCGCGCTCACGCCGCTTGCAGCCGTGTTCGCGGCGCTGATGTACCGCTATCGCCAAGCGCGCTGGCGTGCGCTCGCGCGCGTACTGGCCCCGTAGCCTGCGCCAAACATTGGTGCGCGCCGCGCCGGCGCAGCCCCCAAGCCGACGTCCAGAGCGATCGGTGATGGCTCAGACCGCTAGGGCTCGCACCCGGGCAGCAGGTGCGAGCCCCCAAGGCGGCTACGCCGCGACGGCCTTCCTGGCGTTACGGGCCGGTTTCACCGGCGCCGACTCCTCAGCCTGCTTCGGGGCGGTCAGGAACTCGACGTTGCCTACGACCGTGTAGTCGTGGCGTTTGCTTCCTTCGCTGTCCCACTCGCCGTACTCCAGGCGACCGTCGACCGCGACGAGCCAACCCTTCGCCAGGTACTCGGCGGCGGCCTCTCCGGCCTTGCCGAAGACGCTCACGTTGATGTATCCGACCTCTCGGCCGCGGCCCATCCCGTCGACTGCCAGACGCAGCTGGCAGACCTTCATCTCCTCCGAGACCGCCCGGAGCTCCGGGTCCTTCGTCAGACGGCCCGTGCAGATGACCTTGTTGATGTTCATGGTGTTTCTCCTTCGATTGATTGGTGCCAGTGACGCAGTCGAAGAACGCCGCTGACCGGCGAGCGGAACCAGAGCCCGACGGGGCGCCGGGGAACCCCCCTTGCGGGGGTTGGAGCGCCAGCCCGACAGCGGCGAACATGAGACAAGACACCAAAGCGCCAGGCAAACGCAGGAGCTGAAAGGAAGCACAGGGATATCCATGGGGCTTCTCGCCAGGTCGAGTTGGTGGATAGGTGAGCTTTAGGCGCCGACGCCTGCTGTTTCCGCGTCGATGGGATATGCGGCGGCACTTATCATGAGCGGTCTCATGGCTGCCGCTCCCGACGATGATCGCTCGACGACGGGCCCACGCTCGCCGATCGCGGGAACCGCGCAGTGCGTCCGCTTCGCACCCCCGCGTCTTTATCCACTCGCCCCGGACGTAATCGACCGGGTCTTCCAATCTCGGCTGGGCCCCGTGCCAATCGAGGTGCGCGTGCCCGAGTCACCCACACACGCCATCCAACCGGTGGGGGGTGCGTCAGCCGCTGCGCCTGATCTGAAGCGGTCAAGCTGGATCGTTCCACGGTCCCTCGAAATCACTACCCCAGCCGGGACAGACCCCAGCGACCCGTCGTTCGGCACCGCACTCCGCCGATGGTGGACACTCACGACCGACTGGCTCGGCGCCTGGGTCGGCGAGGCCCCCGGAAGCGACATTCCGACTCCACGGCTGGTACAGCCGCGCGACGCCGACGCGACCGATACGCCACCGAAACCGGGCGGGTTCATGTTGCTCTACGGCCTGGCCGAGGAAGCTCACGCGAGCGGCGAGCAGTTCGCGCGTGCGCTTCAGCTCGCCGGAGAGGGCGCCGAGGTCCCGGCCGCCTACATGCTGCTCCTGCGAGCCCAGTCCGCCGACATGCTGGCTGAGTATCGCGTGGCCGCGATGGAGGCGTGCTCCGCGGCCGAGGTGGCCGCGGACAGCGCAATTGAACGCGCGCTTATCGCCCTCGGTTGCCCTGTGAAGTTCGCGGAAGGCGTCCTGCGACGGGCACGCGGGATCGGGGCCGCACACGGTGTCCTTCGCGAGCTCAACATCGCCTGTGGTATCGAGAAGGCAGACGTCACCCACCTGGCGGAGCTGCGGAACAGGGCAGCCCACGGCGCCGGCCACGTCGGCTCACAGGACGCGCAACGGGCCGTCAGAGCCTCCCGAACAGTGGTCTCAACACTCCATGGGCCCGCGGCACCCATCATACGTGAGTAACAATGCCAGTTGGGTCCGCCGCCGGTGCTCGGTGGTCTCGCCCTTGCAGGCTTGCTCAAGTTCCCGTGATCGAGCAAGGACCTGTCTGGCTTCAGGCTCACTCAGACGCATGAGGCTAGCCGTTTGTGACCGCGCCGCGTAGCGGCCCGGCGGCGAGAAAAGAGGCGCCGCGGCGGGAGAGGTTCGCCGAATGCCGCCGATCGGTGTGGGTGCAGGCTGCGATTCGATGGCCGGTTTGAGCCGTTCGGGGTCATAAACCCCGATGCCGCAGACTCAGGAGACCTCCCGTCTCGCACCCGGCTCATCCCGCGCAGTCGTCGAGCTGCCCATGTCTGAGTCCGATCTGGCTGTGGCGGCCTCCAGCCCGGCGGACCGTGTGGCGCTCGGCGCCATGCAGGCGGCGCTCGCGGTTGCGCGGGAGACCGGGGAGGATCGCCCGGCGCTTGAGATCCTCGCGGGCTCCCTTGCGGAGATGGGGGTGCGGGCCAGGAGCACGACGCGATCGGCGCGCCTGCTCACGCGTGATCGCGACGCCTGGCTGAGGCGACTGCGCAGCGCCGAGCGCAGCGTAAGCTCGCTCAGCGCCTACCACTACGCGATCGACGATCTACTCAGCTGGGCCGAGCAGACGGAGCGCACCGGCGAGCTGTTCGAGGAGCAGACGATCGTCGACTATCTGGATGACTATCGAGCGAGGTGCGCGCCCGCCCCAGCCACCTACCACCGCCGGTTCCTGCTGTTGCGGCGGTTCATGGCGTGGGTGAGCCAGCGAAACGGGCTGCCGGACCCGTTCAGCGAGCTGCAGGCACCACCGAAGCCCAGGCAGGAGGCCGAGTGGCTGACGCGTGAGGAGTTCGCACGAATGCTGGACGCTGCCGCGAACCCAAAGCGCGCACACCCGGGCATCGCCGAGCGCGACCGGCTCGTGCTGCTCACCCTGGCGATGACCGGCCTGCGCCGCTCAGAGCTGATCTCGCTCGACTGGAGCGACGTGACGCTCGACGGCGAGCGCCCGTCGCTGCTTGTGCGGCGCGGCAAGGGCGGCAAGCCTCGCCGCCAGCCGCTGCCGGCCGAGCTCGCCTGCGCGCTTGAGCGCTCGCGGATGACGCGCGACCCTGCGCCCTGCGACCCGGTGTTCTGCGGTCTGGCGGGCGGGCGGCGTCAGCCGACAATCCTCGCGGGCATCATCCGGCGCGCCAGCGACGGGGCCGGGATCTCCAAGCACGTGACCGCGCACACGCTGCGCCACACCGCCGCGACTTGGCTGCGCCAGGCGACCGGCGACACGCGCCTTGTGGCCGAGTATCTCGGCCACGCCGACCTCTCGACCGTGGCCCGCTACGCGCACGTTGCCAGCGAGGAGCTGCACGCCGCGGCGCAGAGCATCGCCGACGGCCCTGGGGAGAAGCGCATGTCGGCGTGTCCCCCTCCCCCGCGCGATTCGTCCGGGCGAGGAGAGCGCGTCCATCCGGGCCAGCTCGCCTTGGAGTGAGCCGTGCGGCAGTCCGGGGAGCCTGCTAGAAACCTGTGTGCGGCACGGATCGTCGCCGGAGGTTTCTCCGGGCGCCCGGGCCGAGCGATTCCATTGAAATCGCCCCCGGCCCTCTGTGGCGTTCCTAACGTGACGAGTCTCCAGCGACTGCACATATAGAAAAGCCCCGCGTTAGCGGGGCTTTTCCTTAGCAGGTCGATAAGCCGGATCCTGTCGTTGAGCAGCCATCCATCTGAGCGGCCTACCTGGACCTCGGCGGGTCACCTGCAAGCGGTCCCGTTTGGCCTTGCATCGAGTGGGGTTTGCCCAGCCGTCGCGTCACCGCGACGCTGGTGCGCTCTTACCGCACCATTTCACCCTTGCCGGCCCGCCGTTCACGTGGGACGGCGGACGTAGGCGGTTTGTTTCTGTGGCACTTTCCCGCGGGTTTCCCCGGGTCGAT
>Ga0182015_10006562_pt1 | contig 11646 bp, 9 predicted proteins | sample 712P3MmetaG_FD_120478 | JGI IMG/M metagenome (GOLD analysis project Ga0182015, IMG submission 120478) | Permafrost microbial communities from Stordalen Mire, Sweden - 712P3M metaG | ecosystem: Environmental > Terrestrial > Soil > Wetlands > Permafrost | place: Sweden: Stordalen | collected...
CAGGCTCCGAACCCGCGACCAATCCCATGAACTCGTTCTGGCTCCGCGTTTCCAGCGGCATATTGGTCCAGACTTGCTTATCGACGTTCTCAGAAAGCGCGGAGTCTTCGGTCTGCACCTGTTGCGCTCCCGCTTCCACCGTGACCTGCTCGCTCGCCGCGCCCACTTCCAACTTAATGTCGCGCGTCACGATCGTACCGACGCTGACGATGATGTTCTGCACCTTCACCGACTTGAATCCCTTGGTCGTCACTTCCAACGTGTACGTGCCCACGATCGGCAGCGCCGGGAAGCGATAAGAGCCACCCGACGTCGTCACCGTCGTACGCACTTCGCCCGTCGCGGCGTTGGTCAGCTTAATCTCGACCCCGGAAACCACCGCGCCGGTAGAATCTGTCACGTCGCCGGTTAGTTCACCGTTTCCGCCTTGCGCGAATGCTCCAACGCAAAGGGCGAGAACCACGAAAGCGAACAAGAAATACTTGGAAGTGCTGCGGAATGCGGATTCCATTCTGTTTCTCCTGTTTGGGAAAAATAACATCTACCCAAATGCAATCAGCATTCCAAAACTTCACCGTGTAATACCCATAATAATCAATAACATGCGTTTAACCCGCGAGCGCAATACGTGTTTTGGTAGCAGGAGGGCCCATTAATCTATGAAAACATGTAGATCCTCGAACTGGTGTCTAGCGTAGAGTCTATGTTCGTAGTCAACGTTCGGAGTCAACCATCGTTATGACCGCGCCGCCCGTCGATGAGCAACTGGACCGCGGCATCCGTCAGTTCAACCGCGCCCACTTTTTCGACGCCCACGAGTCTCTCGAAGACGCATGGAACTCTCTTCGCGGACACGTGCCGCTCCAGCATGTCCGCCGCCAGGTTCAGGGACTCGTTCAGTTGGCGGTCGCCTTTCACCACCAGTCCACTGGCAATTACGTGGGTGGGCTCTCGGTTCTAAAGCGCGCGCTGCGGAATCTCCGCGGCGCGGAGAAGTCGTTCCCCCACCTCGATTTCGACCGATTGCGCGCTGAGTTGACTTCGTGGCAGCACTATCTGGAGCAACGCAATCTCGCAGAGTCTGACAGTCCGAGAGAATTTACGAACAAAGCAAAGCCCGACGCTGCGCCAACGCTTCCGCGGATCAGGCGCCGCCAGGCCAGCATGATGCGATGATGCACCTGCTAAAATCTTGCTCTTGTGACATCTTCTCTATCTACTCCCGGCAAGCCGTCGCAAAGCACCACGCCGGAATCTGTTCCGCTTCTCGACCTGCATCGCCAATATGATGGCATTCGCGACCAGGTCCTGGCCGCCATTGCGCGCGTTTGCGATTCGCAGAACTTCATTCTCGGCCCTGAGGTTGAGTCGCTCGAGCGTGAGATCGCAGCACTCGCAGGAGCGGCGGACGCGGTCGGTTGCTCCTCGGGAACCGAAGCTCTGTGGCTGGCGCTGGTCGCGGCCGGCGTAAAGCCCGGCGATTCGGTCATTACTACTCCATTCAGCTTTTTTGCTTCGGCAAGTTCCATCGTGCGAGCAGGCGCGACTCCGGTTTTCGTGGACGTCGACCCGGGCACGCTGAATCTCGACGCCAATCTGGTTCGGCAGCGCCTTCTCACTCAGCGGCCGGGAAATCTGCGGGCCATTCTTCCCGTCCATCTTTACGGCCAGTGTGCCGACATGGATGCGTTCGACCGCATCGCTTCAGACTGCAACGTGGTCATCGTCGAAGATGCCGCGCAGGCGATCGGCGCTGACTGGAACGGTCGCAGCGCCGGCTCGCTGGGAGTGACTGCCGCTTTCAGTTTTTATCCCACGAAGAACCTGAGCGCTTACGGAGAAGCTGGTATTGTGACGACGATGCATCCCGACATGGCCGCGCACATGCGCCAGCTCCGCAGCCACGGCAGTCCTCGGCGTTATTACCACCACGAATTCGGCTGGAACGGACGCATGGACGCGATTCAAGCCGCGGTGTTGCGGGTGAAGCTGGGGCACATCGCGGATTGGAATGAGCGCCGTCGACACCACGCTGCAACCTATGACAAGCTGTTCGCGGCCTCCGGACTCGTGTCTGAAAGCCTCGAAAACACCGGAAGCCCCCAAAGCAAGATCCGCATGCTGGCGCGGAGTCCGCAAGCCAAGCACGTGTTTCATCAATACGTGGTTCGCGCCCAGCGCCGCGACGAACTGCGCGAATTTCTTGCCGCGCGAAAAATCGGGTCGGAAGTTTACTATCCCCTGCCGCTCCATCTGCAGCCGGTTTTCGCTTATCTAGGTTTCACCGCCGGAGATCTTCCTGTCGCCGAGCAGGCCGCGAATGAAGTCCTCGCTCTACCCATGTTCCCGGAATTGACCGAGGTTGAGATCCGATACGTGGTTGAGAGCATCGCCGATTTTTACTCCTGATTTCACCGCCGCTTCTTGCGCGCCGCCCGCTTGGGGCCCTTGGGGCTTGAGCGGACCGGCGTTTCTCCCGGCGCGAGAACCCGGCGCACGATCGGCGTGTTGAGTTTGTATTTGCGCTCACTGATCTTGCCAGCATCGTCCTGCACGCGAATCGTGAACACCGGCAACACACCTTCTTTGTCAAAACTTTCCTGCGACACGGTCACCGGCAGAACGCCTTCCATGCGCTCGCGATAAGCCGTTTCATAGCGATGGCGCCTTAGGTTCCAGGTGAAGACACGAATCTGATTGAAATCAAACGGCAGGCCATCTTTAGGTTCGGTGAGGACGGTCAAATACTGCGGAACTTTTTTGTCTCCATCCTGCACTTGATCGAGGACAAAGAACGCGACGATGCGCTGGCCTTCCGCATATTGCGCGACGTCGAGCGGAACGTCGAGATCGATCATCCGCGCCAGCACCCATCCCACCCGTTGGTGCGAGTCGCGCACCAGCCACCAATCTTCTAGGACCGGAATGACGACTGGAACAGGCGCTGGCGGCACCGGTTTCTTTTCTTCATTATTATTGCTGCGACTGGCAGCCGAGCGCGGAGCCGGCGCTACCGCGCCTGGTTTCTCGGCCGTGCCGCGCTTCAGCAGCGCCAACTTTTCGCTGGCTGAAATCTGATAGAGGTGTTCGGAATCCCGGCCCGGCTCGACGTGCAGATTGGTATCGTTGCGCGTCGCTCCCTGCGCCTGCACCGGGTCGTTCTGGTTTCCCGCAGTCAGCTTCTGGATCTGATCGAACACATCCTGGCCGACGAGATAACGCTGCTCAACCCATCCGGTCGCGCCCGAGGCGGTGCGTACCTTGACGAAGCGGCGGTCATGATCGAGCACTTCCACGCGCTCGCCGTTCTTCACCACTCCGGTTTTTTCATACACCTGCGCCACCCGGTCGCGCAGAATTGCTTGCACTCCGGAAACGTATGCGACTTCGAGCACCCGTCCACCGCCGCGATTGCAAGAGGCGAGAAATGTTGCCATCGCAAGGCAGGGCACAACCAGCACCCGTCGTAGAAGTATTGTGGTTAGGAGTTTCACCGGCTGAGACTTTTACTATAGCGCCTACTATAGCGCCCGGCGATTGCGCTGCAAAGAAAACAGCAAAACCATTTCCCGAGGAAGCATTTACCGGCATCCATCGGGGGGGTAGGGGGCTTGCCCCATCCATTCGCAATACAGTCGGAATGAGTGAGGGGCCCGCGCTGCCTGAAGACTAATTCGCCGTAACGGCAATCGTAGGAGAATTTCCACTATACCCAGTGTAAGTCACCGTAATCGTGTATGGCCCCGCTGGCGTACCAGCAAGCGCTGTGCAGAACACAGGATCGGTGCCGTTCGTGCAATTAATCCAGGTCGTGTTGCTGGAGGCGAAGGTTGCGGTGCTGGTGACATCCACGGTCCCATTCGCCGTCACAACGAATCCCGTCGGGTTCATTCCTCCGACGCTGCCGGTAAAAGTCCACGTATTCGGCGCCACCGTCAGACTGGTGACGGTAAGGTACACGGTGGCCGAAGCGGTCCCGCTAAGGCCCTGCGCAGCAGCAGTCACGTTAGCCGTGCCCAAGCTCACTCCCGAGGCCACGCCGCTCGTGTCATCGGCAAATGACAATACGTCGGGAGTATCGCTCGACCAGGCTACCCCACTCGTGATCAGACTTCGCGAACCGTCCTGGTAGGTACCCCACGCCTGCAGCGTTGTCGTCTGACCTAGAAGCACATTGGGGCTGGGCGGCTGCACCGCAACCGTCAGCAGATAATTGGGCTGGAAGAATCCGCGACAACTGATTCCGGTGGCCAGTGCAACCAAGCCCGTAAAAACAAGGGTCAACGCCAGTTTGCGCCCAGTCAACATAGACAATCGCCTCAGATAGGGAGATTTTATCAGAACGCCGGGGTCCGTCCGATGCCCCGATAGTACATGGCTAGAGTCATACCCTTGCTCATCCTGCGCATCGGTGCTCGAGACGTTCTTGCCTACAAGGAACGGGGAGCCGCACGGAACTTGCATGGGCGAATTGTAAGATTGTGTAACCGATCCGATGGCTGGAAGTTGAGAACTGCTTATTTCGGCCGCTTTTTCCCCGCATTCACGATGCGCGCATCGATCGGCTTGCGCCCCGCAAAACCTTCACTGGTGCCGTGCCAGTGCGTGATCGTCGACTCGCCCAGCTTCCAGCACAACAGCAGAATCTCGCCTTCCACTTTGCAAGGGAAATCGAGCAGTCCGATATCGAGGTCTTTCACCTGCACGCCGGTCGCGTCAATTTCGGCAAGCGCATCTTTGATGCGCCGAATCGCCCTTTCGCGCTCCGCCTTGCGCCGCGCCAGATGCACCACATTCAGCAGCATTCCTCCATTGAGAAAAACGCGGTGCGCGGTTTCCTGCAGCTCCGCGTCCACGGATTCAATCACCTTCTTGCTGTTGATTGCCTGCTTGAGTAGCGACTCCAAAATCGGCAGCAGCATCTGCGCTTCATCGATGGTAAAGGTGCGGTCAGACATGCATCTATTCTACTGGATACGGAGGGGAAAAGAACCGGCCTTCAGTCCCAAACCTTGAAGTGCAGCCACGCCTCCGGCAGAGGCTTCTTGAGCCCGTGGCAGATCAGGATGGTGTAGTGCTCCCAGCTCATGGTGTAGGGGTAATCGACCTTGGGGCCTTCCTCGACGTTCTGGCACCAATACCTGGCATCGTCGAGGTCCCAGTTAAGCATAATCAGGCTCTCGCCGGTGTATTGGCGGAATCCCCAGTAATAGTAGTTCTGGTGGGCGCTGATCGAGGGTGGCAGTCCGTAGCGCGGCCCGAAGAAGTCGATCGCGCCGGCCGAGCCGTAATTGCCCGCGAGAATCGCAGTCCTCGCTCGTTCGTCGGCGGGAAGCTTGTTATAGACCTCGGCCACCTGCGCGACCATTTCCGGCCATCCGAATTCGTCGGCGAAATACTGCGGAAGAACGCTCTCCATGTGCGTCTCCGTGCGCGGCATGCCAACGCCCAGCGCCTGCATATAAGGAGCGATGCGGTCCGGCGGAAGAATAGGGAGAATGATTGGATAGACGATCACGCCGAGGATCAGCAGGACGATGGGAAAGGCCACTTTCATCCAGCGCAGGCCGGAATGCGCGTCAACCAGCTTCTGCCAGAACACTCCTCCCGCGGCGAACAACATGGGATAAATCGGGGCCAGATAATAGTCCTTGCCGTGGAGCGCATCCATGATGGCGAGAAATACCAGATAGGTTGCGGCCACGACGCGATAGCGCTTGCCTTCACGATCAAACAGGAGGAATCCCAGGCCGGCGATCCAGACCAACGCATTGATCGGCAATAACGTCATGACCTGCTGCTTCAGAAACGCGACCGTCGGCAGCTCGACGTTCTTGTGGATTTTCTTCACATTGCTGAGGTCGATCCAGGTGGGAAATCCGTGCTGCACTTGCCAGATCAGGTTGGGCAGTGCGAGCAGAATGATGATCGCCGCAGCCATCCAAAGCCATTTCGTTCGCAACCAGCGGCGTTCGTTCGTCAACAGAATACCGGCGGTGAGGCTAATGAGAAAAAACGCTGTCGAGTGTTTGTTTTCGACTCCCAGGCCGATCAGAACTCCACTCCACAACAGCATCTGCGGCTGATTGTGGTTGATCGCCCGCAGCACAAAATAGATGGAGCCCATCCAGAACAGCGATTCGAACGGGTTCATGGAGAAACGCGACGCGTTGTTGACGATCACCGGCGCAACCAACACCGCGAGGCACGATAGCAAGACCGCGAAACGTTTGCCGCCAAGTTCGCGCGCGATGAGGCCGGTGATCAGAATTTCCGCGCCCAGAGCCACCGCCGGCAACAAGCGGATCGCATGCAACGATTCGCCGAAAAAGGTGCGGCTGATGCAAAGCACAAACGGCGCCATAGGCGCGAGGTCGACATATCCCCAGGCGAGATGATGCGAGAGAGCGAGATAGTAAAGCTCGTCGCGGAAGTATCCGTAGCGGCCGTTGGTCGCCATCTGCAGCACAATAGCGGCGGCGGCGAGCAGCCAAGCCGGAAACATATCGCTTGAGGTCCACGTCGGCTTCTTGAGCTCCGTCATAAATTTGTAGTTGCCCCCATCTTCGCATTCGCGCCCGCGCCCGTTCTTGGGGCCGTTAACCTGGAAGTCTTAACCTCGGCGAAGGCGCGTGATATTTTCTGTGAGCCGACATGAACTCGCCTGTCCAGGATCCTGTTCAACCGACACCTCGCAATATATACGTCTTCGGCCTGACTTCGTTCCTCAACGACACGGCGAGCGAGATGGCGTACTGGGTGCTGCCCGCATTTCTTGCCTCACTCGGAGCTGGACCGGCGCAGCTTGGAATCATCGAGGGCGTTGCGGAGAGCGTGGCATCCTTTGCCAAGTTGTTTTCCGGCCACGTCACCGACCGGGTGGCGCATCGCAAGCCGATCGTGGTCGGCGGATACTTTGTGGCCAATGCAGTGAAGCCGCTGCTCGCGCTGGTTTCGTCGTGGTGGCAAATCCTGGGCATTCGCTTTTTGGATCGCTCCGCGAAAGGCGTTCGTGGAACTGCGCGCGATGTGATGGTCGCGGACGCGGTAGACCGGTCCGCGCTGGGCTCCGCCTATGGCCTCATTCAGGCCATGGATTCGGCGGGAGCCATCGCCGGTCCTTTGCTCGCGCTCGGAATCATTGGACGTTTTGGCATGCGCGGAGTATTCGCCGCGGCGGCGATTCCCGGCGCGCTCTGCGTGATCGTGGCATGGGTGGGAATCCGCGAAGTTCGCCGTCGCAGTAACCCACATTTAGAGGGACCGTCGTCGGCCGTCCAGGCAGAGCGCAGCCAGTCCGTTGTCGCATCGGCAAAAGCTATATGGCTTCCAAAACTGCCTTTCGGGTTCTATTACGTGCTCGCGGTGGTTACGCTGTTTTCGCTGGGAAATTCGAGCGATATGTTTCTCGTGCTGCGCGCCGCGAGTATCGGCATTCCGGCGTCTCGCGCTCCGCTGCTGGGGCTGGTGTTCAACATCACATTCACGTTGCTTTCCTGGCCGGTGGGGAAATTCAGCGACCGCTTTTCGCGCTCAGCCATCGCGGCTGCCGGATATTTCGTTTTCGCCGTCGTCTATTTTGTTTTTGCGCTTGCACCGTCACAGTTGGCGATCTGGCTCACCATGGCTTTCTACGGACTCTTCTATGCGTTGACCAATCCTGTGCTCAAGGCGCTGGTAGTTGAAAGCGTAAGCAGCGGCGTCCGCGGCCGGGCTCTGGGAATTTATTCTTTCCTCACCAGTGTAACTACGCTGCTCTCGAGCGTCATCACGGGAGCGCTCTGGAAGATTTATGGCCCGGCCGTCCCGTTTTATTTTTCGGCTGGGATTGCCGCGGTTTCTGCGATCGCGCTGCTGGCGCACCATTCCATTTCAAATCCCGCCCCATGACTACGTTTTCGCGTATTTCAGCCACTTCAGAATCTCCGGCAGGTTGGGGCGTTTCCCGTAGATGAGAATGCCGATGCGGTAAATCCTGGCGCAGAGGATCAGGAGTCCGGCAATGGTTGCGATCAACAAGCACAGCGACAGAGCGATCTGCCATGCTGGCGGCGTTTGGATCACGATGCGCGCATACATCAAGACCGGCGCGAAAAACGGAACCATCGACATCCAGACGACGAACGGGGCGTCGGGCGTGCGCACAACGGAAGACAGCATGAACACCGACAGCACCAGCGGAATCACAATAATGAACTGGAGTTGCTGGCCTTCCTGTTCGGTCGTCGTAATCGCTCCGATGGCCGCGTACATGGCGCTGAAAAGCAGATACCCGAGCAGGAAGAAAACCGCGAACGCCACCAGCACTCCGGGGGGAACGAGCAGATCGCTGAGGTTGGGCTGCATCGCCAAAGCGGGCAGGGCAAACACTCCTGCCATTACCACCCAGACCACGATCTGCGTCAGGCCGACCGCGCCCACGCCGAAAATCTTGCCGATCATAAGTTCGGTTGAAGTCGCGGAAGAAAGCAGCACTTCCATGACCCGCGAGTTCTTCTCCTCCAGCACGGAACGCATGACGGATATGCCATAGAGCAGCACGGCCACGTAGATCAGCATGACCATGACCACGACTTCCAGAAACTTTTTCCCGCTGCTGTCTTTGGTTTCCCGGCCGTGTTCAATGCGGACGGCGTCGACTTTAATGGGCTTAAGCAAAAGGTCCGCTTGTTCGGCGCTGACGTTGCTTTTCGAAAGGCGCTGGTACAGCATGATCCGGCTCAATTCTTCACTCCAGCGCGATCTTTGTGCTGAGCCCGCAAGATTGCGGCTGGCCCAGGTGACCTTTCCGCTGGCAATCGCATCGTCAGTCAGCCAAAGATAGCCATCGATGGCCTGCGCGGTCACCTTGTCGCGTAAGACGGCGCGCTCCGCTTCGGTGGGATTGGCATCCACGTCGATGATGAATTGCTTCTCGTCAGTTTGGCTGGCCCCGGTTCGGTTAGCCCCGGTCTGCTTCGCATCGTTCGCTTGGGAGCTGGTCCCGTCGTCATCCTCATCTCTGTCGCTGGCCGAGTTCGCCGACAACAGGCGCTGGCGGACCATCTCGCCGAATTGCGGGGTTGAAGTTACAACCACGATATGCTGGGCCTTGTCCCCCATCGTGGCCAGCTTGGCGGGCAATATCATCAGCGCAGTCATGATGGCGGGCGCCAGCAAGGTGAGCACGACAAAAGAAGTCGTGCGCACGCGCTCCATGTACTCGCGTTGGATGATCAGCCATGTGTTACGCATAGGTGTTACGCATGGGTACTACGCATGGGGCTTGGGCTTGCTCACGGACTCGATGAAGATTTCTTCCAGCGAGGGTTGCATCACTTCAAACCGGTCCACCCTGGCTTTCGAACACGCCAAACGCAGAAGCTCCTGCGTATCGGCGTCGGGCGCGAGCCGCACTTCCACATAGTTGCCGTAGTCGTTGAACGATTGAACGAGCTTCGGCTCGTGCAAAAAACCGGCATCGCCGTCGTATTTGATCTGGACGCTGCAATGGCCATAGTTGGCCTTGATCTGATCCAAATCGCCCTCGAGCACGGCGCGCCCATGATTGATCAGGCAGATCGACTGGCACAAACGTTCCGCCTGATCCATGCGGTGGGTGGATAACAGGATGGTCTTGCCATTCTTGGCCAGTTCGAGCACTGCGTCTTTCAAGGCCACCGCACTTGCCGGATCGAGTCCGGAGAAAGGCTCGTCCATGACGATCAATTCCGGATCGTGAAGAATCGCACCGATAAACTGCACCTTCTGCTGCATGCCTTTCGAAAGTTCTTCCACTTTCTTGTCCATCCAGGCAGTCAGTTCGAACCGCTCGCACCAGTCACTAGCCCGTTTCGAAGCCTCGCCGCGGGTAAGCCCCTTGAGTTGCGCGAGGAGAATCAGGTGAGTCAGCACTTTCATTTTCTTGTAGAGCCCGCGCTCTTCGGGCAGATAGCCGAAGCGATTCGTGTGGGCGCGGCCCAATGGCTCTCCAAGAATAAGAACCTGCCCCGAATCAGGGATGATGATGCCGATGATCATGCGCAGAGTGCTGGTCTTGCCGGCTCCGTTCGGACCGAGCAACCCATAGATTGTGCCCGGCTGAATCCGAAAAGAAAGGTTGTCGACCGCGACAAAGTCGTCGTAACTCTTGCGGACACCGGCGAGCTCTACCGTGTTCACGAGTACTGAGTCCGTTCAGATCGAGGCGACACCACAATTCGCGATCGGGGCAAGGTCATAGTTCGTAAAAACAATTCGTCAAAAAGGAAAAATCATAACATGCGATAACGCAGACGCCGGGCAGCACGTGCGTCGAGCCAAAGGTTGTCTTTGCATCAGGCGCGTTGCTCGTCGATGCTGATGAAGGACCGGCGTAACCACACATACGCGACTACCAGAAAAGCTACCCCGGCCACGGTATCGAGCGCGACATCCCAGATCGTCCCGGTACGCGATGGAATATAACTCTGGTGCCATTCGTCCATCGCAGCCACAAAAGCCGTTCCCAGCCACGACAATAACGCGGCCCGCAGCAACAAGCCGGGACGATAGCCAAATGTCGCCCGCCACCCGCGCAGAAGCAACAGGCTCAATGTGCCATAGCCGACAACGTGTCCCGTCTTGCGCAAAATGTGGTGAAAAATAAAAAATTCGCGGATGTCGATATGTCCGAACAACCGGCTCAAAATCGTGTACAGCGCCGTGCCCGTATTTTCGGAGGAAAAAAAATCGGTCGACTCAAACCCAATCAGAACGATCCAGGCGGCAGCCGGCCACCAAGCCCGCAGAAGATTGCGGCCGGATCCAGCCTGCGATGCGGAATCAGGGCGGGACGCAGTCAAGTCGTTCGTCAAATGGCCTTGTCCCTTATTCGGCCGCCTTATTCGGCCGCGTAGTTTGGAGCTTCGCGCGTGATCATGACGTCGTGCACGTGGCTTTCGCGCAGTCCGGCGGCGCTGATGCGCACAAAACGCGCTTTCTGCTGCAGTTCGGCGATAGTCTGGCATCCGCAATATCCCATGCCCGACTTCAGGCCTCCCACCATCTGGTGCACGATCATCGCCACCGATCCACGATAGGGCACGCGGCCTTCAATTCCCTCTGGCACCAGCTTGCCCACCCGATTCGAGTCTTCGCCAAGCACCGGCATCGCGGTCGAGGCGTCTCCATCGGAGTTCTGGAAATAGCGTTCGCTTGAACCTTGCGCCATCGCTCCCAGCGACCCCATGCCGCGATACGACTTGAAGCTGCGGCCTTGATACAGAATCAATTCCCCGGGGCTTTCATCGGTGCCGGCAAACATCGATCCGATCATCACCGCGGAAGCGCCTGCGGCGAGAGCTTTGCTGATGTCGCCTGAATACTTGATGCCCCCGTCGGCGATCACCGGAACACCTGAGTCTCGCGTCGCCCGGGAAGCTTCCGCAATCGCGGTGATCTGCGGAACGCCTACGCCGGTCACGATGCGCGTGGTACAGATCGAGCCTGGACCAATGCCGACTTTCACGCCATCGACTCCCGCGCGGATCAGATCGCAGGCGCCATCGAACGTCGCAACATTACCGGCAATCAGGTCCACTTCCGGCAGCTCGGCCTTCACTCGCTTCACCGCTTCCAGCACCAGCGCGGAGTGCCCATGCGCGCTGTCAATCGCGAGCACGTCGA
>Ga0182015_10006563_pt1 | contig 11644 bp, 10 predicted proteins | sample 712P3MmetaG_FD_120478 | JGI IMG/M metagenome (GOLD analysis project Ga0182015, IMG submission 120478) | Permafrost microbial communities from Stordalen Mire, Sweden - 712P3M metaG | ecosystem: Environmental > Terrestrial > Soil > Wetlands > Permafrost | place: Sweden: Stordalen | collected...
CCCGTTGGGGTCGCCGTCTCCCCGGATGGAACACACGTTTATGTCGCGAATGATGGCTCCGGCACTGTTTCGGTGATTGCCAGGCCCGGCAACACGGTCGTCGCCACGGTCGCGGTAGGAGCCGGCCCCACTGGAGTCGCCGTCACCCCGGACGTGACACTCGCCTTTGTCACGAATAATGTCTCCAGCCCTGGCCCCGGCGGCCAGGGCAGCGTTTCGGTGATGCGCACGGCCACCAACACGGTGGCGGGGTTACCGATCCCGGTGGGGATTGAGCCCTTTGCGGTGGCGATTACCCCGGATGGGAAAAAGGCCTATGTCGCAAATAGCACAGAAGTTTCGGTGATCGGCACGGCCAGCAAAACGGTGGTGAAGACGGTCACGGTTGGGTATTGCCCCATGGGGGTCGCCGTCTCCCCGGATGGGACACACGTTCATGTCGCCAATACTTGCTCCGGCACTGTTTCGGTGATCGCCAGGCCCGGCAACACGGTGGTGGCCAATATCCCGGTGGGGACTGGCCCCATTGGGGTGGCCATTGGGCCATGATGCCCTTAGCCTTCATTCCACCTCGGTCACGGCCAGCACTTTCTGAGCTGCCTTAGCTTTAAGCCGAACCGCCCGTGATCCGGTCCAATTGGTTCGTATCACGTGCCAATGCCCGCAGCCGATGTCGCGGCGGCGCCGGCCGCTCGCCGCCAGCTTGAACGGTGGACCTGTCCGCGCCGCCACCCTCTGGCCCACGTCGGTCAATGAACATGAGGATGATCTCCGAGTCGCAATGGCGGCGCTTGAAAAGCTCATCGCTGTTTGGCATGGGAAGTCCACTTCCCATAGCGGTGCGTTCCCCGGCGCTTCCGTCACGCGCACCAGAGCCGGCCAACGCAGGGCATCCCCCAGCCTGTTACGTAGTCGTCCTTTGGGATTCGTGAACCGGAAAATGTTTTCGTTCCGTTCCAATCCCGCCTCATTCATGGCATAAGCAGGCGCCACCTCGAATCACCTCGAATCACAAGGACAGAAGGACGCATGGCAAGGAATGGCGATCTTTTCGGCAATGCGGCACGCAAGGAGTTGCCCGCTCGACCAGGTCGGCAAGCCATGGCGCCGCAAAAAGGCTTGTCGCCAAACCACGAAACCCCCGGCGAGCTTAGCTATACCGCCGCCTCGATCGAGGTGCTCGAGGGGCTGGAGCCGGTCCGGCGGCGGCCGGGCATGTTTATCGGCGGCACCAATGAGGCCGCGCTGCATCATCTTTTCGCGGAAGTCCTCGACAATGCGATGGATGAGGCGGTCGCCGGCCACGCCAGCTTCATCGATGTCAGCTTTGAGGCGTCGGGCTATCTCTGCGTCTGCGACAACGGGCGCGGCATTCCGGTCGATCCACATCGGAAATTTCCCAAGAAATCGGCGCTCGAAGTGATCATGACCACGCTTCACGCCGGCGGAAAATTCGATTCAAAGTCCTACCAGACATCCGGCGGCCTGCATGGGGTCGGCGTTTCGGTCGTCAACGCGTTGTCGGAATGCCTCGAAGTGGAAGTCGCGCGGGGCCAGACGCTCTACCGCCAGATTTTCGAGCGGGGTCATCCCAAGACGCCCCTGGAAAAGCTCGGCAAGGTGCAAAACCGGCGCGGCACGAGCGTGCGGTTCAAGCCCGACGAAAGGATTTTCGGCAAGGGCGCGAATTTCAAGCCGGAGCGCTTGTTCAGGATGGCCCGTGCGAAAGCCTATCTCTTCGGCGGGGTCGAGATCCGCTGGCATTGCGCGCCGGAATGGATCGACCCTCATGGCGGAATTCCGCCCGAGGCGGTTTTCCGCTTCCCGGGCGGCCTCAAGGACTGCCTTCTCCAGGATATCGAGGGCAAGGACCTCGTCACCGACCAGATTTTTTCGGGCAAGGTTGAAAAACAAGGCGGCCACGGATCGCTCGAATGGGCGATCGCCTGGCTCGCCTTCGACGACGGCTTTGTGCATTCCTATTGCAACACCATTCCCACCCCTGACGGCGGCACCCACGAGGCCGGCCTTCGCGCCGCGCTGGCACGCGGCCTTAAGGATCACGCCGAGCGGACCGGCCTGGCCAAGAAGGCGGCCGCGGTGACCGGCGACGACGTCATGGCGTCCTGCGCCGCGATGGTTTCCGTCTTCCTTCGCGAGCCGGAGTTTCAGGGCCAAAACAAGGGCCGGCTTTTGACCAATGAAGCCGCCAAGATCGTCGAAGGAACCTTGCGCGATGCCTTCGATCATTGGCTCGCGGCCTCCCCTTCGCACGCAGCCAAGCTCGTCGACTGGACGATCGAGCGCGCCGAGGAAAGACTGCGCCGGCGCGCTGACAAAGATGTTGCGCGCAAGACCGCGACGCGCAAGCTAAGGCTTCCGGGAAAACTCGCGGATTGCGCGAATAACTCGGCGCAAGGATCGGAACTCTTTATCGTCGAAGGCGATTCCGCCGGCGGCTCGGCCAAACAAGCGCGCGACCGCGCGAACCAGGCCGTGCTGCCGTTGCGCGGCAAAATCCTGAACGTCGCCAGCGCCGCGCGGGAAAAACTTGCGGCCAATCAGCAGCTGAGCGATCTCGTCCAGGCGCTCGGGTGCGGCACCGGAGCCCATTACAAGGAACAAGACCTTCGCTACGAAAAGATCATCATCATGACCGACGCCGACGTCGATGGCGCCCATATCGCTTCCCTGCTGATTACCTTTTTCTTTCGCGAGATTCCGAAACTCATCGAGGCCGGTCATCTTTATCTGGCGGTTCCGCCGCTCTACCGACTGACCCAGGGCGCCAAACAAGTCTATGCCCGCGACGACGCGCATCGCGATCTCTTAATCGCCAAGACGCTCACCGGTAAGGCCAAGATAGAAATCAGCCGCTTTAAAGGGTTAGGAGAGATGCTCTCGGCGCAACTTAAGGAAACGACGATGGATCCAAAAAGGCGTGCCCTGCTCCGCGTCGCCGTTCTTGCCGAAGACCTGGAAGGCACGGCAAACGCGGTCGAGCGTTTGATGGGCAACAGGCCGGAGGCGCGCTTTGCTTTCATTCAGGAGCGCGCGGCTTTTGCCACCGCCGCCGAACTCGTCGTGGTTTGAGCGCAGATCGGCGCGATATTCAGGAATTTGGTCGTGTCCCGGGGAGTGGTGTAGCTCCGAGTGGAAGCGAAGCGGCTCGCGAAGCGCGCTCCCCACAAGCGTCGTGAGCCGAGCGAGCGGCGTAGCGGCAGTCAACGACGATCTTCAGTGCCGAGTTGCGGTATCAACTCCGAAAATCCGTCGCCAACTTGAGCGATAATCCCCTCGTCAGCCTGCCAATCCTGGTGGAGTGACCGGCAGGACCACGCCCGAGATCGCGATGGCAACCACGCGTTTCGACAAGATCCAATGATGATCGCGATGCCTTGCAGCTCTCGCCTTGTGGCGCGACGCGCAAGCTCTGCCGCGCGCCGGCATCGCGGCAAGCGGCGGTCGTGAACAAACGATCGCCGCCGATCCCGCAAGTCCAGGGCTTCGAAGGCAATTGTCCCGCCCAAAAAGGGCGCGCCTATGCACGGGTTCGCCTTCAAACGAAGCCCTTCGGCGGCTCTGCGCGCATCGACGGCATTTGATGCGATTCGCTCCTGCGACAAATTCGACGCTGCTATTATCGCCGCCGGCACGGCCGCGGTCGAAACCCTCGACGCCGCCAGCCACGCGCGGTTTGGCGTTGGCGCGAAACATCTTCCTTTCATTGCGCAAATCGAACAGCATACCGGGCGGCGCAAGGCCCGTCGCGCAGCCAATTCAAGACCGCGGCCGAGGCCGAAATCTCTGGCAAGAAAACGCCGCGCGGAACCAACCGCCGCGCCCAACATCTTGCGCGCCTACCGAACTTGCCAAACGGTTCGGTCCTCGCACCGCAGTGGCGGGCGGCGGGCGCCCCGCCCATTTCTTGCCCATCGGCAGGCCCGAACGCGGGACCTGCCGGGCGAACAATTGGCGGCTTTCGCCGAGCGCGCCGCCCACCCCCTTTGTAAGTTGGAGGCGACCACTCGTGCTAGTGTTGCGCCCGCAGTGGCGGACAGAGCGGCCACCGGATTCCTTGGTTTAGCCATGATGCCAGCGGCGGCCCGGCGGCCCGGCCGCGACAGGCTGCAGGGTTAGGGCGCCGATGCCGGCGGACAAATTGAGGCCTGTCGTTGTGCCGGAAAGCGGCTGCAGGCTTATCAAATTGGCGTAGCCGCCGACGAGCGTATTGGCGCTGCCACCCGCACCTAACGCGATGCCAATGCCCGGGCCGCCATAATCGCCGGCGAGCGCATAGCGGCGGCCGGGAGGCCCCTCGGTGAAAACGCCCCAGGCGAACTGGCCGGGACCGGTCGCCCCAATGTCGAGGCCGATTCGGCCGATCGCTCCGGCATAATATTCAGGCCGGCCACGCACCCGATGAAACACGCAGGAAAGGGTTTTGCTCGATCCGATGATAAAGCCGATCCCAGGGGCGACATTGCATGCGAGCACGCCGGACTGTACTTGTGTGGCGCTTGGCGCGGTCGCGGTCAAACCGACAAACACGGCGCCGAGGAGTGCCGTGCGCACCGGCAGGAAAAACGAACGCTTCATGAAGATTTACTCCTTATGCGAGAACCTGATCCCCGAGACAAGCCGCGGCGCGGCCGCTAATAGGAATACTGGCTTATACCCCCGGCGGTCAGCTTCGGTACAGCTAAATCGCGGATGAATGGTAGCGTGCATCATCTATTTCGCCAGTTTTCATCCTTTGTCGCGGTTGGCTTTATCGCGACTGGCGTCCATTACGCGCTTTTGATCGGGCTGGTTGAGATAGCCGGGATTTCGGCGGTGGCGGCCGCGTTGATCGGCTATGGGGCGGGCGGCACGGTTTCCTACGGGCTCAGCCGCCGTCATGTTTTTCGCTCGGATTTGCCCCATCAAGCGGCGGCTTCGCGGTTCACGCTAGTCGCCGCCGTGGGCTTCGGGCTCACTTTTTTGTTTATGTCGCTCTTGGTGAATTGGGCCGGTATTCCTTATCTTGCGGCGCAAGTCGCGACAACCGGCATCGTCATGTTTTGGAGTTTCGTCGCACATCGGATATGGACTTTCTCCGCCGGTAAGACAGCCAACCGTGCGTTAGGCCAAAAAGCCGACTTCAAAACGTCTTTTCCTCCATTTTAGAGTCCGGCGTCCTTAACCTCGCCGGCTTCGCGCCAGCCGGCAAGATGGAAAATGCGTAGGTTGGCGTCGGGAGAGACCCTGCGTCGAGCATGACGGCGTATGCGGGCGGTAACGCTTGGCAGACGCCGAAAGCAAGCAGTCACGCGTATTACGACCAAGTGGGGGCTGATTCATTTATCTCAATAATCAATAGCAGGTAGGTATTGTGCGACTTACGGTAGTTTTGGGAATCGGATAACATTGCGCATCCGTTCTGGAAATTAGCAATTTATGCTTTTATCAAGTGGTCAACTTGACTGAATCTTGCTAATCGAATATTATGCCGATATGAAAGAACTGCTCGGCAATCGCAGGCTTCTTCTCAAGAGTTTGGGATTGGGCACGATCCTGTGGCCTTTCCTGCGCGAGCGCGTCTTGTCGGCAGCCGCTCCCCTCGATGTGCAGCAACGGTCGCCTCTGCCGCGCGGCTACTTGCTGGTCCAAGATGTGAGCACCTACAACCAAAGCAAATTCGGTGCAATCAGCACGGCCGAAGAAGCGCGCCTGCTGTTCGGACAAATTGCCGGACGGGTCGATGCGGTTGAGTTCGGCTGCCTCTTTTATGGTGACCCTGACCTGCGTGCGCACGAAGCGGTGGCGCGTGAAGCCACGTTGCAGAGCGTGGATCTGTGGGCCAGCACCTTTCGAATGCTGAAGCGCGTTCGGGCCTTTGGGCCGATCCGCCCGGAATTCCAGGCCCACGTGATGGAAGCCGATGGCCGGATTGGGCCTGCCCAGACCCCGGAGGAAGCCGGACCGCTCTTCGATGTCCTCAATCCAGAGGCGATGGACTGGTTCGCCGGCGAATTCAAAGCGAAGTATTTGGAGCGCGTGAAGGGTTTGCTTACGGGATTGTTTTTTAATGAGGATTGCTTAACCTATTTCGCCAAGGCGCAGAACGCGATACGTTTCGATTACTGGCGCAACGCGACATTCAGTCCGCGCGTTCTGGCTTTGTGGCGCGAGTATTGCCGCCAGCACGAGGTGACGCAGGACGGTGAACTCGTGGACAAGTTTCCTGTTCATGACCAAAATATGGTGGCCAACGGGGCCGGACGCTCACAATTTATACCGGGATGGAACGTGCCGGCCGAGATCGAACCGGGCCAGCGCTTCGTGGACTTGCCTCGCGCGACGGGCGTGTGGCGCCACTGGTATGAGTTCACCTGCGATCTCTTCTTGAAGAACTGGATCGGGCGGCTTGCCGCTGCGGCGAATGAAGTCAACCGCGGCGAGCCGGGCTGGAAAGGCACGATGTATTTCGGAATCTCCAACTGGAGCCTGCCCTACGAGGAGGTGCAAAACCCAAACTTTGCGGTGCCACAGATGCATAAATGGGGCGCGTGGGGACGACAGCGCGGCGTTGACCTCACGAAATTGGCGGGACACCCCGAAATCAATGCGATCGTCTGCGAGACGTTCCCGCCGCTCGCCGCGAACCTGGAACAGTTCGTGGCTGAGTACGCGCGCATCACGCGCGCCGCTGGCAAGACCTTCGGCGTGATGCTGCATCGGGATGATAACTGGCCCTTGAAACTCGATGAGGAACCGGGGCGCTGGGCGTTGATCGAGAAGTATCGGCCGACGATTCTCGCGCGCTTCCCCCTGCAGCACATGCTGCCCGGCAACGAATTCTACAGCGCCGAAGGGGAAGCGCTTTTCGCGCGTGGTCTCGCGCATTACAAGGGACCGGCCTAGCTGGTTGATCTTTGACGATGAATTCGTATGCGATCAGACTTTATGCTTGGATCGGTCATATCCAGTGCAGAAGCTTTTCCATCAACAGATTGTAAAATTGCCTTAGGATACTTCACTACGCTAGCAATGTTCGGTACAATTTCTTGTTTGCAAACATCGGAAATAACAGCTATGATGAAGTTTATTGGCTTTTTGTTATGCGCAAATTCATTTGGCAAATGCCAGATGAAGTCTAGATCGTGGTGAGTCTTTCACGAAAAACGCCTACCGCAAAAGCCACTAGAATTTTGGCAACTATCACCTTGACTTAGCCGAGTACAAAATGTAGATTCGCCAAGCCTCGATTTTTGTCGGGGCTGGCGCGCCCGAGCGAGAATTTGAAATCACGGCGGAGACGATTGATGGTATCATCCCCCTTAATGGGCGATGATCAATACACCGAAGAAGAAACCATAGCGCGCCGTGAGGCCATGCTAAAACGCATGCTTTCAATGCCGCCGAAGCATAGGGCAGCAAAAGGCGAGAAGGCGAATCCGCCGAAAAAGCGCGGACGGCCGTTCAAGAAGAAACATGATTAATTACGAATGTCAGGCATTCATTGACGCTTAACTATGTCTGCACAGATCGAAGCGGCACACGCTTACCAAATAAACCTGGTAATAATATTTAACGGTTGACGCGTAACGTCATAAAACTGAGAGCACTCGTCATTGGCGTGAAAGAACGACCATGAAAATCAGAAATGCAATTATCATCACGGACGCCGACACAGAAGTCCACATGACGCTTGAAGAGCAGGCCGATTTTACAGGCAACGTGGTTTTCTCTCGTGATAAACTGCCCAACGGTCTTGTGAGAGATCTTGATCGCGTCATAGGTCGCTCACGTAAAGACAAGGCCACCGCGCCCGATCTTAGCAGGATGTCGATGAAGACGGAACTCCTCGGGTAGGACCTCCGCGACCAGGGCGCCGTTCGAGCCGTAGAGGTTGACTGTAACAAAGCAGATGCGGCTTTCGGTATCAAGCCCAGGGATTTGTATCGAAACGACACGGTAGCCGAATGGCACGGTTCCGTCTGACTCCAGTTCATAGCCGTTACCGTCAACGCGCGGGCGTTTAGTCCAACCTTTCGGTGCTGGCCCTTTCGGAAAATTATCAATGACGGTGCCCGCTTGTGTAACGCCAGGAAGGAAAAGGCGGCCGTTAAAAAGGAATTCTCCGTCGCCAACGACCTGTCCTTCGAGCCAATAATCTGCTCCGTGGCGCACGCCAAGCTCGAACCATCCGCAGACATTGGTTCCGATAGAAAACGCTGGATCACCTTGGCGAACACAAATCCAGTTACCGCTCATGATATTTGGCATACGATTTGTCCTATTTTTGATATTGCCGAGTTCGCCAGCGCATAAAGCGTCTCGCTAATTGTTTAGTGGATGTGGGGTTGGTGAGGTTCCCGGTACGCGAGACGCCTGCCCTCAGCACCTTTGAGGGCGAGCGCAGCACGTTCGCCATCTGTTATATTGCGAGTGTTCCATTTGAAATCCCATTCCGCAAGGTAGCGCGGCAGATGGGCTTCGCTAATCGAATGATGCGTGCCGAAAACAGCGCGTTTCATAAGGCTGAAACGACACTCGGCCGTGTTGGTATGCGCAAAGCCACCAAGCTTCGCGAATTCATTTGCCGAGTGGTTCACGGCACTGTGATTGGCGAACTCTTTTCCTACTTTTTCGTAGGACGCCAGTTCGTCAGTCATCAAATGTGATTTGCGGCTAGCCGTTGTGACAATCTTTTCGCGAAGCGTTTTGGCTTTGACATTGGCGATATGAAACGAACGGCTTTTGCCATCGCGTTCGACAAGGGTAAGCACGGCATGTTTTTTAGGTTCCTTCTTGGCATAGGCGCGATTTTTGGCTTTGCCGCCGAAAAAACTTTCATCCGCCTCGACAACCTTGCTTGCGCCGCCGATTGGCGCCGTGCCGGGCGGCTTCATGGTTTCGCGTATGCGATGGCACAGAAACCAAGCGGTTTTATATGGCAGTCCAAGCATACGTGAGAGCTGCAATGCGCTCATGCCCTTCTTGCTTGCGGCCATTAAATGAGTGGCCAAAAGCCACTTGCGCAGCGGGATATGGCTTCTCTCGAAGATTGAGCCTGTGCGAACCGTGAACTTCTCTCGGCAATCGTTGCAAAGGAACATGCCAGTTTGAGTTTTACCCGCCATCTTGTGAACGTTCAACGAGCCGCAATGCGGACAATTCACACCATCCGGCCAGCGATCGGCTTCCATATGGGCCGTGGCCTTGGCTTCGTCGGCGAAAATCGGGTTGGCGAGATCGCATATCATGGCGGTTAGCTCCTATGCCAGCGATAATACACGAATATTTCGCTAAGTCAAGGTGATAGTTGCCAGAATTTTCGCAGAGAGAGAACCAACTGGCCGATCACATCCAAGCAGCGTTTCCGGTATTTCGAAAAGAAAGTGTTTACGCATTTTCTTTTTGATCGCCGCATCCATTGCCATCTCCAATACACCAGTTCGTAAAACGATGATTGCACGGTCGGACTCTCCGTTGAATGCCTGCTCCACCTTTGGCAGGTCATCAAACGTTGTTTGTGGCGGGCTTACTCTTTGACCAGAAAATACCAGACGTCGCACAATACATGCTTGCCATTGATAATTGACAAAGTTAAATCGGCCCCCACTTGGTCATAATACGCGTGATGACTTGCATTCGATCTGTGCCAAGCGTTACCGCTTGGATGCGTCATCATAGTCGACACCAGGGCCCACCCGAAGTTAACCAATACATCATCGACGCCCCCTCCGCCATCAGAGAAAGCGCCGGTTCAAGTAGCGTGTCATACGTTGCTCAACAACGACGAATACAATCACAGAGACGAGGATTGAAATCATAACACACGCGACGATCGAAATCCACCCCGCATGCAGGCCCACACGCTTCAGAACCGCCGGAGCCACCGGGGCAACGAGGGGATGAAAGAGATAGAGTGCATAGGAAGCTGCGCCGAGATCGAGCAGGACGACGGGGATCCGGCCGGAGAGCCATCGTTCGCCGAAAACCACGCCGGACACGACGAGCAGGGCCGGCAGGCCGTACGAGATGAAGCGCGGAAACGGTAGTAAGCCGGACAGGGCCAGAAGCATAGTGAGCCCCACAACGAACGCCGCAAGGCACGCCCACCAGGGAAGCCGCCATGTGGCGGCAACGCGCGCGAGGAGCATACCGCCGAAGAATTCGATGACAATTGAATTGAAATAGAACGCCAGCGCATCGCTTTCGATATTCGGAAGCAGCGATCCCAATGCGCAGAGCCCGAGCACCACCCCGATGAACCAGTAGATATTCCGGCGAAGAAGCAAAGCGAGTGTAAATACCATATAGAAGAACATCTCGTAGTTCAGCGTCCACCCGACGCCCATAAGAGGTTCGAGACCGCCTTCCGCATTCCTGGCCGGAAAGAATAGATACGACGTCACGACCTGATAGAATGACAACTTGGCATGCACCACCAATAACGGAACGGCCAGCAGCGCTGCAACCTTGAGCGTCGTGCCGAGCCAATACAGAGGGACGACACGGATTAAGCGCCGCTTGGCGAAGACCAGCCACCCGCCGGGTTGGGTCATCAGCTTGCGCGACGAAACCACCATGACGAAACCGCTGATCACGAAGAATATGTCGACTCCCGCCGCCCCTGGAGACCAGATGCCGAAGCCCGGATCCAGACGATCCGTCGTATAAAGCGTTGCATGCGTCATCACCACGAGTATCGCAGCAAGAAATCGCAAGGCTTGTATGCCAGTGTAGTTTTCTTTTTTTGCTTGCGCCTTGACGACTTCGGCGTCAGACCTATATCCGACAATAACGACGCCATCGTGGTCCTTAGCGAGGTAATTTTGCATGATAAAACGCCTCAAGATTTCGAACAGTGAGCAATATCTTTATCCTCGCCGCGACCCTTGTCCGGGTTGGGCTAGCAACCAATTTTTAACACGGGGGGTCTGATATGTCTCGGCTCAATCAAGTTATTTTTTTATAAGACCTCATTCTAATACTATCGTCGCCTGGTAAGTCTGGAGAGCGCCGTCGCCGCGTCCGGCTAATCCAAAATCCATAGATTGAGGATTGCATGGACACGGAGCCTTCCTATTGATCGGCGGGCGGCCCGGGCGAATTGATCGATGGCGAGATGCTATTGCGCGCCCATGCGAGGATTTCCGGTGGTTTCTGCGCCAGAACCATTTGAGCAACCGCGTTTTCAAAAACTATGATGACATCCGTGATGCGTGCTGCGCCGCACGGAATGCTCTCGCCACGGCGCCAATGCGCATCGCCTCAATTGTCACCAGAGACCGGGTGTCGTTCATTCCTTATTGCCGCTGGTATTAGCGTCGGCGTGCTGCGTACAAACGAAGCTTTCGTGAATTTACTCCGAATAACCATCTTCCTCATATACCTGACGCGGTCGACACTTCCGCTAACCAATGGAATTTCATCGGTGTCTAAATGAGAGTCAAGTACAATCCGCCAACCATAACCAAACGACAAGGGTCAAGTCCCCTTCCTGCTAGAAATTTGTTGGCGGGAAGCGGGTTGAGTTTGTGTTGAAGTTCGCTTGACGAACTCCTCGTTCAACTGCTCGCGCAGCTCGGCGAGTTGCTTGAGTTCGAACTCGCCGATGACCAGCCTTCGCCAGGATTGGCTGGCGCGGGTC
>Ga0182015_10006564_pt1 | contig 11644 bp, 9 predicted proteins | sample 712P3MmetaG_FD_120478 | JGI IMG/M metagenome (GOLD analysis project Ga0182015, IMG submission 120478) | Permafrost microbial communities from Stordalen Mire, Sweden - 712P3M metaG | ecosystem: Environmental > Terrestrial > Soil > Wetlands > Permafrost | place: Sweden: Stordalen | collected...
AGGCTGAAAAGCCTGAAAAACGCCGCCAATCACACAAATTCGTCGACAGAAATTCCAAAAACCGACCAAAGCAGACAGTGACAACTCAAATCGATGGGTTTTTCAGCGTCCTGCTAGATGCTCTTCACTTCGGTTGCGGGTGAAAGCAGTTTGAATATCTGCTCCACATTTATTTTAGTTGCGTCACTGCCATAACCTGTGTCGCGGAACACGGCACGGAGCGGCTTTCGCTTTGAAAGTTCCTTGATGAAAGCTTCGGTGATGCCAGCTTCAAAACAGGCCACAAGAGCATTGGTGTCCACGAAGTAGACCGTCTTGCCGCTGATTTTCTCCGATTTGATGGGAAGCGTCAGGTCAACGCCCCAATCGAGTAACACTTGGAAGAGCAAGTCTTCGTCCTTCCGGTCCTCCTTCACGTTATCTACGAGGCCCGCAAGGGTGGACTGATTCAAGGCGTCGGGCTGGTAGTACACGTCTTTCATGTTCGAGGTATCGACTTTCAATACGCGAAAGCCGATGTCGAGCTTGTTGCCATTCAGACCGGCTTCTTCCCGAATTCTCCTCCCCGCACGACGGATGCGTTCCATCGCGATTTCTGAAATAGTCGCAAATCCTTTACGGCTAGCGATGCTGTTCTCCTCGCAGAGCTCAGGCATTTGCACCATGATGTACCGGGACATTCCTGCCTGGGCGGCATTAAAGGCCATCACCGCGTGAGCAGTGCTGCCTGAGCCCGCGAAATAATCGAGGACAATATCGTCATGACGCAAGTGGACGAGTTCCATTAGATACTTAATCAGGCTCGTCGGCTTGGCGTACGTGAATGGAATATCTAATTGCTTCAGTTCTGCCGAGCTTTGTCGATTTTCAAATCTCCCAATAAAGTTGGACGGCACCGCCCCCTTTTCTTGTTGGTCGCGTAGCCAGAGTTTATTGTATATATTCCAGTTGCTCTGCTTCCCGTCAGGAGTTACTAGTGCTGTAGTGGATGTCTGTTTGAAGACGATGTTGTCCTTGGCAAGCTCGGCCTTGTAACGCTCGTAAGTCCACTTCCAAACCCCATCTTCCTCCGTTGGGGCGGTCTTGGAACCGGGCTCAATGCGGTCGGGAAAGTTTTTTCCTGGCGGGATAACATAAGTATCATCCGGGCATTTGATGTAATACCGTTGATTTGGTCGAGGTTCGAGACTGGCTTTGTACAGCCTATCCTCTCCGTACAACTCCCCTGCCCGCGGGCCGGATTCAGCTCGATTTATGTAGAACCTCGCAATCTGCTCTCGTGTAAGCTGAACTCTGAAGGGTTGTGCCTGAGAGATGTTTTTGGCGTAAGCAAGGATATAATCAATCGCTGGCGTGTAAAATCGTCCTTTGGCACCACCCGATTTCATCATTCGGGAAAAGGTGAGAATGAAGTTGCCCTGTCCGAATACCTCGTCGCAAATCGACTTGAGATTGTGAAGCTCATCGTCACCGATGGAAATGAACAGTATCCCGTCGTCTCGGAGCATTTGGTGGGCAAGTTTCAGGCGAGGATACATCATTGAGAGCCAGTCGGAATGAAAGCGTCCGTTGGCACTCGTATTGGCGACAAGGCGAGTACCGTCAACACCATGCTGAGTCGACCTAGCAAAATAGTCCTCCGCTGATTCCGCAAAGTCATCGTCATAAATCAAATCGTTGCCAGTGTTGTAGGGAGGGTCGATGTAGACCATCTTAATGCCGTTCAGGTAAGTTTCCTGCAACAGCTTTAGTGCATCGAGATTGTCACCTTCGATAAAAAGATTTCTTGTTGCGTCGAAGTCCACGCTTTCCTCGCGGCAGGGCCGGATGGTCTTAGCGATAGGGGCATTGGCAGCGATGAGGGCTTCGCGTTTGCCGGGCCAGTCGAGGTGGTACCGTTCGCGAGAACCGTCCACAACCTGTTCGGACAATTGTTGACGAAGCTGGTCGAAGTCGATTGCTCGCTTAATGTTCCCCTCGTCACCTTTTGTTTCGGTGATACAATTGGGAAACAGTGCAGCGACGCGGTCGATATTTGCCTTCGTTAAATCGGGCGTGTGCATCTTCAACGTGCTCATGACTTGTCCTCACAGGGCCTTTCCACCCATCAGTGCTTCGACTTCCGCCTTGACCGTCCGCAAATGGGCATTGAGTTCGACCTTTCGGTTGAACTGCTTCTCTCGTTTGAGTTGGGATTCGAGCTTGGCAAGCTCGCGTTGCTTTACTGCCGCGATGCGGTACCTTTCGGCAAGGTTCTGAAGTGTCTCTCCGGGATTGCCCGCAACGGGCATCAACTGCCGAAGAATCTGTTCGTAGAGGCTCGCGAGATTCAATACTACCGGAAGCGGTGACCGCGTGGCGTCAGCGGGAAGCCATTCGGTTGCGAAATACTCGCCGACCACCCATTTGGATGAGTCGGATTCACTCGGCCTCTTGTACGCGGTGACAACCTTAACGCGGTCGCCTTTCCTGGCCGGGGCTGTGACTTCAAAGATGATGGGGAAGCCGACGGCATTGTCGATGCAGTGAAAGATGTCTTCTGAAAGTTCGGCGATGCCGGGCTTTAGTTCCACCCCGAAGACTTGAATCTCGGTGACGCCCGGACCTGGGGGAAGGTTGGTCGTTTCAGGCGCCAGCTTGAAACGCCAAACGATTTTGTCAATTTCGGCGGAAAACTGGTCGCGAAGTCGGCGGGTGACTTTGCCGAAGGCAAAAATTTTGCTCTTGGGAAGGACACGGCCAAACGCTGCCTGCTGCGGATACTCGAAAAATCCCTTTGTCATTGCGGCTCCTGGATGACAAGGAAGGAGAGGAGTTCAAAGTCATCCAGACCGGCGATTGTGTTTGTGAGTGCGGTGGTGGTTTTTCCGGTGAAGAGACTGTCGATGTCTTTGTCTTCCTTGATATCGACGATGGAGCGAATCGCCTGGGCGAGTAGCTCCGAGTACATGGCCATGTTCCGACCGTCGTCGGTGGCCTGATTGAATGAGCCATACGCGGCAGGGATTGGGTCTGGCTGATTGCGGCACGCGGTACGGGCAAGGTCCAAAAGCTGCTTGACCTCCGTGTGGTTGGCGATGACCTTGCCGTCCTTCCCCAAATAAAGCAGGTAGTACGGGTGCAAGCGGTTCTGCTTGTTAATGTTGACGGCGTGGTTGCGGTTGCGAAGGGTGAAGATAACGCCCGGATGCAAGCCGCGTGCGGAGTCGGAAGGGACAACGGCGTGCATCCCGCTCGGCAGACTGGCAAGGTCGGCATTGGTTTTGACGTAATTGAGCAAGTCCATGCGGAAATCATTCAGGCCAAGGTCAGTGATGGACACCCCGGTCTTGAGGTCTTCCATGTCGATAACTTCATCTTTAAGTTTGCGGAGTTGCTCCTTGCGGTAGGACACGTCATTGGCTTCTGCGGTGAGGGGGTTGTCATCGCCGGTCGCGGTCACGTCGGCGATGACCATGCGGTTCTCGACTCGCTCCTTGAGTCGGATATATTCGTCCAGCGTGATGTCCGGCCAGTAGTTCACAAGCTGAATGGTGGCGTTGACCGAACCTATGCGGTCGATGCGACCAAACCGCTGGATGATGCGGACAGGGTTCCAGTGGATGTCGTAATTAATGAGATAATCGCAGTCCTGGAGATTCTGGCCTTCGGAAATGCAATCGGTGGCGATGAGGATGTCTACCTCGCCCGGCTCGTTTGGAATTACGAGGGCTTTCTCTTTGGAGCGTGGCGAAAAGAGCGTGAGCAAAGACTGAAAATCGTATCCTTTTTTCAATGTCGTCCGTGGACTACTTCCTCCAGTGACGATGCCAGTGTGAATCTTGTGGTCCTTGAGAAGCTGCGGGGCAAGGTGTTTGTAGAGGTATTCTGCTGTGTCTGCGAAGGCCGTGAAAAGGAGAACCTTTTTGTTGCCAGGATTAATAGGCGATGAAATTTTGCTGTTGACCTGGGTCTTGAGGTGTTGAAGTTTTGCGTCCTGGTCAGGCGTGATTTTGTGCATTTCCGCCAGCAACTCCGTAATCACCTTTAAGTCTTCTCGAAGCTCGTGTTCCCACGACGGCAAGTCCATGTCGGACAGCCGTACTTGCACTTTTCCGCCGATGCTGGTGTCTTCGGGGTCGGGATAATCGTCGTCTTCCGGGTCTGCGTTCTCGAAAGCGGCAGTCACGTCGGCGAAGCCGGGGTCGATTCCGTCCTTTTTGAACTGCTCAATTTTCGCAAGAGTGCGGGTGTGGTTGTCCTTGAGTTTTTGCAGCGTGATGCGGAAAGACTCGACTGAGCTTTCCAGCCGTTTGAGCAGATTGATGGTCATCAATCCTTGCAAGCTTTTTTCGCGGTCGGCCTGCCGAAGCGTTCCGCCTCCACCACTGACTTCGGTGTCGTACATCGCCGCGTACTTCGCCATGCGGCTCTGGAGGATGTAGCTCAACGGGGCATAGACTGCGAGTTGGAGCATCGACAACCGTGTGAAAATCTCGTTGAAACCAATCACGTCGGTACGGTGCGTTAATTGGCAATGTACCGAGATTGGTTTGCGGCGTTCCGGGAAACTGCCGATATCAGCGGTGTCATAGAAAGTTTCGATGTGCTTGCGTGACCGGGCGATGGTCACGCTGTCGAGCACCTCGAAAAAATCAAAATCTAGTGACTCAAGAATGGTTTCCGCGGTGCGTTGCTCCGGCGGCAATTTCGACCATGCGTTGAAGACAGCCTGGGCACGGCGGAAAATCTCCTCGATGTCCTTGCCCACGCCGATTTTTTCGCGGAGGGTTGCAGATTCGCCCTCGTACGCGAGGGCAAGCTGATTCCGCAAGTCGGAAAACCGATTGTTCACCGGCGTTGCTGAAAGCATGAGAACTTTGGTCTTGACGCCCTGGCGAATGACCGCGTTTAAGAGGCGTTGGTATCGAGTCTCGCGGTCCTTGAACATGTCGTTGTTTCGGAAGTTGTGCGATTCGTCGATGACGACTAAGTCGTAGTTGCCCCAATTAATGCGGTTGAGTGGCGTGCCGAATGATTCACCCCCAGTGCGGAGCAAGTCCGTGTGGCAGAGCACGTCGTAATTGAAGCGGTCGCCGGCAAAGATATTGGTAGTGAGGTTGCGGTTGTAATTTAGCCAGTTGTCGGCCAGTTTCTTCGGGCAGAGCACAAGGACGGAGCGGTTGCGAAGCTCGTAATACTTGATGACGGCTAGAGCCGAGAATGTCTTTCCCAAACCGACGCTGTCGGCAAGGATGCAGCCGTTGTAGGTTTCCAGCTTGTTGATGATGCCGGTGGCGGCATCACGCTGGAAGTTGTAGAGCTTTTTCCAAATGAGACTGTCCTGGTAGCCGGTCAAGTCGTTGGGGAGTACGTCTTCGGAAATATTTTCGAGGAACTCGCTGAAGATGTTGAACAGCATCATGAAGTAGATGCGTTCGGGCGAATTCTCCTGGTAGACGGTGGCGATGTGTTCGCAAAGGCTTTGAGTAACGTCCTCAATCTTTTCCGGGTCGTTCCACACCTGGTCGAATAGGGAGAGATATGTGCTGGTGAACGATGGCTCGTCAATCCGGTTTACGAAGTTGGAGACGGCGTTGCCTTGCTGGTAGCCCAGGTCAACGGCGGTGAAACCGTGCAAGGGCTGATAGACGGCCTGCCCTGAGCCTCCCTGAAGACAAATGAATTGCTGCATCGGCGCCTTGCCGCGATTCGAGCGGAAGGTCGCCTTCCTTCGCATCCACTCGGCACACTCTTTGGCAATGGCTCTTTGGGTGAGTTTGTTCTTGAGTTGGATTTCAAATTCGCTGCCGTAGAATCCCCGCTCTCGTTCGGCTTTGGGGATAAAAAACTCCCGTCGAACTTTCCGGCCGGCGTCGGTAACTTCATCGGGAACGAACGTGGGCGAGGTGAAGATGAACTCGAATGAGTCAATTTTCTCAAGCTCGGCTTTCAATGCCTCAAACGCATAAATGGAAAAGCACGATGCTGCGATTTTGAGCTTCATGCCCGGAGTGATGGACCGTTTCAGGCTGTCGCCCAACAGTTGGTTGATGTTGTCGATGAGTTCCATTGCCATCACTTGCCTCGACGCACCAAAGCGATTTTCGCCGCCAGATTATTGGGGAATTGCCACCCAATTGAATCATTCCATTTGGCGGTAGATGAATGTAACCGCCTGAGGCTGCTCTGATAAGGGGAACGCACGCCAGTGGCTTGGGCTTATGCCGACGCAATCGGATTCGATGACGCGTTTTATTCCAACGCTTTACGCCACGTCGGGACGTTCTGCGGCGGTAACGAAAACCTTTCCTGGCCCTTCGCCCATTTCGCAAAGTGAGTTCGCAGGCCGCTGACTGTCCATTCCGCCTTCTCTGTCCATTGAATCGGCGGGTGCGGATGATTGACGCCGATTTCCCCTAATCGCTTGGCAAGGCGGTGTCCGCTACGCCAACCGCATTCGTTTTGGCTTGGTCAAGAGCAATCATTAGCCGAGTATGCGGTCGACGCAATCGGCGCGAACACACGGCCGGCGCGATCAATAACAACAGAATCATGCCGGAAGGTTCGGGCATTTGAATGCTGCCGATGTTGGAGGTGTAGAAGCCGCCCCCCGGCGGGTCGAGGCGGTATAAACCGTCGGATTGCGAAAAGACCAGGGAAGGGAGTCCCGGACCATTCGGGTGCAAGGGGTCAGCATCATCAAACTCTGCGTCGCTCCCACCGGTGGCCAAGAGGGTAGCCGTGGAATTGTTGAGGCTCACTTCGTAAATATTTCCGTCGGTGGTCGTGGCAGCGAGGATTCCGGTGAGATTCCCGATGCCGACGGCCACCCCTCCGAGCGCGGTGATGACATTTGAAGTATAGACGACGGCTTTTGTCGTTGTGTTATAGCCAATGATCTTGTCGGTGAGCGTGTCGGCGACGTAGAGGACGGAGCCATCGGGCGAAGAGGAGAGTTCGTCGGCATCGACGCCCGGGATAAAAAGCGTCGCCGTTCGAGCGACAGGGTCTACGTCATAAATACCCTCGTTAGGCCCGGTGGTGGTTGAGACGAGAAGATGCCCCTGCAAATCGGCGGGGGACGCCGCATTGGAGGGTAAGATCACGATGCCGGTGGCACCGGGCAAGCTCGTAGCTGAACCAGCGATGGTCGCCCCGGTCGCGGGATTAATCTGAACGATCTGCCCAGCGGTTGGTTGGGAAAGATAATAGAGGTCGCTGCTTCCGGAAAAAATCTGTGCGATTTCGCCGGCGTTACCGGCGCCATCGTTTTGCTCGGGACTTGGCGCAGTCTGGTTGTCACTGTCGTTTCCCATGTCATAGATGCCGCCGTTGGCGTTGTCGGCGACGATCACTTCCCCATCGCTCCTAAAGCCGATGCCGCTGAATGCGATAGTACCCGCACCGGAATTGGGCAGCCCGGTCAGGACCGGTTCGATGCTAAAATCGCCGGCCACTCCTGCGGGGGTGAGGGTCATCGAGGCCTGGGTCCAACGAGTGATGGCGAAAGAAGCGATGACAAAGGCACCGTACGTCAGTACATTTCGCGCGTTTAGAGCGATCATGATTTCTCCCTCCCGAACAGGAATCTGGTAACTGGATATGATGCAACATAGTCGTAGCCCATCGCCATGCGGTCAACTCATTTTAACCGTTAATTGGCAAATGACAATCAATTCTCAAATGCGAATCAGAAATCCAGCGTTCGATTTGATGCAGTAGATAAGTGTACGTAAGGTCATTCGATTGGGCCATTTACTTGTTGAGACTGACAGACACGGCTGTGCAATGCAAGTGATCTAAAGGTGGCAGTTTGCGCCGGATTACCGTCATGGGTTGACGGATTCGGCGATGGCCGGTGGTGGCGAATAGCGGGAAAATAGGCGATCATTCGTCACGGAGCCAAATAGCGGTGCACACGCCGCACCTTTACTCTGACGGAGATGGATTTCTTCGCTTCCAGTCCTCCGGCAACCACTGGCTAATTTGGCTGACCGGCGTGGTCGGTAAACTCGCCAGCAGTTGCGTCAGATAGCGCTGGGGATCGATGTTGTGCCGCCGGCACGTGCTGGTGAGGCTGCTCAGGATCGCGGCGGTCTGGCCACCTCGCTCATTGCCAACGAACAGACTGTTTTTACGATTAAGACAGATTCGTTTCATTTCTCTTTCGCTCATGTTGTTGTCAATCGGGATCGCCCCGTCCGTCGCGTACATGTTCAATTCCTTCCATTGGTTCAGTGCGTAATTCACCGCCTCAGCCATTGGGTGCTTGGGGAGCAATTGATCGCGCCAACCGAAGAGCTTTTCATTTAGCATGGACAGGATCGGAACCGATTCGCGCTGCCGCAAGGCCAGACGTTGTTGGTCATCCAGTTGCTTGCCGTGGTCCTCGACGGCGTACAGCCGCTTGATCATTCCCACCGCCTCGGCGGCGATCACCGGATGCGTCTTTTCGGTATCGACAAACTTTCGTCGAGCGTGAGCCCAACATCCGGCGCGGGTGATGTCATTGCCCACCACCACGCCGTCATACCCGCCATACGCGTCGGCCACGAGTGTTTGCTTGTATCCTTTGAGGAACGTCGCCGGACCATCGCGGCTCCGACCCAGGGTGAAGTCGAAGATGTTGTATGGACTGTGTTCATCACCGACGTATACCCACATTCTGGCTTGCTTCGTTTTGCCCGGCCACAACATCGGCATCACGGTGTCATCCGTGCAGATCACGTGGGATTGCAGAACGCGTCGGACCATCAAGTCGTAGATCGGGCGGACTAAGTCGGCCACATCCCCGCACCAGACACTCTGGCTGGCGCGGCTGATCTCCAATCCGTTTCTTTGAAAGATCGACTCCAACCGGTAAAGCGGGAGGTAGTCGGCATATTTGCTGGTGACCACGTACGCCAATAACCCTGGACCCGCCATCCCTTTGTCGATCGGCTGCACGGGCTTGTCTGCCAGTTCGATGTTGGGATTTTCGGCGTTCCGTTCGCAGTGTTTACAGGCATACTTGCAGCGAACATGCTCAATGCGTTCGAATCGACCAGGAATGAACTCTACCTGCCAGCTCGATTCCTCGCCGATCCTTTCTCGCGTCTTCCCGCAACAAGGACAGGGCTTGTCAGCTTCGGCCAAGTCATGCACCTTCCGGGTCACGGGCAATTGATCGAAGGCCGCCAGGTTCCGCCGGCCGCGACGAACTGGCCGCACCGTGCCAGCTTCCACCGTGCCGGAACCATCGGCAGGCGGAAGATCGTTTGGATTCACCGGCCGTGACTCCAAATCGGTGGCGAATGTCAGCAGCATCTGTGCCACATCGCCGGGGGTCTGGAGCCGGTCGGCACGCGGACCGTAGTACCACTTCTTCAGCCGAAGCAGTTCCGTTTCGACGCGCAGGAACTTGATGTGCCAGTCATCTCGCTCGCGGGAAAGATTGAAAATGATTTGCTTTAGCGATTGCGGATCATCCGGCAGAGAGGTGATGACTGATGCATCTTCCATGACGACGAAAAAAGATACGCGCTGTCCAGCGAATTGTTTCAGGCAGTTTGTTTTTGTCGAGAAAATCTTTTCACCCGCTTGACGCTTCGCAGGTCAATGCCGTCCAGCATCATCGCCAATTCACTGGCCCGCAGTTCCACGCTCTTGGCATCGCCTTCGACTCGCGGCATTTTGAAAACGCCTTCCTCCAGGCGCTTGTACCAGAGGGCGTAGCCATCTCGGTCCCAGTAGAGGATCTTCAATCGGTTCCCGTTGCGGCCTCGGAACAAGAACAGATGCCCATCTAGGGGGTTCTGATTTGTGACAACCTGCGCCAGTTCCGCCAGGCGGTCAAACCCGCATCGCATGTCCGCCGGCGCCGTCGCGAGCCAGATGCGTGTTTCCGCCGAGCGATCCATCACGGCCAGTGACGGAAGGCCGATCACGCTGTCCCCTCAAGTGTGCGGACCAGGTCCATAAGAAGATCGGGGTCGAATCCACCTCGCACCAGCAGGCGACGCTCGCCGTGCAAACAAATCTCGATCGCTCCAACCGCCGACGCGCTCGGAGGCTTCACCTCGACGAACTCAGGCGCCGACGAACGATTCGACTTCGCGGGCGAACGCAATCTCCGCTTCCATGTGTAAAATGAGCCTTCGGTGACTCCTCGGTCGCGGCAATAGGCCGCTACGGTGAGTCCGCTGGATCTTTGCCCCTCAATAATCTGGTGCCACTGTTCCGCGCCGAGAAGATTTGATTTGTTCATGCCACGGCAGTGTGCCGACCGTCCGCGAAAGAAAAAAGATGCGGTTCACACAGCGGACACGCAAGGCGTTTCAGATATTGCTCCTGCCGCTCCAACGTCGCATCGACGATTGACGCTTGATCGGGGGTGATTTTCGGCGTGGGCATCACCAGAAGTGTAGCGGGTGGTCGGGTCGTATCGTGCTTGGGATCGTGGGATTTGTTATTTGAAAATCAATCGAACAACCCGTGTAACGCCCGCGATGGCCGCTGGAATCACGGATCATGTTTGGGAATTGGACGAATTATTGGCGGCAATCTGAAGTCCGATCATTTATCTGTGTAGCCGATAAACCCGAACTATCTTCCAGCCGAAATGTGAATATGAAGTATATCGCGATGCTCCTACGCCTTATGCACGACGAGCGTGGTGGAGAAGTTCTGGAATACGCGCTCGTTGCGGGTCTCATCGTGGTTGCCGCCATCGCGGTAATTGGCAAGGTCGGTGGCAAGGTTCTCGCCCGCTGGGATTCGCTGAATAGCTCAATGTAACCGATGCCCAAAACAGACGGACGAACGCATCAAGGCTTGGGTGGTTTCGCCTCTTTCTCCAAAATGCGGTCAGCCGACTGTTTCGCTGCGTCCCGTGATGGGTAACGTCCATGGTCGCGTCGATAGATTCGGTCGATGCCCCCTTCGATCCGACTCAATTGCCATTCCGTATTTCTGGATTCCCCTTGATCCGTTTTGGAGACAAACTCAATCTCTTCCAATTGAAATTCGCCGTATAGATGTTTGCCTTTCGATATCTCTTCCATCGACACATTCTACCATCCGCGCATAAAAAGCCGCCCCATTCGGAGCGACCCTTACGGTCAGCACGGATAGGTGCTGCTTACGCCAGCCATGCAGGCGGGGGTGACCGTTCATGTTTGGGAGATTGAGGATTTGCCGAACCTGATGAAATGAATGGCGATGAGATTTACAAATTTAGATGCTCGCTGCCTTGTACCCGTTTTTTTCCGCCCAAGTTACGATTGATTTTTTTAGCTTGGTCAGTCCGTCTTTTTCGTTCATCGACCTCTTTGCGCCAAATTCAATCGGGAATCCCTTAAAGCTTGAAACCTCTTTGCCATTATCGTCGATGACGCACACGTCCCATACGGCAAGTCCCGTATCCGCATCGACACCAGTAGTAATCGCCACAGATGCTTTACCCTTTTGCCATTGCATGAGAAGATCGTAGCATCAAAGAAGTATCTTTCATACTTTACCACTACCCGAATCTCGGCAAACTTGACGTTCAGCCCATTTTTCGGAGCTTTCCTGTCACAACAATCGGTATGATCTGACGGGTGTGACCGCCGCCCCCATTACCAAAGACCTTTTCCTCAACGCCCGCACCTGCCCAACGCTCGGCTGGTTCATCCGAAATCAA
>Ga0182015_10006565_pt1 | contig 11644 bp, 11 predicted proteins | sample 712P3MmetaG_FD_120478 | JGI IMG/M metagenome (GOLD analysis project Ga0182015, IMG submission 120478) | Permafrost microbial communities from Stordalen Mire, Sweden - 712P3M metaG | ecosystem: Environmental > Terrestrial > Soil > Wetlands > Permafrost | place: Sweden: Stordalen | collected...
TCACATACATGGCGGCCACCGTCAGGCACGCGGAATCGCAATTCGCCCGATAGCGAGCCCCGGCATCCAGTACTCGACTAAGTCGACCAGTGCCACCCGTCGCTGACCATGGCTTTGACACAATCCTCGGGCAAATAGGTCGTCCACTCGGCGATGACTTTTGCGGCGCGCGCAACAATGGCATCATTACGCCTGATAGACGCCTCGATTACGTCAGAGCCGACGCCCAAGCCCTGTAGAAGTGCTACGAGCCGACTGCTGTCACCAACTTCGCGCTCTCCTTCGTATGAGCCAAGGTGGCCGCGCTTGCGAGAAGACCGACAACCGCCAGGGCGGAGGGCGGCCATAAGTGATTTAAAGTGCATAATCAGTCTCCAGAGAAATTGTTCAAGCCTGATGCCCAGCGTATTCAGACTCTACGCATGAAGAAGACAACCAAAGCCACGATCAGGATGAGTCCAAGTAACCCGCTGCCGATATACATAAGGTTCCCCTCCTTTTGATTCCGCCCTCGCATTGGATCACAAGACGAATCCGTCATTTGTTCGATACCGCACATATCCGTGGTGGAATCTACTTAGACCACTTAGTGATTGGAGATCTTACGTCCGCTGATCGAGTCAAAGCTGCGGTAAGTACATAGCGAGATCTCGGACAGCCCGGAGAGCATTGCATAGCTCAATGGAGAAATATTGGACTTGAAGCGCGAATGTTTTTTGTGATGTAGTGGCCGTTCGTCAGCATTGGGTGTTTGGGCAACAATGAACTGTGCCACCGAGGCGTGGCTCCATTCGTACGAATGCATCGAGCCGATGACTGAAACAATGTCGTGTCCGGAATCGGAAATACTCATATGTGGATACAAGAAATAAGTCGGCAAGCCAGCATCGAGTTGCTGGCGCGCACAAGGTTGTGCAGAGTGGCCTGTGCCCATGAAGGCCAACCCTATGTCACGCCGATGCATTGCGCGTATGACGACAACCACCTCTACGGTTTATCCACGCTGGGACATAAAATTACCTGGATGCGCGCAAATCCTTTGGTTTGCGTGCTCGTTGACGAAATAGTGAGCCCCCAGGACTGGGCGTCGGTGATCATTTTTGGCAAATATGAAGAGTTAACCGATGCGACCCACTTAGTCGCGCATCGTCAGCACGCATACAATCTGCTGCAAACGCACCCCATATGGTGGGAACCCGGTTATGTGGAGACTATACTTCACGGGAAAACGCGTCTGATGGAATTTATGTATTTTCGGATTCATATCGAGCAAATCAGCGGCCACCGCGGCGCCCCGGACACCGCAGGTTTGGCGAATTCTGGAGCGTCGGGGAAAACTGGTCGCTGGTTCCGTAGAATTCTCGGTCGGTCTGAGCAGCAAAGCGGCGACCGTTAAATGGTTCGCGGTCGCGCGCTCGTTTCCATATGGGGCTCGATACTCGTACGGTTTGGAGTAGCTTGCAGGCCCCGGCTTTCTTTTTTTGCATGTCAACATCGAAGACACCGCAGAGTGTCGGTGACCAATCACCATGACGCGTCGGCTCTCAATGCAATCGGTGAAGTGGCTTTGAAGTATTTCCGCTTGCGCGGCCGCGATCGGCGTGGCCTTGCCGTAGCCCTTGGCGGTGAGTACCGAAGCGCTGACGCTCTTGCTAATCAAATAGGCCTTCACCGCCTCCGCGCACCTGTGCGACAGATTCAGGTTGTATGCAACCGGACCCGGTGGAGTCCGTATGGCCTTGGATTTCGACGTTCAGTTCCGGTTGAGTTAGCAAGGCACTGGCGACTTCGTCCAACGTCTGGTTGTAATAAATCAGCTCCGTGATTTCGGAGACTTGCGCGAGCTGCGGTCGGGGGTTGACGTACCGTTCCTGCAGAAAATCACGGTTTCTCTTCCGCATCGCGGCCGAATGCCTGGCGTCCCATTGATTTCGTGAGCGGCGAGCGAGACAGGTGGATTTGGATTCCTAAAGATCATCGGCCGCGCACCTCGGTGGAACGCCGGGATGGCGTTGATGCAGGCTCAGAGTCGCGAGGTCTGACGCGTGCTCATGGATGCCGGCAAGTTGACGGCAGAAAACTCGGCGGCCATCGGGGCCTGTCGTGATGCGGCGGCGAAGACGAAGTATAAAGAGCAGCACTGTACGTTCGTCGTACCGGTACCGGTGCCCCGATACTCATCACACGGTAAGAATCAGGGGCGGTTGATATGCAGGCCGCCGAAAAACCAGAGCACGACAAGAATGAGCAGTATCAGGCCCAGCGCGCCTCCGAGCCCCGCTCCACCGTACTGACGATACCCGTAATAGCCGCCACCACCACCGAGCAACAGGATGACTACGACAATGATCAAGATTGTGCCCATCTCCTACCCCTCCTTGCCGAAAATGCCATTGCGTCGAGGCGCCATGCGGCGCCTCGACGGCGAATCATCAATCCGTGGTTTTGATCTTGGTGACTTTCGTGCCTTCGAGCGACAAATCGCCAATCAGACCCTTTTCACTGAAGACAAATCCGAGGATTGGCTTTCCCAGAGTGGTGGCGTCGTACTGGCCACCCGCCCCTTTGGACACCACAGCGATGGCCGAATCCCCTCCGGCAGACCATCCTTCGCTCTTGGTGAAGTGATCGAGCGCGCCTTGAGTCATAAACAGGATGATTTCCCGGTGCGACGCCACACCCAGCGTGAGCCCAACCGAGCCGGACGCGACGCTGTAGTAATCGACCGTTTGGCCTTGGACGCGCAGCACCCCTTCACCGTACTCGCCGCCGACGCCAATGCCGCCCTTGGTCACGTGCCCAAAGATCAAGACGCCGAGCGCTTTGCCGACCAGCTCCCCGTGGCTGGGGTCCAGCGCATAGAAGTGCTTCAAGGCCCGATCTGCGCTCCGGTCAATCTCGGCCTTAGTATGTGCAAAACTCGCCGCACTCGCGAAAAGACCACAAAGCGCCAGAGTCGCCGCGGCCGTGAGTGATTTTATCTGCATAGCATTCTCCAATGAAGTTATCCAAGATCGATGCCGAAATTCAGGCTCTACGCACCAAGAAGTAGATCAAGGCAACGATCAGAATGAGTCCGAGTAAGCCGCCGCCGATGTACATGGGATTCCCCTTTTATTAGTGATTCCGACCTCATTATTGGATCACGCGACCAAACATCCCGTTGGTACGTCACCGCACATAGTGCGGCGCGAAATATACTTAGCTCAATAAGTGCTTGGATCATTGACGGCGGCCTTGAATGACCTGAATCAGAATCATTACCACCGCGACGACCAGGAGGACGTGGATGAGGCCGCCCATCGTGTACGAGGTGATGAGACCCAGAAGCCAGAGGACGATTAATATGACCGCAATGGTGTACAGCATGGCGTATCTTCCTTTAGGTTTTAGGCAAAACTTGACGCTGCATGGCGAGTGGAGGACTCTGATGGCCCGCTGCGCACTCGGTCGCCCGCCACCCGAGTAACCGCCATTTTGGCAGATCGAGATAGCTCCAGCAGACGATCGGCTTCCCGCTTGGCAATGCGGTAGCATTCGCAGGAACGCACTTCCAGACCGGTCCGATCGATCACCGAGATGTGGCCGCGTTGGTAGCGAATGCATCCGACGATATGAAGCTTGCGAGCCGCCGCCGTCACGCTCTCTCGTCGGACGCCCATGAGCTCGGCGATGTGTTCATGGGTTAAGGGCAATTCGTTCGACGCCCGGCGATCCAAGAACATGAGTAGCCACCGACACAACTGTTGAACGATGGAGTGGTGTCGATTGCAAGAGATTGTTTGACCGACCTGCGTGATGTAAGACTGCGCATATCGCAGCAGCACACTGCGCATCGAGCCACACTGCCCGCATACCTGGGCTAGCAGCTCGCGCCTGATTCGATAGCCCCAGCCCTCACTCAGTACCGCCGCCCGGCACGTAGCCGAGCCGCCCCCCAGGAAAGCCTCGACACTGGCGAAGCCTTCTCGACCTATGAGGGTGAGTGCATCTGCGCGGCCGTCCGCCAAGACGCACGAAATAGAAAGGACCGATGTCGTTGGGAAAAATATGTGATCAGCGAGCCTGGATGGCTCATGGAGCACATCGCCGAGCGGCATGAAGATCGGTTTGCAATTCCGCACTAGCCACGTCCATTCCGCCGCGGGAAGCGCGGCGAGCAGCGCGTTTTGAGGCGTCGGGACCAAATGCGAAACCGTTGCGGACATTGAGAGTGTCTCTATGCGGAGCGAAGTGGCTCTTACAATAGTCAACGGTTGGGTCATTTTGGATACGCAAACACACGTAACTGCTATGTGCTTTACCGAACAACCAGGACAACTGCTTGATTTGGCCTCGCCCCCCGATCAGTTTTTTGTCGCAAAAGCCCAGCAGGGCGCGCTTCGGCTGAATCAGGAGACATGTTCAATGGAACGGTGCCGATGTTCTCGGCCCCAACCGTGTACCCATCAGAAGCAATTCCGACTAGCGTCGGCGGATATCATTGTCGGGACAACAATCGCGGTAGCTCGTCAAGCAGCTGCTTGTATTGCTGCCGGATGAACCGATGGCATTCGCAGGATCGCTTCAACAAGCGGGGTCTTTGGAGAATGCGTATGCCGCATAATCGCTCATGGTGAGCGGCAGGCGCGCCAGGCGCTGCCCTATTTGGTGGTGCGAGCTGCACGCCACCGATTGGCTGATTACCGCAAGAAACGTCTGCGCGCAGGCCAGAAGTAACCGCTGCAGCGGACTCCCGAAAGCGCATTTCCTTCCGCAAGTCCTTCGCCTTCATCTTCATCGCGCCGCCGGCGAATTGCACGATGGCCTTGTCGGGGGTAACGATGCCGCCCAGGAAAATATTGATGCCGACCTCGACAGTGCGCCCATCATCCATGCTGTCGATCATCGCAACCACAGCTTCTTCGGGAAAGTACACGTACTCGATCTTTTGATCCGCCCGATAAATAAGATCACCGCCTTTCAGTGTCACGTGCTTGAGCTTCGGGAGAAGGCGCTCGTACTGAGAGGCGAGGCGGCAGCGTATTCGTGCTGCCGTCGAGCTGCTCTAGGCGGAGCTAGCGGTAAATCGAAGCCGGGGTGCAATTGTCGCGTTTGCGCACCACGCGACCGTATTTATCCTAAGAAAGCCCCGTCAATACCAAAAGCTGCGATACAGTAGGGGCAAAGGATGACGCCACGATTGATGGCTGGATGAAACAATGCCCGTAAATCCCAAACGGCCCAGAAAAGCCCGGACCGCGCGTTCGGTTGGAAATCGCGGTTCGCACGTTACTAGCCGCTCGAATCCGCTCTGTGTCGTGGGTATCGGCGCATCGGCGGGCGGTTTTGATGCAATTGTCGAATTTCTGCGCGCCATGCCGACCGATAGTGGCATGGCGTTCGTCATTGTCCAGCACCTCGGTAATTCGCCCCGCAGCCTGTCCGCCGAACTATTTGCGAATCGCACGGCGATGCCGGTGCGTGTTGCGGAAAATGGCCTGCGGCTGCAGGCCAACTGCGTGTACACGAACCCCGCCGACCGTGACATCCGTATCCAAGCTGGATGTATTCGACTATCGAAGCCCATGGAGCCGCACGGTTGGCGTTTGCCGATCGACCATTTGTTCCGCTCTCTCGGACAGGATCAGCGGGAGCGCGCTGTGGGCATCATCCTGTCCGGCACCGGGAACGACGGGACGCTCGGGCTGAAAGAAATCGTCACGAACGGCGGCATCGTGCTGGTGCAGGCGCCGGAGTCTTGCCAATACGATTCGATGCCGCGCAGCGCAATGGCGACCGGCATGGTGGCTCATGCGCTGCCGGTCGCGAAAATGCCGCGGGCGTTGTTGACCTATGCGCGTCATCCCTATGTCCGCAAGCGGGCGGCGGCCGTATCGGCGACCGCAGCCGGTAATCCCTTGCGCACGATTCTGGAGTTGCTGCGGCGACGTCACGGCCAGAGTTTCATCGGCTACAAACAGCGCATGCTGATGCGCCGTATCGAGCGCCGCATGGGCCTTCTGGGTATCGAAAAGATCGACGAGTACGTTAAACGCCTGCGTCGCGATACCAAGGAACTGGGCGCTTTACACAAAGACCTACTGATCGGTGTGACAGAATTCTTCCGCGATCGAAAGGCGTGGGCTGCGTTGGAGACCCAGGTGCTGCGTCCGCTCATCGCCTCCAAAAAGAATGGAGAGCCGATCCGCGCATGGGTAGCGGGAGCCTCCACGGGCGAAGAAGCCTATACACTGACAATGCTTATTCTCGCGCAATTGAGGCGCGCGCGAAAGCGCTGCCCAGTGCAGGTGTTTGGCACGGACGCTAACGACAATGCGTTGGCCCATGCCCGCAACGGTGTCTATCCGATCGGCATAGCGCACCAGGTACCGCCCGAGTACTTGAGTCGCTACTTCCAGGAAATCAAAGAGACCCATAACTACCAAGTATCGTCGGAGCTGCGCGAAAGCGTTATTTTTGGAGTGCATAACCTGTTGGTCCATCCGCCGTTCTCGCGCCTGGACCTGGTGACCTGCCGTAATCTCCTGATCTATCTCGATCCTGAGATGCAACAGCGCCTCTTGTTAGTATTCCATTTCGCGCTCCGGGCCGACGGCTATCTGTTTCTCGGGAGCGCTGAGACGATAGGAGCGAACGACAAGCTGTATCGGCCGGTCGCCCGTAAATGGCGTATTTACCGGCGAATCGGCACCACGCCGCATGATCAGATCGCATGGTACCCAGATCCGATGACTCGCGGTACGCCCTGGTCGGGCAACCAGCCAATTCCGGCCATGCCGACTCGCGGCACTTATTTGGCCAGTGCGGCCCGCAACGCGCTGGTGGATCACTTCGCGCCCGCCGCCGTCGTCATCAACGCGCGCATGGAGCCGCTTTATTTCAGCGGCCCGACAGAACGTTTTCTGTTGCAGCGCCACCTCGCTCCCCCGACGAATTTACTACCGCTGCTGCCCGAGGCTATTCGGTCGAAATTGCCTGCCGCCGTTCGACAGGTCCAGGGAGGCAAGGCGACGGCGTCGATCGGCAACGTCAAAATTCGAGGCAGATCGCGGGCCGCTGCTATTCGCGTTGATGTCGTTCCGATCCTGGCGAAACCCGGCAACGCGAAATCCCAACTGTATCTCGTCGCGTTCCAAGAGGAGCCGCGCCGTCCCATCCGCAGCGGGCTCATGCCCGGAACGGCAAGTGCGGCGAACAGCCGACTCCAGGACGAGCTGCGCATGACGCGCGAGGACCTGGTAAGCACGGTCGACCAGCTTGAGACTTCGAATGAGGAATTACGCGCCTCACACGAAGAGATCGTGTCGGTCAATGAAGAGCTGCAGTCCATGAACGAAGAACTGGAGAGTTCTAAGGAGGAACTTCAGTCCGTCAACGAGGAACTCAACACGGTCAATACTCAGTTGCAGGACAAGATCAGTCAGCTGGAAGTCTCGAATAACGACCTGCGCAATCTGCTTGCGTCCGGCGAGATGGCAACCGTCTGTCTCGATCGGTCATTCCGAATCAAATGGTTCAGACCTGCGACACACAAACTGTTCAATCTGTTGCCGACCGATGTCGGCCGGCCCATCGGCGATCTGAGTCCGATTGCGGCGGATCCGACAATGCTCGAAGATGCCCGAGCGGTTTTGCAGACCCTCATACCACGCTCGACGGAAATAGAGCACAACGGCGTTCATCTTCGCCGCATCTTTCCCTACCGCACCGCGGATGAGCGTATCGACGGCGTGGTCATCACCTTTGCGGACATCACCGACGCCAAGCGCCAGGCGCAGGAGGAAATCGAGGCGAAGGTGGCCGCCAACGAACTGCTGGAACGACGGGTGCGGGAGCGCAGCGAGGAATTGAGCCGGATCTCGCGCGAACTGGCCCTGGCCGAGGTGCATGAGCGACAGAAGATTGCGCGCGATTTGCATGATGGACTCGGACAGGAACTGAATGCGGCGGTCATCAAACTCGACGCGTTGCGCACTACGACCGGCAAATCTAAGTCCAAAGCGGCGCTGGAGGAGCTTGCCACATTGCTTGGGCACATCGTCCGGGAGATGCGCAGCCTCACGGCCCAAATCAATCCGCCCGTGCTCGATCAGTTGGGTCTCGTGCCGGCGATCGAATGGTTGGGCGAAGAGATGAGGAAAACCTTCCGCCTGGAAGTGTCCATCGAGGATGATGGTCTACCTAAGCCGCTGGATCACGTCGCCGCGTCGATTGTTTTTCGGGCCGTGCGGGAGCTGCTGATCAACGTGGTACGGCACGCCAACGTGAAGACCGCCCGCGTCAGTGCGCGGCGCACCCACGGGGCATTGAAGATTCAGGTCATCGATCAGGGTGTTGGCCTCGCTTTGGACGGCCCCGACCTCAAGTCCACGACAAACCTTGGCCTCGCCACGATTCGTGAAAGAGTGGCATATATAGGAGGTGCGCTAACGTTGGAAGGCGGGCGTGGCCGAGGCACTACGGCAACGATCGAAATCCCGTTGAGCGCGACGTGAAGCCTGCTCGCATCGTTCTCGCGGATGATCATCCTCTCATCCGGGAAGCGATCCGCAGTCTCTTGACGGGAACCTCTGAATTCACGCTCGTGGGTGAAGCGGCAGATGGCAAAGAGTGCCTGGCTCGCGTCCGGGAACTGCGACCCGAGATAGTCCTGGTCGACATTGCGATGCCGAAGATGAGCGGCGAACACGTCACCGCCGACCTGCGCCGGCTTTTCCCTGACCTCAAAATCATCGCATTAAGCGGCTATACCGACCGCCAGTTCGTACGCGCTATGGTCAAGGCGGGCGCGAACGCCTATGTAGTCAAGTCCGCCTCTGGCCGAGAACTCATTCATGCCTTACGTGCCGTTGCCGGCGGCAACAGCTATCTATCTCCGGAAATAACCAGCGCGGTCATGAGTGATTGGGATACGTCCCCGAGTGCCGGTCGAGGATCGCCAGAGGCGCTGGGCAAGCGCGAAAGGGAAGTCTTGCAATTAGTCGCCGAGGGACATCGCACGGCCAACATCGCCGCCAAAATGGGCATCACCGCCGCAACGGTGGAGTCGCACCGGCGAAATATAATGCGGAAGCTTAAATTGCACAGCGTCGCCGATCTGACGCGTTTCGCCTTGCGCCACGGCATGGTTCGGCTGTGAATTCCGTTTCACTTGTTCAACAAGATCTCGAGCTCGCGCAGCAACAGGTTGATGTCTACCGGTTTCGCCAGTATCCGATCGGCAATCTTGAGGGCGCGCTCGATGTGCCTATCCGAGATATCACCGGTCAACATGATGGTTGGAGGCTTGTGGTTCAATAGGGACGCGATTTCGGCGACGATCTCATCTCCCGTAATACCTAAGGGGAGTTGAAAATCACACAGGATCAGATCCGGGCGCAAGCCATGGACCTCGATATGTTGCAGGGCCTCATCGCGCGAGGCGGCACCGATGACATTATAGCCTTCGAGGCGTAGCAGCATCGCCATGGAGCGTGCCACTCCCGGATCATCTTCGATGTGCAGCAATTGAATGCCGCTGACGGGCTGGGCTACTATCACCGCCTCGATGGATTCCAGTGCCGCTGGCAGAATCGTCATTTCCCCGCGCGGCAACTGCACAGTGAAGGTAGACCCCGCGCCGGGTTCGGACTCAATGATGACAGCGTGACCAAGGAGTCGACAAATCGTTTGAACGATCGAAAGGCCCAATCCGACACCTCGTCGCTGATCACGACTCGGATTGTCGAGCTGATAGAAAGCATCAAAGATTCGCTCGAGGTGTTCGGCCGGGATCCCTGGCCCGCTATCGATGATATCGATATAAAGCTGCTCTCCTTGTGTGCGGACGCGGACCTGCACTATGCCTTGCAGTGTGTACTTGATGGCGTTGCCAATCAGATTCCGTAGGATTACCGGGAGAAGCATCGGGTCACTGCGTACAATCTCATCCGAATCGTCAATATCCAGCCTGAGTGCTTTGCTAACGGCGGCGTAGCCTAATTCTGAGCGCAGCCTCGGCAGGATTTCCCGCAGGGGGAAATCCCGAATGACTGGCTGAATCGCGCCCATTTCGAGGCGGTTGACATCCATCAGCGTCGAGAGGATTTGATCCATGCTCTGGACCGCTTCCTCCAGTAATCCAAGATGCGGCACGAATTCTGAATTCTTGAGTGCCCGCGCCAGCGCTGACTGTAGACTCCAGATGGTCTGCAACGGTTGACGCAGGTCGTGGCTCGCAGCAGCGAGAAATCGCGACTTCACCTCGTTGGCACGGACCGCCGAATCGCGGGCTTGAGTGAGGGCTCTCTCGAGTTCCTTATGCTCAGTCATGTCGCGCACCACCGCGACCATCACCGGCGGCATGTAGCCGCCGACGCGGCTGAGCATGACGTCGATGGGAAATTCCGTGCCGTCCCGCCGCATGCCGAACAGCGCCAGGCCCGCGCCCATTTGCCTGGGACGCGCTGTATCGGTATAGGCGTGGCGATGCTGGGTGTGCCGCTCTCGCAAATGAAGCGGGACGAGGGTTTCGATCGACTGATCGATCAGTTCCTCACGATCGTAGCCGAACATGCGCGTCGCTTGAGCGTTGAGGTATTTGATCTGGCCCTCGTCCGCGCGGCCCGCCACGATGAACACGGCGTCTGGCAAGTGCTCAAAAATATCAGTCCAGGAGTCGCTCAATAAGGATCGACCGATCCGCCCGGTGTAGCCATTTGGGTCGTTATGCGAGTCCATAAATCTTTCCTGCCACGAGCGACATACTTCCACCAATTCACATTGCGCTGAGGGAAGCGCGTTTTGTGCTTGAGTCACTTCATCCATGCGTCGCCCTCGCGTTGCCAAGCGCCTCAGGCGCTCGTTGGAATTCGCTAGACAGGGATTCAAGTCGCGGACGGCTTATGCAATCAGTAACGGCGCGTCGTCGATCAAGCCGCCTCACGGCATGGCGCGGCATGCCCGCACCGTAACTTGCAACGCCGAAACACTTGCCATCGTTCTCTGTCCGCACGGCTACCACGCGACTCGCTGCCATGCGAATCATCAGTCTCTTTAACGAACGGGAATAATAAGCGCCAAATTAATGTTAAATCGAGTTAGCGAAATCCTACCCGGCTGACACCATTCCGGAAACCCATGTTTGCAGGTAACTGATTACCTGCTTTCAGGTAACGCCGAGCGGTCGCCTCCTTAAGATTGCAGTTCGAACTGTCTGCAGAGCATCGGTAACCATTGATCGAGCCTTTTTTTCAATTCATTCAGTTTGACAGGCTTCGCAAGATAATCGCCCATGCCGGCAGCAAAACAGATTTCCGCTTCCCCACCTAGTGCGGGCTGCATGCTGCCGGTGATTTTCATCACGGGTCACGGCGATGTGCCCATGGCAGTTCAAGCCATGAAGGAAGGTCGATTCGAATTTCTACAAAAAGCCCTTTCGCGATCAAGACTTGCTGGATCGAATCAATCAGGCATTGGAACGGGACGCGGAGTATCGCAGTACCTTGACCCGCCCGATCCCGTCTGGAGGTTGCGAGCCACTAGTGTCCTGATTCAGAAGTTCGCATGCAGAATCGCTTGATGCTTTCGAGTATTTGGTCCGCGGTCTTGGTCCACAGGAAAGGCTTCGGGTCGCGATTGTTGACGGTGAGGTATTCGCGGA
>Ga0182015_10006567_pt1 | contig 11643 bp, 13 predicted proteins | sample 712P3MmetaG_FD_120478 | JGI IMG/M metagenome (GOLD analysis project Ga0182015, IMG submission 120478) | Permafrost microbial communities from Stordalen Mire, Sweden - 712P3M metaG | ecosystem: Environmental > Terrestrial > Soil > Wetlands > Permafrost | place: Sweden: Stordalen | collected...
CGCGTTCGCCTAATCCGTGGTTGCCTTCGTCCTGGATCGCTGCGTGCGGCTCGTCTTGGTGTTGCTGGCCATCACGATCGTCAGCTTCCTGTTTCTGCACCTGATCCCGGGCGATCCGATCGCGATCCGCTTGGGCGAACACGCGAGCCCGCAACAGATCGCGTTGCTCACCCACGAGTACGGCCTCGACCAGCCGTGGTGGGTGCAGCTGTGGAAGTACCTCGGCGCGCTCTTGCACGGCGACCTCGGCACGTCGATCGCCGACACCCAGCCGGTGGCGCAGAAACTCGCGACGTTTTTCCCGGCGACGGTCGAGCTGACGTTCGGCGCGATGCTGGTCGCGGTGCTCGTCGGGATTCCGGTCGGCGTCTACGCCGCGGTGCGCCAACGCTCGTTCGTCGACGCGTTCGCGATGAGCGCGGTTCTGCTCGGCGTATCCATACCGGTCTTCTGGCTCGGCTGGATGCTGGTCTACGTCCTGGCCGTGCTGCCGGCACGCGCGGGCTTCGATCTCTTTCCCATCTCCGGCCGCATCTCGCTGCTCTACGACATCCCGCCGCACACCCACCTCATCGTCATCGATGCGCTCCTGGCCGGGAACGGGCGCGCCGCACTGGACGCCCTCTGGCACCTGGTGCTGCCGGCCGTGACCCTGGGGACCATTCCGCTCGCCATCGTTGCCAAGATCACCCGGGGTTCCATGCTCGAAGTTCTGGCAAGCGACTACGTGCGGACGGCACGCGCCAAGGGCTTGAGCGAGCGCCGCGTCGTCGTGCGGCACGCGCTGCGCAACGCGCTGGTTCCGATCATCACCGTGCTCGGGTTGCAGACCGGTCTCTTGCTTGGCGGCGCGGTCTTGACCGAGAGCGTTTTCGCTTGGCCGGGGGTCGGCCGGCTGGCGTTCGACGCCATCTCCAATCGCGATATGCCCGTCATCAACGGCTGCGTGCTGCTCTTCGCGACCGTCTTTGTGGTGGTCAATACGGTCGTCGACGTGCTCTACGCCCTGGCCAATCCGCGCATCCGCTACGCCGGTTGACCGGCAATTCTAACCAAAATGGCGAGAAACGTTAACCGTATCACGACAATCTAGTGCCTCTTGGACGGGGGAACTGCCCTGGCGAAACGAACTCTACCGGCTAGGTCCGAACTCGTCTCGGAGTGGCCCGTGTGAAAGCGACTCGCGAAACCCGGCGATATATCATCGCCGGCGCAGAACTCAGCCGGGAAGAAATCGTCCACAAGTATCTTCACCTGGTGAAATACGTGGCCGGTCGCATCTCGATCAACTTGCCCCCGAACGTCGAGATCAACGACTTGATCAACGACGGTATTCTGGGTTTGATCGACGCGATCGAAAAGTACGACGATGCCCGCGGCGTCAAGTTTGAAACGTATGCGATCACCCGTATCAGCGGCGCCATTCTGGACGCCCTGCGGGCCCTCGATTGGGTTCCGCGTGCGGTGCGGCAACGCGCCCGCGAACTCGAGCGCATCTACCAGGAGCTGGAGATCGAGTTCGGCCGGGCGGCGACCGAAGAAGAAGTCGCGACGCGCATGGGGATGACCGTCAAAGAGCTCGACGTGCTGATGCAAAAGATCCGCGGCACGTCCGTGCTCTCCCTAGAAGAGTTTCTGCCGAACGAGCGCGGCTACGAGATCCCCCTGCTCGATACGCTCCGCGACGACGGTAACGAGGTCTCGAGCGCGGTCGAAGCCCGCGAGATCAAGGCGGCGCTCGTCCGGGCGGTCGATGCCCTGCCGATGCAAGAGCGCACGGTCATCTCGCTCTACTACTTCGAAGGCCTGACGCTCAAGGAAATCAAGGGCGTCCTCAACGTGTCCGAGTCGCGCGTTTCGCAGATCCACGCCCAGGCGGTCATCCACCTGCGCTCCAAACTGCGGAATCTGACCGCCGATCTTGGCTATCGTGAGGGCGATCCGAACGTGAAGCAGAAGTATACCCGGAAACCGCAACCGGCCTAGCTCCAAGGAGAGGGTTCATGGCGATCCGGCCGACCGATCTGCAAAGCGCGCTCATCGTTTCCACCCAAGCTCCCCCCGTTACGCAACGCGCCGAATCGGCGCCGGGCATCGCGCAGGGTGCTGCACAGGCGGAGTTTGTGGCGAAGACTGCCGAGCGCAACGAGCGCATCGCCGAGACTACCGATGCCAAAGGGAACCGTGTCGAAGGCAAAGAGCAACCGGACGAGCAGCAAGGCGGCAAAGGCCGAAAGCGCGAGCGCAAACCCGGCGATCCATTTGACGAAGTCGTTGAAGAAGCTGCGGGTCTTTCGGACGGCCCCCCGCACTTGATCGACTATACGGCGTAGAGTCCCCGTGGCGAGCTGATGTCGGTCAACCCGGCCGCCGTAGGCGCGGCCGCCGCCGCAGCTAACAACACGAATGCCAGCGTCGAAGCGCTCATTGCGGCGGAGCTCAACGCGCTCGCCACCGAGGCTCAGGCGCTGCAAGGGCAGCTGACGACCGGGCAAGTCGTGACGGCTCAGGTGCTGCCGTCGAACGGCTTGACCGACCTCATCAACATTCTCGGCAACCGCGTCGCCGCGGCATTACCGCCGAGCCTGGCGCCGGGCGACCTGTTTACGGCCCAAGTCACGGGCTTCAACGGGACGCAGATTCTGTTGCAGGTTCTCAATACGATCGAGCCTGGTCAAGCCGCGGTGCCCCCGCCGCCGGCGACCGCTCCGCCCGAAGGACTGCCGGATCAGCCCCTGAGCGCACTGGCGGCTGCAGCGACGCGGCCCGTGCTTCCGGATGGCGTATCGCCCAGCATGGCACCGCCGCCGGCCGTTTTTGTGGCGGCGTCGGTCCGTCCCGCACCGGCGAACGCCGATGGGGCACCGGCCCCGGCCGCGCCGGCCGTCACTGCGCCGCCGTCGTCGCAGGTGATCCAACCGCCCGCCGTCGTCTTGGCCGACATCGAGGCGCGATTAGCGGCCGCCCGCGCCGGCTCGATCGGCATCAACGTTCCGACGGCCGGCGCACCGGCATCCGCGGCAGCGCCGGCAGCGGCACCGCCGCCGCCACCCGCAGCGCCCAACCCGTTGCTCGCGGCTCCGCGCGCCGCCGTGGATCTGCCGCACGCGCCGTTGCCGAGCGCGGCGGCGCCCGCGCCCGCCTCGACTTCGGTGCGGTTCCAGATCCCGCCCACGATCGTTCCGTCGGCTCGCTTCAGCGAGGCGGCGCCGGCCGCGCCGCCGGTCGCGACCGCGGCCGCGGCCGGCGCGACGCCCGCGCCGACGGGGCTTGCCGCCTATCGCGATCCCGTCGCGCTCGTGCGCGCGCTCAACCTGCCCGTCACGCCGACGAACACCGCGGCCGCGCGCCTCGCGCTCGATACGCCGCAGCGCCTCCCGGCGGCGCTGGCCACGCTGGAGAGCGCGTTGCCGCAAATCGATGATCCGCGCGTGGCGACGCTGCGCACGCTCACGGCGTGGCTCGGCAAGATGGAGCCGTCGTCACCCCAACTCGCGTCGCAAATTTCCGCGTTCGTCGACCACGTCGTCACCGGCAACGAACCGAAACTCGCGCAGCTGCTGGCCGCTCAACTCGCCGCCGATGAGCCCGCAACCGCGGCGCCGCCGGCCGCCGCAGCCGCCGCAGATGAGGCCGGCACGCCGGTCGCCGCGCCGATAGCGCCCCAAGAGGCGACGTTGCCGGTCGTCGTGCTCGCCCAGATCGCCGAACGTGGCGCGGCCGTGAGCTTCGACTTGAAGACGCAGTTGTTCTCCATGATCAACGCTCCGCCGCCGGGCGCGGAGGAGGCGGGCGACCTCGTGCCGGCCGCATCGAGCGCGTTGACCGCGATCACGGCAGTGCAGATCAACGCCGCGCAAGCGATGAACGCAGCGCCGCAAACGATTGCGTTCACGTTGCCGATGTGGCTGGGTTCGGGTTACGCGCAGGCGCGCATTGCGATCGATCGCGATGCGCCCGAGCAAGAGGGAAACCGCGCGCTCGACGGCAGCAACTTTCACATTGCGTTCGTGCTCGACACGAAACATCTCGGCACCGTTACGGTCGACTTGCAAACGGTCGGCCGGGCGTTCTCGCTGGCCGTCAAAGCCGAGAGCGAATTGTCGGCAAAGCGGTTCGGGGATGCGCTCGACCGGCTCACCGGCCGCCTCGAAACGCTGCGCTACCGGGTCAATTCGGCGGAAGCGTCGGTCGCGGCGCGCGGTTCGGCCGCAACCGGGCCGCCGGAGCCGCCGGTTGCGCCCGCGGCCGCCGAGCCCGCGGACGACGGCATCGTCTCCAACGTGAACCTGCGCGCATGAACAATAATAGCGCGTACTACAACGCGCGGCGCAATGCGCCGGATCGCCCGGCGGCAGCGGCGCTCCATTACGATCCGACCGGCCCCGCACCGCCGGAGATCATCGCCACCGGGCGCGGTCTCGTGGCCGAAGCGATCGTTGCCGTCGCGCGCGAGCACGCCGTGCCGCTCCACCAGGACCCGGGTTTGGTAGAAGCACTTTCCATGCTCAACATCGGCAGCGTGATCCCGCGCGAACTCTATGCCGTCGTGGCCGAAGTACTCGCGTTCGTCTACACCGTCGACGCCGAGGCCGCCAAGAACTAGCAGCGAAAAGATCACCTGTGACGTGGTTCGATAAAATAAAGGCAAGCGTGACGCGGTCGCGGGACGCCTTGCTCGGCTTGGAAACGATGGCGCTGGCGCGGCGCCCGCTCGATGCCGCGTTCTGGGAAGAATTCGAAGAGATCCTCATCGGCGCGGACTTCGGCTTCGCGACGACCGAGAAGATCGTCGCCGCGCTGGCCGGCGTTGCGAAACAGGATCGCTACCAAACGAGCGATCAAGTCATCGCCCGCTTCAAACGCGACGTGAAGAATTTTCTCACACTGCCGGACATGGGACTGCAGCTCGATCTCAAACCCGCGGTGATCCTGATCGTCGGCGTCAACGGAAGCGGGAAGACGACCACGATCGGCAAGCTCGCGACCGCGCTCAAGCGCAACCGGCGTAAGGTACTGCTGGTGGCTGCCGACACGTTCCGCGCCGCCGCCGCCGAACAGTTGACGATCTGGGCCGAACGCGCGGGCGTCGACGTCGTGCGCGGTAACGAAGGCGCCGATCCGTCTTCGGTCGTGTTCGACGGCATGGTCGCAGCGAAAGCGCGCGGGGCCGACGTCGTGCTCGTCGATACGGCCGGCCGTTTGCAAACGAAGACCAACCTGATGGAAGAGTTGAAGAAGATGCGCCGCGTGATCGAACGCGAAACCGGCGCGCCGCCGGCGGAGACGCTGCTGGTACTCGACGGCACGACGGGTCAGAACGCGCTCTCGCAGGCGAAGCTGTTCAACGAGGCGACGCAACTGACGGGCGTCATCGTGACGAAACTCGACTCGACCTCGAAGGGCGGCGTTCTGGTGGGCATCGTCGATCAACTGACGGTGCCGATCAAGTTCATCGGCCTGGGCGAGACGGCCGACGCGCTGCAGCCGTTCGACCCCGACGAGTTCACGAAAGCGCTGTTCGAACCCGCCGCGTGACGCCCGCGCTCGCAACCGCCCGGCTCGATCTCGAACCATTGCGCGAAGCGCACGCGGAAGCGCTCGTCGAGCCGTTTTTAGACGCGCGCTTGTGGACGTATCTCCCGCAGTTACGCCCGGCCGACGGCGCAGCCGTGCGTGCGCGCTTCCGGCGCTGGCTGGCGCCGCCGGAGATGCCCGAAGCGCTCGCGTTCGAGAACTGGGTCGGTTTCGCGCGCGCGACGCGCAGCGTGGTCGGCACGTTTCAGGCGACGATCGTGCGTGACGGTTCCGCGACGATCGGCTATATCGTGTTTCCCGAGCACCAGCGGCGCGGCTATGCGGTGGAAGCGATGACGGCGGTCTGCGAGCACCTGCGCGACGCGCACGCGATCCGCCGCATCGTGGCCGACATGGACCGCCGCAACGAAGGGTCGGTCGCCGTCGCGCAACGCCTCGGCATGGTGGAAGTGCGCGCCGCGAACGCCGACGATCGCGCGTTCACGTGGCCGGACCCGCGTAGGGGAAACGTTTAGCTCCCGCGAGTGCCGTACGTTTGCGCCGAGCGGCGCGAGTTCGGAATGCGAGGTTGTCGATCATCGTGGGCCTCCCAACTCGCGGTCGAGTGTGTCGAGGCGCTCGTTCCAGAAACGTCGGTAGCGGGCGAGCCACGCATCGAGATCGGCGAGGCCGCGTGGTTCGAGTGCGTACATGCGGCGTTGCGCGTCGTTGCGGACGCGCACGAGCGATGCGGTGCGCAGGATCTTGAGGTGCTGCGATACGGCAGGCGCGGTCATGTCGAAGCGGCGCGCGATTTCTCCCGCCGCGAGTTCCCGCTCGGCGAGCATTTCGATGATGCGCCGGCGCGTCGGGTCGCCGAGGGCGGCGAAGGCGTCCATGCGATCTATATTATAGTAGATACTTAAATAAGTAAAGTCTTTCGAATAATGGCAATCGAACACAGGTTCGATTGCCGGCCAGGGCGAACGGGGTGAATGAACGACGCGTCGATGCCGGTGGAAGCCGGTAATCCGTGTGCCACGCAGATGGCACTCAGACGCGATACCGTCGGCTTAGTAACCGACACGCAAGCGAACGGAGAATCATGGCCGACGAAAAAGCAGTCGCCCTCAGCAATGCCCTTGCCCAGATCGAACGGCAATTCGGCAAGGGCTCCATCATGAAAATGGGTGAGTTCTCCGACAAGATGGCGTTCGACGTCATCTCGTCGGGATCGATCGCCCTCGACCTCGCCCTCGGCGTCGGCGGGTTCCCCCGCGGCCGCATCATCGAAATTTACGGACCGGAGTCCAGCGGCAAAACGACGCTGGCGCTACACGTGATCGCCGAAGCGCAGAAGAACGGCGGCACGGCGGCCTTCATCGATGTCGAGCACGCGCTCGACCCGGCCTATGCCCAGAACCTGGGCATCGACCTCGACAACCTGCTCGTCTCGCAGCCCGATGCCGGCGAACAGGCTCTCGACATCGCCGAGATGCTCGTCCGCTCGAACGCGGTCGACGTGGTCGTCCTCGACTCGGTCGCGGCGCTCGTCACCAAGGCTGAACTCGAAGGCGACATGGGCGACACGCACGTCGGTCTGCAAGCGCGACTGATGTCGCAGGCGCTGCGCAAACTGACCTCGGCAATCTCGCGCTCGAAGTGCGTGATGATCTTCATCAACCAGTTGCGTGAGAAGATCGGCGTCATGTTCGGCAGTCCCGAAACCACGTCGGGCGGCCGCGCGCTGAAGTTCTACGCGTCGATTCGCATCGACATCCGCAAGCTCGAACAGATCAAGGTCGGACAGGATGTCGTCGGTTCGCGAACGCGCGCGAAAGTCGTAAAGAACAAGGTCGCGCCACCCTTCAGACAAGCCGAGTTCGACATTACCTACGGCCGCGGCATCTCGAAGATGGGCTCGATCCTCGACGTTGCGCTCGAACGCAACTTTGTCGGTAAGAGCGGTTCGTGGTACACCTACGGCGAGTCGCGCATCGGTCAAGGACGCGAGAATGCCAAGGCCTATCTCGAAGAACACAGCGATGTGGCCTCCGAGCTCGAGCTGAAGATCCGCGAGGCGCTCAAAGCCAGCGGGTCGTCGAACGGTTCTGCAAAACCGGTCGGAGCCGTAGCCATTGCCGACACCGACGACGAGGACTAGCACCCGAACGGCCCGGGTCGCGGCGCTGGCGCTCCTCGCACAGCGCCGCCTCACCGAGGCGCAGTTGTGGAAGAAACTCGAAGCCCGCGGCTACGAGGACGAGGAGATCGCGGGCGCGGTCGCCTCGTGCAAGGCCAACGGCTATGTCGACGACCGCCTCTATGCATCGCTCTACGTAGAGGGTGCGCGGAAGGCGGTCGGTGACGCGCGCCTTTGCGCTGACCTCGTAAAGCGTGGGATCGACCGTGAGGCGGCACTCACCGTGGTCGCCGATGCCGAGGTCGATCAAAACGCGCGCATCGAGGCCGCATATCAGAAGATCCGGCGTATTGCGCCGCAATTGGCCTACCCGTCGGTCGCGCGCAAGCTCGAGCGGCTCGGTTTCCCGTCAAGCTTGATCTATCGAATGCTCCGCGCGCACGCTGCCGGCGAACTCGGGATCTGGCCCGGCGACCAGTCAAGCGACGCTTGACGCCTAGGAGTCGATTCGTCTCCCGCTAAAGGCGGGAACTCGATGCGTTTTAGAGTCGCGCGATTTGTTGTGGCCATCATCTTTGCCGCAACGGTGATCGCGCAGAGCGCGTCGGCGCTGGAACTCGATTCGATCGCGAAGGCCGCGGCGAACTTTACCAACCCCGACGCCAAGTTACAAGCCATGTACCGCGCGGCACTGCTCAACACGAGTCGTCAAGCGACGATCGCCAGCGACGGCACGGCATACGTGAAGACCGGCGATATTCCGGCTGAGTGGCTCCGTGATGCGAGCGCGCAAGTGCGGCCCTATCTGTTTTTCGCCAAGAGCGATCCGCAAGTCGCGCAGCTGCTGCGCGCAATGATCGCGCGCATGGGCAAGTACCTGCAGATCGATCCGTACGCGAACGCGTTCACGCTCGACTACCGCGTGTGGGAGCAGAAGTTCGAACTCGACTCGCTCGCCTATCCGATAACGCTTGCATGGACGTACTGGAAGGAGACCGGCGATACGTCGATTTTTACCAGCGACCTATCGGCCGGCTTCGACAAAGCGCTCGAAACGATGGAGCGCGAGCAAGATCACGCCAAGAATTCGACCTATACCCATAAGGAAATTCCACAAGACGGGAAGGGCAATCCCGTTCACTACACCGGGATGATTTGGACCGGTTTCCGCCCGTCCGACGACGCCTGCACGTACAACTATCTCATCCCCTCAGAAATGATGGCGGTCGTGGCGCTGGGCGAACTCGATGAGATCGAACGCGATGTCTATCACAACTTGCTCAAGTCACACCGCGCGTCGGCGTTGCGCGATGAAGTGCAGACCGGCATTCAAACCTACGGCGTGGTCTTCACACCGAACTACGGCTACATCTACGCCTACGAAGTCGACGGGCTCAATCATGCCAACCTCATGGATGATGCCAACATCCCGAGCCTGTTGTCGGCGCCGTACATCGGCTACACGAAACCGACGAGTTTTATCTATGCTAATACACGCCGTTTTCTGCTCTCCAAAGACAATCCCACGTACTATTCCGGCAAACTGGCCCACGGGATCGGCTCGCCGCACACGAATGACGGCTGGGTCTGGCCGTTGGCCATCCTGATGGAAGGCTTCACCGCCACGACGGAGAGCGAAAAGACCGACGTGCTCACCCAGCTCCTCAACTCCGACCCCGGCGATCATCTCTTGCACGAGTCGTTCAATCCGGACGATCCGGAGAAATACTCCCGCGTCGATTTCGGCTGGCCGAACGCGCTCTTTAGCGAGTACGTGATGACGACATTCGACGGGGTCCCGCCGCTGCCGGTCGGGTCGACCGCGGACCTGGATTTCCGTGGCGAGCAGTAACCCGCTGTTGCCGCCGGTCGAACACCGGCGTGCCGGCTCGGTCGATATCGTCCTCGGCATCCAATGGGGTGACGAGGGCAAGGGGCGAGTCGTTGACCTGCTGGCCGGAGACTACGCAATCGTCGCGCGCTTCGGCGGCGGGGACAACGCCGGGCACTCGATCGAGGTCGGGGATCGCAAGCTGGCACTGCGGATCGTGCCCTCCGGCGCGCTCGTCCCGAGTGCGAAGCTCCACATCGGAGCGGGTACGGTCGTCTCGCTGCGCGGGCTGATCGCGGAACTCGACGCGCTCGCAGCGATCGGCGTCGACATCTCACGGGTCACGATCTCCGACCGCGCGCACATCGTGTTTCCGTTTCACGCCACCCTCGACCAGGCAGCTGAGCGCGCCCGGGGCGGCTCGGCGATCGGCACGACCGGCCGGGGGATCGGTCCGGCATACATCGACCGCGTCGGACGCGTCGGCGTGACCTTCGGTGACCTGCGATCGCCGGACATTCTCACCGAGAAGATCCGGCTGTCCATGCTCGCCAAGGCGCCGCTCTTTGCGGGCGCCGGCGACGTGCCGCGCGAGGAAGAGGTTGTGGCCGAGGCGCTGGCCGCCGCTGCGCGGCTGCTGCCGCACGTGGTCGACGGCGTCGCCTATATCAATGAAGCACTCGAGCGAGGGGACGATATCCTTGCCGAGGGTGCTCAGGGAACATTACTCGACGTGACGTATGGCTCGTACCCGTATGTCACGAGCTCATCGACGATCGCGGGTGGTGCCTGCATCGGCCTGGGCGTCGGGCCGGGCGCGGTGCGCTCGGTGACCGGGATCGTGAAGGCGTATTGCACCCGCGTCGGCAGCGGGCCGTTCCCATCGGAATTACCGGACGACGAAGCTGCCCGGCTGCGGGAAGCGGGCCGCGAATTCGGGGTCGTCACCGGGCGGCCACGCCGTTGCGGCTGGTTCGACGCCGTGACCGCCCGGTATGCTGCCCGAGTCAACGGGCTCGACCGCCTGATCGTAACCAAGCTCGACGTTCTCAGCGGTTTCGACCGGGTGGGGATCGTCACCGGATACCGGCGTGCGGACGGTTCGCCGGCCGGCATCGAGGCCATGGGCGAGCCGGGGTTGAAGCCCCAGATTGAATACCATCCCGGCTGGTCCGAAAGCCTCCGGGAGGTTCGGCAAGTTAAAAGTTTACCTAGGGATGCGCGGGCATACCTCGACCGCTTAGCAAATGTAACCGGAGTACCGGTCGCTTTAGTCTCTGTGGGACCGGAGCGTACAGCTTTTGCCGCGTGATAGGGTGCGCACGCTTCTCTTAGGGAGCAGATAACGTAAAGCCGAGGCACGTCGGAGCCGATAGTAGAGGTAGTACGGATAGCTGGGCATGGAAGCCCGGCTCCTCAACTTGCCATGGCCGGCGCACACACGAGATTCGGCAGAGTCCCGAAGGTGGCAATTGGATCGTTTAGGTTCGTCGTTCGGTTCGTTTAACGGTCGACTGCGCGAAGTTTGGTCGTCACAGGGTCCGGCAAACCGCATGATCATCGGTGCGCTCGGCGTCGTGATCCTACTGGGCGTCGTGTTCTTCGGCTTTACCCACTTCCGACCGGTTCCGTACGCGACCTTATTTGCGAATCTTGCGCCCGATGATGCCAATGCCGTCATAACGAAACTCGACGCAGAAAAGATTCCGCACAAACTTTCGGCCGACGGGCAGACCGTCTACGTTCCCGCCGACGTCGTCGCCGACGAACGCGTCCAACTCGCCGGCGACGGCACCGTCAAAGGCGGCGGCACCGGCTTCGAACTATTCGACCGTACGAACCTCGGCATGACCGATACGCAAGAAAAGATTGCAAAAGTCCGCGCGACCGAAGGCGAGTTGCAGCGCACGATTGCAGGCCTCACGCCGGTCGATTCGGCCCGCGTGCACCTCGCGGTACCCGATGCCACGCTCTACTCGACGACGCAGGAGCCGACGACCGCGTCGGTTGCGATTCGCACCAAGCCCGGCATGACGCTCTCGCCGCAAGAAGTCCGCGGCATCACGCAGCTCGTCTCGGGCGCCGTCGAGGGACTCAAACCCGACAACGTCACGATCGTCAATCAGGACGGCACCGTGCTGCTACCGGCGGC
>Ga0182015_10006568_pt1 | contig 11642 bp, 7 predicted proteins | sample 712P3MmetaG_FD_120478 | JGI IMG/M metagenome (GOLD analysis project Ga0182015, IMG submission 120478) | Permafrost microbial communities from Stordalen Mire, Sweden - 712P3M metaG | ecosystem: Environmental > Terrestrial > Soil > Wetlands > Permafrost | place: Sweden: Stordalen | collected...
TCTTCGATCCGGAGCGCGGCTCCGCCCGCTCCTGGCTGGCCCAGGTCACCTATCACCGCGCTTTCGACCGCCGCCGCTATCTGGTCTCTCGCCATTTCTATTCAAACGTCGAACTGCAGGAGGCCGTTTTTCGGGGGGAGGAGCCTGCAACGCTGACTGGGTTGTACCAGGACTCGATCGAAGCCGCTCTCGGTCGCGACGCGCTGCGGCGGATCGACGAAGCGCTCTCTGAGGCCCAGCGCCTTGTGATCCGCCTCTATTTCTTCGACGGTCACACGCTTCAGGAAATCGCCGCCGTGATTGGCCAGTCGGTGGGCAATGTCCGCAACCACTACTACCGTGCCCTCGAGAAAATGCGCAAAGAACTTTTCACTACGAAATTGCAGGCCAAGTGAGCGATATGGTAGAAAATGGCTCCAGCGGAGGAGCGCGGCCCTTTTTGCCCAGCGAATCCCACGACGAATTCCTCGAACTCTGCGCCCTCGCGACCACCGAACTGCTGAGCGCCCAGGAACGCCGTCGTCTTGAGGAGCACCTCCGCGATTGCCCAACCTGCCGTGAAGCCTTCGCGCAGTACCAGGCGCTGGTCGGTATCGGCATTCCCGCCGTCAGCGTTGAGCGGCATGCCGACCATGTTGCGAAGTCGGGTCCAGGCTGGTCACTCGAAGAAGCGGAGGCCGCGTTGTTCGCCCGCCTTGATCGGAAGGAAGCGCAGACAACGTCCCCTACGAGCGGCCCGAATCCTGCACACGATTCGGCCCAGCCCTCGATCCAGACTCCGCGTCATCTTCAGAACGGCCTAGTCGACGGCTTGTGGCGGCAGATGTGGTGGCAGTATGCCGCCGGCATCATTCTGCTTGTCGCCCTCGGGTATTCCGTTTACCGCACCGGCATCCACAAAGGAACTGAATTAGCCGAAGGCACTGCCCCGGCCGCGCATACGCCATCGCCGGGGACAGGGAAGTCTCCTGCTGGCACGGAACCAGTGCCCAGTCCGGCGGACAATGCCCAGAGCGCCGCAATTCGGGCGCAGCTCGACAGTAAAGTCGCCGAAGTCGCGAAGCTCGAAGGCGAGAAGGCCGCTCTTGAGGAGAACCTGCGCTCAAGCGAAAGCGGCCGAGGTCAGCTGCAGCAAAGTGTGGAAGACGTGACCCGTCAGCTAGCCGCGAGTCAGGCCGATCTCGAAGCTACGAAGCAGCGGCTCGACGCGGCGGGCGGTCAGAATACCCAAGACACGGTCGCGCTGGTTGCCCTGCAGCGCCAGATCGATGAGCTCAAAGGCAGCCTGACCCAGCGGGATCAGGAGATCGCGCGGGAGCAGGAGCTGCTTGACCACGATCAGGATATCCGCGAGCTGATGGGCTCGCGTAACCTCTACATCGCCGAAGTCTACGATGTGGCGAAGACCGGCGACACCGAGCGCCCGTTCGGACGCGTGTTTTATACGAAGGGCAAATCGCTGATCTTTTATGCCTACGACCTCGATCAGCAACCGGGGCTACGAGATGCCAATACCTTCCAGGCTTGGGGCCGGCGCGGGCCGGACCAGGCGCGCGCCGTGAATCTCGGCGTCCTTTACGTCGATAACGCGGCTAAAAAGCGCTGGGTTCTCAAGGCCGACGACCCGAAGACTCTCGCCGATATCGACGCGGTGTTCGTCACGGTCGAACCCCATGGCGGCAGCAGCCATCCCAGCGGCAAACCTTTGCTCTTTGCCTATCTGCGCATCGAAGCCAACCATCCATAGAACCGACGTTCGGAAGGGCGGGTTCAGGAGAATCGCCGCGCCTCCGCCCGAATGAACCTCTCCGCCAGCAGCGCTTTGCTGTCTGGTATTCCGACCAGGGCTCTGCAGCTTGAGCTGCATCGCGCAGAATTTTTCAGAATCATCTGATATAGAACCAGCGGGGCCTGCGTAGACAGGATGAACCAGAATCATCCCCGTTACCCCAGGAGCCTCACGTGAGACTGAGACACGCCTTTCGACTGGCAGTGGTCGCGATTCTCGCGGCGATGTCAGGCATGGCCCAATCCACCAACGCCACAGTAAGCGGTCTCGTGCTCGATCCCAGCGGCAGGCCGATTGTCGGAGCCGATGTGGAGATGGTCAACGATGCGACCGGCATTCGTCATCCCGGCGCTACAAACAGCGAAGGCATCTATACGATTCCCGATCTCCCTCCGGGTCCCTATCGGCTTCAAGTGGCCAAAACGGGATTCAAGACGCTGATCAAGCCGGATATCGTGCTCCGCACGCAGGACGCACTGGCCGTCAACTTCACGCTGCCCGTGGGTGCGGCATCGGAAACCGTGACGATCCAAGGCGGCGTGCCGATCGTACAGACGGAATCGGCCGCAGTCAGCACCGTCATCGACCGCAGGTTTGTCGCAAACGTTCCCCTGAACGGCCGCAGCCTACAGGACCTGATTCTGCTTACGCCAGGGGTCGCTACGCAAAGCCCTCAGCAAGGTACGACGACCGGATATAACGGGGATTTCACCGTCAATGGTCAGAGAACGGAGTCGAATTATTACACCGTGGATGGAGTGTCCGCCAACACGGGCGCCGGAGACGGAACCGGACTCGCCGGCCCCGGAACCAGCGGAAGCCTTCCTGCCAACTCCGCCCTGGGCACCACGCAATCCCTGGTGTCGGTTGACGCCCTGGAAGAGTTTCGTGTCCAGAGCTCCACCTATTCCGCGCAGTTCGGGCGCAACCCAGGAGGGCAATTCTCATTTGTCACCCGATCCGGCACAAACGATCTTCACGGAACGGCTTTCGATTACCTGCGCAACAACTTTTTCGACGCCAACAACTGGTTTAATGACTACTACCACATCGCGGAACCGGCGCTTCGTCAGAACGATTTTGGTGGCACCTTAGGTGGCCCCGTTGTTTTGCCTCATCTCTACGACGGCAGGGACCAGACGTTCTTCTTCTTGTCTTACGAAGGGTTGCGTCTCACTTCCCCACAAAGTGCCAGCCTCGAATTCGTACCATCCCTTTCCATGCGGCAAACCGCCGCGCCAGCTCTCCAGCCGTTGCTGAATGCCTTTCCCAAGCCTTCTCCGGGAGGCACTGACTATGGCGATGGACTGGCTTCGTTTTCCGAGGCCTTTTCGGTTCCGAGTCAGATCGACGCAACGAGCGTGCGCCTGGATCAGGACATTTGTTCGAAATTGCGTTTGTTCTTTCGATTCGGCGACTCCCCCAGCGCAACGGGGAGAAGAACTCTGTCGAGTATTGGCAAAAGTACGGACGGTCTCCAGAGTTACACGTTTGGTGCGAGCAGCCAGCTGCGAAGCAGCATCGACGACGAGTTCCGCGTCGGCTACACGCGGTCCGACGCGGGGCTGACTTTTGCGCTGGATCAGTTCGGCGGGGCGCAGCCGATCGATCTGTCCTCAGCGTTGGGAGCTTCCGGCGATCCGAATGCCTTCTCGTACTTCGAGCTGTATTTCCCCGGTGTCGGCAGTACGACGCTGCTGACAGAGAATGCGTCCAATCTGAGCCGTCAGTGGAACATCACGGATACCCTAAGCGTTTCCACAGGACGCCATCACCTCACAACCGGAGTGGACTATCGGCGCATCGATTCGCCGCTCACTCCGGTCACGCCTACGCTTGAGTTTGTCTTCGAATCGCAGAACTCACTGCAAAGCAATAGCGCCGACGTTGCACTGATCGCCAGGGACCTTCCTGCCGATCCGGTCTTCAGCGAAACAGCGCTCTTTGCTCAGGACGACTGGCATCTCCCACGCTCCCTGACAATCTCGGCCGGGCTGCGATGGGAAGTGAACCCACCTCCCGGCACGGGATCCGGAGCAGGCGCCTACACGGTGCTTGGAAGCGTCTACCAGCCGAGCACGTTAATGCTTGCTCCTCCCGGGACTCCGCTCTGGCATACGAGCTGGTACAACTTCGCGCCTCGACTGGGTCTCGCCTGGCTTGTTCGCAGCCGCCCTGGCGCCGAAACCGTGGTTTGTGGAGGCGGCGGGGTTTTCTTTGACACAGGGAACCAGAGGGCCGCGGACGCATTTACCGAGCTGGGGTTTAGGGCCTCGAGCGTCCTGTTTGATGTGCCGATACCGGCGACCCACGATCAGCTCGCGATAGAACCCACGGTGGCGCCGCCATATGCGGCCATCTATGCAAGCGCGCCCCATCTCCAGCTTCCATATACTCTGCAGTGGAACCTGAGCGTCGAACAAAGTCTGGGGAAGGATCAGGCGCTGACCGTGAGTTATGTTGGCGCGTCCGGACGGCGACTGCTGGAACAGGACGAGCTGAACATCGATCCATTCAATCCAAATTTCACCTCGATCGTCTTCAATCACAATGGTCACGGTTCCTCCTACCAGGCGCTCCAGGTGCAGTTTCAGAGACGCCTCAGCCGGGGACTGCAGGCCCTCGCTTCCTATGCGTGGTCGCATTCCCTGGACTATGGTTCCACCGACATCGCCCTGCCGTATCAGAGAGGAAACTCGGACTTCGATCTCCGACACAATCTGTCCGGAGCACTATCCTGGGATCTTCCCGGAGCACGGACAGGCCGTTTGCCCGGGCTCTGGTGGAGCCACTGGGGCCTCGATGGCCGCGTGATGGCACGTACTGGCTATCCTGTGATCCTGAACGGAGACCTTCTCACCGACACGATTACCGGAAGCCAGTACTACGGAGGCCTGAATCTGGTTCCCAACCAACCGTTATATCTGCACGGGGCTCTGTATCCGGGCGGATGGGCCGTCAACCCCTCGGCCTTCCAGGCCCCGAACGGGACCGAATCGGGCGACGCACCACGGAATTTCGTTCGCGACTTCGGCGCATTTCAGGTCAATACGGCGGTTCGCAGAGAGTTCCCGCTGTCCGCCGAGTGGAAGCTCCAGTTCCGCGCGGAAGCCTTCAACGTTCTCAACCACCCCATCTTCGGTGAAATCGACCCCAACCTGACGGATCTGCAGTTCGGCCAGGCTACACAGACTTTGAACCAGAGTCTTGCGACGATGAGTTCCCTCTATCAGCAGGGCGGCTCCCGCTCATTGCAGTTCGCCCTGAAACTCCTGTTCTGATCCGCGCGGATCGGGTGCTTCGCGGGCTCGTGCCGTCACACTATCAGCGCACAACTAACAAGGAGAGGGAATGCTGGCGGGTCTTCCATCCGTTCGATCAGGGATCGTATGTTTGTTGATCTTCTATGGCATCACACCCCTGATGATTTCCACGGATGGTCAGACGCGCCGGGCTCTCGTACCAGGGGATTGCATCCGAGTTCACTACCTGGCCGAGTCCGACCCGACGGTGCCGATTCGGATGGATCCCTTCGGCAAATACGTGGCCTATGTCGTCGAGTCGGCCGATCTCTCAACAGATCGAGCCCTGACGCAATTGTACTTTCGGGGTCTTTCTGACACCGATCCGCGGCACGCGCGGCTGCTGCTGTCCAGAGAAGGAATCTCGGGCATTCAGTGGACCGCCGATGGAAGACATCTGACCTCTTTGGCGCACATCGACGGTCGCTCTTCAGTTGTGGAGATCGATCTTGAGACCGGCGAGTTTCATGTACTGGCGCGAACGTCGGTCGACATTGTCGAATACACTGCGAACCGCGACGCGTCGATCGTTGTATTTGCAACGCTCACAGCGGACTCACGGATGCAGGCGAGGACGCGGCGCTCCCCTGCCGAGTCGCGTGCTGGTTACCTCATCCAGGTCGGTGGCGAGGAGGCCGAGACTCTCCAGAAAAGACTCCTTTACGTGATCCGGAGGGGGCCGGACGGAAACTGGTCGAAGCCCACGAGGATTGGGATCAACGATCCATTCACGGGCAGGCATCTGTCGGAGTTTCCCCATTTCGACGTGAAGATCTATGATCTTCGCCTGTCGCTGTCTCCGGATGGGCATCAGCTCCTGTTCTCCTATGTCAGCGAACCGATCCCGGCCGACTGGAAATCGGATCCCGTGATCGCCCATCAAACGCGCGCCGGATCATCCCCTCCCGTCATCGCAGTGCTCTACGACTTCCGCTCCGGGCATGTGACCGTCCCTTTGAACTCGATCAAGGCCGGCAGCGCCGGCTCCTGGTCTCCGGACAGCGGGTCTTTCGCGATAGCCGCGTTCCCTCCGGTGGGTAGCGTCTGGGAAAAACGCGATCTCGCCTCCCGAGAACGAAGCGTCTCCCATCTGCATCTCTTCCTGGTGAATGCCACAACCAGCGACATCACGGAACTCGAGCCATCGGTTATCAACCCCAAGTATGCCGTCCTCTCCTGGAAGAACTCTCGCACCCTGATCGTCGAGAACGGCGGCGGGTCCGTAAGCGAACTGTCGGAAATTGGAGGTACCTGGAACGAGACCGCCCGTCTCAGCGTCCCCATCGCCGGACTATCGCCCTACGCTCCCCGTGCTAGCGATGGGACAACAATGATTGGTGTACGACAGGCGCCAACTCAGGCACCCGAGCTGTTTTCGTTTCGTCGAGGAGATCAGAGCGTCCATGTCATCACCAACATGAACGCGTTTCTTCATTCCGTGACACTTGCCTCCACCGCAACGCTGCAATGGACAATGTCGGACGGAGAGCAGGTTACGGGACTTCTGTTCCTTCCTCCAAACTACGACCCAGGCAAGCGATACCCCCTGGTCATTCAGGCGAAACAAGGCAGCATCGGGTCTTTCGCATGCGATGGCGGTTCTTTTCACTATCCGTCTATGGCCCCACAGCCCCTGGCGAACGCAGGGATTCTCTATCTGGAACGCTGGTTTAGCGACTCGGCGGAAACGAGCGATTTGGGGAAAGCGGATGAGGCAAAGTATCCGGGTCAGATTGGAGAAGTCGTCCATGAAATGGACATCTGGCAAGGCGCCGTGAAGATGCTGACGGAGAAGAACATGGTGGACCCGAACAGGATCGGCATCATCGGCTTCAGCCGGGGAGGCTGGTACGCGGAGTTCATGCTGACCCATTCCTCCATTCACTTCGCGGCTGCCACCGCAACCGACAACGTGCAGTACACCGTCGGAGAATACTGGATAGAACGGAACAGCGGTTGGAGTCGTGAAATCGCTGCCGCTTATGGCGGACCTCCATTTGGCCCGAGCCTGGCGAACTGGCTGAAGTACTCCACATCGTTTGCATTGCCCAGCGTGCACACGCCACTTCTAATGGAGGCGATGGGATATGGCATTCACGACGACGTCATTGCAATGGTTCCAGAAAACCTCGCAGTTCGGTATGAGCTCCTAACCGGACTGACGGAACTCGGCAAGCCCGTGGAATTGTATTACTACCCCGACGAGGATCATTTGATCCATAGTCCGGTGGCCCGCCTGCGAAACCTCGAGAGGAACGTCGACTGGTACCGGTTCTGGCTGCTCGATGAGGAGCGACCGGACCCGGAGGATCCGGACCAGTACGTACGGTGGCGCCAGTTGCGACGTCTCCAGGAAGCATCGTCTGCGCAACAATGAGTTGCGATCAGCCGGCGACTCGCGCGTGCTCTCTGACGCAGTTACCGGCAGTAACGAGAGCATCATCGGCGAATCTTAAGTGGGCGAGAGGGGTTAACCTTCCCGCCCACAGGACTGCACGTGCTTTCGGGTTATTCGTCTGCTTCGTACGCAGCAGGCGTTGTTCTGGTGTCATTGGTCATGCTGTCCACCGTGTCGTCATGCTTGAGAATGTGGCTTTGGATGGCCAGATGGGCTTTCTTCTCAGCCAGGATTTGGGGCCTTGTGTAGTTCATGGTGTTCCTCCTTTTGTGTTCGATCAACCGTGATGGCCCGCCGCAGTTCGGGCCGGCAGGAAGCTTGGTAGCCGCGATGCCTGCGCGGGCGGTAGAGTGTGGTCGGTGAATCTTAGGTGGGCGAGAGGGTTAATCCTCCCGCCCTGAGAACTACACCTGCTTTCGAGTTATTCGTCTGCTTCGTACGCACCAGCCGTTGTCCTGGTGTCGTTGGTCATGCTGTCCACCGTGTCGTCATTCTTGAGAAAGTTGCTTTGGATGGCCAGATGGGCTTTCTTCTCGGCCATGATTTGGGGCTTTGTGTAATTCATGGTGTTCCTCCTGTTGTGTTCGATCAACCGTGCCGGCCCGCCGCGGTTCGGGTCGGCACGGAGCCTGATGGCGGCGACACTGCGCCGGCGGTGCGGAGTGGGCTCCTGTCACCTGTGCCGTCAAGTGTCCGCAGCCAAACTTCGTAAGCAATCGTCGCCAGCAGAGGACGCATCCATTGGGTCTCGCCCTTGAGAGCGGTCCCCAGGCAGATGCGAAACACTTGGGGGTCCAGGAACCCGTATTCGGCCATGCACGAAGCGGCGAAGAGTTCCTCGATCTGGATGATCGACCCGCGGAGTAATGCCAGGGGACGTCGCGAAACATACGCCTTTCTGGGACGCTCAAGAATCATGTCCGGAACGATGTCCCTAAGAGCGCGCCGCATCATTGCCCGCCTTCGTCCGGGTGCGCACAGTTCATGACGCGGCACTCCCAGCAGGAACTCGACCAGATCGCGATCCAGATACGGGTACCGGTACTCGAGATAGAGGCGAGAAGAGGGAGTAGTTTGCGGCAGTGCATCCACCAGCGACCACCAGGTCTCCCAGCGAAGTATGTTTCCCGGGCCCGCCCGACGCACGCTGCGAGGCGCGACCGTCCGAACGCTGCGGGAACTGTGCGGGAGCCTCGTCAGACTCGATCGGATCCATGGAGGCCGTGTGCAAGGACACGAAGGCCGGTACAGTTCGGCAACGGTATGGATGGTGCGCCACAACAAGTGAATGAGGGGCGTTCGAGTCCGGATCGACCACTCCGTTCCACGAGACAATAGAGCAGACAGTCTTCCCGAGGCGAGCAGGTCCACCAGTTCAGGAAGGGGAGTCGGCACGCCGCCGAGGAGTTCATCTCCGGCAAACCCGGAGAGAACGACTCTGTGCGTCGATGGACCTAGTTGCTCTCGGATCGCACTTTCCAGATGAGCTCGGCCGCAATCGAGCATTGGGAACAGCAGGGCTTCCGGCGCTCCACCGCGGAGTTCGAGGAGGCGGTGGGTTTCCGAGAGATCGATGTGAATGCCCTCGCGACCGCGCTTTCGTTCAACTTCCGTAAAGTAGGGGCGTTCGTTCCAGTGCGGCTCCGAGTCGTCAAAGAATGAAATCGTATCGACCAGGGGTGCGGACAGACTCTCTCGCACCTGATCGGCGACGCACACGATTGCCGACGAATCCATGCCGCCGCTGAGTTGGGCCAAGATCCCGGCCTCCGGGTCGATGCGCCTTGCAACCGAGGTTCGAAACAGTTCGAGGAACCGCTGGTCATATTGGTCGGGCGTGCGATAGTAGACCTGACTTTGCGAACCAGGGCACCAATGCAGAATCGAACGACTGGAGTCCAACGAGAGAACGACACAATGCGCAGGCCGAACGGCGTGGATCGCCTCGAACGGTGTCAAATCCGATGTCGGCTGGCCAGTGAGAAAGCCCGCCGCAAATGGATGACTGATTTTCGAACCCGAGCCATCGGCGATCAGAGCATGCAACGTGGTCGACCAGACAATCTCGTGGCTGCTTCTGATGAAGTAAAGTTGACGGGTGCCCGCGTGATCCCGGGCGAGATAGAGCTCCCGCCCCTCGTGGTTCCACAGGACCAGAGCCCAGTCTCCGCGCAGCTGCGCAAAGCAGTCCTCTCCCCACAGAGCAAACGAGAAGAGAACGAGATCGCTGTCGGGAACGTCACGATCCGGGACCCCAAGCCTGCGTTGCAGTTCCTCGTGATTGTCCAGCCGCCCATCCAGCAGCAGTGCATTTTTGTGACGATCGATTCTGGGCTGATGATCGAGCCAGGATCGATGAGAGGTGTGGAAAGGCTGAAATCCGAGCCCGAGATTCGCCTCTGCATGGAGGAACGTTCCATCGGGTGCGAGATGCTGGGTGGCCCTCGCCAGTCGGGCCAGTTCCTCCTGGTCAACACGGTCGCCTTCCGGTTTGAGAATGCCGAAGATGAGACTCATAGGACGATTCTTCCGTCAGCAGCGTTCGAGTTCCCGGTAGAGCGTCGAAACATAGGGTCGATCCCCCACGGGGCTGCGATCCACCTCGGCCCATGCGTGAGAACGGAAGGGAAACACCTGAGCGCCAATCACCAGTTCGGCCGGGACGCCGTGGCGCCGCAACAGCAGAACCGTTGCTGCCGAGCGCTGGAGGCATAGCACACGTTTCGGGTAAAAGGCACAGGCGAAATCGATGGCATGGCAGAGTGTGGCCAGCGAATCTCGCCCGGATGTTACGCAGGGTTGATTCCTTACGATTCCGCAAAGAAGCGTCAGACCTGCAGCTTTCATTGCGATTTCGAGTCGCAGGAGCAACGCGGATGCTTCAAGAACGAGTCGGGTCATTGGGCCACTCCGAAGGCAACGAAATTTGCAGTTCATGGCATAGGAACGCGATACGTCGGGTCAGCGCCTCGATTCGCGTCGACAGCGGCAGATTCGGGGAGTGTCCCCTTTCCGGCGTGTGGTCGAGAAGGATCTGGTTTCGCTGCGCAGTTCGGTTTTGAAGCTGCGCGACCATTTTTCTGGAGTGAGCGGCATTGCATTTCGTGTCCCTGTCGCCGCATACGAACAGCGCCGGGGGATAATCCGTCCCCGTTTGCACGTTGTGATAGGGAGAGTACGAAGACAGCACGGCCAAGTCCTGGGCATCATCCGCTGAACCGTATTCGTCCACCCACTTGCCTGCACCGTCGAAGAGGTGGTAACGGAGCATGTCGGTCAGGGGTGCAATCGCGAGAACCGCCCCAAACAACTCCGGGCGCCGTGCCATGGCCGCCGAAACCATTAACCCGGAGTGAGATCCCCCAAAAACTGCGAGGCGGTCGGAAGAAGTGAGCCCTTTGCCGATGAGCCATTCCGCCCCACTGAGGAAATCCTCGATCGTTTTTCCGTGGAGGTGCCTTCTGCCCGCATGGTGCCATGCCGGCCCCCATTCGCCGCCTCCGCGAATCAACGGCAAGGCGAACCGGAATCCCAGCTCCAGCAGAATCGATATCAACACGGAAAAGCGCGGTGTCATGCAGGCACCGAATCCCCCGTAGGCCGTCATAACGGCGGGTCGCTTTTCCGAGGAGATGCGATCGCCAGGATGCACGACGTACATCGAGACCCTGGTCCCATCTATCGAGCGGTACGAGGCTCTCTCAATTTGGCAGCGGGTTCTCACGACCGGACTGCGCTGGCTATGCCACACGCTGTCGCTGCGGCGGAGCGGATGATAACAGTGAATCTCCGGTGCCCGCGCGAACGATTCGGAGATGTAAAACAGCTCCTCGCACTGGCTCGAAAGCGGTGTGCAGAACGTAATGGTCGTGCCTTGCGCAACCGGCAGGCTTCCAAGCCGGTCACCGGCGAACGACCACTCCTGAATCAGCGGATCGAGATCGACCAGATAACCAGCAAAGATTCTGTCGCGGGTGAAGCAAAGCTGCCGGATCGGATGCGCACCCTCCGGGATGATCACGATGCGCTCGTCCGCTCTCGCTGGAACGAACTCCACAACCATGCCGTTCGGTGCTCCAACATGGGTCACCAGGAAGATACGGCCCTGATGAAGAAAGGGAACGAAGGAATCCTCCGAATCCCTGACAACACA
>Ga0182015_10006569_pt1 | contig 11642 bp, 9 predicted proteins | sample 712P3MmetaG_FD_120478 | JGI IMG/M metagenome (GOLD analysis project Ga0182015, IMG submission 120478) | Permafrost microbial communities from Stordalen Mire, Sweden - 712P3M metaG | ecosystem: Environmental > Terrestrial > Soil > Wetlands > Permafrost | place: Sweden: Stordalen | collected...
AGCACAGGCTGGCGGGTGCGGATCACGTATTCATTCAAATGATTGCCGGCTGGACGCGTGCGCTTGGGCATGCGCATGCCATCGATCATCTCGAGATCGAAAATCACTTCATCGCGCAACGGATCCAGTTCGACGATAAAGAAATTTTCCACATCGAACAGGCGGCGAAGCTCTTCCCAAATCTTGCGAAGCAGATCTTCTTTGTTGAGCGTGGAGCTGAGCGCGCGGCCGATTTCGTTCAGCACGTGCAACTCTTCGGAGCGGCGTGACGTTTGCTGCACCAGGTAGCTGTTTTCGACCGCCATGCCAATCTGGTGGCCCAGCGCCAGCAGCAGCCGCAGCTCAGCGGGTGTGAAGCGCCGGTTGTCTGGCGTGCCCAGCAAGAGCACTCCGAAAGCCTGCTCCTTGGCCTGCAGGCTGATCACGACGACGCTGCGCAGTCCTTGCCCCAGAGCCAACTGCCGGAACTTTCGAATGCACTCTTCCTTTTCAAGCGCTGCAAGCGAAGAGTCGCGCAGATCGCGGAAGCCCAACAATCCGCCAAGCCTGGCCACCAGACTGACGAGATAATCGTCGAGCCCTTCATCCTGCGCCACTCTGCAGAAATCTTCGTTCAAGCCGGCAGCCACCACGGAAGTGGGGCCCTGCGGATCACCATGATGCAGAAACAACGCGCCGGCCGGCAGGCGCACAACGCCCAGAACGCGGTCCAGCGCCTGCGACAACATGCGCTGGATTTCGCCGCCGACAAAGCTCGATGTCGCCAGGTTGAGGTTTGAAAGCGCGAGCATGTTGCGCTCGATCCGCCGCTTTTCTTCTTCATACGTAGCCATGACCATAAGCATGGCGACAAACGCACTCGGCACCGCGGCCAGCGGCCGGATACCGGTCTCATCCGCTCCCGGCGCATTCATATAGAGTAGAAAAATGGACACTCGAAGGATCGCCCACGCGAAAAATGAAATCGCGAGCATCCGGTCGGCCAGCGTTTCCTGCCGGCGGCTCTCCTGCCAGAAGACCGTGGCCACGCCAACAAAAATCACCATCGAGGGAATGGCGACAACCGCGTCGGGCACGAAGTGCGTCGCATTCGCGGCAGCTGCAAGACCCAGGACAACCGCGACAATCGCGCTCGGCAGAATCCATGGCTTGCGCTGCGCGTAGAGTTGCGCGCCCAAAAAGAAGAACAATGCGGCCAGCGCATACAACCACCGGTTCAACTCGCTTTGCAGTGCGCTCCCCGGAATCCATGGCGAAAGAGCGGGGCTTAAATAGTGCAGTGCATACAAGCTCCAGCCGGCCGTCCACAAAAGTAAGTAGGTCTGGCGCTTCAGGTTGTGGAGATACGCAAAGAAGCCGGCCACCAACGAGGTAGCCGCCAGGAGTGCGAGCGCAATGAAGCTTTCGTGAATCAAGGTCTGACCAATTCTCCATCTATCGCGGTTTCAAGCTCCGCGCGACCCAGCCGATACGAAACAATGCGTTATGGTTAGCTGGTACCTATTTCAAAGTCTCTGCTGAACGCTTTCGCGTCGCAGAGCAAACAGACTTCACCCACACAAAGACAGCACTTGTGCTTAAGTATGGCGCACCATTTTTGGGGCGGGCAACCGTACCAGCGTACTGGTGGCTAAAGAGACAGCATCCAGGGGCATTGACGGCGGAATCGACTCTCGCCCGAGAGTTCTCTAACTTCTTCCGTTTCTGCCGTTTGGCACCGGTTGGACGACGCGCGGACCTTTCGTTACACTGAGGTGTCAAAACCTGGGTAAAACACGATAAATATGACTGAACCACAAACCAAGATAACCAGCGGCGTACGGGTACGATTCGCGCCTTCTCCAACCGGGTATTTGCACGTTGGCGGCGCGCGCACCGCCCTCTTTAACTGGCTGTTCGCCCGCCAGCAGCAAGGCACCATGATACTGCGCGTGGAAGATACCGACGCGGAGCGTAACAAGCCCGAACTCGTTCAAGGAATCGTCGACGGGCTGCTGTGGCTCGGCTTGAATTGGGACGAAGGTCCGTTCTACCAATCTCAGCGGCTGGATCTGTACCGCGAAGCGGCGAAGAAATGCCTGGCAAACGGCAGCGCCTTCTTGTGCTACTGCGCCGCCGAGAAATATGTCGGGGGCGACCACGCTGCCGACGACGCCACCACCGTTCAGAAAGTACGCCGAGTGGTGCGTTGTTCTTGCCGCGACGGCAAGCCGTCCTCTCCGGATACCAAGCCCGCGATTCGCTTCCGCGTTCCGGCCGGCAAGACCGCTTTCTCCGACGCCGTATTCGGCGAGCGCGAGTTTGACAACGAGGAAATCGAGGATTTCGTACTCCTTCGGTCCGGAAAGGACGGCGAGGAGTGGGGCATGCCAACCTATCAGTTGAGCGCGGTGGTCGACGACATCGACATGCGCATCACCCACGTGATTCGCGGGGCCGATCACCTGTCGAACACGCCGAAGCAGGTGCTGCTCTACCACGCACTGAAGGGCGAGCCGCCGATCTTCGCGCACCTGCCCTTGATCCTTGGTCCCGACAAGTCGCGCCTCTCCAAGCGGCACGGCGCCACGGACGTGAACATGTACCGTACCGAGGGCTTTCTACCGGAAGCGTTTCGCAATTTTTTGGCGTTGCTGGGATGGTCGCCCGGCAGCGGCGACGAGGAATTTTTGCGCACCAAGGAATTGATCCAGCGATTCTCGCTGTCGGGCGTGAGCCGCACCAACGGAGTTTTCGATCGCCCCAAGCTCGAATGGTTTAACACCCAGTATCTGCAGAAATTGCCGATCGAGGATTTATTGCCACAGGTCGAAGTCGAACTGAAACGCAGCGGCCTGTGGAAAGAAGGGTGGGCCACCGGCGCAGGCCATGACTGGTTTTCGAAAACTGTCGATTTGCTGCGGCCGCGCGTCAGGTTTATGCCGGATTTCTCAAACTGGTCGCGCGCGTTTTTCAGCGACGACTTCCCCATCGAAGAAGCCGGCAAGGCGAAATTCTGGAAGGATCCCAAGGTGCCCAGTCTTTTGACAAAGCTCGCCGATGGACTTGCCGCTCTGCCCGACTGGAATCACGACGCGTGCGATCACGTCCTGCGCGCATTGGCGGACGCGGAAGGTGTGAAGGCCGGCTTGTTGATCAACGCTACACGGGTCGCGATCGTTGGCCAGTCCGTAGCGCCGCCGCTGTTCGACACCATGGTGGCCGTAGGACAAGAGCGCGTCGTCCGCCGCCTGCGCGCCGCCGTGCCCGCGTAATTCACAAAGCTGCATCGACCGAAGCGAGCCTCGGTTTAACGCTTTTCGCCGGGCTTGGCGTTCTTGTCTTCTCCGCCAAGTTGCTTCTTGAAGGTTTTGTGAAACACGCTCACACCAATCGTTGGCGCATCCCGCGTGCCCGTAATGGTGATCGGCAAAAGCGTTCCAGCGCCTTCTTTGCTGAACAGTGGATCGATCATCTTCAGGAAGAAAGATTTCTTCCCGGTGACCGTCTGCGACAGTGTGGCTTGCAAGCGAAGCTCGCCGTTGAAATCGAGTTTGCTCTCTCCGATGTCATAGTTGCCCGTCAAATTTAATTGCGCGCCGGCGACGCCAAAGGCCAGCTTGCGAAATCGAATGACCGCCTTTTCCAGCCGAAAATCGCCCTTCAGGTCGGCCACAGAGCTTCCCGCATCCTCGTCCTGCGGCTTGCCTTCCGCATGACGGCTGAGAGACTCGAGCTTATCGCGAACCTCCGGACTCGACCATTTCGCATCTTCCACTCCAACCTGGCCGTCCAGAACCATTTTCTGCAGAACTTTCTCCTTGCCCGGCGGCAGAAGCAATGTCGCTTTGATCTTTGCCGGACCGCTCATGAACGGTTTGTCGGAATTGATCGCCAGGCTCAGGATGTCCTGAATACGCGCGTTGGGGGCGCTGATATTGAGCTTGATAATGTGGCCTTGTTTTGCGGGCACACGAACGATGCTGCCTTCCGCGATAATCAGCGACTGGCCGAGCGTCGCACGCACCGGATGCAGATAGGTGTCACCGTCGGTGCCGTTTACCGTCGCCGAAAAATCCGTGTGCAGCGGGACCGGATGCCCCACCGGATCGAGAGAAAAATTGGGCGTATCCGTCTTGCCCGTTACCTCGATTTCATTCAGTTGCCCGTGATAATCGCCGGTCGACGACAAGGTGCCGGCAATTCCCGGAAGGGGTCCCAGGTCGGCGTCCGTGAATTTATAGGTGCCGGTGACCGGGGTATCGCCGGGTTCCTCCGCGTCCCAAGGACCGAACGTTCCTCTCGTGGCAATTTCGCCTTGCGGCTTGGCGTTCGTCAGGTTTCCGTGAAAATCGAATGGCTTGTCGGCGCCTACGGACTTCAACACCAGGTCGTGAATATCGAAGTCCAGCGGGTCTTTGCCTTCTTTTTTCGGAACGATCACCAGGTCCGTGTCGTTGCACACGATTTCATCGACGATCACCGATGGGAGCGTTTTCTTCTCCGACCCGGGCGGCTTCTCTTTCTTTTCACCGCGCGGTGGAATCGTGATGGTCATGTTCTCCACGTAAATGCCGGCGATGTGCCGCGGCGCCCGCAAAATTCCCAGCACGCCGAGGTTGAACGAAAATTTCTGCACGTGAAACATGGGTGGCAAGTCGCGGCGATTGTGATAGCGCAGAGAAAGCCCTCCGCCTTCCACGCCCATCTCCGGCAGGATTTTTACGTGCAGTTGTTCGAGTTCGACGTCGCTGTTGAAGCGCTGCTGCAGCTCGCGCACCACCCAATCGCGCGTCCTGTCGTCGATATTTCGCGTCCGAAAATAAATAAACAACGCCAACCCGGCCAGAAGTCCAATCGCGATACCGGCAAGATAAGGCCACCTGGAACGTGGGCGGGACTCAGAATCCACGATGCACTCCTGACTGATTGAAAGTTAGATGCCCTAGCGCTGCGATTGGAACAACTCAGGGTGCGCGGCATGTGAGGCATTCGCGGTCGCCGAAACCGTCACCGGCGCATCCACCTCGACCGTGACCGGCGGCAAACACACTTCGTTGCTGCACGCTTGATAGCGCAGCTTCATACGGATTTGCTGGGTGCCCAGCGGAGCATCCGGAAGCGCTGTCACGTCCATGCGAAGAACCAGCTTGCCTTCGTAAACGTTGAGCGGTGTTTTCGAGAACGAAAATGTGTGCAGTTCGCCTTTAGGATAGCTGACGTCGCCTATCTTGAATCCCGCGACGCCATCGGAGCGCAGATCGGTTTTGATCAGGTAATCCGCGGAAGCCTGCCGCGCGTTGATGTGAAAGCCGTCGCGTATTTTCAACACGACCGCTAGCTGAAACGAGCCGCCGCGCCCCACCGGTTCAAGCGAAGCAAACGCCGCGGGCGAAACCACATCGCGACCCGACGGCACTTGGGCTCTCGCCGGCACTGCATTGCCCGCCCAAAGCAGCAAGCCCGCAAGCAAAGTGGAGGCAAATCTCAAACCGTCACCTGTTGTCCGATTTGCTGCGAAATCACCCGGCCCATGACGCCGTGTAAATCTTCGCCGGTTTTCTGCAATACGAAAGAGCTTCGTTCGTCCGACCAGCCAAGCTTGAAACTGGTGGAAAGCGCCGAAATCCAGATTTCGCGCACCGGCGTATTCGGCGAGATCACAAACCTAGCCTCTTCCGGCTCCTCGAAAATCACTTCCAACTTCCCGCTTTCGCCCTCCACATCGAAATTGTGTTCGTCACCCAGCACGAGCAAGCGCCGCTTCAATTCTTCAAAGGCCGTATCCGCCTTCCGCTGAAAATCTTTTTCGTCGAGCATGATGTCAGCGTACACGATTTGGGGAATGGTGAGTAGCAAGCAGTGGGCGGCCGGTAGCAAAAACTGCGTCCACGCTCACTGTCACAAGTGTGATTCGATGATTTTGGAGATTTCGTCGTAGCTTATAATGCCGGTAATCCGCTTCAGAATTTTTCCATCGCGGCCGATCAAAACGCTCGTGGGATACCCAAGCAATCCTCCAAACTTATCCGCCGCCGCGTCATTTCCGATCACGATCGGATAGTTCATCTGTGATTGCACGCCACTTACGTCGAAGCGTTCCTTTTGGACGAAGGGAGCCACCGCGCTGCGGCCCTCATCGTCCATCGCCACACCCAGCACCGTAAATCCCTTCGCTCCATATTTCTGCTGCATATCGATCAACCACGGAATTTCCACTTTGCAGGGTTCGCACCAGGTGGCCCAGAAATTCACCAGTACAACCTTGCCTTTGTACTGCGCGACGCTGAGATCTTTCCCGTCCAGATCCTTAAGCGTCAACTCCGGCGCATCTTTCGCGCTGCCGGCATCGGCTGCCTTCACCGAGAGCGCGGTGGTTGGCAAACGGGTGGCTTTGTCCGCAAAGTGCGCGCCCAACACAATCACAACCAATATCCCGATAACAATCAGAGTTTTCTTCATTCCATCCTCAGATCAATTTTCCCAGAAACCCAGCTGCCAAATCCAGTCGCGCAAACGCCCCCGTTACTTAGCCCCAGTTAATGCATGCTCCAGCCACAAGACAATCGTGTTTAGAAATCCCAATTTGGCGACCAGCCAAGTCAATCGGTTGAGAAAAACCAGTCCGCCAACAAACAGCAACAACGCGCCGCTAAGTAGTTCGACGGCGTGCAGATACTTTCGGAAGCTTTGATAGAAGCGCAAAAACTGTCCGATTCCCAGCGCGGTGAGCAAAAATGGAACCGCCAGCCCCGCGGAATACACGGCCAGGAGCAAAACCCCGCGCGAGATGGTGTTGCTGGCGGCAGCCAGGGCCAGCACCGCCGTCAAAATCGGACCGATGCAGGGCGTCCATCCGAAGGCAAACGCGAAACCCAGCAAAAATCCGCTCCACATGCCGGGCTGCTTGCCGCCGCTGCGCAGGTGTACGTCGCGATTCAGCCAGCGCGTCATCGCCGGCCCGAAGAAGCCGATGATGGAAAGCGAAAAGAAATGAACTGCGCCAAGTCCCGCAAACAGCGCCCCACCCCGCACGAGAGCGATCACTCCCAGCACGGCGAGCAAGACGCCAAGAATAATCCCTACGCGAACTGTGAGCTTGATGAGCAGCCCGAGCAGGTGCAGGCCAAACAACAAAATCAGCGCGCCCGCAATCGGAGCAAGTGTCGCGCGATGCTGTCCCAGGAACGAGCCGACGGCGCTGGCCGACGCTCCGAAAGTGATGAAAACCGCCGAAAAGCCAAACACAAACGCCAGCGCGGACGCAAAGAGTCCGGCGCGCGGCGTCTGTCCCTGCCTCAACTGCTCCATGCCGATGCCCGACAGCATCGAAATGTAGCCCGGAACAAGCGGAAGGACGCACGGAGACAGGAAAGAAATCAGCCCTGCGAGAAATGCTCCTGCCAAGGAAACGTCATTCATTCGCTTTCAGTCCTCAGACGTAAACGATTCAGGAAAAGACCGTAAGTTACAAAAGCATTCGGAACCCAACGCAAGCATTGATTGTCACACAATTTTGCGGCGGCGCCGCCTTGACGAAATTGCGGGCGTCCCGGCCTCAAAGGCGGCCGCTTGTCCGGAAATTGGGCTCGATGACAATACGTAAATGAATGGGCGACAGATGACGGTTTTGGCTGGCGTACCTGGCCGGATCGCGCCGCCCATCACAGCGGCAAAGCATTGATAAATAAGATGTTATTTGCTTGGGAGTTGGCAGGCGCGGTGCAATGTCCGTCAGGGTCGAGAACGCCTATGTACTGGACGCCAAATCGGGTCACCTTTCTCCGCGTCGTCGTCGGTTTCGCGGCGGTCTGCTTGTTCGGCCGCGGGCCATGGCTGAACCTTGCCGCGGTCGTTCTCACGGTTGCATCCATTGCGCTCGACGGCCTGGACGGCTACCTCGCCCGCCGCAAGAATCTCGCCACGCCGGTCGGCGCGCAAATCGACATCCTTGGCGACCGCATGATCGAAAATGTTTACTTCACCTATTTTGCCGTCGTCGGAATGGTTTCGCTCTGGCTTCCGGTATTTTTTTTCGCCCGTGGCGCCGCCACTGATTTTCTACGCAGCCTGGCCATGCGCGCCGGCCATTCCGGCTGGGGCGCCAACGCCATGCTGCAAACCTGGTGGGGCCGCACTCTGGTCGCTTCGCGTTGGAGCCGCGGACTTTACGCCGCCATGAAGTGTCTCTGCTTTTGCTACCTCGGTCTGGAACTCGCGCTCACCCGCGGTCCGGTCGCTCTGCTTGGCCAACTCACGCCAGACGCTCACGCCGCGATTCGCACTGGTGCGTTGATGCTGACCTCAGCAACCGCGGCGTTTTGCTTGGTCCGCGGCTTGCCGGTTTTTATGGAGGGCTGGCAACACATCGCCGGAAGTCTTGCGCCAACCCGCAGCGCGAGCGTCGTCACGAGGAAAGCCGCATGACACCGCGGCCCGTCACACGCGACCTGGCCGCACTCTCCCGCATCGTCTCGGACAGCGGCGGCGTCTTTGCAAGCACGCGCATCGCCGCCTTCTTCGATCTCGACGGCACTTTGTTGCCCCTCCCCTCGCTCGAGCGCCGCTTGTTCCGCGCTCTCCGGGCACGCCACGCCATTCCTGCCTCCAACTATCTGCGATGGCTAACCCAGGCCATCGCTTCGGGCTCTCGCGGCGTGACAAGAATGGTTCACGCCAACAAAACATATCTGCGAAATGTGTCGCTGGAAGAATGTTCCGCCGCCGCAAACAGCATGGGCACTCTTGCCTGTGCCGACTTCAAAGTCGCGGCTGGGCAAGCGGCGATTGCAAAGCCCCATCCGCTATCTGCATTTTTTCCCGCCGCCATCAAATGCGCCGCTTGGCACGCACGTCAGGGGCACGCCATCGTCTTCGTTTCCGGAACTCTGGAGTTCCTCGCGAAACAGGCCGCGCTGGCACTGCTCCTCCGCCTACTGGCCCGCGGCATCACCACACCGATCGCCGTCTGCGCCACACAGCTTGAACAAGACAACCAACGCTACACCGGACAAATCCGCGGCGAAGCCATCTTTGGCGAAGCCAAGGTCCGCGCCATGCACGACATTGCAGCGAAAAACGATTTCGATTTGTCGCGATCCTACGCGTATGCCGACGGAACCCAAGACCGCTGGATGCTTGGCGCTGTAGGCCAACCGTTCGCCGTAAATCCGACTCACGAGCTGGAACGCATCGCCCGCCTGCGCAGCTGGTCGATCCTGCGCTGGGAACCCACGATCGACCAACAAGCCAGCGTACAGCCGGCCCGTGTCGCCGCCCTCTCTGGCCCTGAGCTTCGAAGGGTCAGAGGGCGGGGTCTAGAGCCAACACGGCCGCCAACTGGGCTTCGCAATGCGGTTGAAACCAATCTGATTCCAACTACCAAACCGGAGCCCTCGGTATGACTCGCAAACAAAATCCAAATCGCCGCCTCAACGAAACCGCGCTGACCTGGCGCGCAAGCACGATGGTCAACGATCAAACCGCGCCGCGCGCGCTTCCTCAACGTCCCCGAATCACGCAAGCTCTCCGTGACGAATGCGCCGCCATCTGGGCCGCCTGCGGCCCGTTCGAATGGATTGCTTTCGCATACCTGGCGTTGTCCAGCGCGCTGATCGCGATCTTCGCGGAAAACCTCCCGCACCCGATTCGCTTACTCGCAACGCGAGCCTGCGTGGTCGCGCTCATTCTGCTCCTGTGCCGCGGCACGGCAATCTTTGTCGGTGACGAATCCGAGCTGCGAACCTACACGCAGAAAATCTGGCATTTCTGGCGGCACTGGTATCCGCATCTGTTTTTTCTCTTCTGCTTTGAAGAACTCGCTCAGCTGGTCCACTTAATTTCGCCGCGCTGGCAGGACGTGAAATTAATCGCCTTCGACTTTTGGCTAACCGGCGTGCATCCCAGCATCTGGCTTGAGCAATTCAACACGCCCGCCCGCAATGACTTCATGCAGTTCACCTACATCACCTATTTCGCCTATCTCCTCGTGCTCGGCGGAATTCTTTACTATCGAAAAGATTGGCGCGGCTACTGGTCCGTGATGACCTATTCCGCCGTCGCTTATGCCATCGGCTACATCATCGCGATATCTTTTCCCGTCCAGAGCCCGTGGTTTTCGATGGCCGGTTCCTGGCATGGCGACTTGCGCGGTGGCCCTTTTACCGCGCTGATCAATTACATCGAACACCACGGCCGCGTACATGGGGCCGCATTTCCTTCCGAACATGTTGCAGGATCGTTCGCGGCGTTGTGGGGCGCGTGGAGACACCGCCGGTGGCTCTTCTGGGTGATGCTGCCGCTGGTGCTTTGCATGTGCGTGTCCACAATTTGGGGCCGCTATCACTACGTGGCCGATATTTTCGGCGGAATCGCGACCGGCACGCTGGGCTACCTGATTGGGGGATGGATCATGCGAAGAAGCAGCAACCACGCCGAGCGGTCTATATAGGCGGCGGGCTTCAGCTCGGGGAGCCGACAACTCGTGCTTCCAGTTCCTAAAATATTTTTTCCTGATGCCGCAAGTTCCCGAAACTTCCGATATTCGCGATAATAAACGCCACCCGAAACTGATTGTCCGTGCGCACTTGCCCCAGCGCAATCCGCCGGTACTCCACCGCCAGCCCGCAACAATTTCCGTTGTAGCTGATCTGCACCAGCTGGTTTTGCAGCGCATTATTCGTGATGTCGTAGCTGATGCCCGTGGTCACGTTGAAGCCCTTGCGGGTTTCGCTGCCGTAGCCTATCAGCGTGCGGATTTGATTCGCTTTAGGCTGCAGCACCAGCGGATTGGCGTCCAGACGAAAATCCGCAATAGTGAAAAAGAAATCCTTGTACGGCTTGATTTTCGCCAGCGTGCCGATGGTCGTCAGCTGGCCGTCGGTCCCGCGTTGCGTGTCGTACTCCAGGATCTGCTCGAAATCAAACGGACCGCCAGGATTGAATTTGAAGTCGCTGACGATGGGCGACCAGTTGCGCGGAGCGTCCGCAAACGCAAACGGCGATATATCGTCCAGTGTTTGAAAAACGTTGCGCGCCCCGATAATCAGCGCGCCGCCGAACGTCGGATCGAAGAAATGCTTCTGCACCAGCCGCCAGCTGACCAACTCCTTCGGCTGGTCGTCATCGCCATCCCCATCCTTCACCCACAGCCGCTGCGTGATGCCGTATTCCAGTTCGTTGGTATTGGTCAGCGTGGTGTCGGAATCGAAGCGTATCAATTGCGAGAAATTGCGAATGCCGGTTACGTAGTTGTACGTAAAGTCCGGCTCGATGGCGTGCTTGAATCTTTTCTTGGACTTCGGACGTTGAAAAAAACGCTCCAACGTCGGCAAACGAAAATCGACGCTGAACTCGCCGTCATCGCGCCAAATTGATTGCCCGCTCAGAACCGGCGTCGTAAGAATCGAACCCGGAACGAGCGAATCGCCGAAATAACTGGTGCGGAAGGTGGCCGTCGCGGTCACATCCAGCCACGGCCCGAAATGCAGCGGTAAGGTCGCGCGCGGCGCAAACTCCGTGCGCGCCACAGCCGTCGGCGTGTCGATGACGCCGTCGCTCCGGCGCGACGCTCCCGCGAACGCGTCGAATCCAAAATAAATCGGCAGATCGCGAAACGGCGCCTGCTCTACCGACCCAAATCGTCCCTCCGGAGCGGTGCGCAG
>Ga0182015_10006571_pt1 | contig 11639 bp, 10 predicted proteins | sample 712P3MmetaG_FD_120478 | JGI IMG/M metagenome (GOLD analysis project Ga0182015, IMG submission 120478) | Permafrost microbial communities from Stordalen Mire, Sweden - 712P3M metaG | ecosystem: Environmental > Terrestrial > Soil > Wetlands > Permafrost | place: Sweden: Stordalen | collected...
CGGTGCGAAAATCATAGCGCGGGCGCTGCGCGATGCCGGGATGGAAGTGATCTACACCGGCCTGCGCCAGACGCCGGAGATGATCGCCACGGCCGCGCTTCAGGAGGATGTGGACGTCATCGGACTTTCCATCCTTTCCGGCGCACACAATACGCTCTGCCCTCGCCTGATGGACCTGCTGCGCCAGCACGGCATGACGGACGTGACCGTGCTGATCGGCGGGATCATTCCCGAGGCCGACATTCCGGCGCTGAAAAAAGCAGGGGTCGCGGAAGTCTTTCTGCCGGGCACTACTACCCAAGCCATCGTCGATTTCATTCGCCAGCGCGTGGCCGCTGCCTCCCAGGGAGTTTCAGAGAAGTGAGCGGCACCATCAAAGAATCGCGCAAGGAACGCAGCCTCGACGCGCTCTCGCCGGCAGCTCAAAAGAACACCCGGCAGATGATCGATCTGCTCACCGCCATCAAGAATGAAGAAGAGAAGATTCGCCAGGGCGGCGGCGCGAAAGCCATCGAAGTGCAGCACAAGAAAGGACGGCTCACGGCGCGCGAGCGCATCGCCAGGCTGGTCGATACCGAATCCGAATTTTTCGAACTGGGCCTCTATGCGGCATACGGCATGTACGAGGAGTGGGGCGGCGCGCCGGCGGCGGGAACGATCACGGGCCTCGGGCAGGTTGCCGGGCGGCGCGTGATGATCATCGCGAATGACGCCACCGTAAAAGCCGGCGCCTTCTTCCCGATGACCGCGAAAAAAGTGATCCGCGCCCAGAACATCGCCATCGAGAATCGCATGCCGACGATCTATCTCGTCGATTCCTCCGGCATCTTTCTTCCCCTGCAGGAGGACGTTTTCCCGGACACCGACGATTTCGGCCGCGTGTTCCGCAACAACGCAGTGATGAGCGCCATGCGCATCCCGCAGATCACGGCGATCATGGGCATGTGCGTGGCAGGCGGCGCTTATCTGCCCGTAATGTGCGACAGCATCCTGATGACCGAAGGCAGCGGCCTTTTTCTCGCCGGTCCTGCGCTGGTGCAGTCTGCGATCGGACAGAAAACATCGGCGGAAGAGCTCGGTGGCGCGCAGATGCACGCGCAGATCAGCGGCACCATCGACTTTCGCGAGCCGGACGATGCCTCGTGTCTGAACCGTATCCGCTCCCTCGTCGAGAAGATGGGCCATCCCGCTGCCGCCCCTTTCGACCACAAGCCCGCCGAGCCGCCCGCCCATCCTGGCGAGGAAATCTATGGGATATTCTCGGCGGAGCCTTCGAAGCAATACGATATGCGCGATATCATCGCGCGCGTCATTGACAAGGACGGTGATCGGAACGCTGGCGGCAACGGCTTCGACGAGTACAAAGCCGAATACGGCCAGACGATCATTTGCGGATACGCGCGCATCGGCGGATGGGCGGTGGGGATCGTCGCGAACCAGAAGAAGAGCGTCACCGTAGCGGCGCCCGGCACCGGCGACAAGCGCATCGAATTTGGCGGCGTGATTTACACGGAAGCCGCGGACAAGGCCGCGCGCTTCATCCTCGACTGCAACCAGAACCTCATCCCGCTGGTTTTTCTGCACGACGTCAACGGCTTCATGGTCGGCAAGGAAGCCGAGTGGAGCGGCATCATCCGCGCCGGCGCCAAAATGGTGAACGCAGTGGCGAACAGTGTGGTGCCGAAGATCACCGTGATCTGCGGAGGGAGCTTCGGCGCCGGGCACTACGCCATGTGCGGCAAGGCCTACGATCCCCGCTTCATTTTCGCGTGGCCCACGGCGCGGTACGCGGTAATGAGCGGCGAGTCCGCCGCCGGCACGCTGGTCGAAATCAAGATCAAGCAGCTGGAGCGCGAGGGCAAGAAGCTGAGCGACGCGGAGAAAAAGGAATTGTTCGAGTCCGTCCGCGCCACCTACGAGCATCAGACGGACCCGCGCTATGCTGCCGCGCGGCTCTGGGTGGATGCCATCATCGATCCCGCGCGCACACGCGAAGCACTGATCGAAGCATTGGAATGCGCCGCGCTGAACCCGGCCATACCCGAATTTAAAACCGGGGTCTTGCAGACATAATGCGGCACGAGAACTTGTATGACCGGCTTTACCGTTAACGACAAATGCTTATGACCGTCATTCTGAGCGCCGGGTCTGCGCGAAGAATCTCTCTTATGTGTTCCGCACCGAGCAGGAGAGATTCTTCGCTTCGCTCAGAATGACTGCTCAAAGCCGTAAGCGCACTGTGTGCCCAAAGATGTTCGCAGAGGAAACGGAGCCTCATTGGAAACTGTGACGGTAGTCGAATGCCCGCGGGACGCCTGGCAGGGCCTCGCGAACATTATCCCGACCGAAGAAAAAGTAAAATACCTGAAGAGTCTCGTGTCTCTCGGCTTTCGCCACATTGACGCGGTCAGCTTCGTTTCGCCCAAGCACGTGCCCCAAATGGCGGATAGCGAAGCCGTGATGCGCGAAGTGAGCCAGGTAAAATCGCCCTCGGGAGAATCGCCGGATATCATCGGTATCGTCGTGAACGAGCAGGGCCTCGACCGCGCCCTCGCCACGCCCGGCGTGACCACCATCGGCTACCCGTACTCGATCTCCGCGTATTTTCGCCGAGCCAATGCCAACATGTCGCGCGCCGAATCCCGCGCGCTCGTGGAAAAGGTGCAGAAGGAAACGAAAGCAAAGTCGCGCCAGCTCGTGATCTACATTTCCATGGCTTTCGGCAATCCCTACGAAGAGCCCTGGGGGCCGGAAATCGTCGAAGACACGATGATCTGGCTCAAAGATACCGGCGTGCGCCTAGTTTCGCTCGCGGACACGGTGGGCACGGCGTCGCCGGACGACGTAGCTCGCGTGTATGACGCGGCCAGCAAATGTGTGGCGAGCGTCGAAATCGGTGTGCACCTGCACAGCCGCCCCGACCGCGCGTCCGAAAAGATACTCGCGGCTTACAAGGCCGGCTGCCGTCGCTTTGACGGCGCACTCACCGGCCTGGGAGGCTGCCCTTTCGTGGGCGATGAACTCGTGGGCAATGTCCCGACGGAGACAGTGCTGGCAACGCTCGCCGCACGCGGCGTAGCAACGGGAATCGATACGAAGTCTCTGGCCATCGCCTGCGCGATGACCGGCGAATTGCGCGAGCGCTACGCGCACGCGCCGGCGCCCGAAGCGGCCAAGCCCAACTAGCACGGCTGCGGGCTATTAGTTTGATTTTTATCTTTGTTGTTGTTTCGCTTTTCGTTGTCATCCCGAGCGAGCGAAGCGACGAGGGATCTCTCTTCCCTTTCGTTTCCTCCCGAACGGTAGAGAACTCAGCAAGCGATGAGCTACGAAACACTCCAACTCGAGCACAAAGGCGAAGTCGCCACGCTCACGCTCAATCGCCCGGAGAAGCGCAACGCCATCTCCCCGCAAATGATTGACGACCTGCTGGTGGCGCTCCAGGAAATCGAAAGCAGCGCCTCGCGTGTAGCCATCATCACCGGAGTCGGCAAGGCCTTCTGCGCGGGAATGGACCTCGAAGCGCTTCGTTCGCTGGCAGGCCAATCGATCGACCAGAGCCTCGCGGACTCGCGCCTCTTTGCCAATCTGCTCTATCGCATCTACAGCTTCCCCAAGCCGGTCATCGCCGCCGTCAACGGCCCAGCCATCGCCGGCGGCTGCGGAATCGCCACGGTCGCCGACTTCACGTTTGCGGTGCCGGAAGCGAAGTTCGGTTACACCGAGGTGAAGATTGGATTCATCCCGGCGATCGTCTCTGTGTTCCTGCGCCGCCAGACCGGAGACAAAATCGCACGCGATCTGCTGATCAGCGGGCGAATCATCGCCGCCGCCGAAGCGCACCGCTTCGGCCTGGTCACCGAAATTGTCCCTTCGGATAGGCTATCCGCCCGCGCGCACGAGTTTGCTGGTATATTGCTCGCGGCGAGCCCCACGAGCATCACCCGCACGAAGCGCCTGCTCCTTGGATATGAAGAAACTGCCCTGAAAGCGGAGCTGGAAATGGCGATCCGCGAGAACGCCGCGATTCGCTCCACTGAGGACTTTCGCGAAGGGCTTTCGTCATTCCTCGAAAAACGTGAGCCCCGCTGGCCGGGACGGTAACCGATCCGAATGAAAGATTACTCCGAAGCGATCACGCGCGTGCGCTACGCCGAAACCGATCAGATGGGCGTGGTGCATCACGGGAATTATTTCACGTGGTTTGAGATCGGGCGCGTGGAACTTTGCCGCGAACTCGGCTTCGAGTACAAGCAGATGGAAACCGAGGACGACAGCTTCATCGTCGTGGCCGAGGCCCACTGCCGCTACAAGCGCCCCGCGCGCTTCGACGATGTTCTCGAGATCCGCACCCGCGTCACACAATCCCAGCGCCGCACCCTGCGCTTCGGATACGAAATCTTCAATCAAGCCACCGGCGAACTGATCGCCACCGGCGAAACGCTGCATGTGATTTGTGACAGTCTGGGCCGGCCGAAATCCCTGCCGGAAAAATATCGCCAGTTCTTTCCGGCGTCGAACGGATCGGCGGAAGGCGCCTCGCGAGAAGAGCGCACCCCGAGTCCCGAACAATCCAGTCAGTAGTCGCGCAGGCTGCTAAATCGACCGCAAAAAAAACGGCGGAGGATTCTCCGCCGTTTTTCGTTCAAAGTTACCGCAACAAAGCGCGAGGGGCTCTACTTGCCGTCGTGATCCGCGTCGCCACCCTTTGAGGTCTGTGCCGGGGCTTTCGCCTGGCTGGCTGCGCTTCCGGCGGTGCTGATCGTCACCGTGTCTTCCGTCGCACCCGGCGCTTTGTTACTTCCGCTCTGTTTCGGAGCCTGATAGGTTTGTGCAACTTGCGCCGCTTGCTGCGTGCTGGACGCACCACTCACTGGATTCGCCATTAACTACCTCCGTTAAGCGGATCGGCACGCGAAGGAGATACTTTAGGCTGCCGCTAAATCGCGATTCGTTACAAGCTAACCCAGCGACCGCGCCAGGAATGTGCCAAAACGGTACCCGGCAATGTATTTGAAAGGGGCCGTACCGAGCGAATAATGCCCGCAAGGCAGCAGCAAACTCTTGATCTCCACACCGCGCCCACGCGCTGTATCCAGGAAAGAGTTCGTGAACTCGGGCCAAAATGTCGGATCATAGCTGCCGCTCACGGTAAAAATCTTCTTCCCGGCTCCCTCGAGCTTCGAGATATACGGAAACGGACTGATCGGCGACCAGTAGTGCCGAGCCTCTTCGGGAGAGATCTTCGTACCCAGCGATTCCCAGACGTTCATCGTCGTCAAGCCGTTTGCCACCACGTCTCCAAAATACGTCGCCACGTGCAGAAACGCCCCGGCCTGCAAGGCTGGTTCGTGGCACATGGTGATGAACGCAATCGACGAGCCGATGCTCGTCCCCAGAATGCCCGCCGGAGAATATCCCTGCGATTCGAGCCAGCGGACGGTTCGCCGTGCGTCCACCACAGCCTGGCGGTTGGCCTGCAGCGTCAGGCCGATATCCGCGCTGATCAAATGATCGGCGCGCGGATGACCGGGAATCGCCCGCCGGTCGTGGTACGGCAGGCTCATCTTGACCGCGGTGAGGCCGAGCCGGTTGAGGTAGCGGCAGATGTCCTGCTGCTCCTCCCAGCGCGCATTCCATTGAGCCAGCACGACCACAGCCGCTTTGCGGCGCCCGGGAAACAATTGCCCGTAGACGCGATTGTTCTCCTCCCACGGCGATGCGACCGCGCTCGTGAACGTGAGGACGTTATCTTCAAGCTTGTAGTCGTCGGCGGGAGGCGCGGCAAACCACTCGTCGCTGGCCGCGACCGTGGTTTCCACAAAGCGGTTGAGGAAGCCTGCCGGATCGGGATCGTTCGGATCGCCTCCGATGTGCTCAAGCCCCCAGGAAAACGGCAGCAGCCGGCGGTTGGGCTCCTGCGCCCACCGCATGTGCTCATATCTTCGGATTTTTTGTTCGAACCAGGACTTCATCGCAGACTTCGACTATAGCCGACCCCGCGCCTGCAATCAAAACGCCGACGCCTTCGTCGCTCGCCGGATGCTCCTAACTTTCTAAAGGGAGGGAGTTTAGTTGATCCCCAACGTTAGCAGTCGGACACGGCCGCCGTGGGCCCGCTTGAGCGCCCGGATGGGATGTGGCAGATTCAAACGGTGACTCCCCCGCTGCTGATCGGCGCCTTCGTATTTCTTTTTGGACTTGTCATTGGCAGTTTCCTGAATGTATGCATCGTGCGAATACCGGAGCGAAAGTCGATCGTCTCGCCCGCGTCCGCCTGCACTCAGTGCGGCGCCGAAGTTCGCCCCTACGACAATATTCCGGTGATCAGCTATCTCGTCCTCGGCGGCAAATGCCGGTTTTGCAAAGCGCCTATTTCGTGGATGTACCCCGTCGTGGAACTGCTCAACGCCCTTCTCTTCCTGGCGTCCTATCTGGCATTTGGACTCACTGCGGAAGCCCTCAAATGGGCGGTATTTTCGTCCCTGATGATTGTGCTCGTCTTCACCGATCTGCGGGAACGAATCCTCCCCGATGCGGTGAATTTCACGGGGTTTGGAATGGCCCTCGCGCTCAGCCTCTTCACGAAGCCAGCCGACGGCACGGCCCTCTTGCTCACGAGTCACGTATTCTCCGCTCCTCTCCCTCCGCCCGTGCTCTCACTTGCCGATTCACTCTTAGGGGCCGCAGCGGGAAGCGCGTTCCTGTGGCTGGTCTCCGAGGCGTACTTCCGCTTGCGAGGCCGTGAAGGGATGGGTCTGGGTGACGTGAAAATGATGCTCATGGCCGGCGCGTTTCTGGGAGTGAAGCGAACTCTGCTTACGATCTTCACCGGTTCCCTGCTCGGCAGCGTTCTCGGTATCGCGTTCATTCTCGCGAGGCGCAAAGGCTCGGACTACGAACTGCCGTTCGGCACCTTTCTCGGCATAGCGGCGCTGGTGGTGGTCTTTTTCGGAACGCCGGTCGTAAACTGGTACCAATCGACGCTGCTGATGCGCTGACCATGAATCAATCCTTTCCCACCCACGCAATCGTCCACGGCGGCGCTCAGATACCGTCGCTTGGGATTACCTACGTTATCGTCACGTTCGTCGCGTTGGTCGCGGTGATCGGCGCCTTTGCGGTGCTGGCCCGCAAATTCCTGCGGGGTGGCGCAGCAACCTCAGGCGACGAATGGTCCAAGCCAAAATCGTCGAGCGGAAACGCGGACGCGTTCATGGCCGCTTCGATGCAGGGCGTCATCGAAAAACTCCGCGCCCAGGAAAAGGAACTAGCGCGCCTGCATCTGGTCGCCCAGGAGCGCGCCCAGGAATCCGAACGCCTCACGGAAGAAGTCACCCGCAACATGCCTACGGGGCTTTTGCTCGTAAACGCTACAGGGGCAATCGGCACCGCGAATCCCGCGGCGGAGCAAGCGCTTGCCATGCGTCCGCTGCAGTATCGCTCGTACAAGGAGATTCTCGGCGTTGACTCCGACCTCACGCAGATGCTCGCCGCCTGCCTGAGCGATGGAAAGACATTCCATCGCGGCGAAGTGGAGCATCTCACCCGCGACGGCGAAGTGCGCCGCCTCGGCGTTACGATTTCACCGATTTTTCGCCATTTGCGCAACAGTGTGCGTGTGAATCCCAATCTGACTGATTCTCCTGGCGCGCCCGAGATGAAAATCAGCGGCGCCCTTTGCCTGATGAGTGATCTTACGGAGCTGACCGCGCTCCAGAAGCAAATCCGCTGGAAAGAGAATCTGGCGGCGCTCGGCGAAATGTCCGCGGGTATCGCCCACGAATTCAAAAATGCCCTGGCAACGATTTCAGGCTACGCGCAGATGATCCGCAGCGAGGCGCAGCCCGGCGACATCCACGAGTCCGCCGAACGCATCCTCGACCAGACGCGCTCGCTCACCCACGTGGTCACCGAATTCCTGCGCTTCGCCAAGCCGCTCGAAATCTGCTACGAAACTGTCGCGATGCAGCCGCTGGTCGAGCGCATTGCCGAGGACGTCCACGAGACGTTCCCTCAATGCACGGTCGAGTGCGAAGGCGCTTTTCTCGATCTTCCCGGGGACGAAGCCCTGCTCCGGCAAGCCCTGCTGAACCTGGCACGCAACGCCGCAGAGGCCGGCCGCGACGCTGGTCAATCCCCTCGCGTCCTGATCTCCGGAACCTTGGAAGAGCTGGGCGGCCGAAAATGGCAGCGGATCTGCATAGCGGATAATGGGCCGGGAATCCCTGAACGCGATCTGCCCAAGATCTTCCTGCCCTTCTATACCACCAAATCGGAAGGAACCGGCCTGGGACTCGCCGTAGTGCAGAAAGTCGCTTTGCAGCACGGGGGCAGCATCGAGGCCCGCAATAGCCAGGGGGGAGGCGCCGAGTTCCTCCTTTGGTTACCTTTGCGGCAGGAGACCTCGCCCTCTCTATTCCCCTCGCAAGCCGCCAGCATCTAAACTAAAGGCAGGCGATTCAGCCTACGTAACGCCTCCCAGGAGGCTCAATCAATGCTTCGACTTTTGAAGTTCTCGGCTCTCATCGTAACTTTGGCCCTCCCGGCCACGACTTGGTGTCAGCAAACGGATCCCGACCAGGTAAAGCAATCTGTCCACGGATCGCAAGGGGGCCAGTCCGTTCCCCCGTCAGGCAACGATGCGGGACAAAGCAAGACGACGACCGTGGTGGAAGGTTCCCCGGACGCGACTCCTCCTCCGCAGACCGGTTCAATCGCCGCGGCTGCGCGCAAGACTCGCGAGCAGAAAAAGGAATCCTCCAAGACTCCCAAAGTCTTCACCAACGAAAATATCCCCACTTCGGGCGGCATTTCTTCGGTGGGCGAGACATCCTCCGCGGCGGCGGACGACAAGTCCGCAGCTGGTGCTGGAAACGCGAGCAGTGCAAGCAATGACGAGAAGGCGTGGCGCGACCGCTTCGCCAAGCTGAATCACAAGCTCGACCAGGACAAGCAGGATCTCGACGTGATGCAGCGCGAGTTCGGCACCCTAGACGTGCAGTATTACAACGATCCCGTCAAGGCCATGCAGCAGCAGCTCTCCCGCGACGACATCAACAAGAAAACCGCCGATATCGACGCCAAGAAAAAACAAATCGAAGCCGATCAGCAGGCCATCGACGACGCCCAGGACGAACTTCGCAAATCCGGAGGCGATCCCGGCTGGGGTCGCTAGAACGCGGCGATGGAACCGGTCCTACTTGTCGAAGACAAGCCCGAACTGCGGGCCATGCTCCGCAAGGCGCTCGAACGCGCCGGATATTCGGTGGAAGAAGCGCCCGATGGAAACTCCGCGATCGACAAGGTTCGCAGCCGCCGCTACCTGCTGGTTCTTTCCGATTTAAAGCTGCCCGGCAATTCCGGGATCGACGTTTTGCGCGAAGCCCGCCGCGTCGATTCCACGCTTCCCTTCATCATTCTCACGGCGTACGGTTCCGTGGAAGAAGCCGTCACCGCCATGAAGGAAGGCGCCTACGATTTCATCCAGAAGCCGGTGGACCTGGACCACTTGAAGATCCTTCTCGAACGCGCGGCCAGGCAGCAGGAATTGCTGCGCGAAAATCTGCTGCTCCGCGAAGAATATGCAGCGCGTTACGGCTTCCCCCGCATCGTCGGCGATCATCCGTCGATGAAAGAAGCCAGCCAGATGACCCAGCGGGTCGCCGCCACCGATTCCACCGTCCTGCTGCTCGGAGAAAGCGGCACAGGGAAGGAACTCTTTGCCCGGGCGATTCATCACCTCAGCCCGCGAGCCGCTCAGCCCTTTGTCGCGCTTAACTGCGCGGCGATTCCCGAGGGATTGGTCGAAAACGAACTCTTTGGCCATGAGCGCGGCGCCTATACCGGTGCCGGAGCGCGGAAGATCGGCAAACTAGAACTGGCTCACCGCGGCACGCTGTTCCTGGACGAAATTGGTGAGCTGCCACTTGCGATCCAAAGCAAGTTGTTGCGCGTGCTGGAAGAGAGGCGCTTCGAACGCGTCGGCGGCACGCAGGAGATTGAAGTCAGTGTGCGAATCGTCACCGCCACGAACAAGGACCTTCGCGCGGCTGTCGCCGATAAGACCTTCCGCGAAGACTTGTATTTCCGCATCGCTGCCGTCCCCATCACCATTCCACCCCTGCGGGACCGGGGAGACGACGTGATTCTTCTCGCGGAACACTTTCTGGACCGCTTCAAGCGCGAGTTCCGCAAGCCCGAGCTCTCTTTGACCGACGACGCGCGTGCGCGGCTGGGAACGTATTCATGGCCGGGAAATGTTCGCGAATTGCAAAATGCCATCGAACGCGCGGCCATCCTGGGGAACGGCTCGGAGATCGATACCACCGCCTTGCGGCTGCCCGCCCCAAAGCCCGCCCCCGAAGAACTGCCCGATGGAATGCTCGAAGAGGAGTTTCTGTGGGAGGGGCCGCTAGAAGAGGTGTCCCAGCGCGCTGTAACTCACGTGGAACGCTTCAAAATACAGAATGCGCTCCGCGAATCCAAGTGGAACAAAACGCGCGCCGCCGAAAAGCTCGGCGTCTCCTACAAAACGCTCCTGCACAAGATCCGCGCGCTAGGCCTCGAGAATTAGCGCCAGCAAAGCGCCGTCAGCGTCCCCGAATAACCCGCCTTTTGGCAGTCATCCTGAGCGCAGCGAAGGATCCCTCCTCGATTCCGGAATAAGGCAAGAGAGATTCTTCGCGCAACAACCGCGCTCAGAATGACTGCGTTCTGGTTTTTGGAGATTACCATAATCCTGCTACGTGGAAGCTCAGCCGAGCAGTTCGACCAGCACTTCATTTGAAACGGAGAGGCGATCGGGCGCGAGCCGCAGACGCGTTCCATCCAGCTCAATCAGCCCCTGCGATTGCAGATTCGTGATTCGATCGCGCAGGTCTCCGATGCGGCCGGGCAGTTCTGCATCGTAATCGCGTTCAATACGCCCCAGATCGATGCCATCAAGCTGCCTTAAGCCGAGGAAGAATTCCTCTTCCAGAGCCTGTCCCGCCGTCACGGGCTCGATTTGCTCGCGCGGCGAAATTCCCTGCTCGATACACGCCACATAGCGCGCAGAGTCGTGCAGGTTGGCCCAGCGGGTGCGGCCGACAAAGGAGTGCGCGCCCGCACCGAAGCCGATGTAAGGCTCGCGGCGCCAGTATTTCAGGTTGTGCTGCGACCGGAAGCCAGGCAGCGCCCAGTTCGAGATCTCGTAATGCTCGTAGCCGCCAGCGGCAAGCCGCGCGCAGGCTGATTCGTAAGATTCGGCGATGGCATCGTCGCCGGGAATCGCGCCCGCGCTGTAGCGGCTTCCGCCCGCAAGCGACTCTTTCCCCAGGCGGCTGCCCTCGTCGATTTCCAGCATGTAAATGGAAATATGCTCCGGGCGGAGGTCTAGAAGCTCACTGACCGAGCCTTCCCAGGATTCACGCGACTGGTGCGGAAGCCCGGCAATCAAATCCACGCTGATATTCCGAAAGCCCGCGTGACGAAGCGTTTCAACCGCGCGATAGATGTCCGCGCGGCGGTGCATCCGGCCGGATGATTTGAGCTCGCAGTCATCGAACGACTGCGCCCCCAGGCTGATGCGATTGAAACCGCCAGCCAGCCAAGCCGTCGCCTTTTCCGCAGTAATTGTTTCCGGGTCAGCTTCCAGA
>Ga0182015_10006572_pt1 | contig 11637 bp, 9 predicted proteins | sample 712P3MmetaG_FD_120478 | JGI IMG/M metagenome (GOLD analysis project Ga0182015, IMG submission 120478) | Permafrost microbial communities from Stordalen Mire, Sweden - 712P3M metaG | ecosystem: Environmental > Terrestrial > Soil > Wetlands > Permafrost | place: Sweden: Stordalen | collected...
CAGGCGTCGACGCCTCCGAATCGCTTGAACAGGAGGGCCTTGCCCTCCATCACCGGGAGGGCAGCCGCCGGACCGATGTTGCCGAGGCCGAGCACGGCCGAACCGTCGGTCACGACGGCGACCGTGTTGCGCTTGATGGTGAGGTTCCTCGCCACGTTCGGGTCGTTGGCGATCGCCATCGAGATGCGGGCGACACCGGGCGTGTAGGCCATAGAGAGGTCGTCGCGGGTCTTGAGCGACACCTTCGGCTCGACCGAGATGGTCCCGCCCAGATGGAGCAGGAACGTGCGGTCGCTCATGGCGAGCACGTGTGCGCCTTGCACCGCGTCGACGGCCGTGCGCAAGAGTGCCGAGTGCTCGTCGTTCGTGGCATTGCAGGTCAGGTCGATGACCATGCGGCTCTCGTTCGGCTCGACGACGTCGAGAGCCGTGACGGCACCCCCGGCGTCGCTGACCGCCGTTGTGACCGCGCCGATGCCCGCGGCGTTCTCGAGCTCGACGCGCATTGTCACCGAGTAGGAGGCACTGGGAACGCTCATGGAAGGCCCTTCTTTAGGCAGTGCACCGGGCTCGGGCGCTTCTCACCAAAGTCGCCCGCAGTCAAGGCGCCATCGACATCCTGCGATCATACGGCCTTCATGGCGGATCTGAAGGCCAGGACCGGGTTGCCGGCGGTAGTGGCAGGTCCAGATGCCCATCCGGCTCTCGGTAAAGTGACCGGACGGGTTGATCGGATGAGTGAGGTGGGAGTCTTGAGGGCAACGTCTCTTCTTGTGGCAGCTGGCGGCCCCTTCTCACCCGCGGGCCTCGGTCCTCGGGCCTGGCGGGGAAGATGAGGCTGGCTCCTTTCGCGTCCCGCTACGCGGCCGCGGGCGTGGTTTGCGCGATCGACCACCTCGCGGCCAGCGCCGGCGTGGCGATGTTGCGAGCCGGCGGGAGCGCCGCGGACGCGGCCGTGGCCACGAGCGCGGTGCTGGCGGTCACGAGCCAGCACATGTGCGGGATGGGCGGGGACCTCTTCGCCCTCGTGCAGCTGGACGGCTCGGCGCCGACGGCGCTCAACTCGAGCGGGAGGGCGGGCTCGGGGGCCGACCCGGCCCGGCTCAGGGCCGAGGGCTACACCTCCATACCCCCGCACGGCGACATCCGTTGCGTACCGGTGCCCGGCTGTGTCGACGGCTGGCTGGCGCTGCACGCCCGTTACGGTCGCCTTCCCCTGGCCGAGGTGCTCGGGCCGGCGACGGCGTACGCGGCCGGAGGTTTTCCCGTCTCGTCCTCCCTCGTCGTGGCGGTCCAGGCGACACGGGGGCTCCCCGGTGGGGAGGACTTCGAGGCGGCCAGGCATCCCGGTGCCGTCATCAGGCGCCCCGGGGTCGCCCGCGCGCTCGAGGCGGTCGTCGAGGGCGGCCGCGAGGCCTTTTACGGCGGCGAGTTCGGCGAAGGCCTCGTCGGTCTCGGCGCCGGCGAGTACCTCCCCTCCGATCTCGCCACTCCGCTCGCTGACTGGGTCGTGCCGCTGTCGGTCGGGGCCTTCGGGTCGCGGATCTGGACCACGCCTCCCAACTCCCAGGGTTACCTGACCCTCGCCGGGGCCTACATCGCTGACGGGCTGGAGCTGCCCAGCGACGCCGACGACCCGCTCTGGGCCCATCTCACGATCGAGGCCGCCTGCCAGGCCGCCTATGACCGCACGGCGGTGCTGCACGAGCACGCGGATGGGCGCTGGCTCGTATCGCCCGAACGGCTTGCAGCGCGCCGGGCGGCGATCTCGCCCGACAAGGCCGCCCTCTTGCCCGGCAGCTACGAAAACGGCGACACGATCTTTCTTTGCGCCGTGGACAAAGAGCGGATGGGCGTCTCGCTCATCCAGTCGAACGCGGGCAGCTTCGGCTCGGGGCTCGCCGAGCCGAACACGGCCATTTTCTTGCAGAACAGGGGTGTCGGGTTCTCCCTAGAGCCCGGGCACCCGGCCGAGTACGGCCCGGGGCGCCGGCCACCGCACACGCTTTCCCCGGCACTGGTCACTTCTGCCGACAACCATCTGCAGGCCGTCATGGGGACGATGGGGGGAGACGCCCAGCCCCAGATCCTCCTGCAGCTGCTCTGCCGGATGCTCGGATCGAAAGAGCCTGTCGGCGACGCCATCGCGGCGCCGCGCTGGGTGCTCTCCAACGCGAGTGGGCCAGGGTCGTTCAGCACCTGGGGGGAGGGTCGCGCGATCGAGGTGGAACTGGAGCCGACCGCCCCGGCGGCCTGGCACGAGGGGCTTACCGCCCGCGGGCACGCCGTCGTGGCGCACCCGGACCTCGGCCTCGGCTCGGGGCACGCCCACGTGATCGCCTGCCGTGAGGGCTACCTGGAGGCGGCGAGCGATCCCCGCGCCCTCGAGGGGGCCGCAGCGGGCTACTGAGACCGCTGCGCCTCAGCCGGCCCGCAGCACCCCGCGGGCGGTGATGCGGCCTGTGGCGTCCGCCACCGAGGTCTCGATCCCCTCGCCGTTACGTCCGGCCGAGACGATACAGCCCTCGCCTTTGCAAAGGGGCGACACGAGCCGGTATTCGAAGCTGCACTCAACGGGGGGCTCGGCGAGGCGGCGGGCCGCCTCACACATGAAGAGGGCCTGCAAGGGCCCGTGCACGACGAGGCCCGGGTAGCCGTCGACCAGCGTGGCGAACTCGCGGTCGTAGTGGATGCGATGGGCGTTGTAGGTGAGGGCGGAGAAGCGGAACAAGAGCACCGGGTCGATCTCGACCACTTGGCCGTCCGCGGGAGGGACCGTCGCGCCGGGGGAGACCTCGCCGGGAGGGGCGGCACCGCCGCCGGCCTGTGGGCGCTGCGGGGCGGGGCGGTAGACGATGTCCTGCTCGTCGCTCAGCACCACCATCCCTCCCTGGGCGATCTCGTGGAGCACGGTGACGATCTCCAAAGGCCCCGAGCGCCCCGCCTTCTCGGAGGTCTTGATGACCCGTGTCGTTCGCGTCGCCTCGGCGCCTTCGCGAAGCGGCCCGTGGCGCCGGACGCGGCCGCCAGCGAACATCCGCCGGCGTCCGGGACCAGGAGGAAGCGGCACGCCGCCACTCAAGCGGTGGCCGTCGGCCCCTAGCATCGACTGCGGGGCCCGGTCGAGCAGGTAGACACCGTGCCACAAGAGGGGAATGCCGTCTGCAAGATCGGGTACGGGGACCCCGAGCAACCCTGCCAGCGCCTCGGACGGGCCGGGCGTGATCAGCTCGGTCATCTCGACGCTCTCGCCCTTGTTGCGAGGAGCCTCAGGGCTCATCGAGAGCCTCCTTTTTGCCCGAGAGGCTATCTCGCACCGCCGAAGGGGCCGCGAGGTCGAGCTCGGCGCGGATTGCGGCCGTATGGCCGGCGGGACCGGGAGGGACTTCTGCGTCGAGGGCATGCTCATCGAGATCGACGCCATCGCCGTCACCTCCTAGGCCGTCGCGGGTCTGGCCACCGTGGCGGGTCGGGAGCGTTAGCCTGCTCGAAAATGGCCGTGCCGCAAAGCGAAGAACACTGCGCCGCGCCCCGAGCATGAGCAAGTGGCCCAAGTCCCGCGCGCTCGGGTATGGGGGCGCGACGGAGCTCTCGAGCGCCCGGCGAACCGGGATCCTCGCCATCTGCTGCATGAGCCTTTTGATCGTCCAGCTCGACGTGACGATCGTGAACGTGGCCCTTCCTTCCATCGGCCGACAGCTGCGCGCCCCGGTCTCGGGCCTGCAGTGGACCATCGACGCCTACACCCTTGTCGTGGCGAGCTTCCTCATGCTGGCCGGGTCCACCGCCGACAGGATCGGCCGCCGCAAGGTCTTCCGGATCGGCCTCGGCGTCTTCACGCTGGGATCGCTCGCGTGCAGTCTCGCCCCGAGCCTCACCTGGCTCGTAGTGTTCCGCGCCCTACAGGCCCTCGGCGGGTCGATGCTCAATCCAGTGGCTGTCTCCATCATCCGCAACACCTTCGCCGATCCCCGCGAGCGGGCTCACGCCATCGGCATCTGGGGGGCGGTGACAGGCCTCGGCATGGCGCTCGGGCCGGTTCTCGGCGGACTGCTCGTGCAGACCATCGGGTGGCGCTCGATCTTCTGGGTGAACATCCCGGTCGGTATCGCCGCCGTCATCTTGACCACGGCCTTCGTCCCCGAATCGAAGGCGTCGTCTGCCCGGCGCATCGACCCGGCGGGCCAGGTCCTCATCATCGTGGTGCTGGCGAGCCTCACCTACGCCATCATCGAAGGCCCGAGCCACGGCTGGAGCTCGCCCGAGATCACAGGACTGTTCGCCCTCGCCCTCGCCGGCCTCGTCTCATTAGTGCCCTTCGAGCTGCGGCGGGACCAGCCACTCGTGGAGATCCGCTTTTTCAAGAGCGTGCCCTTCACGGGGGCGACGGTGGTCGCCGTCGTCTCGTTCGTTGCCTTCGGCGGGTACTTGTTCTTGAACACCTTGTACCTGCAGGAGGTCCGCGGCCTTTCGGCCCTGCGGGCGGGCCTCGACACCTTGCCCATGGCGGCGGTCATGGCGCTGATGTCGTCCATCTCGGGGCGCCTCGTCGGCCGGCTGGGCACGCGGCCATCGCTCATGTTTGCCGGGACATGCATGGCGCTCGGGTCCTTGCTCCTCACCGGCCTCAGCCCCGGGACCTCCTTCGCGCATCTATTCACCTCCTATGTGATCTTCGGGGCCGGCTTCGGGGCGGTGAACGCCCCCATCACCAACACCGCCGTGTCCGGCATGCCCGCAAGCCAGGCCGGCGTGGCGGCTGCTATCGCGTCGACTAGCCGCCAGGTGGGCCAGACCCTCGGGGTCGCTCTCGTCGGTTCGGCCGCCGCGGCGGGACTGTCCAGCGGCGCGGTGACGGGTGGATTCACGAGCGCCACGCATGTCTGCTGGTGGGTTCTCACCGGCTGCGGCGTGCTCGTGCTCGCGCTCGGGGTGTTCACCACGACGAGCTGGTCACAACGCACGGCCCGGCGGACTGCCAGCCGGTTCGACTTCAGCGACGGGCCGGTTCGCCCGACCGAAGCGGTCGGCGGGAGCTGAGAAATCCCAAGGTTCCGGCGGCGCGACGCCCTCAGCAGAGCGACGCCCGGACCGCAGGGGCGATCTCGGTCGCGAAGCGGGTGGTCGACTCTTGCACCATCACGGGCGGGAGGCCTCCCAGTCGACCTGAGCGATCAAGCGGTACGGCCCGGAGGCAAACCGAGAAGCGCCGGACCTCGCGGGTAGGGTGGCGCTGTGGCAGGGCCGACATGAGAGCCGTCGTCTACGACGCGCCGCGCGACTTCGAGGTGCGTAGCGTACCCACGCCCGAGCCCAGCCCGGGCGAGGTCCGCCTCGCGGTCGAGATGGCCGGCATGTGCGGCACGGATCTGCACATCCACGAGGGCGGCTTTTTTTCGCGCTACCCGCTCACTCCCGGACACGAGATCGTCGGGCGTGTGGACTTGATCGGCGACGGCGCCGGGGACCTGGTGGTCGGACAGCTCGTCGCCGCCGACAACACTGTGCTGTGCGGCTACTGCATGCCTTGTCGGCGCAACGAGCCGCTTTATTGCCGGAATTTCTACTCGCTCGGAGTGAACGGCCCGGGGGCTTTCGCCGACTACGTGATCGTGCGGGCCGAGAAGTGCTTTCCCGCCGACGATCTCGCACCGAGTGCCGCTGTCATGACCGAGCCGACGGCTTGCGCGATCCACGGCATGGACGTCCTTCAAGCACGTCCCGGCTCCGACGTCCTCGTCTTCGGCGCCGGCCCGACCGGGCTCGTGCTCGCGCAGCTGCTCGTGCACGGCGGGGCCGCCAGGGTGACAGTCGCGGCCCCGACCGGGTTCAAGCTGGCGCTCGCCCGTGACTACGGCATCGACTCTACGGTGCAGGTCGACCGCTCGGACCCGGCCGCGTCGCTCGGGGCCCTTCGCGACAATGCGCCCGACGGCTACGACATAGTCGTCGAGGCGACCGGCGCCATCGCCGTGGGCGAGATGTGCCTGCCGCTCACGCGCGACGGGGGCACCGTGCTCATCTACGGCATGGCCGACGAGAGCGCTGTCCTCGGGTTGCATCCCTACGAGGTGTTCCGCCGCGAGCTGACCGTAAAGGGCTCTTTCGCCCAGACCCACTGCTTTGACCGCGCCCTTGCGGTGCTCCGCTCCGGGCGCGTGCGCACCGAGGGCATCGTCACCCACTCGTTCGGTCTCGAAGACTACGGGCGGGCGCTCGGCGCGCTTCGCGACGACCGCACGTGCATGAAGGCGGCGATCGTCCCGTGAGAGGCCGTCATGGACCGCCCCGAGGAAGGACCTAGCCAATGGAGCCACAGTCGAACGTCGCGGCGGTTTTGCACGGGATCGGTGACCTGCGCATCGAGCCCCGGCCGGTGCCCGTTCCGGGCCCGCGCCAGGTCCTGGTCGAGGTGGCCTCTGTCGGGATCTGCGGCTCGGACGTGCACTACTTCGAGCACGGGCGCATCGGTGATTTTGTCGTCCGCGAGCCACTCGTGCTTGGCCACGAGGCCTCCGGGACCGTCGTCGGGCGCGGGGAGGCGGCGCTTCGCCACGAGATCGGCCAGCGCGTCGCCCTTGAGCCCGGCGTGCCCTGCGGCGGCTGCCGGGAGTGCCGCACCGGCCACTACAACCTGTGCCGGGACGTCGTTTTCTTCGCGACGCCGCCCGTCGATGGCGCGCTGGCTCGCTACGTGACGATCCACGAGGACTTCGCTTTCGCGCTGCCCGACTCGGTCAGCGACGATGCGGGCGCGCTCTGCGAGCCCCTCTCGGTCGGGCTCTGGGCCTGCCGTAAGGCCGGGATAACGCTCGGGGCACGCGTCGCCATAGCGGGGGCCGGCCCCATCGGTGCCGTCGTCATGCTCGTCGCCCTCGCCGCGGGCGCGAGCGAGGTCATCGTGAGCGATCCTTTGGCCGAGCGCCGGGCGCGCCTTTCCTCCCTCGGCGCGACGGGGGTGGTCGACGCCGCCAGGTCAGGACTCGCCGCCGAGGCGGCGGACGCGGACGTTTTCATCGACTGCTCGGGATCGCCAGACGCGATCCTCGACGGCATCAGGTGCGTGCGGCCGGCCGGGGCCGCCGTCCTCGTCGGAATGTGCCCGTCGTCGGAGGTTCCCATCCCGATCGCAAGCGTGCAGACACGTGAGATCCGCCTGACGGGCACATTCCGGTATGCGAACACCTACCCCGAGGCGATCGCGCTAATCGCCTCGGGCGGGATCGATGTGGAGGCGCTCGTCGACGCGCGCTTTCCGCTCGAGTCGAGCGAGCAGGCCCTCGGCGCGGCGCGCCGCGACCCGGCAGTGCTCAAGCCCCTCGTCCGAGTGGCGGCGTCTTGAGCGCCATGGACGGACCCGGGCGCGCGCCTGAGGCATGAGGGAGGAACGGGTTGGCCCCATACGCAGGCATCGAGCTCGGTGGCACGAAGTGCGTCCTCGCGGTCGGCGACGGCACCGGGGAGGCCTGGGACGCCACGGTGATACCGACAGGCGATCCCGAGGCGACGACCACGGCGGCAAAGGAGTGGTTCCAGGAGGTCGCGCGCCGCGCGGAGCCATTGCTCGCGCTCGGTGTGGCGAGCTTCGGGCCCCTCGAGGAGGACTCGGGCGCCATCGCGAAGGCGACGCCGAAGATCGCCTGGCGCGGCTGGCCTGTGCGTGCGGCCTTCGAAGAGGCTCTCGCTCTGGAGGTCAAGCTCGACACGGACGTGAACGCCGCCGCTCTGGCAGAGCGGGCATGGGGGGCCGCCCAGGGATGTTCTGACATGCTCTATGTCACTATCGGTACGGGCATCGGTGTTGGCGCGATCGCCAACGGGGATCTCGTACACGGGCGATCCCATCCCGAGATGGGGCACATGCCGGTTCCACAGCACCCCGACGACCGTGACCCGTCCGATCCCGCCAAGCTGTGGGCCGGCAACTGCGTCATCCACGGGAACTGCTGGGAAGGCCTGGCCGCGGGCCCAGCGAGAAAAAAGAGGGCAGAGCTGTGGGCACAAGCCGGTGGCGAGACACCCGACTTGGTGCTGCTCGAGAGCGAGTACATCGCCGTGGGCCTGGCGGTGCTCATCTGCTGCTACCGCCCCCAGCGCATCGTGCTTGGCGGCGGCGTCCTGCACGACCCGGCGCTGTTGCCGAGGATCCAGTTCCGCACGCCGGAGCTCTTGGACGTTGGTTACTTTCCAGAGGCCACGCGCATCGACGAGCTCATCGTCTCCCCAGGCCTAGGTGACGCGGCCGGAGTTGCGGGCGCCATACTGCTCGCGGCGGAGAAGCGGCCGGGCCACCTCCGGCCCCGCTCGTTGGCGAGCCTGGCCGCTCAAATCGAAGAAGGCCTGGCGAGGCTCTAGAGGCCCTCCGTCGGGATTTTGCCAGGCTCGTTTCACCTGCGCTTTAATGACCCTGAGGCGGTGACCGCCCCGAAGGAGCGGTACGGCCCTCCGGTAGTCCCTTGTTTGACCGGGCCGGGCAAGTTGTCGGAGTCGTCTTCGCCCTCGAGGTCGCAAGCGGGCACGGACTGGCGATTCCCGCCGCGACATTGGCGGGGTATCTCGCCTCGCCCGGCAACAGCACCTTCGGTGGCTGCGACGACTGACGAGGCGGTCGGCTTCGCAGGCGCCCGGGTCAGGTGGACAAAGATGCCAGGCGGGAGAACAGCTCCAGCTGAGCCTTGTTGGCGAGGCCGAAGTGGTACAGGTGGAGCTCGTCGGCGCCCGCATTCGCCAGCCGGTCGGCGTGGGCTTCGAAGCCGGCGGGCTCGGCGCCGAGATGATTGACGTATCCGGCCGCGGCGACCCCCTCGGGCAACAGGGCGCGCAGCGCTCCGATCGTGTCCGCGCACCTAGGGGAGGTGGGCTCGAGGGGGGTCAGCACGCAGTCCAACTGGGCGGGCGTCGTCGTCGTCAGGCCCGGTGAGGCCCCGGTCGCCCACGGGTTTGCCTGCGCGTGCAGCGTCGTCCGCAAGCTTGCACTGTCCGTCAGCTCGTTCAGTACCTGCTCGGTGAGGCCGTCCCTATGCCGCTGGCGGGTGGCGAGCAGTTCGGTGGCGAGCGGCTCGCCGAGCAGATCCTCGGGTGAGGTGGCAGCGGAGCTGTCCTCCATGGCGGTGCGGAAGGCTTGTCGCAAGGCTCCGGTGACGTCCGGTCGCTCGAGGCCCTTAAGGCTCCAAGCCCGGCCGCAGGCCTCGCAGCAGCAAACCGAGAGGATCTTGTTGGCGATCGGGCTGTAGGCGTTGGCTGTCTTGTCGTGGTGGCTGGCGTGCACGGCGCCCAACTGGCCGCAGGCTTCTAGGCTGACGCCCTCCAAGGGGAGCTCGCGGACCGCTTCGGCCGCGAGCAGGCCGGCGTAGTTGCGCACCTCCTCGTTGGCGGGGCAAAGTGCCCACTCGTAGCTGTCGCCGAAGCAGTTGCGCACGGTGAGGTCGCGGTGGCGGCGCCCGAGGGCGCTGTTGTGCGTCAGCACGACCCAGGCGCTGACCCCGAGGCCGTCCGCGGTGAGCTGTTCGACAGCGCGCTCGAACGAGTCCTCGCAGCCCGACCAGGGGGCACCGTACGGCCTGAGCCGGCGCCCCGCCCAGATTTCGGGCCGGACCGGCCTGTACAAAGCGGCCGTCTCCGCGACCACGAAGCGGTGAAGGGGATGCTGGGGGGTCGCCGCCAGCACGCTGTGATAGGCGGCGGCCACGACGACGTGCCCAATGCCCGCAGAGCCGAGTCGCACTACGAGCTCCGGGTCACCGAGGACATCCCAGGGATACAGGTAGGCGCTTATGCGCGGAGGCAGGGGACCGGGGCCGGGTTCCTCGGGACTGTGTCCGCCTCCCATCGCACCACCTCTGGAGAAGAGTGAAAGTACATAGTACATTATGTGTTGTGTACGACACGGTGCTGCAGGGCGACCTCGACGTCGCCGTCGTGCCCCGGCTCGGGTCGCGGGGCGACCTGATCGCGAACGAGATCAAAAGGGCGATCCTCTCCGGTCGCTACAAGGCCGGGGCACCGCTGACCGAGAAGGCGATCGCCGAGGAGCTGGGCACCTCGAAGACTCCTGTGCGCGACGCCCTCAAGGCACTGAGCGGGACCGGGCTCGTGACCTCGAGCAGTCACCGGGGTACCTCGGTGAGGGCAGTCGACGCTTCCATGGCTCTGTCTGTGTGCGACCTCCGCCTGCTCTTGGAGCCTGAAGCGGTCCGCCGCACCGTCGGTTCCGGCCTCGACCGGGCCGGGTTCGAGTCCGCCGTCACGCGCATGGTCGCCGCCGAGGGCGGCGGTGACGCCTACGAGCGCAGCCTCGCGAACCGGGCCTTCCACCGCCACCTCTACGCGGGATGCGGCAACCCGGCCCTCGTCGAGGTGCTCGACGACCTCACCGAGGTGAATGCCCTCATAAGCGTGACGGTCTGGGAGCGCATCGGGAGCTGGGTGAGCGAGGCGGCCGAGCATCGCAAGATGGCGAAAGCCGCCCTCGCCGGCCGGTCGGAGGTGGCCGCCGAGCGACTACGGCGACACATAGAGCAGTTCCAGCGGCGTGTGGTCGAGGCCCTGGGGGCACCCGCGAGGTGAGACGTGCAGAGTTGAAGAGCGACGCCCAATTAGAAAGATGGGAGCGGGCATGAACTTCGAGCAGCAGCACAACCCCCTAAAAGGCGTGGTCGCCGTCCCGACGACGCCTTTTGGCCCTGATGGCGGTGTCGACACCGACGGTTACCAAAGGCTCATCCGCCGCCTCGTCGACGCCGGCATCACGACTCTCACCCCGAACGGCAACACGGGCGAGTTCTACGCCCTTTCTCCTGACGAGACGAAGGTCGTCACCCGTCTCGCCCTCGAGGCGGCCGACCCGGAGACCACGGTCATGGTCGGCGTGGGCCACGACGTCACCTCGGCGGTCGAGGCCGCAACTCACGCGCAGTCCCTCGGTGCGGCCATGATCATGGTCCACCAGCCCGTGCACCCTTATGTCTCGGCCGAGGGATGGGTCGAGTACCACCGGGCCATCGCGAGCCGGGTGCCCGATCTCAGCGTTGTCCTCTACGTGCGAAGCGAGGCGATACCCGCCTCAGCTTTCTCGAAGCTCGGCGATCTTTGCCCGAACGTCGTCGGCGTGAAGTATGCCGTGGCCAATCCGGTGCACTTCGCGGCCGTCGCCGCAGACAGCCCGGATCGCTTCACCTGGGTGGCCGGCGCGGCGGAGCTGCACGCTCCCGGGTACTTCGCCCTCGGGGCCAGTGGCTTCACCTCGGGGCTCGCGAACGTCGACCCGGCGACCTCGCTCCGGTACTTCGCTGCCCTGGACGCGGGAGAGCAGGTGCTCGTCGCCGACCTCTGGCAGCGGGTCCGGCCCTTCGAGGAGCTTCGCGCCGCTGATGCGAGTGCCGACAACGTCTCGGTCGTGAAAGAGGCGCTCTGCCAGCTCGGCCTGTGCGCCCGGGAGGTGAGACCGCCAAGCTCGGTGCTCAGGACCAAAAAGCGCGAGCGGGTGACCGCCATCCTCGAGGCCTGGGGGCTGCTTTCATGACCGGCGAGCCCGTGCAGCTGCGCAGCAGCGCCTGGTTCGAGGGCGAAGGGCTGCGAGCCTTCAGCCACAGGTCGCGGACGCGCCAGCTCGGCATCGGCGCCGAGGAGCACGCCGGC
>Ga0182015_10006573_pt1 | contig 11635 bp, 7 predicted proteins | sample 712P3MmetaG_FD_120478 | JGI IMG/M metagenome (GOLD analysis project Ga0182015, IMG submission 120478) | Permafrost microbial communities from Stordalen Mire, Sweden - 712P3M metaG | ecosystem: Environmental > Terrestrial > Soil > Wetlands > Permafrost | place: Sweden: Stordalen | collected...
ACGAACCGCACCAGGCCGAGGAGACCATCAGCTACCTGATCGTCGGCGAGCAGCGGGCTTTGCTCTTTGACACCGGCATGGGAATCAGCGACCTCAAGAAAGTTATCTCCCAGCTTACTAAGTTGCCGATCATCTTGTTGAACTCGCACACTCACAACGATCATGTCGGCGACAATTGGGAGTTCTCCAGGATCTACGGAATGGACACAGACTTTACGCGGCAGAATGCGCGGGGTTCTCAGCTGGACGCGCAGGCAGAAATCACGCCCGACCAGATTTGTGGCGTGCTGCCGAAGGGATTTGACTTGAAAGTCTACGCAACCCGGCCCTGGAAGATCACGGCTTACACAGGTGACGGCGACCGCTTCGATCTCGGCGGTCGCACTCTGGAAGTCGTCGCAACCCCCGGCCACACGCCTGACGCCATCTCTTTGCTCGATCGCGCCAACGGTCTGCTTTTTACCGGTGACACCTACTACCCCGCGCCGATCTGGCTCTTCAGGCCTGAAACCGATCTCGATGCCTACGCCGCTTCCATTCGTCGCTTGGCCGCGCTCGCGCCTCAGGTTAAGGTGGTCATGGGCGCTCACAATATTCCCGTCGCATCACCCACGCTACTTCCACGGCTAGTCGCCGCATTCGATGCGGTGCGTGGAGGGAAAGTCCAGCCGTCGCCAGACTCGCCCGGAAAAGTGCTTTATAAGGTGGACGACATTTCCTTTCTGATGCGCGCACCATCTGCGCATTAATCGCGAAGACTACCACCATCCGTTTTGGCAGCGGCTCACTGTGCCAGCACTTCGCCCAACTCTTCGCTGATTGTCATCAGTTCTGACAGATACTGAACCACAAACCAGGTTTGGATGGGTGGTCGGCTAACCCTGCCTTACCGAGTTAAGAGTCGCCCGTCACTCGCCCACAATCGCGAAAATGGAGGCCGGATCTCCGCGATCCGGCCCTATCAGCCAAGCTTAAATGGGCGTAGCCAACTTAAGCCGCGCCGTGACCTATCACGGTGTTGGTATTGCCAAATAAGCGTGGATGTAACCAGTGTTCGGGTCGAATGCGACCCCGTCGATTTCACCGCTGGAATTGATCTTGCAGGCAGTCTCCAAAAAGAGAGGAGTGCTTCCGGCGATGAGACTGTTGAGATCGACGAGTTTTCCGTTTTGGCGCACGAATGCGCGAACGATACTAAAATCCGCGTTCGCCGAAGCACCGACGATCTGCCCCTGGTCGTTAATGCCGACCGCGATACTCCAGTAGTCGTTGTCGACTGTACCCAGGTCATGCATTTTCTTGGTTTCCGGGGCCCATAAAAACGCGTGAGATGTCGAGTCGCCGGACACATCCGAGCCGCCGACCACTTCACCGCGATTATTGATGTCTTCAGCAAAGTTGTTGAGCACTCCGCCCAGAGTACCGAGGTCGGTGGCTATCCCGTTTTGCCAAAGCAAAGCATGAACGGGTTGGAAGTTATAGAGAAAAATCGCATTGAACGCAGCGCAGCTTCCCGAAGCGCCGACCACCTGGCCCCACTCGTTGATCGAAGACGCCACGCCTTCCGCGTCGCTCCCCGTCGGAAGTGGCAGGGTCCAGTCTTCGAACCAGATAACGGGCTTGAACTGATAGATCTGTGGCGAAGGGCAACCCGGATCCTTCTTCCTGTTTTCCGCGTAGCCGACGATCGCGCCCCAGCTGGTGATCTGATTGGCGACCCCGTTCACGCCTCCCAATGTTTTGAGCGGAACCATCTTGCCTTCCTTCCAGATGAACGGGACGCATGGCGTCGGCGAGGAAGAATAGCCCATAGCTTCAAAGCCGCAGAAGTCCTCCGTCGTCGAAAGATCCGCTGCGGTATCTTCTGCCTCTCCAACTGCGTGTCCTCGTTCGTTCACGCCAAACGCCATGCTGTTGCCGCCAAGGCCGGGGTTTCCGATGTCGATCATCGCTCCGCCGCGCCATAGAACGGCATGCAGGGCCGCACCGACGTCGGCGCCCCCGCTTACCCAACCGCTATTCGAGATCACGAACGGCTGGCCTGGCTGGTTAGCATTTGTCCCGACAACACCGAGATCCTGAATCGTGTAACGCTTATAGCGAGCAGAATTTGGTTTCTGTTCCTGCGTTGCTGAGAGTTCTTGCGCGACTAGCCGTACTGGCATCGCGAGGACGGTCAGTAAGCTAGCAACACAAATGGAATTTAGTGACAGAGATTTCATATTGTCCTCCTCATTCAGAACTTGCCTCTCGAATGCCTTGCATCTAGTAAGACGGGAAATGGAGATCAAAACCGTCACGCGTGGATCAGAAGCTCGTGAATAGAGACTGCTGCTGGGAGAGGAGAGAATTGTGGGTTCTGGCCAATACCGGGTGTAAAGTATTGAAACTGTGGAGGCTCAGATGGCTGTTTCTCCGACTCACGAGGTCACGCAGCTGCTCAAAGCCTGGACTGCCGGAGATCAGAAGGCTCTGGAAAAACTCACACCTCTTGTCTATGAGCAATTGCATCGAGTAGCGCAACACTATATGGCGGGGCAACGACCAGGGCATACCCTCCAAACGACCGCCCTCGTTAACGAGGTTTACCTGCGGCTCGTGGACTGTGGACAGGTAAATTGGCAGGATCGCGCACATTTTTTTGCCGTGTCTGCCCACCTGATGCGGCGCATTCTGATCGACTTTGCCCGTTCCCGCGGTTACCAGAAGAGGGGCGGAGGCTTGCCGCACATGTCCTTGGAGGAGGCTCCGTCGGTGTGCAACGAACCCGATGCGAATATCGTTGCCCTAGATGATGCCTTGAAGGCGTTGGCCATGGTAGATGATAGGAAAAGCAGGGTGGTCGAACTAAGATTCTTCGGTGGCCTGAATATTGAAGAAACCGCCGAAGTCTTGGGCGTTTCGGCAGAGACGGTGGGAAGAGACTGGAAACTGGCAAAGATGTGGTTGCTGCAGGAGTTGAGCGAGGGGAACTGAAACATGGAGCCTGAACTTTGGCGCCGGGTCGAAGAGCTTTGCCAGCGTGCGATGGAGCTTGACCAGAACCGCCGCGCTGAATTTCTCGAACGCTCCTGTGGGGACGATAAAGAACTCCGAAGCAGGGTAGAGTCGCTACTGGCTCAGGAGACAAGAGCCGAGCACTTCATAGAGTCGCCCGCGCTTGAAGTTATGGGCAAACTGATCGCCTGCGATCCAAGAGTAAGAGAAGGCGGGGAGAAGCTGATTGGCAGCACTGTTTCTCATTATCGCGTTATTGACAAGCTCGGTGGCGGTGGGATGGGCGTGGTCTACAAGGCTGAGGACACCGAACTTCGCCGCTTCGTTGCGCTGAAATTCCTGCCCGAAGTCCTCGCGCAAGACCCGCAGGCATTAGAACGCTTTCGACGCGAGGCTCGTGCTGCTTCGGCCTTGAATCATCCCAATATCTGCACGATTCACGAGATAGGCAAGCACGAAGGCCATTCGTTCATCGTCATGGAGTTTCTGGATGGTGTGACGCTGAAACACAAGATCGCGGGTCGTCCACTGGAGACTGAGCTGATTCTTTCTCTGGCCATCGAGATTGCCGACGCGCTGGATGCCGCTCATGCCGCAGGAATCGTGCACCGTGACATAAAACCAGCGAATATCTTTCTCACGAAGCGAGGGCACGCAAAGATTCTCGATTTTGGACTGGCCAAAGTGACACCCGTCCTGAGCGACATCGGGAAAGCTGGGGTAACGGCGCAATCAACTGTGACGCTGGAAGAGCACCTGACCAGTCCCGGCACGGCGGTGGGAACCGTTGCGTACATGTCGCCGGAGCAATCGCTGGGCAAAGACCTGGATGCTCGTACCGATCTGTTTTCGTTTGGTGTTGTTCTTTACGAAATGGCGACGGGAACGCTCCCGTTTAACGGCGAGACGTCGGCAGCCATCTTTAATGCAATTCTTAACAAGACCCCAGTCCCTCCAGCACGTATCAATAGCGAAATTCCTCCGAAACTGGAAGACATTGTCAATCGTGCCTTGGAGAAGGACCGCGACCTCCGCTATCAGAGCGCCTCGGATATGCGTTCAGAGCTGAAGCGGTTGAAGCGGGACACAGATTCCAGCCGTTTGGGAGCAGCGAGTGCTGCCACTACTTCAAGCCCAGCGATGGCTTCGGCGTCCGCCCCGTCATCAAGTGCTGCGATCCTGTTGGGTGAAGCAAGAAAACACAAAAGAATGCTCGCGCTCGCATTCTTCGGAGTTTTGCTGTTCACAGCGGCCGTCGGGGGTTATTTATATGTGTGAGCCACGCGAACTGCGCCAAAGAGTGAACAGAAATGGGAGCAACTGACGTTCTTTACTGATGCGGCGGTGTACCCAGAATTGTCGCCAGACGGACGATTGCTGACGTTCATCAGGGGTAGCGGCACGTTTCTAGGGCCGGGTGACGTTTACGTGAAGATGCTGCCGTCAGGTGAGCCGGTCCAACTTACACACGACAAGTTGGTGAAGTTGAGTCCGGCATTTTCACCAGACGGGGCCCGGATCGTGTATGGGACGGCGGACCCGTGGGATACGTGGGAAGTACCGGTGCTGGGAGGAGAACCGCGCCTAATCTTGCGCAACGCGTCGTCGCTGACGTGGATTGAGAGTGGAAAGCGGCTTCTGTTTTCGGAGATGAAGAACGGGTTGCACATGGGAGTGGTGACCACGGACGAGGGGCGAGGACAGAGCCGAGATGTTTATCTGCCCGTGGGGGAGCGAAGCATGGCACACCACTCTTATCTGTCGCCGGACGGGAAGTGGGTGTTGGTAGCGAATCAGATGAACGAGAAGGGGGAAGTCGTACAGTGCCGCGTAGTGCCCTTCGAGGGCAACGGCAGGGAGCAGTTGGTAGGGCCTGCAGGCGCGATGTGTACAACAGGAGCCTGGTCGCCGGATGGGAACTGGGTGTACTTGAGCACGAACCAAGGAGGGCGGTTTCACATCTGGAGACAAAGCTTCCCTGGACGAACGCCGGAGCAGGTGACATCCGGGCCGACGGAAGAGGAAGGGCTCGCGATGGCGCTGGATGGCAGGTCGTTTCTAACGTCGGTGGGGACACGATATTGGACGATCTGGATTCACGATGCAAAAGGGGAGCATCAGATGTCATCCGAGGGAGACGCGTTCTCCACGACATTTTCACGGGACGGAACGAAGCTGTTTTACTTGAAGAGGGCTGGGCAGAACGACGTGGCCGAATTATGGAGCACAGAACTGACGAGCGGAAGGAGCGACCGGGTCGTACCTGGATATGGGATAGACGCAACTTTTCCAGACTACTACGCGAGCTACGCTGTGACAGACGACGGGAATCGGGTGGCCTTCGTGAAGAGGGACGAAAAGGAAATTTCGCATATATGGATAGCATCGACAGATCACCGAACTTCGCCTCAGCAACTAGCGTCCGTGGAGAACGAGGACTCACCGATGTTTCTTCCGAATGGGAATCTGGTCTACCGGGCGAGCGAGGGTGGAAAGAATTACATTTACACACGGCGACCAGACGGATCGGGGAGGAAGAAGTTGTTTGAGGAAGCGATTCTGGATCTGACTGCGGTATCGCCGGACGGGCGATGGATAGTGGTCTTCCAGAAGGACGACGCGGATAAGGATCATCCTTATCGCACGCTGGCGTATCCGAATGGGGCGGGGAAGCCAGTAGTGATGTGTGCGGCGTGTCTTGTAAGCTGGAGCGTGGATGGGAAGTATTTGGCCTTGCAATTCGGATTGCCACCTAACTCACTGTCACAAACCTACTTGTTGCCTGTGAGTGGCAAACGCGGGCTCCCGGAGTTGCCGCCGGAAGGACTGAGCGGTCCTGAGAATTTAAAAACATCGAATGGAGGGATGGTACCGCCAAGAGTGGATTCGCTGCTCGGACCGGAGAAATACTCATACACAATAATGAACATTCGGAGAAATATTTACCGGATCCCGATTTCGTGAAACTGGTTAGCGGCGATTAGCTATACATACTCAGGATGCAAGAGCTGCACTTTTGGAGACACTCGATTGACGATCATGGCGATCAACTTTGGAGGACGGGCAATCCGGGTTATGACGGGTCAGAAGTCATCTTGTGGGAAGTCTTACCGAATTACGCCCTAGTGTTGACCTCTTGACCTGCGGTTCCGGGCGGTTGGTCGGCTTAACCGGCCAATCTCTGCCCAATCTCAGGCTGTGCGCAGTTTGCGGGCTTCTGTGAGGATCTTGGTGAGACGGTTGGAGAGGCGGTCGAGGCAAGAGCGAGAAGTGCCCTTTGGTAGCGGGCGGCGAAACATCTCCAACACATGTTGAGAGGCGACCAAAGAATCGATGACGCCGTCGAGGCCGGCACGAAGGGGAATGGATGGGGTCTTTGGTTCACATCGAACCGGAATACCCGGAGACTCTGCGCCAAGCCGGCATTGGCGGTACGGTACGCATGCAAATCACCATCTCGCCTCAGGGGAGAGTGGAGACCGTCGACCTTCTGGGGGGCAATCCGATTCTCGGCGAATCGGCCATGAAGGCGGTACAGCAGTGGGTTTACGCTGCGGCGGCGTGGCGAACCAAGTTGCTGGTCAGGTTTGCATTCGATCCGCAATGAAGAGCAAACCATGCTTCTAACCTGGTCACGGCATTTCAGGGGGGACCCAACCGCGTCTCGGCAGCTATAATTACCCGCCTTCGCCACAGGAAACCAAGATACGAAAGGAATCGCATGCGACGCTTCGCCGCCGTGCTGTTGATCTTCAATCTGATCGTTCCATCTCTGGCGTTCGGCGCGGAGGACCCTGCGCTGGTGGGCTACTCGCCCCGCTCCAGCCAGACCGAGCGCGAGTGGGAGGGAAAGTTTCGCGCCATTCCTGATCCGGCCAACTTAAAGGAATACATGCGGCGACTGAGCGCGCGGCCGCATCACGTCGGCTCTGCTTTCGACAAGGAAAATGCCGAATGGATTCTCGCACGCTTTAAAGAATGGGGATTCGACGCTCATATCGAAACCTTTGACGTGCTGTTTCCCACGCCGAAGGTGCGTGTGTTGGAAATGATCGAGCCGACAAAATTCACCGCCAAGCTGGAAGAGCCGTCTCTGGCGGTCGATCCCACATCGAATCAGAAATCGGAGCAACTTCCTACCTATAACGTGTATTCGATCGACGGCGACGTAACCGCTCCGTTGATCTTTGTGAACTACGGACTGCCGGAGGACTACGAGCAACTCGACCGGCTGGGCATCTCGGTGAAGGGCGCGATCGTGATCGCCAAGTACTACCACTCGTGGCGCGGGGTGAAACCGAAAGTTGCGGCCGAGCACGGTGCCATCGGCTGCTTGATTTATTCGGAGCCGAAGGACGATGGCTACACGCGCGACAATGTGTTTCCACAAGGGCCGATGCGCAATCCGGACGGGGTGCAGAGAGGAAGTGTGATGGACTTTGCCTCGTCGAGTCCGGGAGATCCGCTCACACCCGGCATTGGCGCCACGCCCGGCGCCAAGCGACTGGCATTGAAAGACGCGAAGAGCCTGACGAAGATTCCCGTCCTGCCGATTTCCTACGGGGACGCGCAGCCTCTGCTGGCCGCCCTTAAAGGGCCCATGGCACCGGAGGATTGGCGCGGAAATCTGCCAATCTCCTATCACGTTGGACCGGGACCGGCGAAAGTCCATTTGAAAGTCGAATTCAACTGGGACACAAAGCCGGTGAACGACGTTATCGCAAAAATTAGTGGCAGTGTTGCGCCCGACGAGTGGATTATTCGTGGCAATCATCACGACGCATGGGTCAACGGCGCCGAAGATCCAATCTCCGGCCAAGCCGCGCTGCTGGAAGAAGCGCGCGCCATGGGACTGCTGCTCAAGCAAGGTTGGAAACCGCGCCGGACTATCCTCTACACCGCGTGGGATGGCGAAGAGCCGATGCTGCTGGGCTCGACTGAATGGGCCGAGACGCACGCCGACGAGTTGCGTCAGCATGCCGCTGTCTACATCAACAGCGATGGCAACGACCGCGGCCTTCTCGGCATGGGCGGGTCGCACACCCTGGAACAATTCATCAACGGAGTTGCACGGGATGTCGAAGACCCGGAGACCAAGCTGACCGTGTGGCAGAGGCTGCAATTGTCCAAGATTGCGGAAGCGAAGTCCGCCGACGACCGGAAAGAACTGCGGCAGCGTGCCGATCTGCGTATCAACGCGCTGGGTTCAGGCACGGATTTCACTGCGTTTCTCGACCATCTCGGCATCGCCACGCTCGACCTGGGCTATGGCGGCGAGGACGAACAGGGCATCTATCACTCGATTTACGATGATTTTTATTGGTACATGCATTTTTCCGACTTCGATTTTGTGTATGGCCGCGCCCTAGCGCAGACAGTCGGAACGGCGGTCATGCGGCTGGCCGATGCCGAAATCCTCCCCTTGGATTTTGTGGATTTTGCGGACACCGTTCAGAAATACACGAAGGACTTGGAAAAACTGCTGGCTGACAAACAGGAAGAAATTCGCGAGCGCAATCAGGAGTTAGACGAAGGCGTCTTCAAGGCCACGCTCGATCCCCGGCGTCCTACGGTGGCGCCGTCCCGGGAGGAGGTTCCTCCGCACCTGAATTTCGCGCCCATGCAGAACGCGGCGGAATCATTGGCTCGGAGCGCGCAGCACTACCGGCAGGCGTTATCGCATAGTCCAGCAGCGCTGGAGCAGAGCCCGGTGGAGTCGCTGCGGGCCCTGAACCAGCAGCTTATGGAAAGCGAACGAAAGCTGACGAACGAGGACGGTCTCCCGCGGCGTCCATGGTACAAGCACCTGCTCTATGCCCCCGGCGTTTATAGCGGATACGGAGTAAAGACCGTGCCGGGCGTGCGCGAGGGCATAGAACTGAAGAAATATTCCGAGGCGGAACAGGAGATTGTGCGGGTAGCGAGGGCTCTCGAGGACGAAGCGGCTTTGATCGAATCAGCAGCGCATTCGCTGGAGGGTTGGCGGCAGTAGCGTTGCGATGGCCTGATACAAACCCTTACTGGCTCCCAGCGGCCGCAGGCTGGGCGCCGGCGTAGTAGCCGCTCTTGGTGCGCACCGTCATTTTGCCGTGTCCCTTCGTCTTGGCCTCGACGCGAATCTGGCGAAAGCCGCCGTTTCCCCTGGGATTTGTCGGATGGTAGCCAATGGTGTACTGATTCCTGATGTCGCGCGCAACCGTCCGGCTGATTTCGTCCACTTCATCGAGGGTCTTGGGAAAGAATGCGATTCCGCCCGTGCGCTGCGCGATGATTTCGAGCGCACGCTTGGCTCGCTTGGGATGCTCCTCATCCCCCAAAATTCCGATGGCATACACCGACGGGCCGTTCTCTTCCTGCAACTGCTTCACGGCCTGCTCCAACGTCTCGTTGCTGGCGTTATCTTCGCCGTCGGTCACGATCAGCAACACTTTTTTTTCGAGACGCGCATGCAACTTCAAATGCTCGGCCGAAGCCACGACGGCATCGTAGAGGGCAGTGCCTCCGCGGGCGTCAATCTTTTCCAGTGCTTCCTTCAGCTTCAACAGATTATTGGTGAAGTCCTGATCCAGATAATATTCGTCGTTGAAGTTCACAATGAAAACTTCGTCCTTCGGATTGCTGGCCCGCACCAGGTTGAGCGCCGCCTGGTTCACCTTGTTCCGCTTCTCGCGCATCGACCCCGAATTGTCGATGATGATGCCAATCGACACCGGAATGTCCTCGTGATGGAACGAGATGATGGTCTGCGGCTTCCCGTCTTCAAGAACAGTAAACGCGCCGCGCTCAAGCGTGGTGACAATGTGTTGCTTGTCGTCGATCACTGAGGCGTGCAGCAACACCTCGTCCACGTCTTTGCGGAAGACGAAGACTCCCTGGTCGTTGAGTTTCTGGTCGTGCTCGTCTTTCTTCGGCGGCATCTGCGGTGAGGATGCAGGTGCTTGCGAAGGCGCAGCCGAAGGTGCTGTCGAGGGAGGCGCCGTGGCAGGCTTTACGTCATTCTGAGGCTGAGATGACTGCGGCCGGACCGGCATAGCCAATAACACACCGGCCCAAATCACAAACGTGAAGAGAACAAACCTCGCGGCCCTGGCCCTATTCCGCAGGCGCGTAATATCCCGTCCTGGCATACACCCGTAGAGGCGGCAATCCTTTCGGTGGCAGCAGCTTTACTTTTATCTTACGCCATTTGCCGTCACGCACGACCTTGGTGGGACGGTACCCCAGGACATATTGATTGCGCAGCTCCACTCCGATCTTGGTGGCCACATCCCCCAGGTCGTTGGGATTATCGATGGTAAACGCCCGCCCTCCGGTCAATTCCGTGATGTCGCTCAACAGCTGCGGGCCCAGCCGTTCCTCAACCGCGGAAGCGTAGCGGTCGTAGATGCCGATGGCGTAGATCATCACGTCGGCTTCCTTCACCAATGACTTGATCTCGCCCTCGGTGTAGCGGCTGTGATTATCTCCACCATCGGAAATGATCAGCAGCGCCTTCTTCGGATACTTGGCCTGCCGCATCTTGCTGATGCCCATATAAATGGCGTCGAGCAGCGCGGTACGATGCCGGGGCACGGCGAAAACCAGCTTGTTCTGAATCTCGTCCACCGAGTTGGTGAAGTCGCTGACCGCCTCCGGTTCGTCGGAGAAGGTGATCATGAAAAACTCATCCTGCGGATTCGCCGTCTTGAAGAACTCGACCACCGCGTCTTTCGCACGTTCCATCTTGCTGGCCATGCTTCCGCTGGAATCGAAGATCACGCCCAACGATACCGGCGCATCTTCGCTGGAAAATGTGCGAATCTCCTGCGCCGCGTTGCCTTCGAAGAGTTGGAAGTTCACCTTATCCAGGCCGGTCACCAGGCGGTTCATAGGGTCGGTAATGGTAACTGGGACCAACACCAGGTCCACGTCGACTTTCAGCGCGTGCACGTGCGTGGTAAGCCCCGTTGTGGTGGCGACCAGGTCCGCCTTGGGAGGGTCGGGAGGCTTATCCACTTCCCGCGGCAAAACGTGCACGTCATTCACGTCGGTTTGCCCGAAAGCCGGAAAGGCGAGGCAGGCCAGTCCCACCAACGCCAGCGCCAGCCATAGCCGCATCGCGCCCATGGGGGAAGAATTTTTGCACAGTTGGGGTTTAGTCGGGTCCCAGGGGAGAACCGGACAGCCACGTCGCACTACGGCCATCGGGTGAGATGACCAGCGCCCTTCATCCAGGCGGGCCATAGATACCTCAGTGAGGCGGATGTTAGCACAGCTTCCGCCTCGCAGCGCAGAGTTTTTGTCAAATTTCGGAGACAAATTCCCGAGCCGGAGCTTGGTTGTTCTTTGTGAATGAGGGGTTGCCTTGACAATGGACCAATCTTGGGCAGAGATTTTGGCCGGCGAACTCGAAATCTAGTATTCGCCCCATTGGGCGTCATACCGAACCGGAGCCGTTTTTCGGTCCAAGGAGGCGGGGAAGAATCTCGCCAGCAGACCCTAAGCTGGTTCCCCGACGATTTCCGCGATCTTGTTACAATCGGAAGTTTCCCATGGCATCCATCCATCCTTTTCGCGCTCTCCGCTACGACTTGCAACGAGTTTCGGCCTCGCAGGTCATCACCCAGCCCTACGACAAGATCACTCCTGCGATGCAGGA
>Ga0182015_10006575_pt1 | contig 11632 bp, 10 predicted proteins | sample 712P3MmetaG_FD_120478 | JGI IMG/M metagenome (GOLD analysis project Ga0182015, IMG submission 120478) | Permafrost microbial communities from Stordalen Mire, Sweden - 712P3M metaG | ecosystem: Environmental > Terrestrial > Soil > Wetlands > Permafrost | place: Sweden: Stordalen | collected...
CGGTCCAGAAGCTCGAAGCGGACTTGCAGGAAAAGCTGATCGATCGCTCCGGCAAGGAGTTGCTGCTCACCGATGCCGGCCGCATCGTTTACGATTACGCGCGCCGTTTTGAAAACCTCACGGCCGATCTCGAGAACGCGCTCGCTGAATTGCGCGATAATTCGGCCGGCCGGCTGATCGTGGGCGCCAACGAATCCACGTCGCTTTACTTGCTCGGCCACATCGAGCGCTACCGCCGGCTCTATCCCAAGGTGAAGGTGCAGGTGCGGCGTTCGTTATCGAGCAAGATTCCATCGCAATTGATCGACGGCGATCTCGAACTCGGCGTCATCAGCTACGACCCGGAAGACGAGCGCCTGCATTCGATGGTGATTTACACCGATCACCTGGCCTTCGTTGTTTCGCCCAAGCACCGCTTCGCCACTCGCGCCAAGGTGTCGATCAGCGAGCTGGGCATGGAAACATTTATCGCGCACAATGTACTGTCGCCTTACCGCGACGTGGTGCTCAAGGAATTCCAGCGGCACAAAGTCCCGCTCAACATGGACGTCGAAATGCCGACTGTGGAAACCATCCGCCTCATGGTCCAGCGCAACGAAGGCGTGGCCTTCCTGCCGCACATGTGCGTGGAGCAAGACGTCGCGCAGGACGCGCTCCGCGAAATCAAGGTGAAGGAACTCGCCGTCGACCGCAAGATCCGCCTGGTGTGTCCCGCCAAGCGGAGCCTGAGCCACGCCGCGAAGGCGTTCTTGGAGTTGGTGAAGAGCGGGTAGGTGAGAGTCTGATGGACTGGAGTCCTGCAGCGATACTGCCAAATGGATTTGACCGCCAAGGGGACTGTCGACGGCGGACTTGTTGCCCTTGTGCCGTGCCAAGATCCACGGGTGCAAGGTTTCTGCGCCACCAACCAGACGTTCAAGGAGCTGATTTCGCGCTTCACAAATGCGTTTGAAAAGCCTCTACATCCGGTCATCCTGATCGTTCGCAATGACGTGGTATCCAAGCTCCCCAGCATCGAACCCTTGGCGAGTTTTCGCGACCTCGTGGCGTTGTCGGTGGTGCCCTATGCGCGCTCCATAGCCATCGTCTACGATAATCCAAACCATATCTCGTACTCGAACTCGTTCTGGCTTTATCCGTGGATGCTCGCGAAGGACAACCAACACCTCTTCGCGTCAACGCCCGCGATTACCGCTCTTCATATAGTTGATCAGTTTCATGGTCAGTCGTCGCCAGAGCTTTCAACGATGCCGCTCAACGACGTTGATCAGCCCCTATTCGAGGCTTTGCTCGTGCGCTGGAAGCGTCATCACCTCGGCAAACGGCAGCGATGGCAGGACCGAGCCCTTTTTCGATCACTCAATATGGCGGCTCAAGCTGCTCAGCTTCCTGCTGGCGTGGACGCGACCATCTACGACGTAGGACGGATTGTCGCCCTCTGGGTTTCCGCTTTCGAGATTCTGACGCATCCTCGCAAGGGCAAGGCGGGTCTCAACGGCGTCTACAGTGTTGCGTATTTAGATCCCGAGGTGCGCACCCGCAGATACGCGGCGTATGCAAAAAGCAAACGGCCTTGGCCGCGCAGGCCCCTCGCTTGTTGGCTGTATGGGAAGCTGTATAGGGCGCGATGCGACTTCCTCCATGGCGAACCTTTGGGAGCCAAACCGCTGAACGCGGAAGGTTCAAAAGTCAGTCTCTTTTGGATTGCCCCTTGCTTATATCGTTTGGCGCTCACCGCGTTCTTGGGGCTATCATTTAAGCGGCCAATTCCTAGGGGTAATACGCGGAAACTCGGCGAATACATCGCCTCAAACATGCGGTTCGAGCGATATCAGGAAACTATAGAGCGTGCCCTGCTACGTGCACGGAAATGACTTATCAGTTGGGACGGCCTCGAGATCCACCTCCTTGTATTGAGAAGCCTGCATCCCGGCGACGAGCAAAGCGCCCATAGCGGGCTCGGCGCTATCAGGAATCTCCGATGCGGCGGCGAGAATACCGTCCAGTACTTCCCGCAGCAGCGCGTTCGCGGAAAGACCCTTCGCATGGGCTATCGCTTCGAGTTTTGCTTCTTCTTGAGGCTGAAGCGGCAGCTTCAAAGTCATGAACCTCTCCTCTCACCATTGTGCACGTTGCCGTGCGGCATATGAGAGATCTTGGGGAATCCTAGCAAAGGATCCACGAATGGGAGCGGCGACGCTTCGCGAGGTCTTCTTCTACCGGGCCGAGCCTTGCCTTCTGAATCTCCCGCTGGGCCGTCCTCATCTCACGCCCTTGCTATCATGGAAATGGGTTCAACAAGTGGGTTTTCCCAACTTCCGGTTACCAATATGACCACCAAGCTTACGCTCGACAAAGCCGGCCGCGTGCTGATCCCGAAGCCCTTGCGCCAGGAGTTGCATCTTGGCCCCGGCGACACCCTTCAGCTGGATAGCGAAGGCGAACAAATCACACTGCGCCCCATGCGCCCCAAGGCTCTCTTGAAAAAAGAGCGCGGCGTCTGGGTCTACCAGGGCGAGCCGACTGACGCTTCTGTAACCTCCGTGATCGACGAGGTACGAGCGAAGCGTCTGCGCGAGTTGTTGGGATGAAGGAGTTCTTCGACACATCGGTTCTCGTCGCGTCCTTCTGGCGCAGTCATCGCGAGCACGAAGCCAGCCTCAAGCGAGTCGCCGCGGCCAACAAAAAGAAATCGTCTTGCGCGCTGCACACGCTGGCGGAAGTTTACGCCACTATGACGGCACTCCCGGTCAAGGACGTCATACCGCCCGATTCGGCCCTTCTCTTCGTTCAGGAAGTGCGCGACCGCTTTACTGTCGTAGCTCTCAATGAGGACGAATACTATGAGACCATCCAGCAGGCTGCGGAACGCGGATTCGCGAGCGGGCGCATTTACGACGCGCTTCTCCTCCGCTGCGCCGCCAAGATCAAAGCCGAGGTGATCTATACCTGGAACGTGAAACACTTCACGGTGATCGATCCCAAGCAAGCGCACAAGATCCAAACGCCTTGATGCTCCTACCCGCGCACCGCAAACACCAGGCCCAGCACCGCCAGCGCGCCCCCAAGTAGCTTCACCCCGAGCACCCACTCGCTCGGAATCGATGCGGGATCGGGAATACCCGCGCCGATCGCAGCGATTTGCGAAAAAATTCTGCTGCAGGCCATTCAGCAGGTGAGGCCCCAACCGCCCGCCGGCGCATTCTGACCCACGTACGCGCGTTCGCGCCTAAATTCCCGACGCTCGCTTCCCCAGCGCCAAACCTGCCAGCCAGCTCAGCAGCGGCGAGAAGACCAGCCCGGCGTAAAACCAAAGAGTGTTCAGCGACACCGCAAAGCCCACCAGTCCCAATGCGAACGACCAGAAAAATGCCTCGGCCGAGAGGCCATTGATCCAATCAGGTGTGCCTCCGCTCGCCGGGATGCGCGCGCGAAGTGAGGGCCACAGCCGCGGCACCGCTCGCATGAAGGCGCGATAACGTTCCCCCTGTTCGGCTTCGAGCGCGGCTTCCTCGCGGCCGATCAGCCGGTAGCAAAACACCACCATGCTGACGATCATCACCGCGCATCCGATCACCGGAGCGACCATGCTCATCGCCACCGACATCAGCACATTGCCGAAATACAGCGGGTTTCGGACGTGGCGATAAGGACCGTCGGCTCGCAAGTCCTCTACGTGCACGGCGTGGTCGTGCACCACCACGCGGCCGAGATACGCCGATCCCCATGTGCGCACCAGCGCCGCAACAAGCATCAGAGCGGCCGCTGCTCCAAACACAACGTGCAATGCTAATGTTTCTGACCAATTCGCCGCTGCGGCCAGGGCGTCGGCAAGTCGTCCTCCGACCGGAACGTGATCGAGGAACAAGAAAGCATACGACACCCCACAAATAGCGCCAAAAAACCACCAGCGTTGCCGGAATTCGAGATCGGTCGCTTGCATCATCGCTTGGATCATGGCGTATCATGATCCTTTGATATTCTCTCCCAAGAAGGGGACTCTATGAGAACCATGTTCAGCGTTGTGATCATTGCGGTCGCTGCCGTTTCCACAGTGGGCGTATTCGCCGCATCCAACGAGCCCATTCCGTGGGCATATGCCATTCCGTCCGCGCCACCTGCAGGCACTCCACCGGCAGCACCGGCCCCGCCCGACACCAGCCTGAAACACCTTCCTGGCAGCAGCGCCGAATTCACTCGCGCGCAAATCTCCGACCGTTTCGGCCCCGCCGACTGGTATCCGGGCGATCACCCGAGCATGCCGGACGTCGTCGCGCACGGCAAGAAACCGGACGTTTGGGCTTGCGGCTTGTGCCACTATCCCAACGGCAAGGGCCGGCAGGAAAACGCAGGTGTCGCGGGCTTGCCGGTCGCATATTTTATCCAGACCATGAACGATTTCAAGAACGGTCTGCGCAAGAGCGCCGAGCCTCGCAAAAACAACTCCAAGCTCATGATGACTTTTGCCCAAGGAATGACGGACGACGAGATCAAGGCCGCCGCCGAGTATTTCGGCGCCATGAAATGGACGCCTTGGATCAAGGTAATCGAAACCAACACGGTCCCGAAGACGCGTAACGCGAACGGCATGTTCCTGGTCGAAGGCAATGAGAAAGAGCCGCTCGGAAAGCGCATCCTCGAGACGCCCGAGAACGCCGAGGCCACGGAAGTCCTGCGCGATCCGCACTCCGCATTTTTCGCCTACGTGCCCGTCGGAAGCATCAAGAAGGGCGAGGCGCTAGTCACCAAGGGCGCAGGCAAAACCACTCAGTGCGCTGCTTGCCATGGAGCGGATCTGAAGGGCCTCGGCCCGGTGCCGGGTATCGCGGGCCGTTCACCCAGCTACCTGGTGCGGCAAATGTACGACATGCAGCAGGGCGTCCGCAACGGCACGTGGACTCAGTTGATGAAACCGGTGGTCGCCAATTTGAGCGCGGATGACCTCATCGACATCGCCGCGTACACGTCATCGCGGACTCCCTAGGGACGGACTCCCTAAGGCGCATGCCCTAAGACGAGACGCCCGCGGGGTCGGCGTTGCTTAACGTTTCGTAAAGTTTGGAACCAGCCCGCCCACCCTGCGTCGCCAACCTTGTAGAATGAAATTGTAGTTCGCTTTCCGGTCCCCGTTTTTGTCACGATTAATGACTTCTTACCTTCGATCCCTGTTCGCCGTTTTACTAGCATGCGGCTTCGCCTTCGCTCAAACTGCCGATACGCCGCCTACTGCGCCACCTGCTCCCGCGACTGCTCCTCCGCCCCTTCAACCCGGCCAAACCGAACCGCCGGCTCCCGACAAGCGCATTTTCGGAGTCCTTCCCAACTACCGGACCGCCAATACAACCGCGGTCTACATGCCGATCACCGTCAAACAGAAATTCACCATCGCGGTCAAGGATTCCTTCGACTATCCGCTGGTGGGCTTGGCTGCCGTTATTGCCGCCTGGGGACAGGCGGACAACTCCCATCCGGCCTTCGGCCAGGGATGGGCTGGCTACGGCAGGCGTGTCGGCACCTCATACGCCGATCAAGCCATCGGCAATATGATGACAGAGGGCATCTTCCCGAGCATGCTCCACGAGGACCCGCGTTACTTTCGCCGCGGATACGGCGGCATCTGGTCGCGGACGTGGTACGCCGCCACTCGCGTCTTCGTGACGCACACGGACGCCGGCGGAATGCGGTTCAACTTCTCGGAAGTCCTCGGCAATGCTACCGGCACTGCGATTTCGAACTTGTATTATCCTGACGGCCACAGTTTCCCCGACAACGTGCAAAAAACAGGAGAGCAGATCGGCATCGACGCTGTCTCGCAGGTGCTGAAGGAGTTCTGGCCAGACCTCAAGCACAAGCTGTTTCACGGCCCGAATCCGAATGCCGAACCGCGGCCCTGACGGAGCGGTCTAGCTCGCCTTCTTCTTGGGCGCGACGCTCTTCCCCGTGACCGCGCGAATGCGCGCCTCCAGCTTGCTCGCATCGGACTTGCGCTTCATCTTCTTCAGCAAATCGACGTAATCGAGCGCGGTCTCGGCCAGCAAATCCAGGTTGTCCTGGCTGCTGTCCAACGACAAGGGCCGTTTGCCGCTCAAGATCCCGCGCTTGTCCAGAATCGTCAGCGACAGCCGGTAGAGCGGTTCGGCGTCGGTCAAATTTTGCCTGCTGACATAAATCGCGGCCAGCGTGTTCAAGCTCGCCACCATATCGCTCTCGCGGGCCGTCAACACCTGTTGCACCAGCGGCTCGGCGTCCGCCGGCCGATTCAGCGCTTGGTAGAGCTCGGCCACCTTCTCGTATTTGTCCGCCAGCTCCGCGCTGCCCGGTTTCAGCTCTTTCATCCAGATGAACAGCGCCCGCTCGCTCGCCTTTTCCGCCTCCGCGAAGCGCTTCTGCTCGGTGTACATCGCCGCCAGCTTGTCCAGATTCTTCGCCACGTCCACGTGGTTTGGACCGACGCTCCCCTCGCGAATGAATAGCGTTTGCTTCAGCAGCGGCTCGGCGTCATGCTTCTGATCGAGCTGGTTCTGCTCGAGGTTCAGCGACGCCAACGCATCCAACGCCGGCAGCAGCTCGGGACTGTTGGGCGAAACCGTCTTGAGCTGGATCTTCAGCACCCGCTGATACAATCCCTCGGCGCCCGCCAAATTCTGCTTCGCCACATTCACTCGCGCCAGTTGACTCAAGTCCGGCGCCAGATCGAGACTGTCCGGGCCCGACGCCTTCTCCCGAATCGCCACGGCTCGCGCTAGAAACTTCTCCGCTTCCGCATACTTCCCGCCCGACTCGAGCACGCGCGCTGTTTGCTCCAGTGACGGGGCCAGCTTCGGATCGTTGTCGCCATACTCGCGCTCCATGATCCGCAGCTCGCGTGCCATCAACTCCGCCGCCCGATCGTATTTCATTTGCGCGAAAACGACTCGCGCCAAATCGTCGATGGCTGGAACGATCGCCGGATTCGCACGCCCCAGCATGTCCTCGTCCAGCTCGAGCGTCTTTTGGTACACTCGCTCGGCATCCGCGTAGCGGCCCTCGGCCGAGTAATAATCCGCCAGATTCTCGTGAGCTTTCGCCACGCGCGGATCCGTGGCTTTCCACTGCCCGGCATCGCTCACGGCCACCAACAGCGTCTGCTCTTTCGTTGTCTGGGCTGGCGTCTCGCTCGAGACAAACGCGGCGCAGCCAAGTCCTAGAACGAAGTTAGCGATCGTTACACGCGGTCGAAGCTTCATCTTGCCACTCCAATCGACAGAATGCCCGCCACCGTATAGTCGAGGCAAGACACTAAGGCCCAAATGAAACTACCCCGGTTTTGGTTGGATATCCCCTGTACATCGTGGCTGCAACAAACTCTGCGAGCTTTCCACTCCTGGTCCACTACCATACCGGGTGACTTCCGCTCTTTTGTCCGGGTGGCTCCTCCCCGTGGTCGCCCGGTGCGACGCCTGGGTGGCCGGATGTCTGTTCCCGCTGGCGCTCGTCATCCTCATCAGTGGCCTGGACGATCTGGCGCTCGATTGTGTGTGCCTCTGGGCCTGGCTACAAGCGATGCTAAGGCGCCGTCTTTCCAGTACGTTGGCGACAAAACAGAAAGAATCGCCGCACATCGAAAAACGCATCGCCGTCTTCGTCCCGCTCTGGCATGAACATGCCGTCATCGCCGGCATGGTGGAGCACAATGTCTCCGCCATCAACTACTCCAACTATCATTTTTTTATTGGCGCTTACCCGAACGACGATCCCACGCTCGACGCCATCCGCGAGCTCGAAAGTCGATTCAGGCACGTTCACCTCGCGGTCTGCCCGCACAACGGACCCACTTCCAAAGCCGACTGCCTCAACTGGATTTATCAGCGCATGCTCCTCTTTGAGGAGCATCACAGCCCGCGGGGTGATGTCCGCTTCGACATCATCATCACCCACGACGCCGAAGATCTCATTCATCCCGAGGCCTTCTCCTATATCAACGCCTACGCGGAAGAGTTCGACATGGTGCAGATTCCGGTGCTGCCTCTTCCCACGCCGTTGCGCGACCTGGTTCACGGCATCTACTGCGACGAGTTCGCCGAGTGGCAACTCAAGGACATGCCCGCGCGCCAGCTCATGAACAGCTTCATTCCCTCCAATGGCGTCGGGACCGGATACACGCGCCGCGCGCTCGAAATGCTAGCCAATGCCGAGCACAATCTGATCTTCGAACCGGCCTGCCTCACCGAGGACTATGAGAACGGATTGCGTCTGCACAAGCTCGCATGCAGGCAAATGTTCGTGCCTCTCGCGAAGCACGGCGCCTCCAAACTCGCAGCCAGCATCGTGGCCACGCGCGAATTCTTCCCGCGCACCGTGCGATCCGCCATCCGCCAACGCTCTCGCTGGATCCAGGGCATCGGACTGCAATCCTGGGAGCGCCACGGCTGGCGCGGCAGCCTGCCCGAGGTCTATTGGTTTTGGCGCGATCGCAAGGGACTGTTCGGACACCCGCTCAGCTTGTTGAGCAATTTCGTTTTTCTCTACGGCGCACTCACGTGGGTGGCCGCCGAGAGCACGGGCGCTCCTTGGGGAATCGCGAAATACTCGCTGCATCCTGCATTGCTGCTGGCGACGCTCGCCTTCCAAGTCGTCCAAACCTGCGTGCGGATGGGCTGCTCGGCGCGGCTCTACGGGCCCAGGTTCGCGCTCGCTGTCCCGCTCCGCTCGGTCTGCGGCAATTGGATTAATACCATCGCCACCTGGAAAGCCGTGCGCTCCTACCTGCGCGCCCGCATCCGCCATGAGCCGCTGGTGTGGGTGAAAACCGAGCATGCTTACCCGTCCCGCGGCGCGCTCATCGAGCACAAGCGCAAGCTCGGCGAAATTCTGATCGGCTCAGCCTACGCGGAGGAATCCGACGTACTGCGCGCGCTTGAAACGCAACCGCCGGGAATGCGCCTGGGCGAGCATCTGGTGCTGCTCGGCATAATCACTGAGGACGAACTGTACGAAGCGCTCAGCCTCCAGCAAAGCCTGCCCTCCGGACGCCTGGAACCGTGGGTGATCAGCACCAACATCGCCCGCGCGCTGCCTCGCCGCGTGGTGCGCCAGTGGCGCGTGCTGCCCTTCCGCATCTCCTCGGGGAGCATGTTTCTGGCCAGCCCCGAAATCCCCACCGACGCCTTGGCCCGCACGCTCCGCGGGTTCACTCGCCTGTCGCTGCGATTTCACTTAGTGACGCCGCAGAATTTCGAAGAGCTCGCCGAAATCCTGCTCTAGACGCTAGCTAGTCGCCGCTTGCGCCATTCGGTGAACTCGACGATTGCTATTAAAATGGCAAGGATCGCGAAATTCCATACTAGGAGCTTACCGAACGGCACAGGAACGGCCATGGACTGAAGTTTTGCAGAGGGGACGGTCACTGCCGCCGCAACCAGATAGGCCAAGAGCCGAGTCTCTGGCCGTCGAGCCCACTCGGCTCCGGCTGCTGAGACGGGCGATCCAAGAGCCCTTCGTCGCGCCCACCAACCTACCAATAAAAACGCGAAGCTGAAGAAGAACATGGTGGCGCCCAGCGGCCAAATCATCCAGCGTATATTGCTCGGCGCACGGCTGGCGAAGAGGAAACCAAACAGAGAACTAGCCACCGTGGTAATGCCCGCAGCGAACCCAAGCCGTCTTTCAGCGCGCAAACCAGGATCCATTGGGTCTATTATATGGGATTCAACTCGCGCACAAAATGCCGCTAGAATTGATGTAGATGCCGACAGTCATTACGGACCGGCCCTATCGCCCAGTTCCCGTGGATCCTCCACGCAAGCGCTGGACCCGCGCGGAATGTGTCGCCCTCGAGGACTCCGGATTGTGGGATCAGCAGCGCCTGGAACTGGTCCAAGGAGAGTTGATCAGCAAAATGGGCAAGAAGCGTCCCCACGTGAATGCCCTTGTCGCCGTACAAGCATGGTTGGTGCGCACCTTCGGTGAACAGTTTGTGAATCCGGAAGCGCCAATCGACGTCGCCCCAGAGGATAACCCGACCAACGAGCCGGAGCCCGACCTGGTCGTCCTGGCCAAGCCCTCGCGTGATTTCCAGGATGCTAATCCGCGGCCGGGCGATCTTCGCCTGGTGGTCGAAATCTCCGACTCGACCTCTGACTCAACCCAGGGCTTCGACCTGACCACGAAGGCCGAGTTGTATGCCCGTGCCGGAATCGTCGAATACTGGGTCATCGATGTGGCCGCGCGCCGGCTCGTCGTGCATCGTGACCCGCGCGAGGGGCTGTACCTTTCAGTCACAGCCTACGGGGAAGAGGAAACCGTGACTCCGCTCGCATCGCCAGGGCCTGAGTTCCGAGTGGCCGCCGCTTTCGACGCATAACAACCTTACGCGTCCCGTCGCCCTGCTGCGGTAACATTCGTAAGTGCAAATTCCCGTGAAAGCGCCGCCGGAGATGACCGTCAAGGCGGTGGCCCTCGGCATCTTCCTGGCCTTCGTTTTCGGATCGGCCAACGCGTACCTGGGAATGAAAGCCGGCCAAACCGTCGCCGCCACCATTCCCGCGGCCGTCATCGCGATGGCGCTGTTCCGCATCCCGTGGTTTCGCGGCGGCATCCTCGAGCAGAACATCACGCGCACCGCGGCATCGGTCGGAGAAGCGCTGGTGGCCGGCGCCATCTTCACCATCCCCGCGTTCATGATGGTCGAAATCGGCGGCCAGCGGCTGTGGAGCGATCTGCGGTCGCATTATTGGGAAGCCACTCTGGTGCTGCTGGTCGGCGGATTGATCGGAGTGTTCTTCATCATTTTGCTGCGCCGCCCATTGTGCGTTGACGCGCCGCTGCCGTGGCCCGAAAGCGTAGCAAGCTATGAGATCGTCAAAGCCGGCGAAGCTTCGGCCAGCAAAGCTCCCCGCTACATCTTCGGCGCATTGGGATTCGGCGGACTCATCGAGATTTTGACCGACGACAAAGGCGCGCAGATCTTCCGCGAATATGTCGACGGCTTTCTCAAATTCCCGCGCTCGGTCATCCAGCACTTCGACATCGAAAAGAAGCCCATCGGCGATGTCACGCATTTCGGCGGCATTCCGTGGTCCACGCCCAGCCTCTCGCCCGCGCTTATCGGCATCGGCTACATCATCGGACCCGAGCTATCATCCATCAACGTCGCGGGCGGCATCATCGCCTGGTGGATCCTGATCCCGTTGCTGCTGTTCTTCGATCCGGATCTGCCGCGCCGCATCGGAAGCAATGATCCCGCCGTCGCCGCCAATACGGTTTGGTTCAACGTCGTCCGGCCAATCGCCGTCGGCACCATGCTGGTCGGCGCTGCCAGCACTATGTTCTCCATGCGCGAGTCGTTGTGGACTTCGCTGCGCGGGATCTTCAGCGCTTCGGCCACCGCGTCCCACGAAGCCAAAACACTCGATCCCACCGAACGCGACATTCCGCCTCGCTGGGTGGTGCTTTCGATAGCGGTTTTGCTCATTCCCATCACCGCCATCTACTACTACTTCACGCGCGGAATCGGCTCCGCTATTGTTGCCGCGCTGATCATGACGGTCACGGGGTTTCTGCTTTCGGCGATTGGCGGCTACCTGGTCGGCCTGGTCGGCAGCTCCAACCAGCCGCTGTCGGGATTGACGCTGGCCGCATTGATTATCGCGGC
>Ga0182015_10006576_pt1 | contig 11627 bp, 10 predicted proteins | sample 712P3MmetaG_FD_120478 | JGI IMG/M metagenome (GOLD analysis project Ga0182015, IMG submission 120478) | Permafrost microbial communities from Stordalen Mire, Sweden - 712P3M metaG | ecosystem: Environmental > Terrestrial > Soil > Wetlands > Permafrost | place: Sweden: Stordalen | collected...
GAAGTATAGCTAGACCTGGCCCGCGCACCGACCGTATAAGCTAATCCAGATTGTGTGGTGAATGAAGTAGATCCTGTAGCAATTGCAACCGATGTTGTAGACGTTGCAATATAACTTGGCCCCGTAGGACCTGTAGGTCCGCTTGGCCCGGTTGATCCAGTTGGTCCAACAGGCCCCGATACACTAATCAGCCAATCAGTATGCGTACCAGAACCAGATGTGGACGTGACGTTGACGACCAGGCTAGTGCCTGAATATGAAGTAACAGTTCCAAAGAAACAGGCGGTTGGAGTACCAGAACTACAGGCGGTCGCATAGGCCAAGCTCCCTGGTGTATAAGCTAACCCTGCTTGTGTACTGAACGTTGTTGAACCTGTAGTGATGGCGAGCGAGCTTGAGGAAGTGGCTGAATATCCAGGTCCTGTAGGTCCAGTAGAGCCTGTTGGACCTGTGGGTCCCGTTGGACCTGTTGACCCGGTAGCTCCAGTTGGACCTACAATTCCCGATACGCTAATTAACCAATCGGCATGGGTTCCTGATCCTGATACAGAAGAGGTATTAAGAACAAGCGTGGTACCAGAATAAGAGGTTATATTACCAAAGAAGCAAGCACTGGGAGTGCCAGAGCTACAAATGGAAGCATAAGCCAGTGTCCCTGGTATGTAGGCCAGCCCAGCTTGAGTAGTAAATGTATTTGATCCAGTACCAATAGCTAATGATGTTGAAGACGTAGCTGTATAGCCAGGTCCCGTTAGCCCTATTGATCCAGTTGGACCAGTAGGTCCGGTCGCGCCTGTAGGACCAGTTAATCCAGTTGGGCCTGTAGCGCCAGTTGGGCCTATTGGACCAGTTGAACCTGTAGCTCCCGTCGGTCCAGTAGGACCTGTTAGACCAACTGACCCAGCCACGCTAATCAACCAATCAGCATGAGTACCAGAGCCTGCGATGGAGGTGACATTAACGACCATTGACGAGCCGGAGTAGCTGGTGATGTTGCCAAAGAAGCAGGCGGTAGGGGTGGAGGAACTACAGATGGTTACGAATTGCAACGTGCCTGGAATATAAGCTAGCCCAGTCTGCGTGGCAAATGTAGTTGAACCAGTTGCGATTGCTAGTGATGTACTAGAAGTGGCCGTATACCCAGGTCCTGTTGGCCCTTGCGCTCCAGTCCCTATCAATACCCAATCCGCAGCTACCGCACACCCTGAACCATTATTGCAAGCATATATAACACCAGCCGAAGTCTGGCACTGCTGTCTATACTTACCTGCTGTATTTCCAGGGGTACCTATACAAGCTATCGCCGCAGATCCACCACCACTAGGGGGGAATCCAGTTTGCGCGTGCAGAATAGCTGGCGCGGCAGACAGCAAGGCACCAATCAGCAGAAGCTTAATAATTAGCCAGCGCATTTCTGGTTTCCTAGTTTCCTAGTAGTTAACGATCAACTGAGCCTTCACAGTCGTATCCGTACAACTCCATGTAATCCCACCATTCATGAACAAAGGCGCGTTACTAGGGCGGGTGTCGCGATAGGAGGTGTTGGGGGATAGAGGGATGGCGTTGTAGGCAATGTTGGCGGTGGGGGTGGTGTTGTCTTGGATGGTGCAGGTAGGGGAGGTGGTGGATTGGGGGATGAATTCGATTGCTACTAGCCAAACAGATTGGGAATAGATAGCGGTAGGGGATGTGGGGATAGAGGTAAGAGGGACATAGTGGGAGGGGAGGGAAGGGTTGAAGAGGAAGTCGGCGGTAACGGTTTGGATTGCTATAGCGAAGAAAGCTAGTAGTGAACATAGGAATCGTTTCATTTACTTACCCCCAAATTTAATCTCAGGCCCAACTACCTCGAAGTGAGCCATGGTTACTTTACGTGCTACCAGGAAGCACGCAGGTCTTTTCTTCTTGTCCTTACCCTCGCCTTCCTCGACCATAACAGCCCAATTCACTACCTCCCAATCTATTCGTTGCTCGTCGTCGGCTGATGTGGGGGTGGTGAAGTGAGTTAACCCGTTACTCATGGCGTGTTGGACGAGGGCTAGGGTATAGGTGTCAAGTTCAGAGGAGTCGTCTTGACGTTTAGAGTCTAATTGCGTGCCTGTTTTGATCATCAGATACTCTCTTTAGTAGTCAGGATCAGTAGCCCCAACTCCCAACACAATCCTGTAATTAGCCAGCAACGCATCCACCGTACCAGGGACCTCGATAGCGGTAATCGAACGGCCAGTAAGGATAGGCTCGCGGTTTTCGTAGAAGTGTGCGGCTAGAAATAAAATGGCGTGGCGAATAGGCATCGGGACATTATTCGCAGAATAGGTTACATCAGAAGCCGGAGTGATTGGAAATGCAGCACTAGGTGGGTAGACTTTCAACTCATCCGATGCAACCACCGCCCCTACATTATAAGAGGATTGCCCAATCGTGATCCAAGTCCCTATCAACGTATCGTCAAACTCAGTTCCAGATAGTAGCGTCACTAATCCTGTATTATCTATATCCACCATTCCACTATATTGCCCATACCCGCAGTTATAAACAAGCTGGATAGGGGAAATGGTGGCAAGGATGATTGTAGGCCAGATGCCGGAGAATGGGAGGGTGACACGAGCCGGTTCGGCTAAGGTGTTCAGTAAATAATTACCACTAGCCGCATCTGCCCCAAGCACCATTTGGTACTCGTTCAGTTGAGTGTCGTAGTAGTTGAATGATACTAGCGGTGGTTGAAGTGGGGGGAGGGGGATCTCGAAATAATTCCAGCGGTAATATTCAGAGACATTAGAGGTTTGCCTAATCCCAACATAAGCACTCCTCCCTGGCCAATGATCGATCGAGTATTGCCAAGTCTGCGGCATGAAGGCGCGCTTGGCGTTGAACTCGCAATGCAAAGTAGCCGATAATATATACCCAGCGATTAGATTATCATCAGCCCCATTCAAAGCACGGGAATGAGCAATAGCATCCGCCACCGACACTGGGTTGGCCGATGGCGGGGTTACTAATACTAATCCGTCGAACATTGGTTATCGAAGCTAAGGTAAGAACAACTACTAGCAAGAGATGCGGTTACTGAAGGATAAACTCAAAAAACCCACTAACCGAAGTCCCACCTGTCCCAGCCGATCCGGTCTGCCGAATCTGCACTCCCTTACCAGCCGTAAGTGTAGCCCCAAACCCGGCCCCAATCGTAATCCCAGTTCCACCAGCATCAGTGACGACATTCCCATTGGTAGCATTAGCCTGGACTAAGGTGACGATATCAACCGGGGTACCATTAGTATCACTCAAGCGGATGTCGGTGAGGGTGGCGAAGTTGCCAGTAACTGTGAAGCGGAAGCGGATAGGAAATATGTTACGGTTAGCGTCAGCAGGGATAAACGTATACCCGGCGTTGATCTGGGCTAAAGTTGCCGTGAAGGGGACCAGCAGAACAGGGACAGGAGAGGCAGGGGTTTGGCCGAGGATACTTAAAGGGAGAACTGTTCGTTTGGTTGCGGTATCATAAAACTCCGCAACATCGGTGACCGGATTAGGTCGCGCATGTACGCCAAGAATGTCTGACATTTTTAATGATCCTTTCCTTTTTGGAGATTTGGCCTAGCCTAGATTAGACCAAGCGGAGTTAGACTTGTAATCCAACCTCCGCTTGACCTAGAGGCGAACCTAGACGGTGACGGAGGGGCTGGCGCGATAGGCGTAGCGTAGGCCACTAAGGATAGCTACGACGCCACAGTAAGTGACGTTGCCAGAGTCGGCGATGACGACTTGGATATAAGGCAATCCCAAGTCTTCGAGCAACGCAGAGTCGATCTCGATTGAGATAACGACATTGGCAATACTCGTGGGGAAGGACGTAATCCCAGCCGTAGTTGCCCACAGCGGCCCTTGATCAAACACATCCTCACCACCGGCGGTTAAATTACCGGCCCCGCCGTTGGATTGGACGTAATAAGGCCACCCCCCAAACGCCGTCGCTCCAGCACCAGCGGCCGTGGAGCATTGGTTGAGGACGATAGAGGTTGGGTTAGCGGCACCTTTAGCGCCGAAGGTAAATAGGATTGAGACGTGCTCGGCCTCCGCCATTGAGAAGGCTTGGCACGTTTTCCCGCCAGAGATGGATTGGGGGACGAGGATTTGCGCGGCGTGCAGGGCTTCTGCAAGCATTACACCATTCATTTTGTGATCTCCTTTGAAATTGTTGGTTTGAACTTGGGAACTTACTTGTGGGCTAACGTGCCAAATAGAAAGCGAAGAATGAAAGCAGAAGGAAGTGATTTAGACTCTAAACACCAAGGCAATAGTTTAGCTTGGCACCTTTACGCATGTTCTCCAAGGCCGGTAACAACTGCAAGTTATCCAAAGCCCAGCATTTAAGGAAATCAAGATCACTTGTGGAAGCGAAGCGAAAAGAAGCAATAGGGCGTTTATGATCTATGTGAAGTAAACCTACCAAGAAATCATTCCAATCAAATCCCTTAGGTAGCGTCTTAGCTAAGTGATCCCGCAGAGTAAACACGTCATACCCTACCAATGTCTGCCACGAGATCTTGCTCTTGCTGCCTCCGAGGCTTGAACGCATATTAGCGGCCATACGTTTATTGATACTCAGCATAACTGGATCGGTTCTACCTCCTCCAGCCCAATTAGGGTTATTTCGTCCACATGAATTTTTGCTTCTCCACTTACCCAAGCAAACTTGATCGCAGAAAAATCGCTCATATGCTTTAGCTTGACTAGGGGCCACAAACTTTGGCTTATTGCAGGTAGCACAAGCTACTTTCACTTTTGTCTTGCCAGTCTCACGTCGTTCAGCGTTATTACTTTTGTGCCACTGCGCCTTACAATCATCTGAACAGAAAAACACGGAATACATCTCCGCGTGGCTTTCGTGGATCAGCTTTGGAGTAGAACATACAATGCAGCGGACTTCAATCTTTTCCTTGAAATTATGATGTGCTTCACCAACTAGATTGCTTGATCTCCAAGCCCCCATGCAAGTTCGATTACAGTAGAATCGCTTCTCTGTGTTGTTGTCGAAGACTGATTGCTTGATGTGGAGAGGGGTTGAGCACTGAGCGCAGACAACGTCAACCCTCTTCCTACGATCAGCCTTCTTTGGCCTGCAAGCTTCACACTTTGTCCCTTTGCTGTTCCCAGAGCGGATGTGGCAAGGGAAGGCTTCAAAAGTGGCTTTACAGGATGAACAACGAACTGATTCCATGCCCTATTAATATAGCATGGAATTTTTGATGACTTAACGAGTAGCTAATGCAATGAACGGAGACATTGAATTGGTGCCTTGGAATGGAACGAGCGGTGTGTGCCACGTCGGCGAAGAATCACATCTATAAATCCAGCGATAAGCGGCTTCATCCGTGAGAAACCGAACGTGCATGGAAATTGCACTTTGCATATCGCCCTTGTCCGCCATTACATATTGGCTATAGTCCGCCAGTATAATATCCCCTGGCGTTCCCACCGTCGCGCATTGCTCAACCACCACCACCGGCCTTCCATAAATAGACATGATGGAAGTCCCGTAATCCGTACCGTACCCAGTTAGAGTAATCGCCCGATTCGGGAAAGCTCCAGGCATACCGACGACAGACTCACCAGCAATACCTGCGATCTGGACGAGGCCGAGGAGTTGTTGTTCAACATCGGCGTTCACAAACCAAATTGCGTTGGCGCGTGAGCGAGGCCACATCCTTCCCCACATCTTCTTGATGTTTTCATAGACGACTGTTTGGGTAGCTTGGCCAGTTTCTTTGGGGACAGTGACCAAGCAAGGGGCGTTGAGGACACCAAGGAGTTGACCTTGGCCGGCGCCGCGAATAACACCATCGTCTAGCCTAAACCCAACTTCTTCCCCGAATGCGCGCATTACAACAGCGCCTAATGCACGGGCGTCGGCTAGGAGTTCGTTAGTGGCGTAATAGAGGCCAGTGAGCTTCTTCATTACGAGTTCGATCATGCGAAATTTGGGCTTGGTACCGTTGAGTGCGTCGGCTTCATTTTCCCAATACATCAACACGCCACCCCAACGAGATCCATTGGCACGCGATTGTTCATCGATACCAGGGAGCTTGATGGAGTTAGTGTCGGGGGAGATTGGGATCTTGTTGGCACGGGTATAGATCAACCCGGTCTCGTGGGAGATCATTAGGATTTCGTTAGAGAAATCAGGTTGGATGAGAAAGCCACCATCGGCCGGGATCATTTCGGAAGAGCCTGCGGGTTGGGCGCGCTTTTCGAGCTGGTAAGCTTCTGGGTACGCTTTTTGATGGCGAGTGTTTAGCTCATGGAGCTTGAGGACCTCAGGGTGTTTGAAGAGGGATGGGGTGCCAGCAGCGGCGGTTTCAGCGAGGCGGACAGCGTTGAGTTGCTGGCCGAGGCCATACATGACACGATCACGGCGCTGCTTAGGAGTTTCGGTGGCGGGGGCTTCAGGGCCGAATAGGTTGTCTTGGTCGGTCCAGCGGTCATGGACGGTGACGCGGGTGAATTCGTTCTCGGCACGCAATGGTTGGTTGCCATTGCCGGGATTACCACCTCCACCTCCCCCGTTACCAGGGTTGGCAGCAGCCGCAGGGGTACCGATAGCGGCGCTGAGAGCAGCAAGCCGATTGGCGTTGTTGCCAGTCTTTTCGAGGGCTTGGATTTGGGAGAGTAGAGATTCGCCCTCGGTGAGCGCGGCTTCATAGGCCGTATTCTCCTCAGGTGTCATATCTCGATTCTCGGTCTTAGCCTTGTTGATAATGGCCCCGGCTTCTTCAGTGCGCGCGGCCAGCTTCTGCTTCAATTCAAGCAGTTTGTTCATAATGTGTGCGCTTCCTTTCTTGAAAGTTCCGGGGTGGCCGGATTTTGGAAAATGGTAAGTGGATAGCTCCAAGAAGGAGGCCACTTCTCGATCTAGATTTGAATTGGAAAAGAGATTTGAATTGGAAAAGGGATGGAGCCGGGTTACTAATAACTGACTAGACTACTTAGTGGTTCCACCGGATTGGAGCTTGAATAGACGAAGACGTGCTTCTGCTAAGGACAAACTTGGATTGTTGGGGTTGCTTTGACTTTGAACAGGCTCAGGCTGCACGTAAGCTTGAGTGGTTTCGTAGGCGGCGAAGGAGTAGACGGAGGCTTCGCGGAGGATGGCTTGGTCGATCACGCGAATACGATCGGAACCGCGTGTTTCCATGTGTGACTTTACTATGTAGAAGGCGGCGGATGCTTGATCGATATCGCCTCTTTCCAATAGGTTCTCCATGTCTCTGGAGTAGCTTGTATCGGGTAGCTGGCACTCGGCCCATAGCCCTTTAGCATCTTCCCAGAAGCGAGCGGTTTTGGATTTGGCGCGACCGAGTACTTTGCCTTCATCATGCATGAATAGGATACGTGGATCGCGATTCAAACCACCGGAGAAACAGCCACTGGCGTATAGCTCTTTTACCCCTCCGCCTAAGTCGCAAGAGAGTGAGCCGTCATAAGGGGCTACAAGTAGAGTAAGGGTTCGCTGCTTCGACGAATCGGAACGCGTCTCGAATGAAGGGGCGGTAGAAAGAATACGAACCGCACCTTCGATCCCTCCTCCAAATTCGGATGATATCTCAATAAACTCTCCTACTGCCCTTCCATCCGAACCTTGCCAGAGCTGCCGGGCAATACGCTCGGACCACGTTGAGTGAATAGAGAAGTTAGTTCCCTCTAACGCTTTGATATACTCACCCTCGCTCTTAAACGGCGGTGGGTCGATTTTAGCGCTTTTAAGGTGTTTGGCAAGATGGTTGTAAATTCCTCGCCGATCAGCAGCCGAGATCTTACCCCCTCCGCTAACTCCGTTAATGACTCCAATTCCAGATCGACAAGCTTGTAGGTTAGCGGCTCCGATCTCCCCTGAATCACTGACCATGTGATGGGGGAATTTGAAATAGCTTTTTTTCGTCCCATCACTCCCAGATTGCTGCCATGCATATTCCTTTCGATAGTAACTAGAGGGTTGATCATTATTAAGTTTAGATTCTGCTGCCAACCCATCCCAGGCAGAGTCGATAGTAGGCGTTTTGCTATAGGGGATAGCGCCGCAATAAGCAGGGGTTAGGAGAGTGCCTAGGAATAGACGGCGAGGTTGATAGGTGCCAAAAGGACGATTATCATCATCATCGTCATCGTCGTCATCGTCATCTATATCCCTATCGTCATCATCTTTTTTGCCTAGCAGATTTAGCATGTCGGAGTAAGCATCGTCTAATGTACCGATTTTGTCGGCTAACATCGGTAAGCATTCCTCAGCGAAATAAACCGCAGCTTGAGTATCGATAATAGATTGGGCAGTGACGTTGCGATTGCGGGCGACTTGAGTGACGAACATGTCACGGATACGATTTACTTCGTCTTGCATCGTAGCCTTGGCATCTTTACTTAGAGGGGCATGTTGATTTCCGTCAACCTTGTGATCCCCAGCATAGATATATGTGTACTTAAGGCCAAAATTTTCATCCATCCCTGATCTATCAAGATGCATCATATAGCAGCCGATTGATCCACACCCGCCATCACGAGTTACATATACTCTACTGGCTGCCGATCCAATACCGTAAGCAGCCGAGTACATAGCGTCATTGGAGCATGAGTAAATAGGTTTGGAGGAGCGCAGGGAGTATAGTAGATCGCTTATTTCCCCCATACCATTAGCCTCACCGCCAGGGGAATCGACATCCAGCAATATACCACTAACATTAGGATTACCCATGCAGTGGAGGAGTTGTGTAGTGAGGTCCTGGTAAGTGGTAAGACCGAAAATACGAGTGAGGAAGTTGGAGCGTTTGAATAGTGGGCCGTGAAGCTTAAGCATCGCTACGCCATTAGAGATTTGATAGGGTGCAGGGCTAAATGGGTCATCACCATCGTTATCGTCGTCATCACGATCAGAACGCGGCTGAGATAAGGCAGGTAGAGCGGAAACAGCAGAGGAGAACTCAGCTAGGATGATATCGAATGATGCGCGATGAACGCATAGAACTTTCTCGAAGAGGCGGGAGGCGAGGTGGAAAGAAGATGGGCGAAGGATAGCGGAGGAGTTGCGTGTGGATTCAATAGGCTTACCATCTACTAAAGGTACTGTAGTGATGATATTTGAAGCACTTCGTGTACCATCCGTACCAGTCATCACAAGGCGCAGATTGGATAGGTCAAAAGCAGGTTGATTGTAATTGGAACTGAATGCTTGAGTTTCTTTTTTGATTCGCATATTCAATCTCCTACTTACCATCTTCCAATCTTGCCCCAACATACCCAGGCTGGCCAAGGTCGTTGATCAGATTCAATTCTCTCTGTGCCTTAAAACTAATCTTCTCCATGTCCTCGATCACGTGCTCATACCGATCCGTAGTGTAATCCGCCAACGCCTCCCAAGCCTGTTTGCGAAAGGAGGTGAATTGGGCGAGGGCCGAGGCGGACATTGATAAGCAGTCGTTCAGCACGGATTCAACGTCATCTAGTTTTTTAACGGAGCCACAGACGAATTCTGGATCAGCACCGTAGTAAAGTAGGCGCTTAATAAAGATGCGCTCGTGATGCGAGGCTTTCTTATGCCAGCAATGGACACGGTGAGCTAACCAATCCAGATCCATGGAGCATAAAGCTAGCTTATGGATAGTGAACTGCTCCTTCATGTGGGAGAGCACGGCACAAGTGGTTTGGAGGTTAGCGATTACTGTTTCATCAGTCTTCATTGTTGATCCATTTGACCCATTATTGATGAGCTACGCCGTTAGGTTTGCCATTGGGTTTAGTAGGTGGTGGGTTGGGCTGATTGCCTTTCCCTGGCGTAATCACCATTTGTGGCGGCTTGGCTGCATTGCCGTTATCCCCAGCATCAGCCTGCATATTACTCGGCTGCCACACATCCTCGCCTCTACCATCCGGCAATTTATTCCACCTGAAATACTTTCTACGAATCTCATCTCCGCTTGCAATCCCCCACTGGCGCTGCGTGGAGATTAGTTTGGATAAGGATGCATAGTCGGCTAAGAGGAAGCCGGTGTAGTCGGTGCGGATAAGAATCGTTTGCGCTTCGGATTCGGAAAGCAGAGAGGCGCGGCATTCCTGGGTCCAGTTCGTCGCCGAAGGAGCGAGTGAAGTTTGAATATATTCAAGGGCGCGTTGCTCAACTGTGGAACTTCCGCCATTATCGTCTAATCCAAGACGGTGGAGAGGCATTTTATATAGGCGAGCGATGGCTTTGTCAGTCATCCCGAACGCTTCTATATATTGGGCGTCCACCATATTAACGCCTTCCTCACTCCACGTCAGCCCTTCTTCCAGGATAGCTACACGATGGGCGTTATCGAGACCCTGGTGGGATTTAGCCCAATCTTGTTTTAAGCGGTTGTAGGCTTTGTCACCGAGCTTCTGTGGTGTTTGTAGAACGCCTAAAGGCCGTGCCCCTTGGCCGAAGAAGCGGGCACCATGTTCCTGGATAGCTAGGTTCAAGCCGATGGTTTGTTTGTGGTATTCAATCGGAGAAAGCCCAGTTAACCCGTCAATGCCAAACTCACGTAGATGAAGCATGCGATGAGCAGGGACGATGAATTTAACATTGTCCTGGGTAGTATAGGTATAGATTAACTCGCCGAAACGTGTTTGGCGGGTGATCTTGACGCGATCAGGACGCCAGGGCCATAAGCCGATAACTTGACCACGACCAGAAATCTCAATCTCCGCATAAGCGTTCCCCCATAACATTAACCAGGCTTGCATGAGCTGGCGGAAGCGGAAGGCGGTTAGTTCGCGGTTGGCTTGTAATTGGAAGATGTCCCAGAGATAATGTTTACGAGCTGGTTCTTCTGATTCGCCATCGTCTTGTATTTGGGCAGGATAGAAGTCTAGGTGTGCGATGTCGTCGGATTTGGCCTGGATAGCGGCCCAAACTGTATCGACGGCGAGAGCGGTAGTTTGGGAGACGAGCTTGCCGGTGTAGGATGGGGAGCCGGAATAGGCCATATCCATCATCCGGTCAAGATCGGATAATGATAGCCCAGCCCCACCTACTTGAGTTGCTGCTCGTCTAACTAAGTTCATTTGATTAGTTGGTTACTGGCTACTTTCGGTAAGCTGGTGAAGAGGCACGGCGGGCAGCGCGTTTATCACGAGTCGATTGCGATTGAATAATGGCAGGTTGTAATGGAGCAACCGCGTTAAAATCATCTTCAGGCTTCCTCTCTTCCTCATCCTCTATCTTCATGATCTTCCTTCTCGCCGCCTCCGAGAAGTAACTCCTATTTGTCGCTGTCTTAGCCGGTTCTGGGGGTAGGCGAAGAAATCGTCGTTCGTCAAACTCACGTTCGTAAAAACTAATCACTCGCCGCTCATCTTCCTCAAGCGCTAACTCAACAGTCCCACGTGGAGGCCAGCCGTAATGCTCGCTGCCAGGATCGTCTATTTTGCGTAGGACGACAAGGATGAGATCTGGGGTGAGGGTGCCAAAGAGGCGGTCGCCTTCAGAGATGTCGGTGTAGGTGACAAGTTGAGGTTCGGTTGGTTTAGGCTGAGGCTTACTATTAGCCTTAGCGGCTTTAGCAGCCTTAGCGGCCTTAGTCTTCGAGTTTAGAGCGGCGAGTTCGCGCGTCAAAAGC
>Ga0182015_10006578_pt1 | contig 11624 bp, 11 predicted proteins | sample 712P3MmetaG_FD_120478 | JGI IMG/M metagenome (GOLD analysis project Ga0182015, IMG submission 120478) | Permafrost microbial communities from Stordalen Mire, Sweden - 712P3M metaG | ecosystem: Environmental > Terrestrial > Soil > Wetlands > Permafrost | place: Sweden: Stordalen | collected...
CCTCGCCGCTGAAGCTGAGGCTTGAGATCAGCAGTGACACTGTGAAGCCCATTCCGGCGATCGTGCCGCCACCGAGTAGAGCACCCCAGCCGACCGGGAGCCGGAGCTTGCCGCGGCTTGCCCAGATCACCAACCGCGAGGTTCCGATGATGCCCACCGGCTTGCCGACGACGTAGCCAATGAGGATCCCGAGGGTGACCGGCGATGCAAAAGCGCGTGAGAGGAATCCGCCGTCGATCACGATCCCCGCGTTCGCCAGCGCGAAGAGCGGCACGACGACGTAGCTCGACCATGGCTGGAAGACCTGCGCCATGCGCTCGTTGGGGGAGATCGCCGATTCGAGCGCGCGCCGCGCCGTGGTGGCAAGCTCGGCCGTCGGCTGCTCGCGGAACGAGCGGAAGCGCTCGGTCGCGCGTTCGAGGTCGCTGCGCCCCGCCGGATAGGCGTAGGCGAGCAAGCCCATCGCCAACCCGACGATCAGCGGGTCGATCCCCGATTCGAAGACGGCGACCCACAACACCACGCCAAGCGCGGTGTAGACGAGCCCGCGTTGGATTTCAAGCGCGCGTACCGCGAGCACGAGCACGAACACGCTGAGCGCGACAGCGCCCGCAACCAGGGCGATGTGGTGCGTGTAGACCGTCGCGATCACCAGCAGTCCCGCGACGTCGTCGACGACGACCACCGTCAGCAGGAAGGCCCGAAGCCGCCCGGAGATGCGCGGTCCGACTAGCGCGAGCATTCCGAGCGCGAACGCGGTGTCGGTTGACATCGCGGCGCCCCAGCCATGCGCCGAGTGGTGGCCGGCGTTGAAGGCGAGGTAGATCGCGATCGGCACGGTCATGCCCCCGAGCCCGGCGAGCAGTGGCACCGTCACCCGTCGACGCTCGCGCAGCTCGCCGATGTCGAACTCACGGCGCGCTTCGAGTCCGACGACGAAGAAGAAGAACGCCATCAGCCCGTCGTTGATCCAGTGGCGCAGATCCTGGGAGATGCCGCTGTGGCCGATGCGGATGCTCAGCACGCTGGTCCAGACGCTGTGGTAGGAGGACGGGTCGGCGTTCGCCCACACCAGCGCGGCCACCGCGGCGCCGAGCAGCAGAGCAGCACCGCCCGTCTCGGTCCGCAGCAAATCCCGAAGCGGCGTGCTCAGATTGCGCGACCAAGCCGTCTCGGACGTCGCGGTTGCCGGCTGTTCCTCGCTCATCGCCTGATTCTCGCGGAGGGCGCTGCGCGGCGCGCTCCTCCCGCCCGCGCTAGGGCACGGCCGGCACGACGACCACCGGCGTCTCGCCGGCGTCGAGCTCGTCTGTATCAAACCCACTGCTGTCGAGCCGCTGCACCTGGCCTGCCAGCTCGACGAAGGCCTCCTCGGTCTCGAGGAAGCCGATCCGCGGCGTGCGGTAGTGCATCGGCACGACCCAGCGCGGCCGCAGACGCTCGACGATCGCCATCGCCCCGGCGGCCCCGATCGTCGGGCCGTCGCCGACCGGGATGAACAACAGGTCGACGGGTCCGATCGCCGCCGCCTGCTCCTCACGCAACTCGCTCTGGCCAAAGTCGCCGAAGTGGGCGACGCGCAGACCGTCGAGCTCGAAGACAAAGATTGTGTTCGGACCGCGCGCCGTGCCGGCCTGCTCGTCGTGCTCGGAGGCGATCGCGATGATCTCGCCGATCGGCGATTCGAGCCGCCCGGCCGTCGAGCGCAACACCACCGGATCGCCGCCGATCGCCTCGACGCCGTTGTGGTCGCCATGCTCGTGAGTCACGAGCAGGAGATGGGCATCCACGTCCTCGATCGGCGGATAGTCGAAAACGATCCCACGGCTCGCGAGACCCGACATGTCAGCGAACGGGTCGATCACCACCGTCGTCTCGCCATCCGACAGGCTGAAAGCGGACTGGCCGTGCCACTCAACGCGCATTCGTGCTCCTTCGTCGCCGTGATTGAGATCGCGCCTCCACGCCCGTCCCGCAGCGGACGTTAGCGCCTCGGCGCCCAGCGTTGCGATGATTCCTGTCGCAATGTCGCTCGCCGACTCACCAACCCCCGCAACAACACCAACCACCGACACGCCACACGCGCCCGCCGCCGCGCGCCACCGCGTCGTCGTGATCGGCGGCGGCTTCGGTGGCCTCAAGGTGGTCAAGCACCTCGCCCGGCGCCGCGATGTCGAGATAACGCTTATCGACCGCGCCAACCACCATCTCTTCCAGCCGCTGCTCTACCAGGTGAGCACCGGAATCCTCTCCGGCGGCCAGATCGCGCCGGCGCTCCGCGACATCTTCGTCGACCGCGAGCACGTGCGTGTGCTGCTCGGCGAGGTCACAGCGATCGACCTCGACGCGCGCACCGTCAGCGCCACCGCCGCGCACGACATCACGCTTCACTACGACACGCTGGTCGTGGCGGCCGGCGCCGGCGACTCCTACTTCGGCCACGACGAATGGGAGCGCGACGCGCCCGGCATGAAGTCGCTCGACGACGCCTTCCGCGTCCGCACGCGGATCCTCAGCGCCTTCGAGCTGGCCGAGACGAGCAGCGATCCCGCCGACCGCGACGGCTGGCTGACGTTTGCGATCGTCGGCGCCGGCCCGACCGGCGTCGAGCTCGCGGGCCAGCTGGCCTACCTCTCGCGGCACACGCTCGCCGGCCACTACCGCGCGATCCGAAGCCAGGACGCGCGAATCGTGCTGCTCGATGCTGCGCCCAGCGTGCTGCCCAGCTTCCGCGAGCGGATCCGCCGCAAGGCTGACGCCGAGCTCCGCCGGGTCGGGATCGAGATCCAGCTCGAGACCGCGGCGACCGAGATCGACGCCCACGGCCTCAACGTCCGTGGCCCGAACGGCGAGGAGCGAATCGAAGCCCGCACCGTGCTCTGGGCCGCCGGCGTCGCCGCATCGCCACTCGCCGGCATGCTCGCCGCGGCGGGCCCCTCGGAGGTGGATCGGGCTGGGCGGCTTGTGTCGGCGCCCGACCTCGCACTTCCCGGCCATCCAGAGGTGTTTGCCATCGGCGACATGGTGGCGCTCGAGGGTGTGCCCGGCGTCGCCCAAGCGGCGCTCCAGGAGGGCCACTACGTCGCAAAGCTCATCGCTGGGCGCCTCGACGGGAAGAGCCCGCCCGCGCCCTTCACCTACCGCGACAAAGGCAGCATGGCTATCGTCGGGCGCAGCTGGGCTGTCGCCGACGTCCGCGGGCTCCAGCTCGCCGGGCGCGTCGCCTGGCTGATCTGGGCGGTCGTCCACATCGCCTTTCTCGTCGACTGGCAGAAGCGCTTCGAGATCATCCGCCGCTGGTTCTGGGAGTTCGTCACGCAGGGGCGCCAGGAACGCGTGATCAGCGTCATCAGCCTGCTCCCCGAGGAGGCCGCGCGCGCCGAGCTCCAAACCGCCCGGGCGCGACTCGCCGAGCGCGAGCCGGGCGGAGGCCCGGGACCGGACAGCTGATCTCGGCCTCGCGCTCGCGCTCGCAGGCGCGGTCGCGCCCGCGCTCCGCTAGCTCGGACGCCGCCGTTCCGGGCTGCGTCCCTGCGGCTGTCGCGGCTCCTCGGTGGCGGCGAGCTTTGGAATCGGGCGTGTCACCGGCCGTTTGGTGGTGACTTTGATCGTCTCGCCGTGGTGGGCGATCTCGAGCGCCGAGCCTTTCCGCAGCGAGTAGCGCGCCTCCTTGTGTGTGACCTCGACGCGCAGCCGACGCTCGCGAACGCACAGACCGAAGGCCAGCCGGGTCAGTCGCTGGGGCAGGCGGGGCGCGAAAGTGAGCTTGCCACCGTGGTCGCGCATGCCACCAAAGCCGGCCACCGCGACGATCCAGGCGCCGGCCAGCGAGGCGATGTGCAGACCGTCGCGGGTGTTGTGCTCGAGGTCGTCGAGGTCCATCAGCGCCGCCTCGCCAAAGTAGTCGTAGGCCAGCTCTGGGTGGCCGACCTCGGCGGCCATGACCGCCTGCGTACAAGCCGACAGCGAGGAGTCTCGAACCGTCAGCGCCTCGTAGTAGGCGAAGTTGGCGGCCTTTTCCTCGGCGCTGAAGGCATCCCCGCGCGCGTAGAGGGCGAGCACGAGGTCGGGCTGCTTGACGACCTGCTTGCGATAGAGGTCGAAGTAGGGGAAGTGGAGCAGCAGCGGGTACTGGGCCGCGCTTGTCGCCTCGAAGTCCCAGCGCTCGTGCTCGGTGAAACCCTCGGCCTGGGGGTGCACGCCGCGCCCCTCGTCGTAGGGGATCAGCATCGCCTGCGCCGCGTCGCGCCAGGACGCGGCCTCCTCGGCGTCGACGTCGAGCTCGGCGGCGCGGTCCATGTGGCGGACGACGGCGTCGGCCGCCAAAACCAGGTTTCGCTGCGCCATCAGGTTCGTGTAGACGTTGTTGTCGGCGAGCGCGCTGTACTCGTCGGGACCTGTGACGCCGTCGATGCGAAACCTTCCCGCGCTGTCGTGATGGCCGAGCGATCGCCACAGGCGCGCGGTCTCAACCAGCAGTTCGACCCCGTTGTCGCGTTCGAAGGCTTCGTCCTCGTGCGCGGCCTGGTAGCGCCCGACCGCGTCGGCGATGTCGGCGGCGATGTGAAAGGCGGCCGTTCCAGCCGGCCAGTACCCCGAGCATTCCGCTCCGTCGATCGTGCGCCAGGGAAAAGCCGCACCCTCGAGTCCCAGGAGCTTCGCGCGTTCGCGGGCCAGGTCCAGCGTGGCGTGACGCCAGCCGAGGGCATCGCGAGCGGCGTCGGGCGCGGTGTAGGTGAGGACCGGCAGAACGAAGCTCTCGGTGTCCCAGAAGGCGTGGCCGTCGTAGCCCGGCCCGGTCAGCCCCTTGGCCGCGATCGCGCGACGCTCGCCACGCAAACCCGCCTGGAGGGTGTGAAAGAGCGCGAAGCGCACCGCCTGCTGAAGCTCGGCGTCCCCTTCGAGCTCGACGTCAGCGCGCTCCCAAAAGTCGTCGAGGTGGGCGCGCTGGCCGGCCACGAGACCTTCCCAACCGGTATGGCGTGCCTCGCTCAAGGCCGCGGCGACCTGATCGCGCAGCGCCGCCGTCGAACGTCTCTGCGACCAGCCGTAGGCAAGGAACTTGACCACGCGCAGGCGCTCGCCGGGCTCGAGCTCGCTCGTGATCGTCAGTCGCACCGAGTCCTCGTAGCCCTCGCTCTCGCTGTCGGTGCCGGGAGGTCCCTCGATGATGTGGTCCATCGCGGCCGCCATCCGCAGCCCGCTGTGGCGCGTGCGATGCACCAGCAGGCCGCGCAGGTCGAGGTCCAAGAACTGCTCAGAGAGCAGCGGCGCGTCGACTTTCGCCCCCTCGCGCGGATCGTTGCCCGCGTCAGGCAGAGGCTCGTTGGCGACGAGCTCTGACTGCAGCACCACGCGCACACGCTGATCCACCGCCTCGACCTCGTAGGCGATGGCGGCCACGGCCCGTTGGACGAGCGAAACCAGGCGCACCGATGACACGCGCACCTCCTTGCCGACCGGCGAGCGCCAGTGCGCGGTGCGTCGCAGCACTCCGGCCCGCAAGTCCAGTTCCCGCTCGTGGCTACGAAGCTCGCCGAGGCGCAGGTCGAGCGGCTCGTCGTCGACGAGCAGGCGGATGATCTTCCCGTTGGTGACGTTGACCACGGTCTGGCTCGCCTCGGGAAAGCCGTAGCCGGCCTCGGCGTAGGGCATCGGCCGCTGCTCGTAGAAGCCGGCCAGGTAGGTGCCCGGCAGGCCGGCCGGCTCACCCTCGTCGAGGTTCCCGCGCAGACCGATGTGACCGTTGGCCAGCGTGAACAGCGATTCCGTCTGATCGAGTATTTCCAGGTCGAGCTCGGTCTCACGGAGCGTCCACGGCTCGACGGCAAAGGCGGGGTGTTGGATCACGGCGCGTCGAGCAGCTGAGCGAGATCGTCGACGACGACGTCAGCGCCGTGCTCGCGCAGCGCCTCCGCTTGATCCTCGCGATCGACGCCCACGACGAAAGCGAAACCGCCCGCTCGCCCTGCCGCCACGCCCGCGAGCGCGTCCTCGAAGACCGCGCAGCGGTCTGCCGGCACCCCGAGTGCCCGTGCCCCGGCGAGGAACATGTCGGGCGCCGGCTTCCCCTTCAGCCCTTCGCGTTCGGCGACAACGCCGTCGATCCGCTGCTCGAACAGATCCTCGATGCCGGCGGCCGCGAGCACCGCGCGAGCATTGGCGCTCGAAGAAACGACTGCCCGCGCCAACCCGGCCTCCCGGGCGGCGTGGACGTAGCGCACCGACCCCTCATAGGCCTCGACGCCCTCATCGCGAATCAGCGCCAGCACGATGTCGTTCTTGCGGTTCCCGAGCCCATGGATCGTCTCGGTGTCGCTCGAATCGCTCGGATCACCCTCCGGCAGATCGATCCCGCGCGACTCCAGAAACGAGCGCACGCCGTCCTCGCGCGGCTTGCCGTCGACATATTCGTCGTAGTCGGCCTTGATGTCGAACGCGACGAACTCCTCGCCGTTCCGCTTCGCGCGTTCGCGCAGGTAGGCATCGAACATTTGCTTCCACGCCGCGGCGTGGACCTTGGCGGTTTGCGTCAGCACGCCGTCGAGATCGAAGAGGCACGCTTCCACCTCGTCAGGCAGGCCGAGCATTCCTAGACCTTACGCACCGCGGACTCGCTGGCTCTAGCTTTCATCGCCTGGCCCCGGCGCCGGCGATCAGCGGGCGGCTTGCGCGAGCACGGTGTCCATCGTCGCCACGATCGAGATGCTCTCCTCGAGCGGCATTGCCGGGCTCTCTAGCAGTCCTTCACTCAGGCAGCGCGCGACTTCGTCGGCCTGGTGGCGCAGGCCGTTCCCCTCGTGCGGCTCGTCGTATCGGGTGCGCTCCCCGCTCCGTTTCACCAGGGTAAAGGTCGTCGGCCGGTAGAACTCGCCGTCGATCTCGATCCGGGCCTCGGTGCCGGAGATCGCGCCGCGGGTCGGGGTCTTAGCGAGCGAGCAGCAATTCAGCAGCGCCTGGGCGCCTGAGGTATAGCTGAAGAGCATTGAGGTCTGACCGTCGACGCCCGTGAACGCGGGGGTCGAGGCCGTGATGATGTGTTCGGGCGGCCCGAGCACCATCGAAGCGAACGAGACCGGATACACCCCGAGATCGAGCAGCGCGCCGCCGCCGAGCTCGGGCGCAAAGATCCGATGCGCGGGGTCTGGCGCAAACCACTGGCCGTGGTCGGCGCTGAAGCTAACGATCTCCCCGAGCGCCCCCTCGGCCAGCAGGCGGCGGATCTCGACGACGTGCGGCAGGAACCGCGTCCACATCGCCTCCATCAAGAACAAACCCTCGGCCCGGGCCAGCGCCACGAGATCACGGGCCTCCTGGGCGTCCATCGTGAACGGCTTCTCGACAAGCACCGGTTTGCCGGCGGTGAGCGCAAGCCGCACATTGGGGTGGTGGAACGGGTGTGGCGTCGCGACGTAGACGACATCGACCTCGGGGTCGGCGACCAGGTCCTCGTAGCTTCCATGCCGGTTCGGGATCGCGAAACGATCGGCAAAGCGGTTGGCTGAATCGGCGTTGCGAGACCCCACCGCCACGATCCGACCCGAGTCGGTCAGAGCCAGATCTGTTGCCAGCTCTGTGGCTATCCAACCGGTGCCGATGAAGCCCCAGCGCAGCGGTTCGCTCAAGCGATCACCCGGCCGCGTTTGCTTTGTGAGGAGGCGGGTTGCACCGCCCGCAATATATAGCGACGGTCTCGCGGTGCCGGGGCGCGGCGCCTCCCGCTGCCGTCGCTCGAACGTTTTCGGGAGCGGGCGCTACGTTCTGTCACGCGATGCGAAGCGTTCAGGTCAACATGCCGGTCGCGGGCTGGTGCGTGTGGAACGGGCCGCTGTGAGCGACTCGGATCCCCTCGCGGCTCATCTGGCGGATCGCTATGGCATCGAGCTCGCCGGTCTCGAGGAGCTCGACGTCGGCGTCTTTCGCGTCGATCGCAGCGACGGCCGGAGCTGGGTCGCGCGGGTCTTTCCGCCGAGCCGCCCGGTGGCAGACGTCGAGGGCGACGCCGCGATCTTGCGCGCCTTGGAGCGGGCCGGGTTTCCGGCCGAGCGGTGCGCCCACCCCGAACCGGTATCAACCTTCGCGGGAGGGGCGGTGCTCGTCAGCGAATTCATCGAGTCCGCGGCACCGCTTCGCCCGGGTCGCGCGGCCGCGATCATGGGCACTCTGCTCGGCCGGCTGCACACCCACGCCGGCGACGGGTTGCGTGCGGGTGGGGCCTGGCATCACCTGTCGTTCGTCGGTGGTCCACGCGAAGAGATCGCAGCTGCGCGCGAGCTGCTCGAGGATGCGCAGTCGCGCGTCGGCCTCCGCGACCTGGCGCTCTATCACCGACTCTGCGACGCGGTCGAGCGGACGGATGACTGCGACGATCTCCCGCGCTCCTTCGTGCACCCGGACTTCGTGCTTGCCAACGCCATCCCGACCGCTGAGGATCGACTGGTGATCGTCGACTGGGCCGGATCGGGCCGCGGACCTCGCCTGTGGTCGCTGGGCTTTCTGTTGTGGGCCGTCGGGGCGAGGAGTCCGAAGCTCGTAGAGCTCGTCGCCTCGCGCTATCGCAGGCATATCGCGCTTGAAGACGAAGAGCTGGAAAGGCTCGCTGGTGCGATCCGCGCCCGGCCATTGATGCTCGAATGCTGGTCCTTCTGCGTTGGCCGCCGGGCGCTCGCGGATGCTGTCGCAAACGCAGCCCAAGCGAGTGACCTTGCCGAGGGCATCGCTTCGCAGGCCCGCCGAGTGTTTGCGGAGCGCAGCGCGCGCTGAGCGTCGCTTGCGCGAGGCGCCGTGTCGTCCAAACCGGCCCACGGTGAGGCTGCTGGCGCCCCTCCGCGCAGGCTGCGGCTTGGGTTAGCCTAAGGTCATGGCGACGGACATTTCTCGCGAGGCCGCTTGGAGCCTGGTCTGCGAATGGACGGAGTCCGATTCGCTGCGCCGGCACATGCTCGCCGTCGAGGCCGCGATGCGGGCCTATGCCCCGAGGTTCGGCGGCGACGTCGAGCTATGGGGTCTGACTGGGCTGCTCCACGACCTCGACTACGAGCGCTATCCGGACCTCGCGGACGGCCATCCGCGCCACGCGATGCGCGAGCTGTCCGAGCGAGGCTACCCCGAGGAGCTGGTGCGGGCAGTGGCCTCGCACGCCGACTTCCTCGAGGTCCCGCGCGAGAGCGCGATGGAGAAGGCGCTGTATGCGGTCGACGAGCTCTCGGGATTCATCCTGGCGTGCGCCTACGTGCGGCCCGAAGGCTTGCACGGGATGACCGCTAAGTCGGTCAAGAAGAAGCTCAAGCAGCCGAGCTTCGCTGCGGCTGTCGGACGCGAGGAGCTGCGCCACGGTGCCGCGGACCTCGGCGTCGACTTTGACGAGCACCTCGAGTTCGTGATCGCCGCGCTGGCAGAGCGCAGCGACGAGCTGATCCCAAAGTCATCGTCGTCCTCAAACGCAGAACCGCCCGCGGACTGAGCACCCTCGGCGCAGTTCTTCGCTTTGAGCCGCCGGTTGAGCTACGTTTGCGGCCCGAACTCCTGCCGCTCTCGATAGCCATGCCGACCAGATCCAGCCGCAAGCGGGTCCTCATGTCCGCAGCGCTGATGCCAGCGTTGCTGGTGGTCGTGGCTTGCGGCTCCGCGGCTTCCGCCCCAACCGTGGTCCTCGGCTCGAGCGCGTACGCAGAGCACATCGGCGCTGGCTGGGGGACGCCGCACCCGTCGAAGATCTTCAATGGTGGTGATCCGAGCGGACTGGTGACGCATATCCACTGGAGCAGCTGGGGCGGAGCCACCGCGAGCGGTCATGGGCTGAACGCGATCTTCAAGCCAAACGGCGGCTACTACGGCAAGCTTGTAACGATCGATCTGCACGCCTACGACAAGGGCCGATGCACGTCCCGCGGCCCGATCGCCTACCGGCGACTCTCCGTCCGCGAACCCTCTCGACCGGGCGGGCCAGTGGGACCGTGGCAGGCCTGGGGCGGGTCAAAGTCGTTGTGCAGCTCTGGCTTGTGACGCGACAGGCGAGACGAAGCTCGCGAGCAGCTGGCTTGCGGCGGCATCAAATCTGGCTGGGTCGTGGTAAGGCCGTGCAACGAGCATGGCTCCTTCGAGGCCGGCGAGGATGGTCTGGGCGCCATCGGCGGGATCTCCGTCAAATGCCAGCGTCCCCTCCTCCAGGCCGGCGATGAGGACGCCCGTGAGCCAGGCGGAGTTAGCGTCAAAGAAACGGACGATTGCGGCACCCATCGGCGCAGGCAGCGTCTCGTATTCTGCGGCAAGCATTCCGCAGAGGCACATGCGCTCAGCGCGCAGGACGCCTGAGTAGAGCTCGGCGTAAGAAGTGAGCTTTTCCCGGGCGTCGGGCTGACTGCGGTCGATGTCGTCGAGCGCTTCGGCGAACCGCACGGAGTATCGGGCGACGAGCGCTTCGCCGAGCTCGGCTTTGCCGCGGAAGTGGTAGTGCAGGCTGGCCTTTGTGATACCCAGCGCGGCGGCGATGTGGGCGTAGCTGAAGCCGTTGAAGCCGCGGGTCTGCACCAGCGTCTCGGCGACGTCGAGGATGCGATCAGGCGTGCTGGCGTCGGTGGTTTCTTGCGTCATGGGTCGGTCGCGGTTTGGGCGTGAAATCGTCTTGACATTCTATCTACTAGAAGGTAAGACTAGCTCGTCCGAATTGTTCGGGAAGGGGGTTCAATGCAGTCGACAGAGCACAAGACTTTCGGCTCGCCTGACGAGACGCGCGAGTTCCCCAATGGCCGCGCCGAGATTCTCCAGGTGGGCGACTCCGAGATCGGCCGGCTCGTGCTGGAGCCCGGCTGGCGATGGTCAAACGACGTCAAGCCGATTGCCGGGACCGAAAGCTGCCAGGCACCGCACTTCCAGTACCACGTGAGCGGCCGGCTGGCGATCCGCATGGATGACGGAACCGAGTTCGTCGCCGGTCCCGGCGACATCACCTCGCTCCCGAGCGGCCACGACGCGTGGGTGGTCGGCGAGGACCCGGTTGTCGTCGTCGATTGGTTTGGCGCCAGCAACTACGCCAAGCAGACCTGAGCAAGCACAACCTAGCGAGAGGAAAACCCATGGCACGAAAGATCGCCGACTGTCGCCGCTTCGAAAGCGACAGCAACTGCTCACTCACGATCATCGGCGAGGAAGACGAAGTTATCGCCACCGCCGCACAGCACGCGGCGACCGTGCATGGCCACCAAGACACACCCGAGCTGCGGGCACAACTGCAGTTGCTGCTCGAGTCCGAGGACAGCTACATACCAGGGACGCGCGCAACCGAGCCGTTCCCCGCCTGACCCAGGGTCACGCCCGGCAACAATCTAGACCTTGCCCCAACGGCGGCCGTGGCTACGCGCCCGCTTCGCGCGGGCGTCAGTCAGCGCCGACCCGGTTCCAGCGAACGGGTGGGCCGTGGTCGTCGCATGAGGCGAGGATCTGTTCGGGCGCCGTGCGCGCGCTGAGCTCTACGCCTACGAGATGGTCGGCGCCCGGCTCCATGCTGAGCCACACGATCGGTCGACGCGCGTCTGCTTGGGCCGCGCGAGCGAACGCGTCCTGCAGCGCTTCCCAGTCGTTTGGCTCGAGGTACTGCCGGAATAGCGAGTGCCAGACAACTGTGA
>Ga0182015_10006579_pt1 | contig 11618 bp, 15 predicted proteins | sample 712P3MmetaG_FD_120478 | JGI IMG/M metagenome (GOLD analysis project Ga0182015, IMG submission 120478) | Permafrost microbial communities from Stordalen Mire, Sweden - 712P3M metaG | ecosystem: Environmental > Terrestrial > Soil > Wetlands > Permafrost | place: Sweden: Stordalen | collected...
ACAATGGACCGATTCTCCGCCCTCGCAGGCTATGCACCACCGCCAACTCGGGTCTTCTTCAAGGAGACGTCGTAACACCAACGTGTCCCATCTATATTAGCACAGAAGGCGGAACATATTACCGTTGAAAGACGGCGTGCGTAGCATATTTCTGGATTAGTTCCCGCTTCATGATTTCGCCGCATTGAGGGACGACACATGGGATCCGAGTTAGGCCCTCTTCAACAACTTTCGTCTCTATCCATTTCCCGACGCATCCTGAACAAGTATTCAACGACCCAAGATGGTCTTCGTCCGGGAAATCATTGGCTTCCTTGTCATAGGTGCATACTGCACAGGTCTAGCACATAAGCGCATTCAACCAAGAATGAGACGGTGGTGGTAATGGATATTACGGGGGTGACTACCTCGACAATTTTCCCCGCGATTCGGGGAGGGAGCAGGCGATCCCGCCCGCAGCCCTCCCGTCCTCCGGCCTCCCTCTGCTCCTCGGTGTTCGGTCTTTGTTCGACAAATTTAGGTGCCTCGAGTGTAGAACAGATTTCGAACGCATCTTTCCAATACGGATTATCGGTCGTCACCCTCAATGTCTCGACAAGCATCTGGACATGCGTCCCAAGCATGTAAAAGAATTTGGATAGTCTCTCTTGACCGTCGATTGTTATGATCCTTTGCGAAAATAGATGTCTGTTCCTGATCCGCATTTCGTCGATCCCTTCGGACTGGCGATTCCATAGGTGCGCGCGATCACTGTTATCTTTGACAAATTCAAGCGCCGATAGTGGTCTGGTGGGGTATGCTCGGAGGATGATTGTGAATCTGGTGATAAATCCAATATTATGCATATGGACCTCCGAGATTTCAGTGATAGGAACCATCAGTCGGTATGTTTTATCGGCGACATCTCGAATGAGACCTAGTCGATAGAGGTCTCTAGGGATTTTGGAGTTTCCGTTGTAATAGCGTAAATCATAGTAATCCGGTTCCGGCTCCTCGGCTGTCGCTGCCACATCGTCCGCCGCGATTTGGGGAGGGAGCAGGCGGTCCCGCCCGCAGCCCTCCCCAAATCCGGCATCGTCTGGAATCCCGACTCGCAACGTCGTAAATTTTACCTTGTCGAACTCTCTGACGTGAACCTGACGAAATCGAGGGTTTGTCGGGGGGGGGAAGTAACAAGGGTGTAGGTGGTTGAATGAGGGGTGCTAATGTGAGCCAAGCTGAGACAACGGGCATACTTTGCTTGTCATTTTGAGGTTACGATTCACGAGCTCGACAAAAGATTCGTGTCGTCTACTTTGATGGAGGTTAATTATCGGAGCAGCGACGCGATAGCTCCAAAATTGGATTTGACGGGGATTGAGATTTACGAAGGGAGAAGAAGGGTCCAAGGGAAGAAGGGAAAGGTGGTTTTTTTTTTCCGATCAACGTGATTGCCCGAAGTGGTTGTCTCTGGAAGACCTCTAGCCTCGAAAAGCTTTCGTACCCAAGCCCTAGCTGGCACTCTTTTAGGGTTACAATCCGAGCGCCAGCGAAACGACGTCCCAGACGTCGAGGCCTCAGGCAGGAGATGGACTGCGGAAGACGTTATACGAATATGTTGCACGAGGCACCTCACATAGACAATTTAATTCTCTCAATGGAAACAGTTAAGCGTCTAGCTTGAAATTGCAGTTCTCCGGTGACTTCGAGCCAAAGCGAGCGTCGGCGAGATCCCAAAGTCAGAATGCCAGTCACGCTGAGGGTTGTGCCAGAAGTCTTAGGAAACAACGTCAAAATTGTGGTAGTCGCATATTTACTTATCACGACTCCAAAATTGAATTTTATCGGCCCTTTCGCCGATCTGATCACTCGAGCATCACTCCGCGATCTCGGCTTTTTGGAAATCCATCTCTTCACTTGCCGCCATGTCCATTTCATATCTCCCCCCGGAAAGTATCATGAACATAGTCGATTAAGTCCACCTAGACGACCTACTCCTCAACCCTCGGTTAGTGAACAGAATGTGGAACGTAGAAGCCATGGCAAGAGCAAACGATTTCTTGACCGACTGGCCAGACGCTGTCCCCCATCGCTCACTCGTCGAACTCGAGTGTGTCTTCCCCGGCAACCGCCTAAAGAAAGCGAAATTCGACGGAAAGAATCCCCGGTGCATTTTTTCAGGACACATCATGCGAGATGGAATACAAGTCGAACGATTTTGGGAGTGGCTTCGTTCCGACCATCCCATTGCGACCGAATTCGGAAATTACTCTATTCATTTTCCGATTTTAAAGAGTGCGACGGCGAGTCTCGAGGGAACAGGGTCGTGTTTCCCGGGTGTTTCGGATGATTCTCTTTGTTCTATCTATTTACGTTTCAAAAATTCCTCGCAAGGAAAATTCATTCGGCACATACCAGGCTATGGAGATTATGGAATACTGCGCCCGGCAGACTGTGGAGCCTGGACATACGAGCAGGAAATGGAATTCGATCGTGCGTGGATCGTATTTACTTTTCCTCCAAGGGTTCGGGAGAGCCTAAACGCGTGGGATAAAGGGTACAGTAAGAACAGACCCTCTTCACCCCCGGAGCGGAATAGGGTGCTGCTGCCAGCTGCAGGGCTGAAACCGTTCGTCTTCAACTTCGATTATGAGATAATTTATTATGTGACTTTGTGTGAGAGAGACACAATGGTCAGAGAATGTAGAGTTCAATTGCACGAGGGGGTGCTGAAAATACGTCGCGTGAGGAGTCAGGACGGAGGAAATTCGGGATGAGATGGCTACTGATACCGAGAGCTAATCGGATGGTGCAACCGGCAACAATGTAGCTTTGTAGCATCATATATGTACAATGATTTTATTTAAGTTGTAGTTTACATTTCCTCAAGCACAAAGGAACAAGCTTGTTGGCCGCATGTAAGTTCCTGTTGCGCTTCCCCCCGGACGCCGATCAAAAATGCACTTTCCCAAATCGTTGGAGGTTTCGGTGCCTATGCTAGCTTTTTCGTCCGTACACATCGCGATAACATCGGTGCTGTTCAAGAAGATTGAATTAGACGAGGTCATCAGATATTTCAGATCGCAGCGGGCAATTAACGGTTAAGTAAAGTATCGGAAACGGGGTAAGGTTCAGGGCAAATCCAAGTGGTACTCCAAATTCTATTCAGCCGTGAACGACGTCTTTGACTGCCCGTGTGAAGTCAAGATGTTGAAGATATGGAACATGAAAAAGGATGCCGCTGCTGAAGGTACGTTCTCTTCTCTTCAATACTCCCTCATACGACGACATGTCTGATCATCCTAGCTACGAAGAAGCCCAAAATCAGCGCGGCCCAAATTCGCGTTCAAAAGGGTCCGTATTCCCCCCTCAACCTCCCCGCCTTTGCTCCTGGACCTTCCTGACATGTCCAGACATAACAGAACTCTCTCTTCCAAATACCATGAAAATGGTCTTTCCAAATCCTGATGATCTTCTAAACTTCACTCTTACCATCGAACCAGACGAAGGTTCTTCATTCCTCGACTATGACAAATACTGACAGACTAGGCATGTACAAAGGCGGTTCATTCCATTTCTCCTTTGCCATCGGAAACGAATACCCACATCAACCTCCCAAAGTCCGCTGCACTCAAAAAGTACGTTCCCGTGATACTTGGGGCTCACAATAGATTTATCATCCCAACATCGATACGGCGGGCAATATTTGTCTAAACGTTCTTCGTGAAGATTGGAAACCAGTCCTCAACCTCAACGCCGTCATCTACGGACTTCAAGTTCCTCCCACCTTAAAAGTAGTCTGACTGTAGTACTTATTTTTGGAACCGAATCCGTCTGATCCGTTGAATAAAGAAGCAGCAGAGGATTTGAGAAGGAACATCGAAGCCTTCAAACGTAATGTGAGGAACTCGATGCGCGGAGGATCAGTTGGACGGGACCCCACTTCATTCGATAACGTCATGAAAGGCGCGTGATCCCTTGGTGTTGGGTGCCTTTTCTCTATAGATTCAGTTTCGGTTCTCTTATGTGTGTGGTTTCGTGTTCTTTTGCTGCGGAGCCGGGGGAAGGTGATTAGCATGGAGCACAGTTGGAATGGCATTGTAATGGTTGTTTGTAGGTAGCTTCTGTGTGTGAGGAGGTCGATATATCACCGGATGAGTGCATGTAGGATTATAACAATCAAGGCACTTTTATTGATATCTATATCCTGTTTCTGTGGTCCTCAGGGTCTATAATGCTTCTTTGGCGACTAGAGATTCTACGGATGCTTCACCTTTTACCACGCCTGCTTTTTGGAGGATGTTGACTGTATGCTCGATGACCGAACGATCGACTTTGGAAGCATCTTTGACGTGTTCGACCGTCTTGAGCCAGTCCCGTGCATCTTGAGCAGTGTACCCCAAATTCGCCGCAATATAATCGATTCCCTCATCAATATGAGAGTAGAAATACTCGATTCCTGTGGTCACACCTTTTAGAAACTTTACCAGTCTCGGATCCGCTGAACCATTCGCAGAGGTCAGGCATTCGTGAGCCGTGATCAGCCAGGATGGCCATCTTTATTAGCCTGGAATGTTGAGATCTTACGGAGTATAGATATCGCCAATATGACGGAGACGACCAGAATCGTAGTGTTTCTTGGTCGTGAAATATTCCCACATGAACGCTGCGGTGCTGCCGTCTCTGACTAGTCAACGAGGCTTCTTAAAGATGAATACCTCACAGAGTTGATCATATTCTCAAACGTATTGAGAACCTTGAAATCAAACGGATCCTTCCCCTTCTCCAGCCAGGAATTTTGATCAGCCAGGACATATGGCATGACATATGAACCACTTCACATTAGATCAGAACACTTGGGAATTGCCTTCCAATGCGACTTATTCCAATAGAGGACGCTTTCAGATCTGGGATACCCTTGTATTTACTTTCTGGACCTGTTGAGATCGCCCAACCTACATCAGACAACCTTTCTTGCGAGTCCTACGAAGTGGACTTTTAACGTATGAGCCGATGATTCGAACGGGTTCGCCTCGCGCGATCCCGGCAACCCAGCCTTCTGTCAAACCAATAGCAACATCTGCAAATGAGCGCATAAAGGAAGTGATGAACCAATTTCTTTGTTCTTGAGTCTCTCGAGCATCTGTCCCGTTCCCGATGGACATGGGTGCAGAGCTACTTTCTCAGGGAACAAGCTGTGCTTGTCTGCAAGGAGGACAGGAGTAAGAAAGTGTTCCGGTACATAACCAACTCTGCACCACGTCAGGTTAAGATACTTGGGACAACATACCTTAACGGAGCCATTTCTAGCCTTAATGCGGTGACACGGGGAGGATGGAAAAGCGCGATGATTGATCGACAAACGGAAACATCGACATCACCAAAATGTGGGGAAGGCAGATTTCGGTCCAATAAGTTTTGATTCATCTGTTTGAGTTACTTAACTATCCAATCCAGAAAACTAAAAGCAAACTAAAAACAGAGAAAAGCAATCCCTCAAATGAACGTATCCGCCCCCTGTCCACGCAACAACGAAAACAGACAAAATAGCACACGATCTCTGCAGCCAGCAGTGAATCGCGGCATCCAACGAGAAACGAAAATGTAAAAAACACCAACATACAACAAAGCACTTAGACCTAATGATGAAAAAAGTGAAACCACCCACATCCTAAACTGCCCCGTTTAAGCGCGCACACTCCCCGCCAATTGCTGACTATTCTCATCTTCCGTTGCTCCATCAATAGACTCGACGTCAAGTAATTCGAAATCATCGCCGTCATCAGAGAGATGTCCATCCCGAGATTGCGAATCTTGGTACGATTCCTCGTCAACCTCATCGGACCAATGGTCGTCGTTGAGAGAGAGTTCAGACGTAACTGAACGGACGTCATCTTCTGTTGGTGTCATGGTGTGGGTCTGAGCATCGTCTTCGGTGAATTGAAGTAGAGGTTCCTCACTGAGGTTCTCGATCGACAATTTGAGACGAGGGAAGGACAAGTTGGACGATGACATTTGAGAAGCGTTGTCTTCGGCGACGGCAACGGTGGTGGGAGTAACGGGCTCGGGTTCGGGTTCTTGTGCGACGGGGAGGATTTCAGGGACGGGTTCGCCTCTGACGTTGGCGGGCGCACTGGCGATGATTTCTTCGACGACTTCGTCTTTGTTGGCAGGTTCTTCGACTTTGGCGACGACTTGAGGTTCGGTGAGGTCGATGACTCGGGTTGCTTTTGCGAAGGGTAACATCTTTTGGAGCTCGGGGGGTGCAACTGCCTTCTCAATTTGTTTCCTCTCCTCACGACGTTCACGAAGTTTCTTCATGGCCGTCTCGAGCGCTTCCCTCTTCTTGAGCATCTCATCAAAATCCGTCTTTCGAGCCTCCAACTCCTTCTGTAACGCTTCCATTTTCTCCGGCGTATCAATCGTCTTGATTGGTTCCGGTCCCAATGCCCTGGGGATACAAAGCATAGGATGAAGGTTAGAATGTAGACTATTTCCCTTTGCATTGCAAATCTCGCAAAGATCATAGTCATGACATTCCATACACCTGTAACGAATCCCCTGAATAGGAGACGCATCACATCCATCACAGTAAAAACCCTCGTGCAAATCGCCTTGTTTCTCGAGGTCCATGGACGGTAGGTACAATGGGTTATGATAAGGAATTCGAAGTCGTTGATCGCGACGGATAGGCGTCTTCATTTGGAAAAACGCATGTTTCGCATCGTGATGATCTCCCACCTTTTCATAACACGTCGAACAGAGATCGTAATCAGGACAAGATGCACACTTGTACCTGATCCCCCGAAGATTCTTGTCACATCCATCACAAATAACATGAGGATGAACCGCCGGATCCATACTCGTCAAATGGAACGCCATCCTCCCGCCAGGACCAGCACGGAACGGCACGCGCGATTGTCGTCGGGACCCAGAGTCATTGGACGGATCAACAGCAGTGGTTGACGCCGCGGTGGATTCAGGTGGAGAATGTTTTTGAATCTCAATCTTGACGTCCGTGTAGGGGATGCGGATCTTGATCATGGGATGGGACGAGGAGTGGGTGCCGCCGGGGAGCGAAACGGGCTTGAAGTTTTGATCTTGTTCGCAATGTTCGCAGAGATCAAAGTCGGGACAGATGGCGCATTTGTAGCGAATTCCGCGGATACAGAATTTGTTGTTCTTGCAGGCGGCGCCGTCGCAGTGGACGTGAGGATGAACCAAGTCGTGACGGGGCATGAAACTTTCGAAGGTCGGGGGAAGGTGGTTGTAGACTTTTGCGAAAGTGTGTTGGGGATGGATGCTCGCTTGACGAGGGTAGCAGTTGCTGCAGAGATCATAGTCGCGACATTTGAAACATTTGTATCTGATTCCGACGATGTTCTAAAATTAGATATGGTGACATGTTGGGAGGAAATACTTGCTTGCATTCATCGCAATGAGCACGGTGTCTCAAGCCTCTACCGGCAGGGAGACGTTCAGTGACATTATTGTATTGCGGAGTTCCCTGAATTGGAGTGGGATTCGAGAGGCTGAATGCATGATCGGGATGATGGTGATATTTGTCACTCATAAAGCAATCAAGACACAAAGTGAAGTTATCGCAAGTGCCGCACATAACATATGTAACAACATCCGCTAACAATTAGCAAAGAAATCTCGAGATCCATACGTTTGAGACAATAATTGCAAATGCAACAAGGATTATCTCCACGATAATTCAACCCCTGCATCATGTGCCTGTCCTCGGGGCCACCAACAAGGTCGATAATTCTAGGTTCCGCAAATTTTTCAAACGAAGGGCTAATCGGCTTGTCCTCCTTGAGACGTTTCAATCCGCGACGCAAGCTGTCGTAATGCTTCTTCTCCTCGGTTTGAATTTGATCTACCTTTTCTTCCACAAGCTGCATCTTTTCCTCCAAGTCACCGAGGATGCCGAGAACCATTTCAGCGTCCGACTTTTCAGTCTCAGTAGTACTGTGAGTAGAAGGAGTAACAGGACTCCGTTCCGGTTGAGAATTCATCCTCATCGGAAGAGGAGGACGTTCAGGAACAAGCGGAGGGAGAGGCATCGAGTGCGGCACGAATCCACCGTTGGGAGGATTCGAGGGACGAGGAGGAGGCATCATCGAAGACATTGGAGGGAAGAACCCGTGACGATGCTCGAATGGGAATGGAGCGGGGGGAGGAGGGGGTGGCGGAGGAGGCATATGCATTCCCGATGGAGGTCCAGGTGGCAAGCGGAAATGGTGGAAGACTTCCGGACCTTGCATGTGTGAAGGTGGCATACCGAATGGCGGTGGCGGGGGAGGAGGTGGAAGGGGACCTTGATGACGATCACCGGTCGAACGGTCCATGGGAGTTGGCTCAGAAGCAAATGGTCTAAACGACATCCTCACACCGTCGTTGTTGGCGGGTGGTGGGGGTGGAGGTGGTGGTTGTGAAATGCCTGCACCTGGGATGTTGATGGGAGGAATAGCAATAGGCGAGGACGAGGCTTGTGTAGCGGGGGCGGGGTCGGTCTTGGCGACGGATTTGATACGTAGCAAGACTCGTGCACGAGTATGGCCCTCGGTGGCGGCTCTGCGCTGAACATCGATGGATCGCTTCATTGCAGCAAAGCTTCCCTCCGAGTCGAGGGGCACCCAAGTATCCAAGCCACGGGAGTAGCGTTCAAGGGGACCATCAACGGCAAGATTCTCAGTCATCTACACACACTCATTCAGCACATTCACATACGAGTAGGGATAGGAGGGATTACAGTGTTGTGGATGACATCTTTGTGAAGCTGTGCCATGGTGACTTTGAACTTGCGGACGATGCTGTCGCCCTCCGGACCGGGAAGCGTGACCTTGACGGTGATAAGATTCGGATCGGAATGATGATCCATGCTGAATGCGGAGACACGGAGGCAACAGCTGTCGATGGATGGATTAATTGAAGAATCAACAACAATCAGGAAATTGGGATAGTTGAAGAGACTATAAGCCGGGAAAAAGAGTAGCGATGGAAAGAAGGGGCGGGTGGTGGTTGACGATGAGGCGGAGACACAGGTTGTGAGAAGAAGTGTGTGGGCGGAATGATGAGTGTGTCGCCCTTTATAAGCAAGGAGACTGTGTGTGTGCTAATTGTAGCGAGTGACGCGGCCAGCTGACAAGAACCTCGAAACACTATTGGCCAAAGCTTAACTGGATCACAGCCAAAACCAAGAGTTTAATGCAAAGTACCCGCTATAACAGCGATAATTCCGAGTTTAACGAGACCATAGCGGGGGAGGAAGGCGCAAGAAGCGCATCGAACAACCACCGTCCAGCCACAACACTGCATCTCTTGTTTCACACACAACAACCTCTCCATCTCAGGCAGTGATCTCTGCTGGAATGAAGACTTTGTATGCTTGATACACTGGAAGGCGGAGAGTGAGTCTAAGATGCCGATCAGCGCTCAATGCAAGATTACACTTTCATTTTGAGCTAAATTGAGATGCATTCAATGTACAGTGGCGAACTCTCTTTTCATTAATTAAATGCACGTCTTCATATCCAGAACTTGGCTCAAAGCCAATACAAGCTGAACCTAGCCTAAGGTTAACGATAATCTCAACACCCCACTTTCAGCGCGATTTCGCCCACCGGGTGACCGCAAATTACCCCTGGCCAAGAACGTCAGTTGCCACTTCGGGATTGCCACAACCTCCGAAATTTAATTCAGTCGCAAATATGACGTCCTCCCGAACCTGTTGCATGAAAACGGGGACCGACGAATAGCGGAAATCGGAATTGGGATCAAACTTGGATGCCCCCCGACCTCTGTTTCAACTTTGTATTCTCTCCGATTCACCCGCCGAACAAAGATGAAATCATGCCGTCCTCCAAACAATCTTCCTTTTCTTCACAAGAATTCTCTCCACTCCAAGACTTCATTAGATTCTCAAGCGTGACTGCGCTGTTTTCAATCGACCCACCATCGCCACCCTCAAAATCCTCAGATCCGTGTTGCTCACCACACCCTCCAGCTCATCCACCGGGTCGACACCATCTTCCGGGAACATATTCCCCATCCGCAACGGTTTTTGAATCTTTACGTTGCTGCCGTACCATCCGCGGACCGTTATACCAATATCGTCAACTACGCACCTTCCTGTAATATCTCCCCCATCTCGAAATGTGGCCTGCCCTCCATCCGGCAACAAAATCACCCCGTTCACTTTCATCGTTCCCGTTGTCAAGGCCCCTTCCTTTGCCACATGCGCACAAAAACTCAATGACAATTTCAACGTCGCCTCCTGAGGTAGAGCCCGCTCGTCAACGTCATCGGATTCTCGAAGCTCGTAACCCCATAAATAACTCCCATCCTCTTGTTCTACGATGTGATTTCGACGGAATGACTTTGTCGAGAATTCGATTGCTAATTTACTCACACTCCGAGAAGACTTCCGAGTTCATGGCCAAATCCTCTAGGCGGGTGAGTTCGTTTTGAGCCTCGTCAGCTGATAGACGGAGGAGGTCCGCGGGGTGCGCAACCCGATTTCGCTGGTGGTAGAGGGCGATTACTTGGAAGAGAGTGTCTGCTACGGGGTTGGCGGGATCGGCTGGGAGCGAGGCGATGAAGTTTTCGAGAGCCGTTTGTATAATCGTGGTATTGTTTTCGACATCCCGATGCGCTTGTTCCACGAGATCGGCCGCCATTGGATCGCCGTGGTCCGTGGAGTTCAGCCCATCTTTCGGATCTTCCTGTTCAAACTCGAACTTGACGAAATGTTTTATTTTCTTTATTAAAGTTCCGAAAGTATCCGAAACCAATAATAAAAGTGACTGTCGTTTTGCGTCTCTTTTGTCGGATTTGGTGATTTCTTGTTGCGAATCCAGTTTTTCTCTTAAAGGTTTTATTGTTCCGTTCCACCAGCGCCTGTAATTCCTGGTTCGATTGTCGCAAGCGTTTAATTTGATGGTTCATCGTCGCGTGGTATTGCATCGGATGAATGGCTTCTTCATGTTTCCGCTTTCTGTTGGGAGAGGGAGGGGGAGTTGCAACTTTGAGCGGATGTGCATATGTTTCGAACGGTTGATATTGAGGGTGGAAGAAGGCGGCGTAGTCGGGAATGGCTCCTATGCGACTTGCTCGGATGGGGGGGGATGGGAGGAGAGTAGGTGGGGGGTCCGCTGTTATCGATAGGACTGATTGTGTTTGGTCCGGTCGAGGAAGGATATTAATTTGAGATCGTTGGTAACCTTGGACGTCGAATTGATAACTTTGTTGTCCCGCTGAACGAACTACTTCCCCCTCGGAAGATTGCCAACTCTGTCGAAGATATATTTTGTCCGCCATATGCACCGGCCGAATGTATTCTTCCATCTCTTGACTTGGTAAACTTTGCTCATTATCTTGTCAACCCAATAAGAGCGCCTGGAGGCTGGACACAGGCTAGCGAAGAGGGGGAAACTTTCAATCCGGAAATTTCGTATGAGACCGGTCTATATCGTAACTTTCTTTTGTGTGACAGTGTGACCAGCGTCCAATTTTGCATTGCCCCCCCCCGCCGGCTCGCGTGCTCGCCTTGCGTGTGGTACTTGCCCGAAGTGTGACGTTCATGAGCCCCGTCATCTATGGTGATCTTCTGACATGTAGGGTGAAGGTGT
>Ga0182015_10006580_pt1 | contig 11617 bp, 10 predicted proteins | sample 712P3MmetaG_FD_120478 | JGI IMG/M metagenome (GOLD analysis project Ga0182015, IMG submission 120478) | Permafrost microbial communities from Stordalen Mire, Sweden - 712P3M metaG | ecosystem: Environmental > Terrestrial > Soil > Wetlands > Permafrost | place: Sweden: Stordalen | collected...
CGAGGTGGGGTGACCAGGCCTGCGAGGTGCTGGTCGTCGACCCGGCTGAGACCCCGGGTAGGGGGGTCGCATATGCAACGTCGTGTCCAAGCCATCTGCTCAACGTGCCGGCTGAGCAGATGAGCGCGCACCCGGACCGACCCGGGCATTTCGCCGCCTGGGCGCATTGTCGCGACGCCGGCGTGGACAACGACAGCTTCGCGCCTCGCATGCTCTACGGCGACTATCTCGAGGATGTCTGGCGCGATGCCCAGCGAAGCGTGCCCGCCGCTTCGTCACTCGCACATCACCGGAGTCGCGTCGTATCGCTAACGGCGGCGCACGACGGCTCGAGCGTGCGCGTCGGCCTCGAGCATGGCGACGCTGTCGCCGCCGACCATGTTGTGCTCGCGATGGGCAACCTGCCTCCCAGCGTTGGGGCAGGTCTGGCGCCTGGAATGGCGAGGAGCGCCAGGTACATCGCCGATCCGTGGCGCCCCGGCGCCCTCGATGAACTCACCGGCTCGGTGCTCCTCATCGGGACCGGACTCACGGCCATCGACACGGCACTCGCACTCGTCGACCGTGGCATCACCGGGCCGATACGCGCGCTCTCGCGCCACGGTCTGCTCCCGAGAACACATCGACCGGACGCACCCGCGGTCTGTCCCCTGGTGTCGGCACCCGCGGAACGCACCGTACGGTCGCTGATTGCGCTCCTGCGTGGGAACGCTGATACATACGGGGATTGGCGCCGTGCGATCGACGAGTTTCGACCGCACGTGGCAGAGGTGTGGCGAACCATGTCCGACATCGAGCGTCGCCGTTTCCTGCGCCACGCGGCCCGCTTCTGGGAGATCCACCGGCATCGCATGGCGCCTGAGATCGCAGACCGCGTCGGCAACCTGATCGCAGCAAGCCGTCTCAGCGTGCGAGCCGGCGTCATCGAGTCGTATCGCGAGTTGCCCGGCGCCCTCGAGGTTGTGATCCGCCGGCGGCACTCCACTGGGACCGCGCTGATCTCGGTGTCTCACGTCATCAACTGCACCGGACCCCAACTCAGGGTCAGCGAAGCCGGAGATCGCCTTGTCGATGATCTCCTTGGCTCAGGGACGGTGCGACCGGGGCCGTTCGGCCTTGGCCTCGACGTCGCCGAAGATGGAGCCGTCATCGACGCACAGGGTGTCCGGTCGCGGCGCGTCTGGTCGATCGGGCCGCTCCGTCGGGGTGCGGAATGGGAGACCACTGCAGTACGGGAGATCCGTTCGCAGGCGGTATCCCTCGCGACACGGTTGCTGGCCGTTGAACGCTCCGAGCAGTTGCCGGTCCACGTCGAGGTTCAGGACACCCTGCCGTCGGGCTTGCTGACCACGATCGCCACCGCCGTCGCATCCCCGGGAGTCGAACGCGCGGGGGTCATCTCATGATCGACGTCTACACGCACAAGGTTGCCGGCCTCGGCAATCGTTCGTATCTCGCGACCGACGGGACTGCTGCCGTCGTCATCGACCCACCGCGAGATGTCGATCGCACCATTGCGCTGGCCGGACGTTATGGAGTTGAGATCCGTCTTGTCCTCGACACGCACGTCCACAACGACTATGTGAGCGGCGGTCTCGAGCTGGCGCGGACCACCGGTGCGCGCTACGCGCTCGCCGCCGGCGAAAGCGTTGCATTTGAGGCGTCGAGGGTCGGCGTGAGCGAAGGTGACGTGATCCATGCGGGATCGATGGTGGTCACCGCGGTGCACACGCCGGGACACACCGACCATCACTATGCGTACGTGCTGAGCGACGCCGAGACGGGCGAAGTGGTGGCACTGTTCAGTGGAGGTTCATGGTTACCGGGCACCGCGGGTCGCACCGACCTGGTTGGCGCCGAGAACACGGACCGCCTCGCGCGCGCGCAATGGAATTCGCTCCGGCGTCTGGCCGCACTCGTCCCCGACGATGTGCGCCTCTTTCCCACCCATGGCTTCGGCAGCTTCTGTTCGCCGCAAGCATTCATCAGCGTTGCCGATCCCACTGTGGGCAGCGAACGAGCGCGACATCCGGCGCTCATACAGACTGAGGACGTCTTCGTCGATGCGTTCACGCGTGGATTCGGCCCGTATCCCCGGTACTACACGCGGATGGCTCCGATCAATCGGCGAGGTGCGGATCCCATCGACCTCCGCCCTGCGGCCGAGGCCGCCGGAGAGGAACTGACCTCATGCATCGCCCGCGGCGACTGGGTTGTCGACCTCCGCAGCCGCAATCAATTCGCCACCGCCCACATCGACGGGTCCATCAACGTTGAAGCCGGGGATGCGTTCGCGACGTACCTCGGCTGGCTGCTGCCGCATGGAACGCCGATCGCACTTGTCGGTGAGTCACCAGAGGAGATCGCGGCCGCGCAACGGGCGCTTGCCCGTATCGGAATCGACCGGCCGATTGCGCAGGCCACCGGGGACTTCGCGACCTGGGCACAGGACCTGCCGGCTCGAAACTATCGCGTTGCCTCGTTCGCCGATCTCACGGCATCTCGCGCCACGGGCGACGCCGCCGTCGTGCTCGATGTCCGAGGCGACGAAGAGTGGAACGCCGGTCACATCCCCGGTGCGTATCACTGTCCGATCGGCGAGTTGCACCAGCGCATCGAGGAGATCGCGACATGGTCGAACGGCAGGACGGTCTGGGTGTACTGCGCCGCGGGCTTTCGTGCGTCCATCGCAGCATCAATCCTCGACCGGCACCGCATCCCGGTCGTCCTCGTCAATGACGCCTGGCATGAGGCGACACTGCAGTCATAGTGCCGCCATCACCATCCCGGCGCCGATGAGCGAGACACCCCACGGCAGGTCGAGATTCACCCACGCTCGGCGCAGGATTCCGACGCCCACGGTCTGGTAGACGATAACGGCGATCACGGTCGCCACGACGAGCATGGCGAGCGTGTGCAGCGCAACCTCCAGCACGCCAATCGTCAGCGGCTGAATCGTCCACCCCAACGTGAGGACGTGTTGGTTGGGGATCTTCGCGTATACGATGCCTGGGGGCAGTCCAAGCAGGATTGGCGCCAGCATCAGGCCGGCACCGTGCGCCGTGGCCATCAAGAACGACCACACCACGACATCGCGCGCGGGCCGACGGATAAAACGATTGATCTGGTCTGAAAAAACTCACCCCTGACCTCCAGGGCAGGTGGTTGATCGGGCTTCGCACGCTGGGAAGAGAGCCGGAGCTACAACGACGTTCGCGACTGGCTCGACGTTGAAAACCAGCCGGGTATGCCGGGCTGGGAACGCTCTAATGCAGCGGACAGATCGCGCTGCCGCACTGGCCGTTGTCGAGCCAGAGGCGGCGCACAAGTGTCAATTCGGCGGCGGCGATCACGGGTGCGACTGCTACCGAATGTCTAGTGAATACGTCAACTTTCTAGACAAACGCTCTGATGGGACGCGCCGGGAGGCCACCAGGACTGGATCGGCGCCCGTCAGACGTCGTACCAGGGGAACTGATTGATCGCATGGGGTTGCCTGGCGGTGATGCGGGCGAACATCCGCTCACCGCATCCCGTGCATTTCGCCATCGGCCTGCGGTAGATGACTTCCGGGCCGGCCTCGCGCCGGTACACCGGGAAGGTGAGCGGTATCAGGCGGTCTTCCCCGCATGAGGGGCAAAGGATCATCAAGGTGAGACGCATGGTCCCACGTCTTCCAACCTTTCATGTGTGCGTTGGGAGACCATTGCGGGTCGTGGGAATCGTCAATTCGTCTGCGATTTGGCGTTGGAGGCAAATGGAAATGCCGCCTTGCGGACAGACGAACTTTTCTCCGCATGGCACGAAGCGCCGGCGCGTGCCGGCCGGCTTCAGAGCGCTCGACGACCAGCGAATGCGCGCGCCATGGTGAGCTCGTCCGCATACTCGAGGTCGGACCCTGCAGGTAACCCGTGCGCGGGACGGGACACCGTGACTCCGAGGCTCGCGAGCCGCTCGGCCACGTAGTACGCGGTCGCCTCGCCTTCGACGTCGGGATCGGTGGCAATCACCACCTCGCGAATCTCCCCCTCCGCCACCCGTCCTTCGAGCTCGCGGATACGCAACTCGTCAGGGCCGACGCCGTCCATTGGAGACAGCGCCCCGCCCAGCACGTGGTAGAGGCCGTGAAACTCGCCACTGCGTTCGACGGCCAGAACGTCGAGCGCTTCCTCGACAACGCATAACAACGATCCATCGCGCTTTGCATCCGTGCATATCGCGCAGAGCGGTCCGTCGGCAATGAAGAAGCACCGAGAGCACGGACGCACACGTGTGTGCAGGTCGGTGAGCGCTCCGGCGAGGCGCTGGGACATGTCCGCGGAGGCGCGCAGGCAATAGAACGTCAGGCGTTGCGCCGTCTTGGGGCCGATGCCGGGGAGCCGTCCGAACTCCGCGGCCAGGCGCTCGACAGCCTCAGGGACGAGTGGCACGACCCTCCTCCGACATCACGCCGCGGCCCGCTCCCGGTCAGAGCAGGCCGGGAGGAAGCCCCAAGCCGGCGGTCAACTGCGACATGTTGGCGGCCGCTGCAGCGCGCGACTTCTCGAGGGCGTCGTTGCATGCTGCCATGACCAGGTCGGCGAGCAGTTCCGCACCCTCTTCAAGCGCCTCAGGCTCGATGGTGACCGCGAGAACCTTCTGATGCCCGTCGGCGGTGATCGACACCACGCCGCCACCGGCGGTCCCGGTCACCGTCACGTCGTTGAGCTCCTCCTGCATTTTGGCCATGCGGGCCTGCACCTGCTGGAGCTGCTTCATCATCTGCTGCTGGTTCTTCATCTCAGACCTCGTTGGGCAGTCTACCCACCGTTGACCGATCGCGGCGCTCCGAGCCTCGTATCGTCGTGGAGGCGCGTGGCCGTGACCCGGCTGCCGGCGAAGGTATCGAGGACGGCCTGCGTGATGTCGCTCACCGCCCCGGAAGACCCGCGCGGGCGTTCCTCGCCGGTGAAGCGGGTCAGCACCTCTACGGGACGGCCGCCGATGGCCGACAGCGCCTCGGCAATGACGCGCCGTTTCTCCGGGTCACTGATCTGCTCGTGGTGAAAGCGGCCGTTGGTGCCGATGGTCACGCTGGTGGCGTCCGCATCGACAGGCTTGCAGTCGCGCAGGACCCCGGCAAGGCCCTTGTTCTCCCGGGCCACAGCCTCGATGGCAACCGGCCATTCGGCGGTCCACCCGTCGACGGTGGTGAGATCTCGCCTGCCGATCGCCTCGACAGTCACCTCGCCGTCCTCCGGCGCCACCGCGGCCGGCGCCGGAGCGGCGCTCACCGGCTCCGCGGCCTGATAGTCACCGTCTGTGGCATCAGCCGAGGCCACAGGCGAGTCCATCAGCCCCGGCGGCGCCTGCGCTGGACTTCCACCACCGGCGCCCCCGCGCTCCAGCGCGGCCACGCGCGCCGCCAGCGCGGACATGGTCGCCGCCTCGCCGTCGGCGGCCGGCGGACGGAGGGCTCGCAGCAGGCTCACCTCCACGAGCAGGCGCGCGTCAACCGACTGGCGCAGGTTCATCTCCGCCTCCGCAACCAACTCGAGCAGGCGCAACCACAACCCGGCCGGCGCGATTGCGGCGAGGTCGGCGGCGAGCGCGACCTCGTCCGGACCGACCGACGCACCCTCGGGGTAGCCGAGCGCGACGAGCTCCGCGGCTCGAGCGAGACGCGCGACATCGCGAAACAGCTGGCGCGGATCGGCACCGGCGTCGAACGCCGCCGCAGCCGCGCGCAGGGTGCCCGCGGGGTCCGCGCCGGCCAAGGCGCGGACCAGCCCGTGCAGGATCGACGGGTCGGTGAGTCCGAGCGAGCGCCTCGCGACCGCGACAGTCACCGGCCGCTCGCCCGCCCCGAGCGCCTGCTCGAGCAGGACGAGCGCATCTCGGAGGCTTCCCTGGGCCGCGGTGGCGAGCAATGCCAGCGCGTCGGCGTCGACGCGTTCGTCCTCTTTGCGCGCCACGTCGGCGAGCAAGTGCTCGATCGCCGGCGCCGGTACGCGCCGGAAATCGAACCGCTGCACCCGCGAGCGGATGGTCTCGGGGACCTTGTGTGGTTCGGTGGTCGCGAGCACGAAGAGCACGTGTGGCGGTGGCTCCTCGAGGGTCTTGAGGAACGCATTCCATGCGTCCGGGGTGAGCATGTGCGCCTCGTCGATGATGTAGACCTTGCGTCGGAGCGAGGCAGGCAGATAGCCCACCCGCTCGCGAAGCTCGCGCATATCGTCGATGCTTCGGTTGCTCGCGGCGTCGATCTCGAGCACGTCCACCGCCGCCCCACTGAGGATCTCGACACACGGCGGGCACACGTTGTCGGGCTCGCCGTCGACAGGAGCGTCGCAGTTCACGGCACGGGCAAGGATGCGAGCGGTCGATGTCTTGCCCGTGCCCCGGACCCCGGTGAACAGGTACCCATGGGCCAGCTCACCGGAGCGCACCTCGTTGACCAGGGTCCGCGCGACCACCTCCTGCCCAACCAGGTCGGCAAAACGCTGAGGCCGGTAGCGGCGATACAGGGCGAGGCTCACGACTCCTCCACGATAGCCACTCGCAGGATGGTCACCCGGGGCGGGCGGCATGGTCGCAACGACGGCGCCCGCACATGAACGGCGGACCGCCGTGGAAAACGGGGGTAGTCGCGCACCCCATGTCGTTGGCACGCCACCAGCGCTCACCCGTACGACCGGCTCAGACCAGGTGTCCCCACGGCACCCCCGGGAGACCGCTTACCGCTGCTTCCTTCCGGACCTGACGGGGTTCACGGGCCCGAGCTGCGCGGGACCCAGTCGTCAACGCCGGCGCGTCCGGAGCAGACCCAATGACGCGCCCCCTCGATGGGGAATTCAGCCCCGCTATAGCGGATTGCGGGTACAGGGCACCGCTAACGCCCCGCCTAGCGCGACCACCCTCATTGTACCGGCAGCGACGACGCCATCGGACCCTCGCTGCGCACCGAAGCCGCTCCGTCTGCGTGCTCCGGCCAGCGCAGCGACACGCGCGTGCCGGACCCGAGCAGGGTGTCGACATCGATGGTCGCGCCGTGCGCCTCGACGACGCGTCGCGCTAGGGCAAGGCCCATGCCGGTGCCCCCGAAGCGCCGGGTCGCGGTGTTGTCCGCCTGGTAGAAGCGCTCGAAGATGCGCGGCACGTCCTCCGTCGCGATCCCGATCCCCTCGTCGATGACCTCGACGAGGACCGTGCCGGGCTCAGCCGGCGCCCCGCGCACGAGCACCCGACCGTGACCGTCGCTGAACTTCACGGCGTTGTCGATGAGCGCACGCAGCACCTGTCCGAGGCGATCGGAGTCCGCGCGCAGCGTCACCCCCGGAACCACGTCGACCTCGACCGGGACCGGCAGGCCACCCTTGTGCCGCTCCCCCACCACCATGGTCGCGGCACGAACGGCGTCCTCCAGAGGCACGTCGGCCATGGCGAGGACGAGCGCCTCGCCGTCGCCCACCGAGAAATCGATGATCGTCTCGACGATCCCGTCGAGATTCCGAGCGGCAACCTGGATGTCACGCAGCGCGTCGAGCTTCGGGGCATCCTCCCACCTCGTCCAGCACATCTCGATGAGGTCGCTGAGCCCAAGGATCGCGGTGATCGGCGTGCGCAGCTCATGCTGCACGGTCGACAGAAAGTCCGTCTTCATGGTGTCGAGCTCACGGAGGCGGCGCACCGACTCCCGCTCCATCTCGTACAGGCGCGCATTCTCCATCGCGATCGCCGCGTTATTGGCAAGAATGGCAAGAACACCTTCGGCGTCTGCCTCGGGGGTGGCAGAGTCGGCGGGCGATATCACGGCCAGCGCCCCGACCACCTTGCCGAGGTATGACATCGGCAGCACCAGGAGCGACCCCCGGCCGGGAATCACCCGCCGGACACGCCGTCCGGCGATCACGTCGGGCTCAATCTCCCAGGCGTCGAATGCGTCCGGCATCGCCACATGCGGATCGACGAACCTGACCCTGAAGCGCTTACCGTCGCGAAGTGCCAACGCCGCCGTCGCCCCATCACCGGCGATCGACGCCGCGGTGCAGACCACCTCGCGCTGCAGGTCGGCGACGCCATCGGTTGTGCTCGTCAGCGCCCGGGCAACGGCATTGACCCGATCAACCGGGCTCTCGACAGGCGCGTGCGGGTTCCGATCGCCCTTCATGCTTCGATCATACGGACGGTCGGACCGGCGTCCGTCGATGAGTCAGTGACGACCGCCAAACAGACGGGTGGACACCTGGGGCTCCTCGCCACGGGCGATCCGCCGGATATTCGCCGCATGGCGGACGACCACGAGCGTCGACGCGAGCGCCGTGAACACGAACGGCACGGCGTCGTGGCGCCGCGTGCTCTCCAGACCGGCGCCCAGGATGGCCGTTCCAGCGGCGGTCAGCGATCCCACCGACATGGTCCGGCTCAGTGCGAGCGCGCCGATACCGCCGACGGTCGCCCATGCCGCCGCCTCGGGCGACACCATCAGCAGGCCGCCGAACGCGGTGGCAACCGCTTTTCCCCCGCGGAACCTGGCGAAGACCGGCCACGAGTGGCCGACGCAGGCGGCCAGCCCCGCCGCGGCCTGCGCTGTCGGGTCGGCACCCGCCCGTCGCGCAATGGCCACGGCGCCGGCTCCCTTGGCGACGTCGAGCGCGAAGGTGATCGCACCGGCCCTGGCGCCGACCGTACGAAGCACGTTGGCGGTGCCCATGTTGCCGCTGCCGAAGTCTCGGACATCGAGACCGCCGACCGTCTTGCCGACGATCAGCCCGAAGGGCACCGACCCGATCAGATATCCCGCGGCGCAGCTCGCCACTGCAGCCGCGTTGCCAGCCATGCGGCGACGAGTCTAGCCCTGCACGACATCGGGCGACAGCACCGCGACCCCGGGCGAGGGCTCGAGCAGGAAGGTCTCCCCGCCGCCGCAGGCTTCGGCCATCGCGCTCCGGCATGCCTCGGCACTCCCCATGGTCACGAGCGCGGCGACGGTGCCGCCGAATCCGGCGCCGACCATCCGGGCGCCGAGGCAGCCTGGCACGGCTTCGGCCGCGCCCACCACGGCGTCGAGGGTCGGCGTGCTCACCTCGTGCAGGTCGCGGAGCGACCGATGACTCGCCGACATCAGGCGACCGAGCGCGGCGACGTCTGCCCGCCGCATCGCCTGGGCGGCCTCGATCGCGCGACGCGACTCACCCATCACGTGCCGGAGGCGGCGCTCGACCACGGGGTCCAGGTGTCCCGCCTCGATGCCGGCCTCAGTCAGTTCCTGACAGCTTGCAACGCTCAGCGCGGCAAGACCCGACTCGGTGTCCTCGCGCCTGCGCCGGTACTCCGCGCCGCCGACGTCGTGTTGGGTCCCGGTGTCGCATGCCACCAGGATGGTGTCCGGCCACGGCCACGCCACCGGCGCGCCGGCCCCGGTTGCGCAGTCGAGCAGCAGCGCACCATGGGCGGGGGCATCCACGACGGCACGCTGGTCGAGCGGTCCGCACGGAATCCCGAGCACGTCCCGCTCGGCCGAGAGGGCCACGGCGGCGAGTTCGCGCGCCGTCAAGGTCAGGCTGAGGAGACGAAGGATCGCGGTGGTGACGGCCACCATGAGAGCCGCCGACGAGGCGAGGCCGGCGCCGGGTGGGAGGGTGGCCGCGACACCCACCTCAACGGGTGGAACGGAGACGCCGTGTGCACAAAGCGCGACCACCGGTGCGAGGACGCGGTCACCCATGTCGCCCTTGGGCCCGGCTCCCGTACGGGTCACCACGGTGTCGCCGCTCGTCACCAGGAAGCGCTCGCTCCCGCTCACGCGGACGGCGGCCGCGATACCGAGGTGCATCGCGACGCAGAGCACCTGGCCGCCGGCGTAGTCGACGTGTTCGCCCACCAGCGTGCAGCGTCCAGGCGCCCATGCGGTCGACGCAGCCGGTCCGGCCCCAGCCGCGTTCTCGAGTGCCGCGCAGGCGCCGAGCATCAGATCGCTCGGTTCACCAGTCGTCATAGACGTGGTGGAACGGATACCACTGCTCGGGGTGCGCACGGATCGCCGGCTCGACGGCCGCTGCGACCCGCTCGATCACCGCCGTGTCGTCACCCGATAGGTCGATCGGCGGATGGATCTCGAGGACCCACCCCCAGCCGTCGCGCCGGCACGTGACCGGGAGGATCGCCGCTCCGGTCGCGGCCGCGAGCCGCGCCGGCACCGAGCTGCACCGCACCGCGCCGCCGCAGAACGGCACCACGACAGTCGGCCCCGCCTCGGGCACGTCGAGCATCAGGGCGACCGTGCGTCCCCGTCTGAGAGCGCGGAACAACCCCCGCGCCGACTGCCGCACCGTGAAGATCTCGAGCCCCTTGCGCTGACGCGAGCGCATCACCATCTCGGTGATCCCCGGGGACACGACCGGCGCCATGACGGTGCTGAGGTGCAGCCCCAAACCGAGCGATGCGCTTGCCGCCATATCCCAATTACCGAAGTGCGGGAGCACCACCATCGAGCCGCGGTCGCCCACGTTGAGATGCTCCGCGCCGCACACCCGAAAATGCTCGAGCACCTGCGCCGAATCCAGCGGTTCCGCCCACATCGAGTCGGCGATCATGCGGACGTACTCCTGGTACGAATGTCGCGCGAGCGTTGCGGCTTCACGGTGGTCCAGGAGCGGGTTCATGCGGTGGTGGTTCGCCGCCGCCCGAACCCGGTCCTCGCGGCTCAATCGCGCGTACCACGCCGCACCGATCGTTGCCGACACGGGGGCGCGCAGCGGGCCGGCGGTTCTCGCAGCGCGGGTGAAGACGCTGAGCAGCGTCGCGGGCACGTCGCGACGCCCTGCTCCTCCCGGGGGGATTTCCGCGTCCGTCAGCGCAGTGTTCCGGCTCCCGCTGTCGCCACCGCGAGCAGCGGCTGAATCAGCACCACCAGGCCGATGCCGGCAATGCAGGCTGCGCTCGCGACAATTCGAGAGACTAGCGGGGTCGCGCCGAGTGTGAACGGCACCTCATCACCGGCGTCCGCGTACACGGTCGCGAAAAGACGGACCGCGGCGATGATGGTCAGCAGCGTTGCGCCGGTCGCCAGGACCGCAAGCCAGCCGTAGTGCGTGTCGGCCGCGCTCGCGATCAGCAGTGCCCGCGAGAGAAAACCGGCGAGGGGCGGAACTCCTGCGAGGGTGCCCAGCGACACGGTCAGCAGCAGCGCCGCCGGCGCCGACCGGTGCGCGAGGCCGCGCATATCCTCGATCGCGTCCCCGATGCCGGCCATCTGGAGCATCGCGAGAACCCCGAACGCAGCCAGAGTCGCGATCGCGGTGATGCCGAGGCCGCCGAGGAACGCGGTCATGCCGTAGGCGGGGAACCCCCGCGAACCGTTGCCGAATGCGAGCAGGCCGAGCAGCAGCATCGCTGCCTGCGCGCTGACCAATTGCCCGATGAGCCGCGAAACCCGTGTCTCGCGCAGCGAGCTCAGCGACGAGTACCCGAGACCGATCGCGGCGACGATCGGGACAAGCCATCGCCAGATACTGACGTCCGGACCGAGGCCGGAGATGGTCACGCGCGCCAACCCCGCGCCACCCGCGACGACGCTCATCGCAATGATGAAACCCGCCGTGCCCGCGGGAACATGCGTTGCGACACGCCCGACCCA
>Ga0182015_10006581_pt1 | contig 11617 bp, 9 predicted proteins | sample 712P3MmetaG_FD_120478 | JGI IMG/M metagenome (GOLD analysis project Ga0182015, IMG submission 120478) | Permafrost microbial communities from Stordalen Mire, Sweden - 712P3M metaG | ecosystem: Environmental > Terrestrial > Soil > Wetlands > Permafrost | place: Sweden: Stordalen | collected...
CTTACAAGCCTATCTCATTCTCACTTCCAGTTTCTGTAGTCTCTCTCGTAGACTCAATTTTCGCTTTTTACGGTATCACTGGTATCAGCCTCCCGAATATATAGAACCGAAGCTCATGGCTATTTTGTCTAGAGCTCTTTTTCGCTCTTAATTTCTTTGGTCTCACATACTCAAAATTATAAGAACGGTTATCGCGCTAATCACCATCATTGTTGTAAATGTCGCCGGGAATCGAAATTGTTATTGACTTATATCGACCCAAACAATTAAGGTTTCGCACAATTCAGGGAGATGAATTTCCTAGCGAACGGGTTTCGTCGTTCCGTTGGGATGTTTTCCCTGCTTTCCCCAGAAGTGTTGAACAGATGCCAACCGTGAATCTTCACGGGGACGCATTAGTGCGGAGTTTATTGATTCTGCGGTATGGGCATCGCTAAACGATGTCCTACTAGCCTGTTCATTGCTGATGGAGGAAGAAAGATGTCCACTCGTTTCAGTGTTAGCCTTTTGCTTGTTCTTGCTTTCTCAACTCCTGTTTTTTCCCAGAATCCGCAGAGCGATCCTAGAGCCATCAACCTAGCGACCAAGGCCATCACGGCGTTAACGAGCGGATCGGCTATCAGTGATGTCAGGCTGACTGCAAATATCGAGTGGATCGCCGGTCCGAAGCCTGAGCCAGGCACGGGAATTTTCCTTGCCAAAGGAAATTCCGAAAGTCGGATCGACCTGTCTCTGAATAGCACCGGCAAGAGAACCGAAATCCGTAACAGTTTCAATGGGCCAGCAGGGCAGTGGATCAATGCTGACGGTAAGTCCGGAAACTACGCCTCTCACAACTGTTGGACCGATGAGGTCTGGTTCCTTCCGGAGCTTTCTTCACTGGCGAATAGCAGTGATCCTCGATTTATTTTCTCGTACGTCGGCCAAGAAACCTGGAATGGGCTATCTACTCAGCACCTGCGCGTCTATCAAGCGCAAAACGATTTCAAGCAGGCGCAGCAGCTCAGCGCGATGGATTTCTACCTCGACCCTACTTCGCTGGTGGTGTTAGGAATAGCGTACAAAACGCATCCCGACAGCAACATGAACGTGGACCTTCCAGCGGAGATTCGATTCGCCGACTTCAGGCCAGTGCATGGCATCCAGGTTCCGCTTCACGTTCAGCGCCTACAGAGCGGCGCTGTGATGCTGGACATTACGGTTACCGGCGCATCATTCAATACCGGCGTAAGAGACGATGAATTCCTAATTCAATAACCGTCCTAAGTCTTTTCGGAAATCGACGGCTTTCAAGAGAACAGCGAGGAAAACCGATGGCGCGAATCGTAAGTTGCATGCGAGGTCTTGTTTTAATTGGAATCGTAACCTTTGCTGTTTTGGACTCCGACGCGCAAGTGGTAGGGAAGGTAGCTACTGGAACGCCGGCATTTGGGAGCTTCGGAGGCGGACCGTTTGATACCGTCAATCTCGGAAATCTGAATACCCACTTTTCGATACCCGTGCTGCACAAGGCTGGTCGTGGCACGCCATTTACCTACGACCTTAGTTACGACAGCTCAATTTGGACAGCGGTAAGCGCCAACGGTGTCACGCAGTGGGAGCCTGTTTACAACTGGGGCTGGCGGGGACAAACAGAAGTAATGATGGGATATCTTTCATTTTCAGAAAATACAGCCGATTGCTATTACAAAGACGGACTTATCCAATTACTTGGTAGCATTCACATCACTCTGAGCAACTTTGTTTATCATGACCCGTGGGGACAGTCGCACTATTTCGCTGGGGAGACGAATACCTGGACGGGAAACGGCGGGGACGGCAGTTGTCCGCTTGGCGCAGACAACACTATTAGTGCCACGACGGGAGACGGCTCGGGCTATTCAATCAACGGAACCGCTATCACCAGTAGGAGCGGAAAAATTATAAATCCGCCAATCAATATAAATAGCGGCAGCGCCACGGCAACAGACGCCAACGGGAACCAGATCAATGTGAACAGCAGCGGTCAGTTCTTTGACACGCTTTCAGGCACAACCCCGGCCCTCACGGTTTCTTCCGCCGCCCCCCCAACGCCAACAACCTTCACATATACTGCCCCATCGGGCGGAAACGCGTCCTTCACCATGAACTACACGCAATACACAGTAGCAACGGACTTCGGTTGGGGGAATATTGCGGAATATCCGCCAACAAGCGTTCCGTTGGTCAGCAGTATCGACCTGCCGGATGGAAACAGTTATTCCTTCTCTTACGAGGCTACTTCGGGCAGCTGTACTGCGCTGGCAGGCACGAACGGACCGTGCATTACCGGTCGCATTAATGTGGTTACGCTGCCCACGGGAGGAAAGATTTCCTACACTTTTCGTGGAGGCTCGAATGGTGTTAATTATATCAATCAGGACGGCACTACTGGGGCCCTGACCCGTGTGCTTTCGTCAACCACCACAGCCCCGAGTCAGACATGGGAGTATGATCGCGGGTTACTCGGGGCGAATCTGTTTGAGACCATCGTTACGGACCCCAATAGCAACCAAACCGTCATCGATTTCTCGGAAGACACAAGCGGCACGTATAATTTCTACGAAACGCAGAGGCAGGTTTATCAAGGTAGTTCATCGTCTGGCAGCCTACTCGCCATGAGTACTCGCTGTTACAACGACAATTACGCAACTTGCAATTCCACCGTCGTTTCGTCCCCGATTACCCAAACCGATGTCTATAGTACGACAGAACCTAATGGCGTTTCGCGGCTATCCGAGGTTCTCTATAACGCCTACGGCCTCGTGTACGACGACAAGGAGTTCAACTATGGAGTGGTCACCGGAAAAGCACCGGGTAAAACAGACCTCGTCCGCGAGACAGCCATTTCTTACGCGAGTCTAGGTAATGGAATTGTCAACAAACCTTCGTCAGTGATTGTTTCGGATTGGACCAGCAGTAAGGCGGTGACCGTTTCATCCACAACATTCGCATACGACGGCACAGCGGTTACTGCCACCAGCGGAACGCCGCAGCACACCTCAATAAGCGGCTCACGCGGGAATCTAACTACTCTCACCACGTCAAGCGGCAGCGCAACGTCCCTGACAAAGTCATTCACTTATTACGATACGGGCAATCCGCATGTTGCGACAGACGTTAATGGCGCGCAAACCACCTATGTTTATAGCTCGGCTGCCAACCCGTACAACAGCGCGTTAACCGCCTCATGCGGCAATTCTTTTGCTACGACCGTCGACGAGCCGCTCAGTCTTTCCCGCTCCATGCAGTGGAACTGCATTGGCGGAATCGCCGAACAGGTGACGGACGAAAATAGTAAAGTTGTAAAGAGCGGGTATACCGACCCGGATTTCTGGCGACCGGCGAATCTCTATGACCAGGAAAACAACGAAACTACAATTACCTATGTTGGCGAAACTGCCGTGGAAGCCGCGTTGCAAAACTTCAACGGAGGCAGTTCTTCCTCAGATTCTCGAACAACTGTAGATGGCTTTGGACGTTCGATTTTCACCCAACGTAAGCAGGGACCGACCGCAACTAATTACGACACGAGCGAAATCGATTACGACAACGTAGGACAACCTTCCCGGTCCACAATGCCCTATAGCACCACCGCCAGTCCGACGAGTTCTAACACCACAGCTCCCGGTAAAAATACCACATACGACGCTCTTGGTCGCGTGCTCACGATCCAAGATGCGGATGGAGGCACCGTCTCCTACACCTATACGAACAACGATGTGCTGCAATCGGTTACGGGAAGCCAGTCCTTCCAGAAGCAGTTTGAATATGATGGATTGGGACGCCTGACTTCAGTCTGCGAAATCTCGTCAATTCTCACCGGCTATGGTACGTGTGGTCAGGGAACAACGCAGAACGGTTTTTGGACCAAATACACTTACGATGCGCTCGGGCACCTATTGACTGTGACCCAGAACGCGCAGGCTACTGCTGCCAAGCGGCAGCCGCGCTCATTTACTTACGATTGGCTTGGCCGTATGACTTCAGAATCCAACCCGGAAACTGCAAATACGGGTCAAAACGGCACGACCTCCTACACATACGATTCCTATGCCCCCGGTACTTGTGGTGGACAGACCAGCGAACCGGGCGATTTAATGTTGATGACCAAGCCCAGCGGCGCATCGGTCTGCTATATCCACGATGCGTTGCACCGTCTAACCGATGAGGGTGGTAGCGATAATTGTATGACGAACGCCTGTAAGCGATTCCGCTACGACAATAGTCAAGGATATTACGGCTCGATTCCTCCTGGCGTGACCGTCAGCAACTCGCTTGGGCGAGTAGCGGAGGTAACCACTGAGGTCGGCAGCAACAGCACGAAGGTCACCGACGAATGGTTCAGCTACTCGCCACGTGGAGAGCTAACGGATGTTTACGAATTCACGCCACATTCGAGTGTCTACTACCACACCACCGCTTCCTACTGGCCGACCGGGACATTGGAAACCTTGAGCGGCATTCCCAGCGTACCCACGATCAACTACGGAGCCAGCGGAGCCGGTCTTGACGGCGAAGGCCGGGTCACCCAAGTCACTGCATCCTCCGGGACGAATCCAGTGTCCGGCGTCACCTACTCTTCCACCAGTACGACCAATCCGCTGGGATCGCTCACCGGAATCACCTTCGGCTCTGCCGACAGCGACAGCTTCACCTACGATCCCAACACAGGCCGCATGACAGGGTACACTTTTACTGTGAACAGCCAGACCGACATCGGCGCGCTCACTTGGAACACCAACGGCACGCTGAATCAGATGAAGATTACCGACAGCATCACAGGAACTTCCGACAGCCAGACTTGTAACTACCTTTACGATGACTTGCAGCGCGTTTCTTCGGCGAATTGCGGAGCGCTTTGGACGCAGAACTTCACCTACGATTCCTTTGGCAACATAACAAAATCGGGCAGTAGCGCCTTCGATCCAAGTTATTCAGTCACGCAAAACCAGTTCACGTCTATTCCTGGCGTAAGCGTCAGCTACGACGGCAATGGAAACCTGCTCACTGACAACCTCAATACTTACACTTGGGACGTATACGGCCGCATGAGCACAGTCACAACCGGCTCGGCCACGGTGACCGCAACCTACGATGGGCTGGGGCGTATGGTTGAGAACAATGCTGGAGGAGCGTACTCGGAGTTCGTGTACGGACCGACGGGAGTCAAGCTGGCACAGGTAAATGGCACGACGCTGATCAAGGCATTCGTCGCGCTGCCGGGCGGGGCGAAGGCCATTTATAATTCTTCCGGTACGCTGGCATACTTCCGCCACTCGGATTGGCTGGGCAGTTCGCGGCTGACTTCGACGGCCACGAAGCCAACTTCCATGTATTCCAGCACGGCCTACGCGCCCTTCGGGGAGTCACAGGCGGCTCAGACCTCGGGCACGGCAGATGCGTCATTTACCGGGCAGGATCAGGATACGGTGAGCAGCTTGTACGACTTTCCGGCGCGCCGCTACAGCCCCAGCCAAGGACGATGGATTTCTCCCGACCCGCTCGGTCGCGGTGCGGTGACGTTAGCGAATCCACAAAGCTGGAATCGCTACGCGTATGTGATGAATAATCCCATCGCGCACACAGACCCTACCGGATTAGTAGATTGCGCTGATGACGACGACGATGATGATGTGTGCGGCGGGGGTGGAGGCGGTGGAGGAGGGGGAGACGACAACAGTGGGGATGACAATAGCGGAAATCCAGATCAGACTTGCGACGCGCAGTGCCAGCAAGATAAGCAGCAGAACTGTGCCGATGGACTTCAAGAAGCGGGCCAGACTATGGCTGCCGTTGACAGAGCTAACGCGTCGTGGGACATGCTACAAACGGCCGCCGACGCTAACAATGTCGATCCCGCTTTATTGGCTGCTATCGGGATTCGCGAAACCGGATTTCAAAACATTCCGCAGTCTGGCGGAGGTCAGGGAGCCGGAATTTTCCAGATCGATCTAGGGCAAAACCCCAATGTCACTTCACAACAGGCATTTAACCCAGCGTGGGCTGCTAACTTTGCAGCGAACATGTTGGACACGAATATGGACACGCTCGCGGCAGCTTACCCAAATCTGAACCAGAATCAGCTTTTGCAAGCGACGGCTGCTTCCTACAATTTTGGAACCGGCAATATAAGCGGCAATCCGAACACCATCGATGTGGGCACGACCGGTGGCAACTACGGCGAAAGCGTCGCTTCGATTATGGACTGTTTTTGATTGAGTAAGTGAGGATAGTTATGCGAAGAGTCCTTCTCGGCTCCCATCTCATGCTGCTCTCAGCGGCAGTAGCCGGTTTTATATTGCTGGTGGCTAGCTGCCTTGCACAGCCACAACATCAACAGAGTGCTACCCAGGACAATGCCCTAAGGAAGTTTCTTCAGGGTTACGTTGGAGTCCCGACCGACGAAAACAAAATGACACGATACTCCGCCGCATTCGTTGATCTGCGGGGCGATGGAGCACGGGAAATTATTGTTTACCTCACATCCAAGGCCTGGTGTGGAACTGGCGGTTGTACTACGCTGATCCTGGCTCCCGAAGGTCCCTCTTACAGGGTTGTTACGAGGATTACAGTAACACGGCCCCCAATTCGCATTTTAGATACGAAGTCGAACGGCTGGCATGATATAGGTGTGCAGGTGAGGGGAGGAGGTATTCAACCTGGCTACGAGGCCGACCTTCCGTTTGATGGCAACACTTATCCGAGAAATCCTTCCATGCTTCCGGCCCGGCGAGCGGCTGAAAACGCGGCGGGTGAAGTGGTCGTCCCCTACACAGTGGAGGGGGCGCCTCTATATTGATTAAGATCGGCGTGGGTGCAGTGACACTGAGCAATCCGCAGTCCTGGGACCGCGATGCGTACGTCCGTCGATTCCTGACCCCGGCAGTGTGGCGATTCGGGCACGGTGAGGGCTAGGTCTTATTGTGCCATCATTCTCAAAGCGGTATCGCGTGAGCAGCGTTTCAAATTCGGAAGGGGGATTCGCGCTCGACGGCGAGGTGATGGTGACCTGCCCCCCGTTTTCCACACGAATCTGAGTATGATTTCGTCGAAGGAAAGGGGAAAGAAGCATGTCGAAGAGCAGGCACACGGAGGCGCAGATGATCGGGGCACTGAAGCAGTTGGAAGCGGGTCGCAAGGCAGAGGATGTGGCGCGGGAAGTGGGAGTGTCGAAGCACACAATCTACGCCTGGAAGGCGAAGTACGGCGGGGTGGATGTGAGCGAAGCACAGGAAGCAAAGCAGTTGCGGGATGAGAACACGAAGCTGAAAAAGCTGGTGGTCGATCTCAGTCTGGACAAAGAGATGCTGAAGGCGCTGATCGCAAAAAACGGATGGAGCTCGTAAACCAGCGGGCGGACGCGGACTGGCTGCGGAGCGAATATGCAGCGAGCGAGCGCCGGGTTTGCGGGCTGATGGGGATGGTGGTAGCGAGTTATCGCTACCGGAGCCAGCGCAGCGATGAACCGCTGCGGACGAAGCTGGTGGAGTTGGCGCGGGAGAAGCCGCGTTTCGGATATCGGCGGCTGCATGTTCTGTTGGGCCGCGCGGGAGAGCGTGTGAACCACAAGCGCGTGCATCGCGTGTATCGGGAGGCGGGATTGATGATTCGGCGGAAGAAGCGGAAGCATTGCGTGCAACGGCAGCTTCCGGAAAAAGTAGGAATTACATGGCTGGATCAAAAAACTCGCAGAAAAACGCAGAAAAACGACGGCGCGGTAGGCCCGTTCTTATACCGCGTTCGATTGTACTTGGGCAAGCTGACCACTACCGCATCGTGTTGCAGCAATTCTGGCCAAAACTGGGTCCGAGACTTTTAGTCGTTCAATCTGCCAAGGAGATCGTTTCCGCCGTTCGCGAGGAAGCAGTCGGCATTAGCGGGAGTATGGTTCAATTTGCGGACCTGATACTGAAAGTCTTGCGTGATCCGAAATTCCCACGTACTAGGGCGAAATCGCAGATTCACTTCCTGGCTGATTCTCTGGGAGGCCAAGGATTTGTAACGCCGCGCCGGTCCCGAGAAATATGTGCGGAAGAGAGAAGCAAGGTGAGGCACGTCATTGTCCGGCGTGAATATTACATTGAGTGCTCATGCGGCTTTGAAGGACCAGCTCGGGATGGAGGTTGCCGCAATTGCGGCAGTGGTGAATTGTCTTGGGATTTGCGTCTGAAAGAAGACTATTGATTGCAGCGTCGCTGGTCTTGATCGCGGATCAGAATTCGCGGGAAAACATGAAAAAATCCAAGAAATCGAACCCGGCCTAACGTTACGTACGTACGTAACGTTAGAGCCTCGAATCCTCGCCCGCCCACCAAGAGCGTTGCGAGCAGTTCAGGTGGTCCGGCGCAAGTATTCCATTCTTGCCCTTCCTCTTTCCGTCAGCCGGTAGGCCAATTGTCCCCGCCTAGAGTTCGGATGTCGCTCCAGCAATCCTTGACTTCGCAGTCTTCCAAGATAACTGTAGAAAGAACGGCGGTCTGGCGCACCCTGTAATCTGTTTAGAATCTCGTCCGGTTTAAGGACACGGTTGTTCTGTGCGAAGAAGGTTAAAACTTGCAATTTAGTCATATCGGATAGTTAAGAATTTGCGGAGCTGTGCTGTTTCAAGTGACATACGCCAGTGTATGATAACTGCAAAACGCAATGGATAGACCTTTCATTCGCTTTAACTCTTTTAACTTTAATTTAAACAAAGCTAAAGTTAGCGTGGCCTCGCAGACAAGTATTCACTGCTTGGGTGTAAGCTTAGCCGTTCCTCATGGTTCACTTCTCTGCTTCCGTATGCACAAACGAGAGTTATGACGAAATGGCAGTTAACACGAATAAGGCAACAGCTAAGTGCCAACCGGTTGTGCGATGTGCTTTCTCGTTCTTTCCTAGTTGCTCTGGTCACCGGTACGATCTCCGCCCAGGAAGGCGTTGCCAAAGAGGGCAGCACGTTAGCCCCCCCGTCTGCCGAGGTCAACCACGCCATTAGCCTTGCGACCGGCTACCTGGAGCGGGCTTGTGGTCCAGATGGAAAGTTTGCCTATCAAGTTGACATTCGTTCGGGGCGGCAAGACTCTTCGTATGACATCATCCGGCATGCCGGGGCGATGTACGCTCTCGCGATGGCGAATCGCTCCCATCCCGCCCCACAAGCTGCTGCTGCGTTGATCCGAGCGGCAAAATTCCTTCGGGAGAATTACATTGGGCCGGGTGTTCGTCCGGGGCAGGAAGCGGTTTGGTCTCAACCGCTGGTGGAGAGTGCCCATAGTCGCGGCACGGTTCCGGAGCGTTATGCTGAGTTGGGCGGGACCGGCCTGGGATTAGTAGCCCTGGCCGAGGCGAGGCGAGTTGATCCGCAATCGGTACCGCTCGAACAGCTACAGGCGCTTGGCCGCTTCGCGGTGTTTCTGCAAAGGGATGACGGGAGCTTTGTTCATAGATATCTCGCGCAGAGCGGCGCTGTAGCGAATTGGCAAAGTCTTTATTATCCTGGCGAGGCCGCTTTGGGGTTCATTGCGCTGTATGAAGCGGACCATTCTCGCGAATGGCTAATAGCAGCGGGTAAGGCCCTTACTTATCTCGCGAGGAGCCGTGCCGGGCTTACGATGGTTCCGGCGGACCATTGGGCACTCATCGCCACTGCCGAATTTCTTCCCTATTGTGACCGCGTTGGGTGCGCTGCTCCACGTGAAGAACTAGTGCGGCATGCCGTTCAGGTTTGCGAGTCGATTCTGTACGATCAATTCCAGGGTTCAACCGCGACAGGTTTGGATGGGGCGTTCGATCCGGCTGGGCGCACAGCGCCAACTGCTACGCGATTGGAAGGTCTGTTAGCTGCGCTGGAGTTCCTGCCGACCGGCGACTTGCGAGGTAAAGTCGAGTCAGCCATCCGAAGAGGAATTTCTTTCCTTCTGCGAGCGCAGATCCTTGCCGGGGAGGAGGCCGGAGGAATGCCGGGCGCGATTCTCGTCAGCGAGCAGGATTCTGCAAGAGTTCGCGTCGATTATGTGCAACACTCTTTATGTGCCTGGCTAAGATACCGAACTGTATCCAACCACGCGCCCGGTAAAGAACGGTCATGAGCCGTTTCGTTCGCTGTATCGTCCCCATCATTATCCTTATCCTTGTTGCGTTCCAACCTGGAAGGGCTGGACAGGGCCTAAACTCTACTCCGGCGCGGTCCGCCATTGACCTGCCCCCAATTTTCGTTCACATAAGAATACGACAACTTTGAGCTACTCCCTGTCCGGTGTGAGCCGGGATGGGGGAGCGCGAGGGGCAAGGGATGGCGTTTGAATCCCTTGCCTCTCGCACAGCTGTGTAGAAGTCGGCTGCCTGCGCTGCCGCAAACTCTTTCGGGGTTTGATAACCCAGGCTGCTATGCGGACGCTCTTCGTTGTACTCCGTTCGCCATGCCGCGATCTTCCGCCGCGCATCGAACAGGTTTTGAAACCAACTTACCGTCAAACATTCATCCCGCAGCCGTCCGTGAAAGCTCTCAACGCGCGCGTTCTGCGTCGGCTTGCCCGGCTGGATGTGCAGCAACTCGATCTTTCTCTCCACGCACCACGCCAGAAAATGCCGGCTGGTCAGCTCCGGCCCGTTGTCGCAGCGAATCGCTTGCGGCAGTCCGCGTTCGGCTACGATCGCATCCAACACCCGCGTCACTCTTCGACTGGCAAAGCTCGTATCCACTTCCAACGCCAAACACTCGCGCGTATACGCATCCACCACGCTCAGCACCCGGATCGTCCGCCCGCACTCCACCGCATCGTGCACGAAATCCAGCGCCCACTCCTGGTTCGCCGCAGTCCGCGCCAGCAGCGGCTTTCCTTCGGCGCCATTATACGGATATAGGTGGCTCCGAACCAATATTTTAGCGTTACGGGAACGTCGCGGCTGCGGATAGGCTTTTGCAGCCTAGCTTTCCATTGATTCTGCTATTGCGGGAATTACTGAGCCATAGGACTATTTATGCGGAGAGTCAATCAAATGCTTGCCAAAGAACTACTTGTCAAAGACACAAAATGGTTTCCCTGCCCCGTCTGCCTCAAGCCACTGGATGTTAGGACAACCAAGCGGAAAAAGCCCTACGTCATCTGCTCGAATTGCGGAGTGCAGATGTTCATCCGTGAACAGGGTGGAATCGCCGCCTTCGAGAGATTGGTAGACCAAGGATTGCAAGCGGACGTTTGGACCCGAATCGGAAAACTGGAAGAGCGTTACCGGCTGAAGTGTCCCGAATGCAAGAAAGCTTTTTGGGCTAGCCCCGATCTGCTGGGAACGAATTGGTTCAACAGCAAAGCTTCAGGTTATCGCTGCCCGGAGAAGAACTGCCAGGGCGTCGTTCCGATTGGAGAGCGGGCTAGCTGATGTCCATCGCCGATCAAATCGAAAAGATTGGCCGCGCCTTAACGGCTGCGGAGCTATCGAAGCTCCTCGCCGTCTCCAAGGTGACCATCTTTAAGCAAGCCGCAGCCGGACGCATTCCTTCGTTCCGGGTAGGCACTTGCGTTCGATTTGATCCCAGAGCGGTAGCGAATTGGCTGCGTTCGCAGTAAGTCTTAAGCGAAAATCTTGTTTACCTTCTTACGAACAACCTGACTTC
>Ga0182015_10006582_pt1 | contig 11610 bp, 12 predicted proteins | sample 712P3MmetaG_FD_120478 | JGI IMG/M metagenome (GOLD analysis project Ga0182015, IMG submission 120478) | Permafrost microbial communities from Stordalen Mire, Sweden - 712P3M metaG | ecosystem: Environmental > Terrestrial > Soil > Wetlands > Permafrost | place: Sweden: Stordalen | collected...
CGACGAGCGCCGGGATAAACCGGCATGTTGTAGGGGATGCAAGAGCCCTACAGGAAAGGAAGTAGCGATTCCATCCTGACCTCTAGTCTTGCAGGTGTCATCGCGAGGTGGCGCTTGAAGCGTAGACCGAGGCATTGGTGGGCCGGGTGATTGAGCTTCGAAAAGTCGCAGATCAGGATGCCGACTCCATGTCGAGTAGGAGGAAGGCAACACGGCGGCCGCGTTATTCGCGAGTGGTTGTCCGGTCCTGCGTAGTCGTTAGAGCCCGCGCACGCTAAGGAAACAACATGCACGAGAACCGGGAGATCTCCAGCATGCCTTCATCAGCAGATGAAGGCCGGTCCGCGAAGGCCATAAACCACAATGCGGACGTGCACGTGCTGGAGAAGTCACACGGTGCCGTAGTACCTGTGAACCAGCCGAACAAAGGAGCGAATGCTCTGGCGGAGGTTGGGGAGGGAAGGGCACAGATGAAGGAGAACACCGAGCAGCCACACATGCCCCCGACGCAGAGCGGGGTCGGCATGTCCCAGAGGTTGGACGGTGTGCGGAAAGCAGCAAAGGAAAGGAAACAGGAACGGTTCACTTCCTTGCTTCACCATCTGAACATTGACCTCCTCCGTGACAGCTTCTACGCCCTTCAGCGTAAGGCTGCGCCCGGAGTCGACGGTGTGCGATGGGAGGAGTATAAAGCCGGTCTGGAGGATCGATTGGTTGATCTTCACGTCCGGGTTCATCATGGAGCGTATCGGGCGCAGCCATCAAGGCGAGTCTATATACCGAAGGCCGACGGGCGGCAACGCCCACTGGGCATCGCGGCGCTGGAGGACAAAATCGTTCAGCAGGCTGTGGTGACGATCCTCAATCAGATTTACGAGGTCGACTTCAAGGGCTCTTCTTACGGGTTCCGTCCGGGCCGCAGCCCGCATCAGGCGCTTGACGCACTGACAGTGGGTATCCAGCGGAAGAAAGTGAACTGGGTGCTCGATGCGGACATCCGTGGTTTCTTTGACAACATGAACCACGAATGGACGATGAAGTTCCTCGAGCATCGGGTGGCCGACCGCCGTATACTTCGCCTGATCCAGAAATGGCTCAAGGCGGGAGTATCGGAGGATGGCCAGTGGTCGGAGACGAACGTGGGTACGCCGCAGGGAGCAGTGGCATCACCGCTGATCGCTAACGTGTACCTACACTACGTGTTCGACCTGTGGGCTGATGTCTGGCGCAGGAAAGCGGCAAAAGGCGATGTCATCATCGTCCGGTATGCCGACGATCTTGTGATGGGCTTTCAGCAGCGGGCTGATGCTGTGCGGTTCCTCGAAGAGTTCAAGGAGCGGCTGGCGAAGTTCGGCTTGGAACTACACCCGGATAAGACCCGGCTGATCGAGTTCGGGCGCTATGCGGCCCGTGACCGGAAGCAGCGTGGGGATGGGAAACCGGAGACCTTCAACTTCTTGGGGTTCACCCACTACTGTGGGCAACGCCACAAGACCAAGACCTTCACCGTCTGGCGGATCACTGCGAAGAAGCGGATGGTTGCGAAGCTGAAAGTCATCAAGGCTGAGCTTCAACGCCGGAAGCATGATCGCACCAGTCAGGTCGGTGTATGGCTTCGGAAGGTGGTCATCGGCTATTACCAGTACCATGCTGTCCCCGGCAACATCGATCAGCTGCGCATCTTCAGAAGACGCGTCAATCGACTGTGGCGTAACGTACTGGTCCGTCGCAGCCAAACCGCGAGGAAGAAGTGGGAGAAGCTTACTCCGGTCTTCGAAAGGTGGATACCATCACCCCGAGTCCTGCATCCTTATCCTGAAGCGCGCTTCTACGCCACTCATCCTTCATAAGAGCCGTATGCGTAGACGCGCACGTACGGATCTGTCCGGGGGGCGCTCAGTGATGAGCGTCCCTACCGGGTCCGCAACATGTCTGTAGAATGCGATGAATCGGATTTAATCACTGTGGGGCCTTTTATGCTGCGGAACTCCCGGTAAAAAAGACCGCTCCGAAGAGGAGACAAGCAATGAAAAGATCATTCGTTCTATCTATCCTTTTTCTGTGCTCGATAGCATCGGCCCAAGGAAAGTACCGACTCGGACAGCCTCCTGCGGACCAAAATCCAAACGACTACACCATCAAGGTCCATGTTTCCGCAACTCATTTTCGACAATGCGCTACTGTTGGGTACCACTCCGAATGCGGCGAAGGGATCTATTTAGATGCAATCCTGAATGGGAAGAAAGTCGAGCTGTTCGGCGCCGTCGATAAGCACCAATCGGCTCTAATCGTCCCCGGCGACTATCGGGCGATGCTCCCGAAAAAGCCTCGCGTAGGCGGCAGCGAGGTTCTCTTCCAAAACTATTACGTGCTTCTACCGGACAAATCCGCATGGCCTTGTGAGATCACCGGATTCTCCGAATAACACGGCCGTTCAATGCTTCCGCGCACAAACAGAGCAAATGGGCAATTCAGGTTGTGTTACCGGCTATCCGGACAGAACTCGAAAATGGGGATAATGTCCGGATAGCCGACAATCCGCCCGGAGCATCAAGAGCACCATCCACAACCTATTGCAGGGATACCAACAATGCATGGAATAATCAGCAAAGCGCATCGACCTGGAAGAGTGTCGCAATGGTAGGGGTGGCGAATCGACGTCAAGGCAGGAGAAAAGATGATGTCCTCTCACAGGCACGGCTCTTGCCCGGTTTACGCCAACTTCGACCCACTGGCCAAATCATTTCTCGATGATCCGTTCGCGGTATTGGCTTCGCTACCGCGCGAGACTCCAGTGTTTTACGCTCCCTCGATTGACTACTACGTCGTTACACGCTATGCGGACATCAAGTCGGTTTTCCTTGATCCTGAAACCTACTCTGCCGCGCCTACCCAACTACCCCTTGTGGAACTAGTGCCCGAAGCGGCGCAAATATTGCTAGGGGGCGGTCACAAGCCTCAGCCATCCATGGTGAGCGTTGATCCCCCGGCCCATACGCGCCTGCGTTCACCCACCGCGCGCGCGTTTACTCCCGAACGCGTGATGCAGATGGAGCCGAGGATCCGGCGCACGATCAACCAACTCCTGAACGACATCGACCCGTCCTCACCGTTCGATCTCGTTTCCCGGCTCACCTTTCCACTGCCGGCGACAATGATCTTCAGCTTTTTGGGCATCCCCGAGCGTGACTGGTCACAGCTTAAGGAGTGGTGCGGCCACCGAGCTGTGCTCGGCTTTGGACGCCCTACGCCTGAAGAACAAGTGCTGCGCGCCACGCAGGTGGCCGCCTACCGACGCTATCTGGCCACCTTCGTCGCCAGCAAGGCCACCGTTCGCGACGATGATTTGACGAGTGCCCTGCTCGCGATCCACGACGAGAACCCCGGCGCGCTCACGCACGAGGAAATCAGCTCGATCGTGTACGGCCTGACATTCGCTGGTCATGAAACCACAAACTACTTGATTGGCAATCTGGTTTATCGACTGCTTGAGAAGCCCGAGCGCTGGGACGCGGTGGTGGCAGATCCAAAATTAATTCCCTCAGCGGTGGACGAGACGCTGCGATACGATCCCCCCATCCCAGGGTGGCGGCGCGTGACCAGGCGGCCCGTGACCCTCGGAGGAGTGGACTTGCCCGAAGGCGCCAAGCTGTTCCTTTGGCTCGCCGCGTCCGGGCGCGATGCCTCGGTCTTTCCGGCACCCGAAACGTTCAATCTATACCGCTCAGATACGTCTAAGTCCCTCGCCTTCGGCCTCGGCATTCACTATTGCCTTGGCGCCGCGCTAGGCAAACTGGAGGCGCGTCTTGCGCTCGAAGCTCTAACGGGCCGCTTTCCCGATCTGCGACTTGTTGCCGGCCAGAAGTTCTCATTTCCCCCGAACATTTCCTTTCGAGGGCCGCAATCACTGTGGGTCCAGGCGCCGCAAGACTCTCAGATGCGATGATACTGAGCGATCAAACTGCGCCCTTCGAAAGCCGCCGACTTCCACTTTCATCGGCGCAACCCGACCGGGTCGGACTTTGGGCACCCTGTCAGAGCAGTGAGAGCACACAGATTTGGCCTTTTGCCGAATGTCCTCTAATGATTTCTGTCGGATGACCGGCAAACCGGAGATTGCCCCAAAACCGGGGTTCTGTACGGTTGGCAGACGATACATACGTGATCTTGAAACTCCACCTCGACGGTTCGCGCTATGCGGTGGCTGGTATAGGTTTGCACTGGCTGTGGCCATGGACTCCGATGCATTTCAGGAGATCGTTTTTAAGTGAGTTCCCGACTCTCCAAGATGACTTTGAGGAGTGGGCGGGTCTTCTTCATCTGCAGATTTCCGAATTCCTGGCTTTCACTCAAGCTGCAATCGAGGCGGGGTCGTTTGGCGTCGTTTCAAGATGTTTTGGAATCGCGAACGCGGCACTTATCGAAGGCAACGACAGTTTGCGAAATGCAATCTACGTGTCCTACTTGGAACACCTGGACTTTCGCACTGAGGGAGGCAAGCAGGCCAAGCAATTGATGCCAACTGAGCTTATGCAAGGGCGCAACGACATACTCGACTATAACGAGCAGCTGCTCGGGCGAAAATGGCCCACAGACGACCGCTGATACCTGCACGGCGGATTCTGAGAGGATGACCGGCATTTCGGAAGTTCAGTAGACACCCCACAGAGCTCAAAGGCTCGCAACGATCCTTAAGATTGATCCTCGCCTGGCGAGAACAATCCTTTGCACCTGTTGAGGTCAGAACAGCTTCGCTCTTAGCGGAGTATCCACCAATCAACCACCATCATTCGCGAATTGATGAGCTATTGCGCGAAGCCATCCCATGGCGGCCTGCCCTCGAAACACGCATTGGCCTGTTAACCGTCAGTTGAGATCCCCGCCCTCGGCCACTCTGCTGCACACTGGCCGACTTCTTTGGACCGATCTTACGACGCTGAAGGTCCTTGCCAGCATGGGCCGGGGCGCACGCCGCGAGAGTTTGATTGATATACGGTACCTTGCATTGGCTGGTACTGTAGGGCCAGGTCTGCAGGGGACAACCGATGAAATACCGCAATCGCGTGCTGGGGCTGGTTTCACTGCTCATCGTCATTACCTATCTCGATCGCGTGTGTATCTCCGTCGCCGGTCCGCGCATTCAGGACTCGCTCCACATTGGCCCAGTGGCCTGGGGCTGGATAAGCGGGATCTTCACATTCGCGTACGCCGCGTTTGAGATTCCCAGCGGCGTCCTCGGGGACAGAATCGGCCCGCGCCGGGTGCTCACCCGCATCGTGCTCTGGTGGTCGGCTTTCACCTCCATCACCGGCCTGGCTACCGGCTACTTTTCCTTGCTGGTGACGCGGCTTCTCTTCGGAGTGGGCGAGGCTGGCGCATTTCCCAACACTTCGATCGTCGTTTCCCGCTGGTTCCCTGAGCCCGAGCGGGGCCGAGCCTTCGGCATCATCCTCGCGGCCGCTCAGATGGGCGGAGCCATCTCTCCGCTGCTGGTCGTCCCCATTCAGATCCGCTACGGCTGGCGCGCTTCCTTCTACCTTTTTGGCACCCTCGGCGTGGTATGGGCCGCGATCTGGTATACGTGGTTCCGCGACTCACCGCGGGAAAAAAGCGGCGTGCCGCAAGCTGAGTTGGACGAGGCGCCCAAACCGGTCGCCCACGCACACCGAGGCCTGCCTTGGGCCCGTGCGCTCAGTTCCGGGAACTTCTGGGCCGTTATAGTAACTGCCTTCTCTTTCATCTACACCTACAATTTCTTCCAGACCTGGTTCCACACCTACCTCGTCAAGGCGCGCGGATTCAGCGAGAAGGAACTGCTGCTCTCGTCCCTGCCGTTCGTCCTGGCCGCCTGCGCCAATCTTGCCGGCGGATTGGCGAGTCATCTCCTTGTTCCGCGCATCGGGCTCAAATGGGGCCGGTGCGCGCTCGGCGTGCTGGGCCTGGCTGTGGCCGCCGTCTGCACCATTGCCGTCATGTTCACCCACAGCCCGACTGTAGCGCTTGCCCTGCTCTCCATTACCTACGGTGGCATCACGCTGCAGCAACCCATTATGTTCGCCGTCTGCCTCGACATCGGCGGCCCCTATGCCGGCGCTATGGTCGGAGTCATGAACATGGCCGCGCAGCTCGGTGGGTTCCTGGGCTCGGTGGTCTTCGGATACCTCGTGGCCCGTACAGGCAGCTACAACGTCGGGTTCCTCCCCATGGCGGCCCTGCTGATGCTGGGGACCTGGCTCTGGTTCCGCATCGACCCCACCGTACCGCTCACCCCCTTAACTGCGCCCATCGGCTTCCCGGCGTCGTTGACGGCGCAAGCCGACTGAGCCGAGGGTTTCTGGGAGCACAGTAAATCGCCGAAGAGCATATCGAGATCAGTGCCAAGGGAAAGTGTAAGGATTCCTGGGTTCCGGTTGGATCACCGGCCAACGGCATATGATCCCGATTTCGGCTCAATGCACGGATGGCCGACCATCCGACCGGAATCTGAAGGTCCGGCCCTCGTGGGAACAGGAAACGCGCTTTGGGCTGTTATCGTCAATCGAGAACCATCCCCGTTCAAGTGGGCGGACACTTGCCGGCTTTTGAGCCTCGAAAGGAAGCGTTCATTCAGGCGACGGCGTCAATCTGCGCAGCAAGTGTGGTGGCCTTGCTGGACGTCTGCGTGGGCGCCCGCTATTGTGCGAGACTACTTCGCAAGGAAACTTTTCCGCGGATCGCGACCTGGCTGATCTTTGAGATCGGCGTCGTCATGAGTCTGGCCGCGTACTTCGCCTCGCACTATCACAGCATCGTAAAGGCCGCGCTTAACGTGACAGACGGCATCGTGGTCACGGCTATTCTTGCTTCGCTTTTTATTGAACAGCGAGGTGCTAAAATCCAATTCACCAGAAATGAGCAGGTGTGTCTGCTGATCTCATGCATCACGTTGGCGGCCTGGACGATCACCAAGACTGCATGGATCGGCTTTGCGGGATTCCAAGTGGTTATGGTTGTAGCATACTTTCCCACGATTGAAAGCGTATGGCGGTGGAAGCTGGGTCGGTCGCCCGAACCCGTCGAAACGTGGAGCATCACCGCTGTGGCTGCGCTCATCGGAGTGGTCATCGACGTCACGGGTAGCCGCGACTACCTAGCCATGCTCTATCCTCTGCGTGCGTTCGTCCTCTGCGTAATCATCGTGGTGCTGGTGAGGCGGTGGGAGCGGAAGAACAAGACGGACTACTCGCTGGTCCGATGAGTTCATCGGTATCAGTTCAGCACCGGGAAACTCGAATTGCGCTTCGACAGCCTCGGCTTCGCGCTACATCGCCGAGTATCAAAATGAGCGCCTGGAAGGCAAATTCCCGGGTTCGGGTCGGTTGACCGGCTATCCGGACAGAACTCGAAAATGGGGTAATGTCCGGATAGCCGACGATTCAGGAACTACTGCATTCCAAACAGCGATGTGTGATCAGTGAAGCCCATGTATCGGTGTAATGCCCTTCGATGCGAAAATCGCATAGAGGAGGATTCATGGGAAGAATGGTTCGCCTGCTTTTAGCTTCCATCTCTCTCTTGCCGACAGCTCTTGTCGGCCAGAATAAGGCATCTGTGACCGCCGATTCGTCACCGGCAACTTCGACGCCGTCTGATCACACTCCTATTCAGCAGCTACGTGAATTGCACGACCGCGCCTATGCAGCTTTACGTGCCGAGCAGGAACGTTCCAAACAACCACTTTGCCCCAAAGCTCTTTCTACCGTCGATATGAATCAATGCTCCGTTCAGGAATTCAACTCAACCGAGCGCAATTATCAAGTCGAAATTGTGGCCCTCAACGCGTTGGTAGGTGGTCCGAGAGACCTAACTCGTGGCTCTGTTGCGGCCACTCCCTTGGATGATGCCGAAGCGACTTGGCATAACTATCGCGAGCAGGCTTGCAATGCCTTTGCGGGTCCACAGAAGAATGCGGGTACCAGCCGTTCCTATCTGTATGAGACCTGTCTGATAACCCTTACCCGCAGTCACATGAACGCTCTAGGCGATCTCTACGCCGAGGTTGGAATGCACTGATGCTCGGGTTCCGGTCGGTTTACCGGCAAACAGGAAGTAACCCTGAGCCAAATCACGCATGTTTCCGATCGAAGACCTTATTCCCGGTATTCTTTCTGATACAGATCTCGTTGCAGGTCAAGATGCGCACAAAGGAGATGGCACATGTTGAATGATTCTCTCAGCCTTTTCATTTCAGTTGGAGTACTGTTCTCATCGGTTCAAGGGATGGCCGAAGCAGTTCCCAAGGGCTCCGTCCGCCTCGCCATTTGCCAGATTCTCGTTATCGATAGCGATCGTGAAGGCAACTTTCGCCGCATCGAGTATGCGCATGAGCAGGCCGCGGCGGAACATGCGCAAATCGCAGTGTTCCCCGAGTCGTCAATCCTTGGTTGGGAAAATCCCGATGCACATCGTCTTGCGGAACCAATTCCAGGTAAGACAGCAGTCGTATCGGTACTTTGGCGCATAAGTATGGCTTAATGGTCGCCATTGGCCTCGATGAAAAAGATGGCGACCGACTCTACGACACAGCAATTCTCATGGACAAATCTGGCAAAATGCTCTGGAAGCACCGGAAGATCAATGTGCTGCCAGAGCTCATGACACCGCCATATTCACAGGGTCGACCGGACGATATCGGCGTGGTCGAAACCGAGTTTGGAAGGATCGCCGTGCTCATTTGCGCCGACACCTTCACCGATGCTTTCGTCGAGCGACTGAAGGCTCTCAAGCCGGATCTGATGCTGGTTCCGTACGGATGGGCTGCGGCTAATGACAAATGGCCCGAGCACTCAAGGGAACTCGAGGAACTTGTCAAGCGCCGAGCGGCCCAAATGCGATGCCCAATGGCGGGCGTTGATCTTGTGGGAGAAATGACGCACGGCCCGTGGTCGGGCTGGACTTACGGTGGCTCGAGCCTGGTTGTCGATGGCGAAGGTCGAATCCTCTTCATTGCCCGCGACCGCGACACTGATCTCCACGTTATCGATCTGGCCGTTGGCTCACTTGCCAAGTGAGCTGAATCAGCCCCAACCGGCAAACCGGACAGAACCCCGTTTTGGGAAAATTTCCGGTTTGCCGACAATCCACCCGGAACTCCAAGAACAGGTCAATCAAGGCTCAATGAGTGCTTCGGGCTGAAGTCGCCAGTCGAGCTCAAGAAGCGTTCACTTGGCTCGAGCGTTGCCGATTCAGGCTTCTCTAACAGACCCCGAACCGGGGCTGCATCAGATCGAGAACTCCATGTATCCAATACTCGCCAGAAGGGGTCTACCGATATGCGCTTAGAGAAGCGCCTACACATCTATAGTTCGTAGCTAAGATTACCTACTGTTCGCACCAGATGGTTTCTGCGCAGGACGAGACCTGAAGTCCATGAAATGCTTCGGAACGCCATTTTCAGCGGGAGTCTTTTTTAGAAACGCCTTCGCCCAAGCCTCGTGTTTCAAGTAGGCATCCAGAAAGTTCAGAGTATAGAGCGCAACCCAGGCATAACTCGTATTGGCGTCCTCCCGTCCGTAGTCGGCTACCTGGTTCTCCGCAAAGCGTTGTGCACTCTCCCTGCGTTGAAACATGGAGCTGAACTCTGGGTGTGCCATACCCAGCATATTCACAGTGAGGAGATCACCATGAATCCAGGCGTTGAGAACGTTTGGACCAACTTTGTCTGCGGGAGGAACGTCGTCATTTTCCAGATCTTCAAAACTGACGTTTCTAGTAAAGCAAAGAAGCGGTATGTTCATTCGTTCTGGATGGACGTCCCCGGCTCTTTTCACAAGGCCGGGATGATAGCGCATGCTGCCGTCCATCTCCACCAAGGCATCGATGCGAGTGTCTCGTGCTGAGGCAAACAGGCCCGAGATTCCTCCCCAGCTCCAGCTCACCACGGCAACCGCAGACAGATCCGTGTCGGGGAGTGACTTGGCATAGGTGATGAGAAAAGAGATGTCGCGAGCCTGTGCATTGGTTCCGTCCAGATTGTCCGTCATATCGCGCGTCGCGATCCCAACAGATGGACTCGCAACAACGACGTAGCCATGACTGGCAAGATATTCGCACAGATCGGCGTTCTCCCACGCAACGGAAGAATCGCTGGGAGCATAAATAAGAACCGGATAATGCCCGTCTGCCGGTTTCGCCTCCCGCATCGCCCGCAGCGGGACATCCCAGGACGTCGTCAGCAGCGAACGCCACCGATTCTCTTTGCCATCTGCCGCGTTGAAGTGAATCTCCGTGTCTGCCAGTTGGGCATAATTGCCAACCGTCATCGGTTCGCCCGCGGCTTTCAACGACGGATACCAGACTAGTGTCTGTAAGGGACGGCCGTTCTCTCCCAAAGAGGACTTTAACGGGTCCTTACGCGAAGCAGGATATGCGCGTGAGCGATCGTACTGATAGACGACCTTCAATCCCACCGGATACGGGCCAGGTGTTTGCAGGAATCGGAATGAAGATGTTTGTGAAACCGCGAACACTGAGCCAAAGCACATACATAACCCAAGAGCAGCAGTGAAGATTCGTGTTTTCAACTCGACCTTCTCCCGATCGGATATACGGCTCGCGAAGCTAAGAAGTTCGAAACGCCAAACACATTCTTTACCAATCACTTTATCAATCTCCGGAACAGGCTTCACTTCAGCGATCGCCTTAGAAGTCCTCGCTTCGCACAAATCGCCAGTCCGTGATTCGAAGGAAATCGATGCTGGAAACGCGAGTTGGCCTGTTAGAAACAGTTTGCCGAAATATATTCAGGCTTTGGAGCGTGTCGCTCGTACTTCCCAGGCCAAAGTGGTCTGCACAACCGCACTGCGATAAGTAAATATCGTTTAACAATAATTATATATTGACAATCGCGATATTTCCGATATCATCAGATCTAAGGCTTTCGAGAGGAACTTGTATGCGACCCGAAATTCAGGCAAATCTTCAAAAGATCAACAACTCCCTCCAGCGCTTATGCTTAGGCGTGTTGCTGTTCCTCGTGGCTGTGATCCCGGCAGTAAGCCAAGCTCAAATACAGCCGCAGACAAAGCCGATGGGCTCGGAACCAACTCCGGAACCTGCTGTACCTGCCATCGTCGCCGCCTTCGACAAGTACGAAGTAGTGGGTATCCCAGAAGGCCATGGGATGAAAGATTTAGATGATTTCATTCTTTCGCTGATCCGCGATCCAGCGTTTTCGGGAAAAGTAAACGACATTGCAGTCGAGTGCGGCAACTCGCTGTACCAACCCATTCTGGACCGTTATATAGCCGGTGAGGATGTGCCGTTCACGGAAGCTAGGAAAGTATGGCGGAACACGACGCAGCCGATGTGCGGCATGTCGGGATTCTTTGAGCAGCTTTTCCCTCTCGTGCGCGCAATCAATCAGAAGCTCCCGCCAGGGAAGCGCCTTCGGGTGCTGGCTGGCGATCCTCCAATTGACTGGGACCAAGTCAAAAGCTCCCAGGACACAGCGAAATTCTCCGACCGCGATGCCAGCATCGCTTCTGTGATGGAGAAAGAGGTTCTCTCGAAACATCGCAAGGCTCTCATGCTGTTCGGCAATTTTCATCTCATGCATGGAGCTGGGGTCGA
>Ga0182015_10006585_pt1 | contig 11605 bp, 9 predicted proteins | sample 712P3MmetaG_FD_120478 | JGI IMG/M metagenome (GOLD analysis project Ga0182015, IMG submission 120478) | Permafrost microbial communities from Stordalen Mire, Sweden - 712P3M metaG | ecosystem: Environmental > Terrestrial > Soil > Wetlands > Permafrost | place: Sweden: Stordalen | collected...
ATCCGGTGACGACCCAGGTTACGGTTACCACTCTCGCGAACATGACCGTGCCGGCCAGTCCGTCCATCACCATTACTCCGACGAACTCGCCCAACACGACTACTACCCCGGCAGTCACCCTCGCGGTAAGCAGGACGAATCAGGCGTTCAGCCTCGCAGCGACGAACGGCGCTTCTACCTTTTCCGTCACCGCTGGAGCAACGGCAAGTGTTGGGCTTACGGTAGCCGGAACGGGTTCACCGTCCCAGTTCACTCCAAGCACGCTGCCGCTGAGCTACTCGTGTGTACAAAGCAGTTTGCCGACTGAAGCACAATGCACCTTCAGTCCGACGAGCGGTCAGGCGGTGAGTGCGAGCAACTTGACTCTAAACATTGTGACCACGCCTCCTACCTCGCAATTGCGAAGTCCGCTAGGACGCGGTAGTCGCATCTTCTATGCTCTGTTGCTGCCAGGAATGTTTGGAATCGTGATCGCGGCGGGATCGCGGACGCGAGGTGTGCGTCTTCTCGGGCTGATCGTGATTCTCGGATTCTCCACCTTGTGGCTGGGTTCGTGCGGCGGCGGAGGCAGCAATGCCAGCCAAAGTAATCCCGGAACACCTGCCGGCACTTACAAAGTGGTAGTGAATGCCACTACCGGAGGAGCGAACCCGCTTACCGGAACCCTTACCATTAATCTCACCGTTACCCAGTAATTTCTGCAATTGGTAGTGGCGCAGTTTGGCGGCAAACTGCACCACTACCCAGAATTGAGCGGGAAAAAGCCTCGCAGCGGGGCCCGATTCTGGCTGATTTAAGTCCCTGTCGGCTGATGCGCTTTCAAAGGTTCTGGAGTTTTTCCGTCCGCTGCCGATGTCCTTTATTGTGTCGAAATCCTCTGCGCCCGCCCCAGCCATCGAAGGCCCCAAGGGCATCAAGCTACGTTACGTGGCTCGCCAGCCCATTTTCGATCGCGACGAAAAAGTCTTCGGCTATGAATTACTTTTTCGTGACGACGTGGAGAACGTTTTTCACGACGTGGACTCCAACATGGCTTCGCGATCCACCGTAGACAGTTCTATTCTGGTGGGTCTTGACGTTCTCTGCGATGGCCGCCGCGCCTTTCTCAACTGCACCCGCGACACCTTGATCGGCGGCCTCGTAACGCTGTTGCCCTCCCATTCGACTGTCGTCGAGGTCCTCGAGAGCGTTCCCGTCGATGCCGAGGTGGTAAGTGCCTGCCAACGGTTGAAAGAAGCGGGCTACTTAATCGCTCTGGATGACTATGTGAGCGATGACCCCCGCGAGCCGTTGGCTGAAATGGCGGACATCCTCAAAGTCGACCTGAAGCTCACTACCGTCGTGCAGCGGGCGGCCTTGATAAAAAAGCATGGCCCGTGGCGTTGCCGTATGCTGGCTGAAAAAGTGGAGAACCACGCGGAATTCCTGGCCGCCAAAGAGCAGGGGTTCGTCTATTTCCAGGGGTATTTCTTACGCCGCCCGGAAATGATGACAACTCATGACGTCCCGGCGAACTCTCTGAACTACATCCGAATGCTGCAGGCGGTTTCTCGTCCCGATCTCGATGTGGCCGAATTGGAGAAGTTAGTCAAGACCGAGGCTTCAATCTGCTACCGTTTGCTGCGCTACATGAACTCGGCGAGATTCGGATTCAAGAGTGAGATTCATTCGGTGCGCCACGCACTGGCAATTCTTGGGGACCGCGAGGTGCGCCGTTGGGTGCGTCTGATCGCCACCGTGGGCGCGGCGCAGGACAAAAGCAGCGATCTGGTGCTCTGCGCGCTGGTACGGGCCCGCTTTGGAGAATTGCTCTCGCCTCTGGTGCGGCACGGCGAGTCGGACCTGTTCTTGCTGGGATTGCTCTCCATGCTCGATGTCATTCTGGAAATGCCCATGTCGGACATTATGGAGAAAATTCCGTTGGATTTGGAAACCAAGGCCGTCCTCCGCGGCGAGCCCAGCGTGCTTCGGCCCGTTTACCAACTGATGCTGGCCCATGAAAGCGGCGAGTGGGAAGCCTCCCGCAGCATCTGTGGCAGCATCCACATCGACGGCGATGCTGTTGCCGCCTCTTATTGGCAGGCGCAACAATGGGCAAGGGAAGTTTCGAGCGGAGCGTAAAGGCCGCGCGAGTATGGGGGCACGCTTTGGAATCTCGTCTGTAGGCAACTTTGATCGGTGGGCCCGGTTCAGCGGGAAGCGGTAGTTACGCTTGTGCAAAAGCGGACCACTTTGCCCCTTGCGCGGTAGCTGGTTCACGAGTACCATTTAATTGTTCTCATTGGCCTCGTTCCCGCGTAGGCCTTCCGCGTCCCAGGCGGTTCCCGGTGACGCGACGGATCCGACAACGGATAACCGATTACGCGACTAATATATTTCGCCAATTCGAATTTTGTTTTACCAGATAACCGTTGGTAACGATTGTTCCGGCCCAGCCCGCAGTTTCGTGCGCAGAATCCAGGCTCACCCCTTCGTGTAGCCGGGTTAAGAGCATTCGCGAATCAGGCAGAACCTTCGGCCTCCGCATAGATGCCAGCGAGCCAACTTCGGTCAGGAACAGGCAACCAAGTTGGAACCTGAAATGGCAAGAACGGGATCTTGGGGTTTTGAAAACGTAAATTGTAATTCTGCACCGGTATGAAGCCGGCCCAGCAGCGATGAGAGGACTATGAACGCAGGACCAGGAAGACCCTCCGGAGGCGGAGGTCGAGGCCGTAGGCGTCGCGGACGCCGGCCCAATAATGCTCGCGGGCCTCGTCCCGCCGGACCCAGCCAGTCACGCCACAATCAGGACGGTATTTACACCGCTCCCATGGATCATAGCTATCGCGCCGCGTTGGCCGGAAATGGCAATAACGGCCAGAGCTCTCGCCGCCCGCGTCCGGGCTTCGCTGCGCCTTTTGCATTGGTCGATCCCGAGCCTTTGCCCGCTTTGCGCGAAGATTCCAACTCGCGCATCTTTGCCTTTGTCGACGATCTTTTTTTCGCCGCCAAGATCCAGGAAACCGCGCGCAAACTGAATGTCAAAGTGGAATTTGCCAAGAACGATAAAGACCTGGCGGAACGCATGGAGGCGAATGGGGAAGAGAAGCCTTCGCTCATTATCTTTGACCTGAACAATGCCAACGCCAAACCGCTCACGCTGATCCCAAAGCTCAAGTCAAAGCTGAAAAAAGGAACCTCGATCATCGGATTTCTCTCGCACGTCCAGGGCGATCTCAAACAGAAGGCTCACGAAGTAGGCTGCGACATGGTCTTGCCGCGTTCCGCCTTCTCGCAAAACCTTCCGCAATTACTGCGCCGTCACGGAGCGCCGGAAGACGAGAATCCTACCGTCCAGTAAGTGGTCAGAGGAATTGGCACTCCTTTACCCTGGGGGCCATGCCAGCGGTCGTCCCCCTAGCAGGTGCACGTGCAGATGAAAGACTGATTGCCCCGCGCCGGGCCCAACATTGAGCACGGTCCTGTATCCCTGCTCAATGCCTCGCTGGCGTGCGATCTCGGCTGCTGCCAAATGACATCGGCCAATTAATTCGGCGTCCTCCGCCCCAGCCTCCTTTAATCCCGCAAAATGTTTCTTGGGGATTATGAGAACGTGCGTCGGCGCTTGTGGATCGATGTCTTCAAAGGCGAGTACATGCTGGTTTTCATAAACCTTCTTGGCAGGAATCTCGCCGCGCAGAACACGGCAGAATAGACAATGGCTGGGAGGATCGTTGGTCATCGTTGCACCTCTGCCAAAACCATAACATCCGCGAAGTGAAGCCTCTGCAGTAAAAGATGGCTGGGCAAGACGAGTCCCGCCCTGTAGCTCGACGTGAGGGTGGGATTCACTTGCCTGGTCGGTATTGAGATGAATTGAGGCAGACTTAGTCGAGCCTCACCAGGAAAGCAGCGCCCTCGGGAGTACGAGTTTCGGCCACAACTTTTCGTGCGGTTTCGCGATCATCATCTAGTACCCGCACTCGCACCCACCAATCGCCCACTGGACTTCCAAAATGCTGTACCTTGGCCGTGCGATAACGTCGTGTGAGCTGATCGGCAATTCTCCGCGCCTCGCCCTCTTTGGCGAATGCGCCAATCTGTACGGCCCATCTTCCGCCGGTCTCGATTGGCACTGGCGTGTGCATCACTTCCACTTTCACTTCGGCCGTGCCCGGCAGGTAAACGTCGAGTTTCTTCGCCGCCGCGAGCGACAAATCGAGAATGCGTCCCTGAATAAAAGGACCGCGATCTGTGATGCGCACCAATGCCGCGTGGCCCGTCTTCAAGTTCGTAACACGAACAATCGAGCCCAGCGGCAGCGTGCGGTGCGCAGCAGTCATGGCGTGCATGTTATAAACCTCGCCATTCGATCCAACTCGATTGTGATACGGCGGACCATACCAGCTCGCCTTGCCTGTCTCTGTGGCGATTGGTCTGGCATCCAGAGGAAGAGCGGGTTCAGCTAGATCCGGGCCGGTCTCTCTGCTTGCCTCCGTACTGGTCGAAGGTTCAGGAGCGGGCGGTGGAGGCACTCGAGCCTGTTTCGGATGCCCGCACCCCGTCAGAACAGAGACGACGAGCATCGCCACCACCCATATCCCGGATCGTGCGGCCGTGTTGAACACTCGGGAACTCACTTGCGCGCTGCTTTTTGCTGTTCCATGTAATCGGCCAGCCCGGCGAGTTTTTGGCTGGCTGTCCGCAAGGCCTTCGTCGAATGCTGGCGAACCGTCGGAACGACCTCGTCGTTCAGATACTTGATGAACTCCGGAATTTCTTTCTCGATTCTCTCCGCAGCCTCGGCAACAGTCTTGCTGACGCGCGCCGATGCGTCTTCCACCTTCCGGTTGAAGTCATTCATAAGGCTCCTTAATCCTGCCGACGTGCGAGAAGTCCCACTTCCGGTTGAAGTCATTCATAAGGCTCCTTAATCCTGCCGACGTGCGAGAAGTCCCAGCAATGTTGCCGATGCCGAGCTAAAGCATTATTTCGTGGTTAGAAGCGCCGGTCAATGTTGCTCGACATGTTGGTCGAAGGTTATTGCTTCCAAGCGATTCGCACCTTACCCTGTAGATTGTGCACACGCCGCAATCCGTTCCATGGTTTTCCTCCGTCGTGCGGCGGCGCCGCTTTCGCAAACAGCTTCTCGAATGGTATGACCGAAACCGCCGCGACCTTCCTTGGCGAAAGAATCGCGATCCCTACCAAGTGTGGTTATCGGAAATCATGTTGCAGCAGACGCGCGTCGCGGCGGTGATCGATCACTACCACGAATTTTTGCGGCGCTTCCCCACGATCCAAAAACTGGCCTCCGCACGTGAAGCCAGCGTACTCGCGGCCTGGAGCGGACTGGGATATTACCGCCGCGCCCGAATGCTGCACGCTGCCGCCAAAGTCATTGTGCACGAGCACGACGGCATATTTCCGAACACTGCAGTAATGCTGCGTGAATTGCCCGGTATCGGACGCTACACGGCCGCGGCAATCGCCAGCATTGCGTATGACGAGCCTATCGCGGTAGTCGATGGCAATGTGGAGCGTGTACTGCGTCGGATCGCGGGCAACGCGTTGCCAGGAGAGGAACTTTGGTGCGCTGCATCGAACCTGCTGGATGCGACACGTCCCGGAGACTTCAACCAGGCCATGATGGAGCTGGGTGCGGTCCTATGCACGCCGCGTGCGCCACAATGCTTGACGTGTCCCGTGGTTGAGTTATGCGCTACTCGTGGAGAACTGCCACCCTCCGAGCCTCAAGCTTCACAGAAAAAGGTTGAGATTCACTATGCGTTGCACATCCGCAATCGCGAACGCCGCGGTGGAGAAATATTTTTGGTGCAGCGGCCTCTTGATATATCGCTGATGCCGGGGATGTGGGAGCTGCCGGAGATCGCGGCCTCGGCTGGTGACGCCTCTCCCATGTTTACTCTCCGGCATTCCATCACCGTTACCGATTACACCGTGCGCGTCTGGAACAGGACCGCACCCAGTGTCATTAAGGGCAAGTGGATTCCTTCCGGGCGGCTCACCGGGATTGCTCTTACTGGCTTAGCCCGCAAGATTCTTCGTAAAGCTGTAATCATCTGATTCGGGTGCATCGACGCCTCCTCATTGCATTCGAATCATCTAAAATAAAACAGAAGTTCAAATCTGGAGTTACAGATCTGGAGTTCAATTGAACTGGCTGCGGAATATTTTCCATGGGAACCCGGGAGGACGAACAATGGCGGCATTAACCGCGGGCACGCATGCGCCCGACTTCGAATTAAAAACAATGGACGGCGCCCGCTTTGTGCTGCGAGACGAATTGGCCAAAGGTCCGGTCGTTCTCGCGTTTTTCAAAGTGTCCTGCCCCACATGCCAGTACACGTTCCCATTTCTCGAACGGCTGGTACGCGCGTACACCCAATCGGGAGTTCGAATTGTCGGAGTCTCCCAGAATGATTCGAAAGATACAGCTAAGTTCGTCAAGGAATTCGGCATAACTTTCCCCATCCTCATCGACGATGCAAAAAGTTACGCTGTGTCAAACACGTACGGTCTCACCAACGTACCTACTCTCTTCTGGATCGCCCAGGATGGTGAGATTGAAGTCTCAAGCGTAGGTTGGGTGAAGGCCGAGTTCTCCGAAATCAACCGCAAATTGGCGGAAGTTGGAAAGGTTGCGCCGGCTGTGGTTTTCAATCCCAGTGAAGATGTACGCGACTTCCGCGCTGGTTGAGGGTCGAAAAACTAATCCCGCGGTCGCGGGAGTCACACCATTTCCCCCACAATGCGCGAATCCGCGCCGGTGATATAACCACCGTAACCTTTAGCCGCCGTCCGGTGCGTGTTAGCCTCCATCTGTCCGCGGAATCAGCAAGTTCCGTGGTTGGGAATCAACCGTTCGGAGTCAGCTCCCGCACAAATGCCACGCATCCCCATGTTCCGCCTTGGCAAAGAGCCAATACCAGCCGCTCTGCCGAATCTCGCTGCCACTACGCCTTCAATTGTTTTGGAAGGATTGACGGTTGGCGTGGACAATCTCCGGCACGACGTGGCGCTGAGTCCTCGCTTGGTGGACGCTGCCCGCGCCCATATCACGCGATTGATTGTCCGTCATGGTGAACTGTCAGGCCTTCTTTCCGCCGAAGCTCCGGTAGAAGATCTGGCGCCATCCTGGATGCGAAGCGCCGCCGCCGGAAAAAGTGGCGCGGTGGCACGTGGGAACGAAGCTTCCGATTGGAAGCCGTTGCTGGCGGAACTTCACCTTGCGGCGTTGAATCGCGCCAAGAAAGAAGAAAACATCTCGCTCGACCTTCTGGCCCGCTTGGCCGTGTCCAAGCTTCTGCGCACAGAAATGAACTCCCAGTTTGCCCAGGTGATCGAGCGCTGCCGCGTTCTTCTAAAGGGGTACGAGAGCATGCGCAGCGGCAAAGCCCTTGAATACCGGGAACGCGTCGCCAGCTTTCAGGTTCGCAAAAAAATTATCCTGCGAAAAACCGGTCAGGAACTTTTCGAGACCCTTCGCGACATCGAAAAAGAAACTCTGTCCCGTACTCGCCGCTCACTTTTCGGCGAGTCACAAACTGACGCCAAAGCCGATGCAGGCTCCGCCAATGCCAGCCTTTTAAGTTACGGATTATTCGTAAACCGTCTCGCCTTTACCGACGATGGCCGCGACGACTATCTTTGCGCCGAACACTACGTCATGCTCGGCAACTGGGATCGTGATCCTGACCGTTACCCGCGCATTCAGGATGTCGTCTGGAGTTTTATCCGTTCGCTCTATGGAGAAAACACGCACACCGACACTATCGATTCCTGGATGTGCGCTCCCGAAAATGCCCGCGCTCTTGTCGGTACTGGAACCCCCGACGATTCCACGCCCGAAGGTTTAGCCCAGCAGGATCGTCTAAACAAGTGGGTACGGCTGCTCGAAGATGAAGAAGTAATGGAGTGTGTCATCGCCTCCTACCACGCGGTTCCTTTGCTGAGCGAGTACGCTCCCCGCATCAACCCCCAGCAACTCAAGAATGCGCTCATCTCGCGTCCTGAATGTGATCGCGTGGAGCGCATGATTCAAGAGCACGGCAAGCTCTCACCCGCCAGCCTTTACACGGCGGTTGGCAAGGTTGCGGGCTGTCGCGGCGCCGAGCGTGCCAAAGTCGCGGCCCGTTTCCTTCAGGATTTCTCCCACTATCATCGCGACCTGCGCCGTCTGGATGCGCTCAACGCTGCGCTCGACTCCGTGAGCCTGGTCGCCACTGACAAGCTTCGCGAACTCTCGCGCATGAACGGAACTCTCTATGAATTCCTGCTGCCCGATGAACAACCGCAGCAACCGGAAGAAGAACGCGTACTGCGCCATGTGGTGCTAAAAGCCGACGTCCGCGACTCAACGCGCCTTACCCGCACGCTAATGGAAAAGGGACTGAACCCCGCGTCTTATTTCAGCCTGAACTTCTACGACCCGGTGAATAAACTTCTCGGCAAGTATGGAGCGCAAAAGGTATTTCTCGAAGGCGATGCCATTATTCTGGCGATTCTCGAACGCGCCGGAGAGCCCGAACTCGCCGTGAGCCGCATGTGCGTGCTCGCCCGCGAGATCATCGAAATCGTCCGCGGCTACAACCAACTGATGCAGCGTGCGGGCATGCCGGAACTTGAGCTTGGCATCGGCATCACTCTGCAGGAATCGGCGCCGCTTTACCTCATGGATGGTGAGCGCCAGATCATGATCTCCGAAGCTCTTAACGAGAGCGACCGGCTTTCTTCGTGCAACAAGCGCGCGCGCAAAGTGATGGAGTCACAGGCCGGACCGTTTCACGTCTATGTTTTTGAGCCTCAAAGCCCGGACTCTTCGGGAGACGGTTCCACCACGCGAGAAGCCGCAGCCGCAAATCCAGCGGTGGTTGCAAATCCGGAAGACGCCATCATCAGCTACAACCTCGGCGGCATCCGGATGAACCAGTCCGCTTTCCGCAAGCTGGAGCAGGAAATTTCCCTGGTCGCGCTCACCGCAAAGTTGCCGCCGTCCGCAGCCTCGAAGAAAGCGGAATACCGTTTGTCGGTCGGCACCGTTCCCGTGGACCGCGACATCTTTCGCAAAATTGTCATCCGCGAAAGCCGCATCGCGCGCGTCAAACCCGAAGATTTTTCCGTGCAAGGCTGGAGCGAACTCACTTACTACGAAGTCTGCACCGATCCCGCCATCTATGCCGCGCTGGAAAAAGACAAAGAAAAGAAGAAAGCCGCCAGGGCCTAGCGCAAACTCCACTTAGTTTTCGGTGCAGGTAAAACTGCCCGCGCTCTTCGCATCCCCCATCCCGTTGTACTTCGCCCACGACGGGTAAACGCATAATGGCCGGGTTCGCCCGTGGGAATGCGTATTGTTATCCACCACCACCAAATCCTCCGGCGCTACGCCCGTATCCAACCAGCGATCAAGCACTCCCAGCGCGTCAAAGCCCGCGTTGAAAACTCCCTGCCCGTGGCCGAAGCCGGGGATGAGATAGAAGCGCAGAAAACCATCCATCTCGTTCTGGCTCATTTTCGCCTGAACCATCTTGTAATAAAGGACGGAACTATCCGTCGGAATCGTTGCATCCGTCGTTCCATGCAAAATAATGAACTTGCCTCCGTGCCGCGCAAACGGCGTCAAGTCTGCGTCGCTCGCGTCCGAGGCCTTCGATTGCGGAAATAATTCATTCGCGTACTTGCCACCAGTCGTCGGATTAAACGTCAACGCGTTGTAATGTTTGTCGCCGGTCACAAAGAAGCGCAGCACTTGATCGGCGATTACGTAATAAAAAGAATTCAGTAAAATCTTCGGCGGATGCTCCGCGTGATGAAACAGTCCCATCGATCCCGTCAGATCTGTGCCAGCCAGCACGTTAAAACCCGGCATCGTCTGCACACCATTCCACAAAGGCTGCGCGGTTCGTTGTTCGGTGGCGAACGTCTCGACGGTATTCAGTTCCTGCGGCGTCAAACAGTGCTTGCCTCTTTTACCTGCCGGGCAGGCCAGCGTATTCCGATCGAAATGGCATGCATCGACATTTGCGATGATGCCGTCCCGCACGCCATCGACCGCATCGCAGGCGTCCATCACCGATTTCGCGAGCAGCTTGGTCTTCCCCGCCGCCAGGAAACCACCCTTCGCATACATCGCTTCGGAAACGCGAACAAACTGCAGATCCAACTCCGTCTGGTCCCATCCTGCATAAGCTCCGAGCACGCCATCGTAGTCTTGCGGCCAAAGCTGGACCACGAAGTAAGCCTCGCGTCCCCCAGTTGACCCGCCAAGAAAAAACATTCGCGACGGACCCATCCCGTAGCGGCGTTCGATGATCGCCAGCGCCGCATCATGAGTTTTTTTCAATCCGTCGTGCGCGAAATTTCGGCGCTCCTCCTCGTTCAATGCAAATGACGCATTCAACGCATTCACAGCGTCTGGCAGAAACAAATAGTGCTTATGGTGGCCCGAGTCTCCGCCGAAAGTCGCATACCCACGCGCCAGCGGCCCCGGTTCACGCGCCACGCTCACCGGAGGCCGTTTCAATCCGTTGGTGGCACCGAGCCATCCATCAAATGCGCCACCACCGAATTGAACCGCTTTCTTATTCCAGTTGGTGGGAAGGTTTACTTCAAACCGGATGTCCTGCGCCGACGGATCGACCGGGTGCACGCCCCCAAGCACCTTGCAATATTCTCCGCGTTTGTCATGCTTCAACTTCGCCGATCGTACATACGCACCCGTTGTTGGCAATCCAATCGCGGTCGAGGGAATCTCCATACCCTTCAGCGATTGGCAAGCGCTCTTTGGATCGAGACTTCGATCGCTTGCAGGGTTCTGCCCCGGCACAGGGCCAACGCCAAGCATTATCCATAGCAGCGAAACTGCCGCGCCGCGCATGCACAGGATGGACGGAGACTTTCGGAGAGCGTTCAAAATGATTTCCGCAAGAACCAAAACGAAGCTCCTGCCACCGTAGGACCGACGCGTTGCTCTGTTGCCCACTCCGGACGGATTGCCGCACGCGCTTTGCGGGCGCGCTCGCCCATGCCGCGAACCAGCAGGAGCGGCTTACCCCGACCACGCCGAACGCAATGCATTTTCATGACATCCATCAGATGCAAAAATTGCGAAACATGTGGCCTTGCAACCAGTCCTAAACAGTACGGCGGAGATCCGCTGCATATCCAAGCGACTCTCCGCCGACAAGTCTCACAGTACTAGGTTACTGAGGTGGCGCTTGCTGCCCTGAGCCTGCGTCGGGCGGCGCAGCACCACGATTCTGCATCCTCTGCGCGCGCCTGGCCTGCATCCGGTCCCATTTTTTCTGCTGATTGGAATCGAGCGCGCCCCGGATCTGCGCATCGGTCGCGGTCCGGATGTCCATCATCTTGGCATGCCGATCTTGCTGCGAAAGGGAAGTATCCTGACGCACGCTCTGCATCTGCGAACTCGCCGACTGCAGCGCGCTCATCACTTTCGCCTGCTGATCAGACGTCAGATTCAGTTTGCGGGTTAGTTCGGCAGTCCGCCGTGCCGGGTCGGGCGCACCGTGCCGTGGCCCACCGCCATTGTCCTGCGGCGTCGGTGGCGCTGCCTGATCGTTCGTTTGGCCGTTAGACGGGC
>Ga0182015_10006587_pt1 | contig 11601 bp, 6 predicted proteins | sample 712P3MmetaG_FD_120478 | JGI IMG/M metagenome (GOLD analysis project Ga0182015, IMG submission 120478) | Permafrost microbial communities from Stordalen Mire, Sweden - 712P3M metaG | ecosystem: Environmental > Terrestrial > Soil > Wetlands > Permafrost | place: Sweden: Stordalen | collected...
AGTGAAGAGGCCGTAGAGTGTGCGTGAGAACAAGCTTTCAATTCCTGGAATCTTATTCTCAGCACCCTCGTCTTCCGCAAAGCATGAGACCGCTGACCCAAGGTGAGAAACTCGTCCTACCCCGTCCACGTCTAAGAACCGTCAAAGTATTCATTGGAGCCCCATTGGTATCCATCAAACGTCTTCTCCTGCGGAGGGGGCCACTCGCCCTTGCAACCGTCATCCTGATTTCTTCCCTTGGGGCGGTAGCACAGCGGCTCCCCGGCACGGCTCATCCGCAGCACTATACCCTGCAACTGACGCCAAATCTGCAGACGGCAACCTTCACTGGCAGAGAAACGATTGATTTGACTCTGGCCCAGCCAGTGGATTCGATCGTGCTGAACGCAGCTGAACTCAAATTTGACACTGTCACGGCACAGATCGATGGCAAAGCCCTGGCTGCGGAAGTGTCGCTGAATCCCGGCCGGCAGCAAGCTGCCTTTCATTTCCCGCGCCAACTGCCGGCTGGGCACGTCACCTTGAAAATTGCCTACAGCGGCATCCTGAATGGAGGACTGCGCGGCTTCTATCTTTCCAAAACCGCCACCCGGAACTATGCCGTGACACAGTTTGAGCCGACCGATGCGCGCCTGGCCTTTCCCAGCTTTGATGAGCCGGCCTATAAAGCGACCTTTGATGTCAGCCTGATTGTGGCAGAGGGCGATACGGCAATTGGAAACACCAACATCGTCTCCGACGAGCCCGGCCCGATTGCTGGGGAGCACATAATTACCTTTGCCCGCACACCCCGGATGTCCACCTACCTTGTGGCTTTCCTCGTGGGCGACTTCAAGTGTCTTTCTGGCCAAAGTGACGGCGTGCCGATTCGCGCCTGTGCCACCCCGGATCAGGTGCAGTTCGCTCAGTTTGCTCTGTCCGGCGCCGAGTTCTTCCTCCACTACTACGATGTCTATTTCGGCATCAAGTACCCCATGCCCAAGTTGGATATGATTGCGATCCCGGATTTCGAAGCCGGAGCCATGGAGAACTTCGGCGCCATCACCTATCGCGAAACAGCCATGCTGGTGAACGAAAAGACCGCCTCCGTCGACCAAAAAAAAGTCATTGCTGTGGATGTGGCGCACGAGATGGCCCATCAATGGTTCGGCGACATGGTCACCATGCAGTGGTGGAACAACATTTGGCTGAACGAGGGTTTTGCTACGTGGATGTCGAACAAGCCGTTAGCCGCATGGAAGCCGGAGTGGAAGATTCCCCAGGATCAGGCGGCGGAGCTGAATGGGACTCTGGACCTGGATGCCGCACCCGTCACCAGGGCGATTCGCGCCCGGGCTGAGACTCCGCAAGAAATCAATGAGATGTTCGATGGCATCACGTACGGCAAGGCCGCAGCCGTGCTGCTGATGACCGAACACTATCTGGGCGAGGAGACCTTTCGCGCGGGCGTCCATCGCTATTTGCAGCAGCATATTTTTGGCAATGCCACAGCCGAGGATTTCTGGAACACGCTACAACAAACCAGCGGCAAGCCCGTCGACAAGATCATGGAAAGTCTGGTGGCCCAACCAGGCGAGCCGCTGCTGACCTTTGGCAACGTGCGCGACGGCGCCGTGGAGGTGACACAGAAGCGTTTCTTCATCGACCCGAAGGGAACCTTCGCCGGGCAGGGCAAAGCAGACGATCCACCGCAGAGTTGGGTTTTGCCCGTCTGCATGAAGACCAGTGCGGATCAACCCGACTGTCCGATCCTCAGCACCGGTTCGCTGCGCCTGACGACGCCGCAAACGCCGGTCTTTTACGGCAACGCTGGCGGTCAGGGCTACTACCGCAGCCGCTACGACGGTGCCGGCTATCAACAACTGCTGCGCACGGTTGAGAGCAGCCTTACGCCCCCGGAACGCATCACCTTCCTGGGAAGTCAATGGGCACAGGCCCGTGCCGGCATCGACGGCGTCGGCGACTTCCTCAATCTGGCTGTTGCGGTTCGTGACGACGACAGCTCGTTTGTGATCAGTACTGTCGCTTCCGCTTTGCGCATCATCGATCAACAGGTGGCATCGACGCCAAAGGAGCACGAAGAGATTGCCGGCTGGGTGCGAAGGAATTTTGCTCCTGCGCTGGAGCGCCTTGGGGCGCCGGCTGCAGCGGACGCACCGGATCATATCCTGTTGCGGGCACAGTTATTTGAGCTTCTCGGTGACATCGGCGGTGATCCGCAGGTGATTGCGCAAGCCACGCGGAGTGCGCAGCAGTATCTCAGCGACCCCGCTTCCGTCGACTCTACCTTGGCGGCGCGTGCACTCATTGTCGCCGCGCAAAACGGAGACGCCGCGTTCTTCGATCAAGTGCAACGGGTTAGCGAGACCTCGCGCGATCCGCAGCTTCGTGTCCAGGCCTTGCATGCACTCGCGCGGTTTCGCGATCCCGCCCTCGTCCTCCGTGCTTTAGATTACGCGGTGTCGGGCAAGGTCAGGAACCAGGATGCGTTACAACTGGTCCGCACCGAAATGAGCGACCGCCGCACTCGAGACGTTGCCTGGCAGTTCGTCCAGAACAACTGGCCCCGGGTGCAGGCTCAAATCACGACCTGGATGGGCGGATCGTTGGTGGAGTCTACGGGCAGCTTCTGCAGCGCTGAGCGCAGTAGCCAGGTCGAGCAATTTTTCGCTGGGCACGCAGTGCCCGCAACCTCTCGCGCACTCGACAAAGCAAGAGCCAGTATCGCGGAATGCGTGCAACTGCGCGCGGCACAGGAGGCTAACTTGCAGCAGTGGCTGCAGAGCAACGCAACCGATGGTTACCATTAGGTAGCATCTGCCGTGCTCTCACTGGTACAAACGACCGCGTATTCCACAAAGGTTGTACGATAAACTGCAATCTGTCACTTGAGCTGATACATTGCTTCTGCTTCAATCAACGAGTGAACCCTGAGCCGCATTCCCCAGCTTCTACTTCGCGCCAGACCGTCCCCGGCAAGGTTGTCGAGTTCGCGGATCTTCGCTTGTCCACCCCGATGACCGGCCAGCCTGTTGTCCTGTTCGAGTATGAAGATCGGCAGGGCGTTCGATCGATTCACCAGGTGGCGCTCACCTGTACCGGCCAAGGCCATGGCGGCCTGATTTATTTCGGCGGCTACGATAAAGGCAGGTTCAGCATCTTTCGCGCCGATTGCATTCATCGGGTTGTAACGCTTTAAGACATGTATTGCTTTGCTTCGACCGAGCAAACCTTCCGCCATCCGGCTCGCGGCCACAACAACATGTAGCCCATTTCTCCTTCGCCCTTCACCCGGCGGGAAATCTGCAGCACGTCGCCCCGGGTGCGCCGTCACCCATCCCCTTCGCCCATCGGCAATCCCCAGTACCCAGGTGAGAACCAAAGAGTAAACTTCTGTGTGACCCGCGCCAATGCTCGCAAGTCTTTGATTGGAAAGAACAAGCGGGCAGCGCCGGTCCTCTTCCGACCCCCAGTTTGACCAGGCCGGCGCATTACCGGCGCTCGATTCCACCCCCCACCCGGCAAAAAACCGTTTCATTCTGCGACAGCAGAGTGTAGCCTCACTTCGACTCGCCATGAAACCTGCAACTTTGGAGTCATGCGCCGGGAATGTACCCTCAGTGGTTGCAAGTTAATAGCCTCCCCGTAAACTAGGGAGTGCCCGAACAAAAGTTGTACAGGAGTGCTGTCTCATGTCCGTAGCGCCGGTGAAAATTTGGGGAAGTTCTTTCGTGGGGAAATTGGCCTGTCTGTCTCTGCTGCCGCTGTTCGTCGGCGCCTCGAGCGCGATGGCAGCCGTGCCTGCGGTTCTCGTTGACTCACAGCAAACGATCGGGGTCAATTACAGCAGCCCGCAGGCCATTGCGGTGAACGGTACCAACCAGGGCGCCATCTTCATTGCCGATACAGGCAACAACCAGATCATCGCGCTGATCGGTGGAAGCAACTACCTGGTTCAGCCCCAGGGCTTTACTCTAACCGCACCGCAGGCGCTTGCTCTCGACGCCAAGGGCGACCTATTCGTCGGCGACACGCCCACCTCCAACGGGAATAGTGTTGGCAGGATCATAGAATTGACGGCGGACGCCACCGGGAATTTGACCGGCGCCGCGCAGCTTGTTTTCTCCGGCGCGCCGCTCACCAATCCCACCTCGCTCACCATCGACAGCGCTGGCACTCTTTTCATCGGCGACTATCCGCCTTCAGGCCTTGGAGCGGTCTATTCGCTTGCGGCCGGCGGCTCTGCGCCTCAGCTTCTCCCTATTACCGGTGGGCCGCCGGCCCAGTGGTTCCCATCAGCCCTGCTCAGGGACTCATCGGGCAATCTCTATTTTGCCGACAACGGAAATCTGCAGGGCAGCAGCGGTGACGTCTACATTGTTCCCGACGCCGGTGGAACCGCGCAGCGAGTCCAGACCCAGTCCTTTGTTCTTAATCAACCGTCAGGTCTGGCGTTGGATGCGGCCGGCGATCTTTACATCCTGACGCTTCTCGGATCAGGTACTGGCCCCAACGCGGGCCAGCAGGTAATAGTGGTTCCCGCCGCGTCGTCCACCCCGTACATCCTCCCCAGCAGTGGAATCAACACCGGCAGCGCCATGGCGTTCGACGCTAACAGTAATCTCGATGTGCTGGATTCCTTCAATAACAATGTTACGCAGTTGTCTTACGGCGTTCCCACCAATATGGGCAATACGGCCGTGGGTCAGACTGGATATCAGGTCCTCTTCAACTTTGAATTTAATGCGCCTGCCACTCTTCGTGGATTTCGCATCGTCACCGAAGGTGACGTGAGCACGCAACTCACTCAGCTCTCTGGCGGAACCTGCACCAATGGAGCGCACAACAATTTGCCCAACGGCGGACCCGCCGTTTCGCCCTACACGCCGTATACCTGCTCGGAACCCTACGCGGGCACTCCCACCTTGCCGGGTCTGCTCAGTTCCGCCATCCTCGTTCGTGGGCCGGGTGGTACGATCCTTGGTTCGGCGCCGGTTTACCAGAACGGCACTGCTGGCGTAGAGATCACCTATCCGCTGAACGTCACCACCACCGCAACGAATCTGCAGCAGCCGCAGGCTTTGGCAATTTCGGGAGCGAACAAGACTGTCTACGTTGCCGACACGCAGGCGGGCATGGTCTATGCCACCGGCGGCCTTGGCAGCAGTACAGTGACGCCGGTTTCGACCGGGAACCTCACCCTGCAGGCGCCGATCGCATTGGCCTTGGATGGAGCCGGCAATCTGTTCATTGCTGACTTCAACCTCGGCGAAGTCATCGAGGTCCCGACCACCACCGGCCAGGCGCCTTCCGTGGTCATTCCCTCGGGAGGCCTGCTGCAGCATCCGATTGCCTTGGCTATCGATACTCTGGGCAATCTGTATGTAGGAGACGCGGGCCCTGCGGGGTTCTTTGCCGGCAATTCCGACCCGGGATATGTGGTCAAGCTACCCGCAGGCGGCACGCCGTTTAAGATGACGATTCCTTCCGTTCCAGTCGTCTATCCCCAGGCACTGGCCATCTATCCTTACTCCAATGCTCTATTCATCGGCGATGGTGGCGACCCCTCGGGCACCGGCCAGATCGTCGAGGTGTTAGCGGATGGAAGCGCCGCGTATGGTATCCCCGTTCCGGAAGTGACCAATCCCAGCGGGCTGGTCTTTGACGTTACAGGAGCTCTCTACATACTGGATGGGACAGCCAACACGATTACTGTCGACCCCGTCTACAACCCCGGTGCTCAAACCTACCCGTTGCTCTTTGACAACACTACCCTTTCCGCGGCGAGTGCTCTTGCTATTTCCGCCGGCGGACAGAGTTTCGTGATCGCGAATATCGGCACCGGAAACACCAACAACCTGGTCTATCTGAATGGCAATAAAGGCACGTTGAAGTTTGGAAGCGTCCCCGTCGGAACCCAAAGTCAGACCATGACTGCCTATGAATACAACATTGGCAACGCGAGCATGACGCTTGGCTCACCTTATTACACAACCGATGCGCCCAACAATGCATTCAGCATCCTGGGCAGTTCTACTTGCGGCGCGAACGTCGTCCTGATTGGCGGCGTCCCCTGCACCATCAACGTCCAATTCACACCTACTGCGACTGGCCAGACCTCGCAGCAGATCACGGTTGACAGCGATGCCTACAACAGCGGCGTGCCCGTCCTGACAATACAAGGAACCGGGGGAGCCGCTGGCGGGGTTGTGAAAAACAAGAATAAAAACTGATCTACCAGAAAGCCCGGAACGCAAACCATCGCGTTCCGGGCTTTCTGTTTTTGCCTTTCGCCCTTCCAGTGGCTTTAAGAGTCTGCGTGAGAACGAGAGTTCGTGGAAGGGAAAATTCCTGAACTCTCGTTCTCACGCAGACTCTTAAAGCCCCTCAGGGCACTTCGCTATCCCGTGTGCGGAACAACCGTGGAAATTCCCTAGCGGCGCCAGCTTAGTTTGGGGTAGTAGGTGATCTGCACGGAACCGGTGAAATCGTGCTCTGGCCCTGTGGCCAGGGCCGGTACTTTCCAGAACTCGGCCTGGCCAAAAGCATTCAACTCCAGATTGTCTTTGAGCCGAAGCACCGCTTTGATGTTGAAGTCGTTCTGCGTCGTGCCCCCGGGAATAAAGTTCTTCGAGACCTTTGCATTGCGGTATCCCAGCTGAAGATATTCCTTGGGGCTGAGCCAGTCGGTTAACCACACTTGGCCGCCCTTGCCTTCCCGCCCGATCCAACTTCCCAGCAGATTGTTCTTGTTCGTATAGCCGTCCACATACTCAAACTCGTAATAGATGAAGCTGCCTCCCTGAGTGGAGGAAACCGGATCCGTCGATACCGCTTCACCGCGCAGATCGACATGCGGTAACCCGGGGATGTGCGACAGGTAGAGACCCGGGTTCACCGCGGCACGGCGCGGCGCGGCAAGCGGGCTCACGTCATCATGAACGATGGAGTCGGAATAGAGGGTCAGCCATTTCTCCATCCACGGTAGCCTCCAGGTAAAGTCAAAACTGGAATGACGGGAACCAGGATCGTTTCGGCCTAGTTTTTGCGCGAGGCTTACGTTGCTGAAGCTGGTGAAGCTATTCCAAAAGGAGCCGAACGTTAGAGGAACATGGCCCTCACCGGCAAAGACCACTACCCGCGAAAATCCGAACTCTAGATCCCTGCTCGGCTTAAAACTGAACTTTTCCGCTTGAATCCACGGAGCGTTGGGATAACGGTGTCCTTTCAGCGAGCCAAACAGCCCCTCGTACCGAAACGGTCCCAACACATCAGAGAGCAGGGGAACGTGCAGCGGCGTGACCCGATTTATGCGCAGGCCATAGATCGGCTCGGCATTGTTGCTGAGCGCCATGCTGCCGGCTTGCGTGGGTCCCCACCAGTCCTCTGTTTTGCCGACAGAGAACTCGTGGTTGGCTACAGTCACGCCAAGGTTGGCATTAATCAGGCGAAACACATTGGTCTGCGGTACCGTCTCCGGCGCCACCAACGGCGTGTTATCGACTTCTGCGATCAGGGCCTGCACTGATTCGGGGTAGGCCGCGCGCCCGGGAGCGTGCTGATATTCTCCACGAACATCCAGCGACAGGTGGTAACCCTCGGCCTTGGCTGTGAAACCGTCGATCGCGTTGAAACCTTGCTGATAAGGCCGTCCGTAGTCATTGATAAGCGTCTGCCCAAAATGGAAAGAGTCGTTGATCGGCCGGCCCTTGATGTACATACTTCGGGTGTAAACATTCGAAAGCTCGGCCTCTGGTGTCGTCTGCCCGCTATCCGCTCCAAATTCCGTCGCCAGCGCCTGAAAAATGCTCCACGCCTCCTCATCCTGGGGGGCATCTTGAAGATTCGGGTAGGTCTCCTGAAGAATCTGCAGGCAACTGGTACGCGTCCACGGCCGCATGCCCAGGTATGCGGAGTCGGCATAGCCTAAAGAAAAAAGGCGTTCAAACGCGGGATAGACCCAGCTATCAAGAGGCACATAAACCTGACCATACTTGCTGATCAGGTCTGGTTCCGAGCCGGAGAAGGCTCGGTCGAGGTTTGCCGGCAGGGTAGGAATGCCGCCAGTGGTGGCAGTTTGCTGGCACTCCGTCGGCAGCCAGGGCATTGCGGTGACCGTGAGAATCAAAGCAAACCGAACCAGCAACCCCGGCATTAACAGTTGCTGCCGCATGCGCCGGCCCCACTTCTTTGCAAATTCAAAACGCTCTCCAAATTACGAGCCACCAGCATCAAGCATAATTCACCGGAGGGATCTGCAGTTCACTCCACCAGCAACCACTGCTACGAACGCCCCCAATCTGAAATTGCCATCCCGACCGAAATGGAGGGACCTGCGGTTCACTCCACCCCATTGAGATCTTGCTCGAAGTGATTTCCGACCGCAGCGGAGGGATCTGCGGTGCACCTAACCTCAAACAAACGCACCCTGCAAGGACGCCCTAAAGATTTGATCCTTTACGTTTCCCTCGTCGCAGACCACTGAGCATGGCCATACTCACCCAGCGCCACCGTACCGCTCATCGCATTTCCATCAGCAGTTCCGCTAAAGGCGTACTCAATCTCATTTCCTCCGACCGGCATCACGCTGTGAAACTTCACCTGCTGTGCGTGCACCTTTCCAGTCAGATTTCCGGCATAAATCTCCCCTTCATGCACGCCCCGAACTCCACCTTCCTGCTGTTCCAGCAGGAAGCGCTGTGACCCCTCGCCGCACAGGTATTTCATTTGAACCTTCCAGATTCCGGCGACATTTGCCGGCGTGCCTTGCGGAATTTCCGGCGCAGAAAACTTGGGCGGATGGGAAAGCGTCGCCAGGATCGCGTCCCCCACTATCCTGGCATCCCCCGGCATCATCATGTAAGGCATGATCGTCAGCGAACTTTCCATCTGATCGGGACGTGTGCCGCTGGACTCGTCAAACTGGATCCGCGGAGTGCCCGCATCGAGCGTCTGCGCCACTTCGGTGCCGGTGATGTGCAGTGTGTTGGCGTCCCACTTGATCAGCAGCCGGGGCGAGTGATTCGACAGATCCTCCGGCATCAGGTACTCGGTGGTCACTGATGGCAAAGGCTTGACCTTCGCCTCAATGTCCGCCAGCCACCCCTTCCATGTATTCCACTCGGCTTGATGGTCTCGTCGGGTCCACATCTCGACCGCAGTCAACATGCCGATGATCTCTTCCTTCCCCACCTTCAATGAGCGCCCAACGTTGTGGTGCGGCGCTGCCTGAAACCACGCTGCCTGCACCAGTTCCTTCGGTCCCAGCAAGACCCCGGCGCACTGGGGACCGCGCATGCATTTGCCTCCGCTATAGCCGACAAACGTCGCCCCTGCCGCCAGATGAATATTCGGGATGGTGAGATCTTCGGCCGCCGCGTCTACAAAGACCGGAATGCTCTTCGCTTTGGCCGCCTTGCAGATGTTCCCAATGCTCAGCGGCCCCGTGGCAGCCTCGGGGGAAGACAGGATATAAATCATCGCCGTCTGCGGGCCCATCTCTGCTTCTAATTGCTCCGGCGTTTCTACCTCGACCACCTCGACACCGAGCAACCGCGCACCTACGTCGTAAGGATTGCGCGAGTGCTTGGGGATGATCACCTGGTTTTTGAGACCGGTCTTCGCCAGGTAGGGCATGCGCTGCGACTTTTCCGGATCGGTTCCCGCGATGCAGGCCGCCGTGGCGGAGGTAATCGCGGCCGCGCAGCCGGCCGTCACGATACCCCAGTCGGCGCCGGTGATCTTTGCCAGCCGTGCACCCACTGCTGCCATCAGCTCGTCCATGTTCACGTAGTGGCGCGAAGCCTCTTCCATCGCTTGCTTCACTTCGGGGAGGGAGAGGGAACCGCTGATGATGGTGTACGTGCCCTTCGCATTGATGAGCGGGCGCACCCCAATCTCCTCATAGAGATTAGGGCCCACCGGCACCGATACAGGATCCATCGCTGCATGACCCGCGGTTGGTAAAAGCGAAGTGGCCACTCCAGCCATCACGGACCCCTGCACGAACTTGCGCCTGCTCAACTTCGGCTTACTGAATTTCTCCATGCTTTTCATTGTGCCTTCTCGGGAAACAAAAAAGAACGAACGCGATACCAGATTGGGTTTTTCCCGGATCTAATGAGCGCGTCAAACCTTGATGGCTTCCGCAAGGCCTTTCATTTCTTGACACTACGGAAGATCATCAGTACTCTCTTTTTTATCATTGTTTAGTTTTCTTTTATCATCGTTTGGTTTCGGGTCCCGCCACTAATTCCCTAATTGAAGAGCACGACCATCACCGAGAGCACCAAACTGCAATTTCGGGCAGAAGCCTTCAACATCTTCAATCATGCGCAGTTTAAGAATCCGGATGGACTCGTCAACGACAGCAGCCAGGGCGGATTCGGTTATGTAACCTCGGCAAACGATCCTCGCATCATGCAAGTGGCGTTGAAATTCCTGTTCTAAAGTGAGAAGAGGTCCTTTGGCGAAGATGGTTTGGCGGCGGGGCATCTTCGTCCGGGTCGTCATTCTTGGATCGGTCTCGGCCGGCATGCTGCATGCGCAGCAGCCCGGCCCAGCTATCTTCGCGTCCAATTGCGCCGGTTGTCACGGCGCCGACGGCCGCGGTGGGGAGCACGCACCGAACATCGCCACCGCGCCTGAGGTCCAGCATCTTACGGATCGCGATCTGGCCGGCATCATCCGCAATGGCATATCCGGTGCGGGTATGCCTGCCTTTTCCTCGTTCACCCATGACCAGGTTGAAGGAGTCGTGAAGTACCTGAGAGTCTTGCAGGGAAGAGGAGACATCGTTAAGCTCCCCGGTGATCCTAATCAGGGAAAAGCCCTATTCTTCGGCAAAGCGCGATGCTCTGAATGTCACATGGTCAACGGTACCGGTGGCTTTATCGGCAGCGAGCTCTCATTCTATGGCGCCGATACTAAGCCGGATCAGATGCGCGCAGTGATTCTTGACCCTGACAAGAATCTACCCTCTGAGAAAAAAGCCATCACTGTGGTGACAAATTCGGGCGAGAAGCTTACCGGCATGCTCAAGGTAAACGACAACTTTTCCCTCTCGATACAGACTCTGGATGGGGCCTTTCATTTCCTTCCCAAATCAGAACTTGCGCAGGTGGACTTTGGATCGCACTCGCTGATGCCTGCTTCCACACTGAACGGAAAGGAAGTGGATGACCTGGTCAGCTATCTGCTGAATATTGGAAACGAAAACGCCGGCCGCTCTCCCGCGCATTCCGCAAAGTCTGACGATGAAGACTAATCTGCCGGCAGATCTCCGTATGGGCCACCCATCCGAAAAACTCGACGATGAAAACTGCGACGCACGAGGAAATCTACAAATTTCTCAGGAAGGGCACTGCTTCAGCCGTGCGGCATCAACCGCACCCACGGAAGGCTTTAGAGGGTGTGTGAGAACTGGGTTTTGTATTAGGGCAACGACTTTAGCCGTGCCGCACTGAGGCGAAAATGATCTGGGCTTTAGATTCTCTGTTGGAAATCAAGCGAAAAAGGGCAAAAGCCTACCTTTCTAAGCGGGTGTTGGTGGAGTTCATTTGGCAAGGGCTGGGATCTCGGTTTGAGTAAAGGCTGGGTAGA
>Ga0182015_10006590_pt1 | contig 11600 bp, 8 predicted proteins | sample 712P3MmetaG_FD_120478 | JGI IMG/M metagenome (GOLD analysis project Ga0182015, IMG submission 120478) | Permafrost microbial communities from Stordalen Mire, Sweden - 712P3M metaG | ecosystem: Environmental > Terrestrial > Soil > Wetlands > Permafrost | place: Sweden: Stordalen | collected...
CCGCCAATTCCGCAAACCAAGGAAGCGATGCACCAGACCATTCCGATACCCCCATCCACCCCTCCATCGAATCACCAAAGACTAGACGCGCCGTGCAAAAATTACAACTGTAGTACTAGGCCGGATTCGAACCGACAAGGGGAGAACCCACCGGAGTCCAGGTCCGGAGCGTTTGCCAATTTCGCCACTACCGCATAGGGCGGGGACGGGCTTGAACGCGTGCCCCCTCCCCTTTACGCATGGTACGTTGACCCCCTTGTGGGGCCTGCCGGCGGCATCAGGGCGCGACCCCTCACGCAACCGGGATAGATAGGACAGGCCAGGTACGGTAGACAGCCGCCCCAGCCTGCCATTTGCCTAGTGGCTATTGCGAATCGCCCCTAGGAATTCGTGAGACGGTGGAGTTCCTGGTTAGCCCCAGACTCCACCGTTTTGTTTCCAGTCCAAAACCACTTTCCTTTTCTACTCCGATAGCGTTGCTCGCTTCGGCCAACGCTAAGAGCGAAGCGAATGCCAGAAAATGATGCGAGCTTTTCGCCATCTGTTTCCGCTGCGGAGTGAATCTCGGATGGCGTTGCTCCACGCGACCCACGCTCTCGGAGCACGCGGTCGATAAGAGCCTTCGCCGTGCCTCTCGGGGCTCGATCCTTTTGTTCTGGAGTTGATTCGCGTTTTGGCGTATCGGAGCCATTAGCGGCTGGCGGGCTTTGCGCGGCCGTCATGATTCTGGCAATCGCATCCTGTTCGCCCCGGTGGTATTCAGCGGCAAAAAGGTCGCTCAAATGTTGCAAGACCTGATCTAGTTCGGAGGTAGACATGGCGCAGAAACCCCGGCGCGAATCGACTGGCGCGGCTTCTAATCCAAAACTGGCAGAGAGTCTAGCACCGGCTAGAAAAGGAACGAGCGGGAGGCGGAATGACAAACTGTCGCTTTACCCTCTTGCGGTCGAGGATGCATTGCGAGCCGCCGCCCGCACGGGACGCGTTACGCTCGCTAAACCGAAGCAACCTAATCGGGAGCGCAAGAAACGCGCCGCGTCCACTTAGATGAATCGAGCCGTTGAAGCTCTTGAGCCCGGGTGGCCGGCGCGGCGGGGCTCGAACCCGCAACCTGCAGATTCGAAGTCTGGCGATCTATCCGGTTGATCGTACGCGCCGGAAGGGTGATATGCGCGTCCAGTCGCACTTTGTCAAGTGCATAATGCCGTAATTCTAATAGAAGGAGGTTCTTTGGCCATGCCCATAACCCTGACTCCGCCCGCGCGATTCCGCAACGGATATCCAGGCATTGGCTATGGGGAAGCGCGCGCCGCGCGGCAACGCTCACTCACTGACTCCTTTCGGAATCAGATGGGTAACAACCGCCAAACCGCTTGTGGCAGTTGCGCCATAATACCGCAAATTCGTCATAAGATGGAAATCCTTCCAGACGGCGAATTCTGAGCCACTTGAGCCCATTCCTCCATTGTTCTATATAATTATAAGATCGCTCAAGTCGTGATTCGATATAAACATCCAGTCCCAATGTGTTTGTTAAAATTGCTATATCGGCTTCAATAGGGACGTAGGCATTCTCTAAATACTTCATCGCGTCAGAGTTAGCTTGTTTAGTTTCAGCGGCCATTTTGCGTGCTTGGAAGGAGACTATGCAGGCCAAAATATCACGCCGAATATCGCCAATAAAAGGACCCGCCCGCCGCAATTTCTCAATATCCATCGTTGCAGCGAGGCGAAGGGCACCTAAGCGATTTAGGCGGTCGGAAAGTTCACCAATTTGCCGCGGGTTCAAAGTGTTCGAATACATGATTGAGAACATCGGAAACAATCCGGGGCTTGCTGAATTTTGAGGCGCAGGCTGAGGCCCAAGTGCAGAAACATAAAGCACCTGTCCATCCAACAATCGACTCACCGTGACCTCATGTTTCCTGTGGCCACTCAGACGATCTGCGCTAATCACAAATCTCCACAACATTGTGAGTTTTGAGTATGCCCAATCTGAATCCAATTTGGGCGTGAAATAGTAAGACCTAAGACCACCGGGCCCGATTTGCCGTTGGGAAAAAGGGGGCTGGAACGCTCCTGGATATGTCTCAAATCTGTCAAAGTGTCCTATTGGATAGGCATAAGAACCGATTACCACTCTGCGTAGATCGCCAATTTTTTTCCAAGACATTCGTGGTCGAATTCAAACCAGAATATATCCGTATCGAAAATATTCCATATGCTTTGATATAAACGTCTATGTAATGGTCTGTAATTTCAATAATCAACTTTTCAAAGAAGACACAACGAATAAAGTCGCTGGAATACACTAATTAACAACCTTAGTAGTCGTCGGCCGTTTCGACTAACGCGCGCGTCTGGCGACAACGTGGTTGACATGTCTATAACTATGGAAATAGTTATGTATTCCCCATGTAATTCGAAACGCATTGTTGTCGGAACTGTATTCAGCCAGTTAAACGAAAAAATTACCACCTCGTTATCCGCGTCATTGGGTCTTCTGGTTGCCTTTTGGATTATAACGCCGAATAACGGCAAAAGGCTCTCATCATCACTTAGAAGGGTCTCGACATCATAAATTTTTCTTAGAAGATGGTTATATAGCGTCTCAAGGTAGTGATCTATTACTATTGTCTTTTCACGCCGAAACGTAGGCGTGGGCCGACCTCGATTAGCTGGGTCCTCTTGCTGAGTCTCCCATAAAATCAGATGGCGAGTAAGAGACGGAACTCCAACCAGTGTCGGCGGCTTCCGGTGCACGCCCTGAGCAAATACGGGAGCGCGGTCATGCGGTTGGAGTGGCGAAATTGGCAAGGCAATAACCCATAACAGAGGTTGATTGACTATGCGGTCCTGGGTGGCGGCAACATTAAAAAAAAACCAAAAGAATTACGCCCAATCGTTTCGGAGCAGTCAGATCAAGCCCTTATTGGTGCAAAAGTCAGATGCATATGTCCGAGGGCGACTTTATCGGTCTCGGCAAGCTTGGGCGCATCATGAAGCGCACCGGATCTGAAAATCAACTCCACGGCCGCCTCGCGCTAGCCGAAGTTATTCATGCTCCGCATGGTCCGACAGGCTGCCTACGCCGATGACCCCATCTATTTCGGCTAACCTGGAGATGAGGTGTGAAACCGGCCTTTTGCCTTTAACCTGCATGGTGACGACCACAATTCCTTTTCCGACTCGTTCAGCTTCTACCCCTTCAAGTTCGGCTAGGTCAGTTAACTCTTCACGGGCTGCCTCTAAGCTGTTTTCACTTTCCACTTCGACATGGTCGATGACAAATCTCGGTTTCGAGCAGATTATCAGAATCCTCCGCATGAGACCGAGGCCACCCTTATAAGAAATGCGAAGCATTGTTGCGGTGCGCCGCTCTCGCGGCAGATATTTGAGCAACTTTGGAAAAATGAGCATGATTATGAAGTGGCCAACGGTTGTTGCCACTGCCAAAACCGGAAGTCCCGCGCCGCAAGCCATGCCAAGAGCGGCCGTGAGCCAAACGGACGCCGCCGTTGCCAGCCCGCGAACAACGTCGCGGCGCATGAAAATAACGCCGCCGCCAATGAAGCCGATACCGGAGACTACCTGGGCCGCGACGCGAGAGGGATCGACGATTACTTGGCCGTCTTTCAGAACGTCAGTGAAGCCATATTTTGAGATAAGTATAAAAAGGGCCGCCGAGACGCCGACGAGGGTATTGACCCTCAGGCCGGCACTCTTTTGCCGCATCTCACGCTAAAGCCCGACTAAAGCAGACAGGACAAATGCCAAAGCCAGTTCTTCAAGCTGCAGCCAACCTTGCCCGGTAAGATCAAGCAATCCAGACATTCATTTGTCCCAACAGCAATTTTCTTCACTGGTTTGATAACGCTTCACGAAAATCAAGCGCACGGCTGTACCGTTAGACAGCCGGCGCCTTTTATCTAGGGATATTTCTTGGTCTTGTTGCCGGTCCCCACCTTTTCACGGTCTCAGAACCAAGCCCAAAACTTATACCAAGTCTCGCGGACGATGACTCCTGTTGTGAGGTCGTGGCCCCGGCCGTCATTGCGAGCCCCGGGCGAAGCAATCCAGAGCCGCTTGGCTGCCCCAGGATTGCTTCGTCGCTTCGCTTCTCGCAAGGACGCCTTCGGCATGGGTTCTCATCAGGAGACTTGGTCTTAGTCCAACACATTGTATTTCTTGAACCAGGCCTGCATTTCCCGCCAGGCATCTTGTGCCACGTCTGCGCGAAAACTTTGGCGATAATCGGCGAAAAAACCATGCGGCGCGCCTGGATAGATCTTGAATTTTGTCGTTTTTCCTGCCGATTCCAGTCTTTCCTTCATCGCCTCTACTTGATCGGGCGTAATGCTCGCGTCCTCGGCGCCGTACAGGCCGAGCACTGGCGCCTTGACCTCGGTTGCGAGATCAAGGGCGTTTTTGGGCATGGCCGCGCTCGGGGGGTCCATCAGGCTGCCGTAAAAGGCAACGCCAGCCTTTAGGTTGGAACTATGCGTTGCATATAGCCACACCGTGCGGCCGCCCCGGCAAAAGCCGATGATGCCGAGCCGATCCGTATCCCCGCCCTCCGACTTGGCCCAGGCAACCGTCGCGTCGAGATCGGCAAAAAGCTCGTGATCGGACTTGCTGTTGACGAGCGGCATCAGTTGCGACGATTGGGTGATTTTTGTGAGATCGCCGAGGCGGAAATAATAATCCGGCGCCACCGCGAATGCGCCGAGCTTGCCAAGCCGCCGCGTCACATCCTTGATGTGCACGTGCAGGCCAAAAACCTCCATCGCGACGAGAATGACCGGCGGCTTTTCCGCGCCCGCGGGCTTCGCGTAGTAGACCGGCATTTCGCCCCCCGACACTTTCACTTTTGCCATGCCGGCGGATAGGCCGTCCGTACTGGTTTTGATTGCCGCGGCGCGTACGGGGCCGGCGGCAAGCGTGTAGCCCAGCGCCGCGGCCGCGGCGCTCGTCAGACAATCGCGGCGCGAGAGCGTCTCACTTTCTTGCATTGCTATACTGGAACTCATTGCAATCGCTCCTTTGCATGGCGGCGGCGTTCGCCCGCCGGGAGGAAATTCGCCAAAACTCTATTCGATCCAATCGGCCTATCATTTGCAATAGTTTGCTGGTTCAATTTTTCGCGCGCGTATTGCATGTCAGCGTGCGCGCAACCGCATTCCGCCAGCCCGCGATCAAGCGCTCCCGCTCGCTTGCCCCCAGGCGCGGTTCGAATCGCGCGCCGGCCGCCCACGCGGCGGAAATGGCGGCGAAATCGGGAAATATTTTAAGCGTAAGTCCGGCGAGATAAGCGGCGCCCTGCGCGGTCGCCTCGAGCATGGCCGGGCGTTCGACGGGAGCCGCGATGATGTCCGCCAGAAACTGGCAGAACCAGTCGTTGGCCGCCATCCCGCCATCGACACGAAGCGCGCGGGGCGGCCCGCCGCCGCCTGTGATGGCCGCCATGAGATCGAGGGTTTGGTAGGCGGCCGATTCCAACGCGGCGCGGACGATATGCGCGGGTCCAGAGTCCAATGTAAGGCCGCAAATCAGTCCCCTCGCGCCAGGGTCCCAATGCGGCGCGCCAAGGCCAGTGAAGGCCGGCACCAAATAGACTCCCTCATTGCCGCCGATCTCCGCCGCCATGGCGCCGGTCCGCGCAACATCCTCGATGAGACCGAGCCGGTCGCGCAGCCATTTGAGCGCGGCACCGGCAGCAAAGATTGATCCCTCGACGGCGTAGATGGGACGCCCGCCCGTCCGGTAAGCCATGGTCGTAAGCATCCCTTTTGCGGGCGGCAACGCCTGTTCGCCGGTGTTGAGCAAGAAAAAACAGCCCGTGCCAAAGGTCGCCTTTGCCATTCCAGCAGCAAGGCAAGCCTGGCCGACCATCGCCGCATGCTGGTCGCCCGCCATGCCCGCGACCGGAATTTCGTCATCGAAAAGTCCGGGCGCAGTGTCCCCATAAAGGAAGCTGTTGTCGAAAACCTCGGGGAGAAGCGCCTCGGGAATATTGAACAGCCTTAAGAGATCGCCGTCCCAGCATTGGCGGTGGATGTCGAACAGCATGGTTCGCGAGGCGTTGGAGGCGTCGGTCGCATGCACCTTGCCCCCGGTCAGGCGCCAGAGCAGAAAACTGTCGATGGTGCCGAAGGCGAGTTCGCCGCGTTCGGCCCGCGCCCGCGCGCCCGCCACGTGATCGAGAATCCAGGCAAGCTTTGTCGCCGAGAAATAGGGATCGAGAAGCAAGCCCGTGCGGGCGCGAACCAGCGCCTCGGCGCCGTCCCGCCGCAGCCGCTCGCACTCCGCCGCGGTGCGGCGGTCCTGCCAGACGATGGCGGGATAGATTGGCGTGCCGTCCCCGCGCGCCCAGACGACAGTGGTTTCCCGCTGGTTCGCGATGCCAATCGCGGCAACCCGCGCATTTGATTTTGCGATGACCTCGCGCGCGGTGGCGAGCACGTCGCGCCAGATCGTCCGCGGATCGTGCTCGACCCAACCCGGTTGCGGATAGGATTGCGAAAACTCGCGTTGGGCGCTGGCAAGCAGCCTTCCCGATGCGTCGAAGAGGAGGCTCCTCGTCGAGGTCGTACCCTGGTCGATCGCAAGAAGATGGCTCACGCGGGGGCTTCCTGAGGGTCAACGAACAAACGAAGGGCGCAACGTTGGCGTTATCCCACATTTCGATGATCTTACCCGATGGGCCGCGAATAGCGATACGGCTGGCTCCCTTATCGCGGAAAAAAGGCCCCGCGTTGCGGGGCCTTCTGACTGTGCGCGGCAGGCGCCGCTCTTCGCCAAGGGGCGGGACTCAGCGGAAGCCGGGAAGCACCTCGGTGCCTTCCATGACCACAGACTGCAACGCATTCGGGTCGAGCCCCAACGCCTTCAGGATGGTTGGAGCCACCTGCATCGTTTCGACCGGGCTGGTTACCGTTTTGGCATTAATGCTCGGATGTGACAGTAACATCATTACGTTGGTGTCGTCATGCGAGAAGCCACCATGCTCGGCCAGCTTCTTGGTGCTGCCAGAGTAGGTAACGCCGATGTTCGGCGTGACCAGGATATCTGGCGTGCGCGGGTCGCCCGTCGGCGGCAGGCCCGGGGCGTTGAAGAGCTGCACGAGCGCTGGGCCCGAGAAAATCTCCTCAATGCCGGCAATATTCGCCGAGGCTGGAGATTGCGATTCGAGCAAGGCCACCGCCATACCCGTCGTGCAGCTGTTGTTTAGCCAGTCCAGAGAGACGTCATCCTCGGTCGGCCCGATCCCAGTGGGGTTGGACGGCGATTCGGACAAGGGAAGGCAGTGGCTGTTGTCCAGGATGGTCGCGGGCGATGTCGTCACCGATCCTGCCGACGTAATAGGCGTGTAGCGGGAGGAATCCACAGGGCTCTGGCCGTGTTTGGTGGTGACGACGATGAGCGTCGAACCGTAGACACCCGCGTTCTTTAGGCCGGAAATCATTTTGCCAATCGAAGTGTCAACGAATTGGATTTCGCTGAGCAAGGCAGGCGTGGGCGTGCCTATGGAGTCCAGATAGCCGCCCGTCAGGCTCAGCGTCTTTTCGATCAGCTTCTCGCCGACGCTGACCGCCTGGAAATTCATTCCGAAGATGGTCGGCACAGGAGCCGACGCCATCCCATTATGCGTCCTGCCGTTGATCTGATTGAGGATCGCGTTGACCTTTAGCGTGTCGTAGCACTGAATATTCTGGAAGCTATCGGTCCACGCATTGGTCGGCGATACCGCGGTCTGATCCGGAAGAGGATTGCAGGTCGTGACCTGCGGCAACGCCACTGGAATCGAGTTGATCTCCGGTGAGTAATAGTCATCGAGATTACCGCCATTGCCCGGACCCGAGACGGACGAGTAGGAGGGATGCTTGTCGGACCAAGCAGTGTATCCGCCAGCCTTGTGAATCACGCCGAAAATCGTATTGGTCCGCACAAAGTTCCACGGATAAACCGGCGCGCAACCCTTGGCTGGATCTCGCTCCAGTTTCTTGGGATCGATCGAGAGGATGCCACCGTCTACGCCAATTGGGGCGCCCCCGTTGAGCTTGGTCTTATCGATATCGATCCCCTCGTCGAACTCAGTGGTTGTACCTGTCGCCGCTGTCCCGGGTTGGCATGCGCCCCCCGCTAGGCCATTCCCCGTTGTAGTCGCCGGCGGATCGAGCGATCGGTCGTAAGCCACGTCGTAGAATGCTCCCACGCTGCGCGGCGATCCGCCACTCACGATTGCCATGAGCCCGGGGAACGAGTCGGATGGTTTTGATGTGGATGCATCGAGATAGTTGACACTGGTCGCTTTGAGTCCAGCGAGATTCGGGCAATAGGGCTTGCCTCCGTTCGCCCCGCTAATTCCATTTGCACAATTGATGAAGTCCACCGAATGCATTCCGTCGATGCTGATTAGCAAGACATGTTTGACGCGGCCATCGCCGTCAGCTTCGGCAGGGGCAGGGTGAGCGGCCGCAAGTCCCAGCGCCAAAGCGCCGGGCGCAACGCATGATAGCAGCTTTCGTGACACCGGTAATACTCGCGGCATCGGATTTCCTCCCGTGGTTTGATTATGCAACGGTGCACGAGAGGGCTATCAATGTTGCCTGACACGGCGATGACGGATCGATGACGATTCGAATGCGAGCCGCGGAAAGATATTTAGGGGGACCTCGTGGAGCCGGGCGCTGGTCCCATTTGGCCACTTACGCGCGCGTCGACATAGGCGCTGACGCGGGCGCGTTCGGCGGGCGAAAGGTGCAGGCCCCGTTTCGACCTCCGCCACAAAATATCCTCGGCGGTCAGCGCGAATTCCTGGCCTATGAGATAATCGATCTCGGCTTGAAAAAGCCCCGCGCCGAATTCGACACCGAGATCACGAACGGTTTTGGCGTTGCCAAGAATCAGTTCCGCCCGCGTGCCAAACGCGCGGGCCAAGCGGGCCACGGCAGCGGCGTCGAGCCAAGGATATTTGCCGCGCAGCGTGCGCAAAAACCGGTCGAAATTGCCGCCTTCCATGTCGCCGCCGGGGAGCGGCGCCGTCGCGGTCCAGCGTTTTGCGCACGGGGCCTTCAAGTGCGGCGAAAGAAGCTCCATCGCATCCTCGGCCAAACGCCGGTAGGTGGTGATCTTGCCACCGAAAACCGAAAGGAGCGGCGCGCCGCCCTCCGGCGCGTCGAGATCGAGAACGTACGCACGGGTAGCGGCCGAAGCAGTTGCCGCGCCGTCGTCATAGAGTGGCCGCACGCCGGAAAAGCTCCAAGCCACGTCGCCCGGGCTTAGAGGCTTGCGGAAATAGCGCATCACTGCGGCGCAGAGATAGCTGATTTCATCCTCGCTAATCCGCGCCGTCGAGGGATCACCCTCAAAAGGGATCTCGGTCGTGCCGATGAGCATATAATCTTCTTCATAGGGCATCGCGAAGATGATGCGGCGATCCTCGTTTTGCAGAACATAGCTTTGGTTTCCCTCATACATGCGGGGCACGACGATGTGGCTACCCTTGACGAGACGGAGTTTTTTGCCGGCATCGCGGCCGATGACGCCGCTCAGCACCTCGGCGGCCCAGGGTCCCGCCGCATTGACGAGCGCGCGTGCGGTTACGATCGTTGTCGCCGCCGCGCGCGCATCGAGGAGCGTCGCCCGCCACTTGCCTTGCTCGCGCTCCGCCGAAACGCAGCGCGTTCTTGTGCGGACGTCGGCACCGCGTTCCCGCGCGTCGATGGCGTTCAGCACAACAAGTCTCGCATCGTCGACGCGGCAGTCCGAATAAGCAAAGCCTGTCGTCAGATGGTCCTTGAGGGGGGCGCCCTCCTTGGTTGTGCGGAGATCGAGGCGGTGCGAGCGGCCCAAGCGGTTGCGCCGGGCGAGCCAATCGTAAAGAAAGAGACCTGCCTCGATCACGAACGCAGGGCGCAACCCCTTGGCGTGCGGCAGGATGAAACGCGCGGGCCAAACGATGTGCGGCGCGATGCCAAGCAGCACCTCCCGCTCTTGCAGCGCCTCCCGCACGAAGCCGAATCGATAATATTCGAGATAACGCAGGCCGCCGTGAATGAGCTTGCTCGAGGCCGACGACGTAGCGCTAGCAAGATCGCCCTGCTCGCAGAGCATGACCGCAAGGCCGCGCCCGGCGGCGTCGCGCGCGATCCCGGCGCCATTGACGCCGCCGCCAATAATGAGAAGATCGACGTTGATTTGCTTTTCCATTGGAGGGCCAGGAGCATCCAGGCCGCCGCCTTGTCAACCGCCGCGCGGATTCGAGCGGAAAGGGCTCCGCGCCGGTCCACGCGCGAAAATCATGTCAAAATCCAAGTCTGATGATCCGGCATAAATCACCGGCCGCCGCGGGTTCGGCGTGGGGCTCGCGAACCACCAGACATTGCGATTGCGCGAGAATCCGCAGAAGCGAGGAATCCTGTATCTCGAAAGGGGTCGCCACCGGCAGTCCTGCTTCTCCGGGTCGCAACGTCGCGCGCAAATAATCTTGGCGACTGTCGTTGGCGCGGAGCGCCTTGCCGAGGATCGCCGGTTCGCGCTCGTCGCGGCCCGCATCCGGATCGCCGCAATGCGCACGCACCAGCGGCACAAGAAAAACCATTCCGGCGACGAACGCGGCAACCGGATTTCCGGGCAAGCCAAGGATGATCATGTCGCCAAGCCTTCCATGGATCACCGGTTTTCCGGGGCGCATCGCAATCTTCCAGAAGCTCAGCTCCATGCCCTGCCCGGCGAGCGCCGGTTTGACCAGATCGTAATCGCCAACCGAAGCCCCGCCGAGCGTCACCAGAACATCGGCCGCGTGCGCGCCGCCGATACCTTTCTCAAGTGCGCCCAAGTCATCCCTAGCGATGCCGAGGTCCTGCGGTTCGCCGCCCGCGGCCTCGACGAGCGCGGCAATCGCGAACGAATTCGAGGCAACGATTTGGTCGGCGCCAATGGTTGCGCCAGGCCGCACCAATTCGTCGCCCGTCGCGAGAATTGCCACGCGCGGCCGGCGCGTGACCACGACCTCGGCGAAATTCATCGCGGCGGCGAGCGCGATGTTCGAGGCGCGAAGCCTTGTTCCGGCGGCAAGCAAAACCTCGCCCTCGGCAAAGTCGATGCCCTTGGCGCGAATGTGGCGGCCGCTTTGGACGCTTTGCAAAGGCTCAACGAGACCTGCCTCCACGCGGGCATTCTCCTGGATCAAAATCGTGTCGCAGCCATCTGGCACCGGCGCGCCGGTGAAAATCCGCACGGTTTCATTGGGCCCAATGGACCCTGGAAAACCGTGACCGGCGGTGCTTTCGCCAATCTGTTTCAACTTGACTGGCAGCTCTGCGAGATCGCGGGCGCGCACCGCGTAGCCGTCCATCGCGGACACTGCCGTTGGAGGCTGGGTCCGCTTGGCGGCGAGATCCACGGCAAGGGTTCGCCCTAGCGCGCGTTCGAGGGCGACGGCCTCGACCGGGCGATCTTTTGCAACCTTCGCCAGGATGCGCGCGCGCGCCTGCGCCACGGAAAGCAGACCGCCGCCACTCATCCGGGCAAACCTTCCTCGCGCGAAAAATCTCCGGACTTGCCGCCGCTTTTGCGCAGAAGCGAAATTCCCTCGA
>Ga0182015_10006592_pt1 | contig 11599 bp, 9 predicted proteins | sample 712P3MmetaG_FD_120478 | JGI IMG/M metagenome (GOLD analysis project Ga0182015, IMG submission 120478) | Permafrost microbial communities from Stordalen Mire, Sweden - 712P3M metaG | ecosystem: Environmental > Terrestrial > Soil > Wetlands > Permafrost | place: Sweden: Stordalen | collected...
CCTGCTGGCCTGGGCGAATTGTCCGCTCCCCTCCGTTCGCTGATCGAGTTTCTTGGAATAGACGAGGATCTCGTTGAAGTTGCTGCATCGGCTTCGGCGCCGCTGAACGCTAGCCCGGATCGGGAGGAACTGGCGACTTGGATTCAGAGCCTGCCCGAAAAAGAAAAGAACAATTTGCTGGTTGCCGCGGTCTCAGGAACCGGTGAACGGTGGAAGCACGGACTGCTGCGACGTTTCGAGCAACAGAAAGCGCAACGCGCTTTGCCCGAGCCCGACGGAATTCGGCGGCGCACTGCCGGTGATCTTCTGACATTGGCCCATGCCCGTGCGGAAGAAAGGGAACGGCTACTGGAGGCGGAGCGAGCAGCAGAAGCGGCGCGCCGGGAAGCGGAGGACGAGGCCAACCGCGCTCGCTATCTGGACCAATTGGAGAAGCGCGAAGAAGCGACTTGGAACCAGATTACAGCGCACATCCAGAAGCGGCAGCCCAATGAATATGACAAGGCGATCACTCTTCTGATTGACCTGCGAGATCTTGCGGTCCGGCAAGGCCAGGTGACTGCATTCCAGTCCGCCGTGTGGGAACTCCGCCAGGAGCACGCCGCCAAGGGAAGTCTTCTGCGCCGGTTGACTAAAGCAAAGCTGTAACAACCGGGGCGATGAAGGAACCGGATCGGAAGATACAGGCTCGATCTGGTAGGCCCCCCTGTATCGCGCATACCCAGGTACAGATGGCCCACCACGAGCCGGAATGAGTCCCGGCACCGTTCGGTTTCCGTTCCGGATCAGACGAGCCTATAATCCGAAATAGACGAACCATCAATCCGAACTAGACGGAGCCTCCGCCCGGCATGGACGTTACCGATCACGCGCTCTTTCCTCGCTTTTCCGCCGAACTGGTGGCCACCGCGCTCAAGGACACGCCGGTCGTCATGGTTACGGGGCCGCGCCAGTGCGGCAAAACCACACTGGTACGCGATTTGGTCGCGGGCAATCGCGAATTCATCACCATGGACGACGACACGGTGCTGGCCGCGGCACGCAGCGATCCAACTGGGTTAGTGCGGGCGCTTGATCGAACGACCATTGACGAAGTACAGCGAGTGCCCGACCTCCTCCGGGTTATCAAGAAGTCGGTCGATGATGATCGCCGGGCCGGCCGGTTTCTGTTGACGGGCTCAGCCAATATCCTGACTCTGCCTCAGGTCTCAGAGAGTCTAGCCGGCCGCATGGAGATCGTGAGCCTTCTGCCCCTCTCACGGGCTGAAATCCGAGGCAAAAAGCCGGGTTTCCTCAAAGCAGCGTTCGATACCAAACTCGGCAAACCCGCGGAGTTGATGATCGGCAAAGACCTGGTACAAGCCGTGCTGACTGGCGGCTACCCCGAAATGCTGCGGCGCGAAGATCCAAAGCGACGCCAGACATGGGCGCGGGATTACATAAGAGCCATCGTGCAGCGGGATGTGCGCGAAGTTGCCGACGTGGAAAAGCTTGATCAAATGCCAAGGCTGCTGCAGGTTCTCGCCCACCACTCTGGCAGGCTAACCAATTTCACGCAGATGGGTGCCCAAGTTGGGTTTGACGACAAGACGACCAGGAAGTACGTCGCTATTCTGGAGCAGTTGTTTCTTGTCCGAAAGGTGGAGCCGTGGTTTCAGAATCAATTGAAGCGGCTGGTAAAGACGCCCAAGTTGCATTTCCTGGATTCCGGTCTACTCGGCGCGCTGTTGGGGGCTACCGCGGAACGGATCGCGAAAGACCGTTCAAGCTTCGGACCGCTGTTGGAGACATTTGTTTTCTCTGAGGTGTTGAAACAGGCGTCGTGGTTCGGTGAGAGCTGCGCTTTGTACCACTACCGGGACAAAGATCAGGACGAGGTTGATCTGGTGATCGAAGAGGGGAATGGTGCATTGGTCGGTATCGAAGTCAAGGCGAGCGCTACCGTGAATGCGGGTGACTTCAAAGGGCTCCGAAAGTTGGCGGACGCTTGCGGCGATAACTTCAAGCTAGGAGTGGTTCTCTACGATGGCGGAAGACCGGTCCACTTCGGCGACCGTCTTGTGGCTGCGCCAATGTCTAGCTTGTGGGCGTGACTCGATTTTCGCGGTTTTCGGACAGCGAAGTGGATGCGGGTGTTGCAATACGTCATTACACGAGAACCTGAAAATGTGTAACAGATGTGCAAGCCATGCTCACTACAGCATTTTCTGAGTAAACTTAACTGTTTCAGTGGGATGGATTTTACACTCGTTGGTTATAAGCGGGTGTCAGGTCCGCTGCGTCTGCCTCAGAGTGCATCTGATGCGGTGAGCTAGCGCCAGCTAGCCGCATATTCTGTAGGTTTTTGTGCTGGTGCCGGGAGGGGGAGTCGAACCCCCAAGGACCGAAGTCCGGCGGATTTTGAGTCCGCTGCGTCTGCCAGTTCCGCCATCCCGGCTTGGAGTACCGGATTGAATTTACAGTCTAGTTTACGATGTTGGTTTTTGTCATCTAGACCATCTTCCTCCAGTTCCCAGGCGCCTGCGCGTATCTCGCACTTGTCCGGGGATTGCCGTCGGTGCGGCAAAACAAAGGCCGCCCGTTGGCGGCCTTCGCGTACTTATTTTTTGCGTTCTTCGGTCTTGCGTTTTTCGCGTGCTTGCGACTACTCGGGAACAATCACACCAAATGTTCCCGCCAGATTATTGGCTGGACCGGCGGTAAAGAAGAGTTGGTTCGTCCGTCCGTTGTTCGCCGTACCTCCGCCGAACTCAATTCCCCAGAGTTGATTGATAATGATGTCCTTGCCGTTCGCGTCTCTTATCGTACCTACAAAGTCGCCGCTCGCGAGATTAAAGGCGTTGATGGTGCCGTTGTTCGTGTTATTCGACACCAGCAGCGTGTTACTCAGCTTGCCGAAATTGTTGGGCGCCACGGCAAAGCCCCAGGGCTGGTTCAATGGCGCGCCCTGCGCGAGTTGCCGCACGAACGTCCCGTCTTCCTGGAAGATGTCGATATAACCACCCGGGGCTTCCGATACCAGGGCAAATGCCACATACACGAGTCCATTGATGTCCTGGATGCCGAAAGGCGCGTTACCCGGCGGCAGTGTAGGATCGGTGAAGGAATTGACCAGGTTGAAGTTCGTGTCGTACACATCGACTACGTTGTTCGCAAGGTCGGTGGCGTACAGAAGATTCCCCGAGGGCCGGTTGGTGACCGCCAGGGCAGTGAACATCGAGCCAACCGCCGAGTTATTGACCGCAATGATCGCATCGTTGGGATTAGACTGTGGCGCCCAGCCGCTGATGGTGCCATCCAAAGTCGCGAACAGGAAAACGGATGGCCATCCCTGCACCTGAAAGTCTTTCGATCCGTTGAAGACAATTCCAGTCGGCTGCCCCGGGCCTGCGCCAGTGGCGGATGGAATCAATACCTCCAAGCTCTTCTTTACTCCCTGGCCAGTGTAAAGTGTCGACCAACCTGAGCCTTGATCGCTGACCCAGAAGGGTCCGCCTGGGCCGTAAACGAGCCCCCAACCATTCACCTGCAGCGGGTCGATGTATCGTGCCGCTCCTACCTGATTCGAAACCAGGTTCTTCAGTTGATACTGCGCCTGGGCTGCGGTCGAAACGAGCATTCCCGCGAGCCCGAGGCAAATTGTCAAAGCAAATTTGTGACGCTGCATACAGAACCCTCCTAGGGTCATTCGAGGCCGAAGCAGTGAGCGAGTCGTTCGCGGAGTAGCACGACGAATTTCGCAGTAACTGCTGGCAGAGAAATGCTAGTTCGGCAGCGCCACACTGGTTGTCAACAGCTTGTCAACAGGTTGTCATCTGTTTGTACAATTCTCTAACCTGCGAGGGGGAACAAATCGGGCGGCCTCGCGGCCGCCCGGTTCCACAGTGTAACTTGTCGAGTTAGTTCGCCTGTGGCGGCTCCGCGACAAGCCCCGCAAAGATCGAGGCATTGCCGGTAACGGGATCCTTGAGGAAGAGACCCCGCGCGATCACCGGCACTGGCGTAGTGTCAGCGTCGAGTACCGCAAGGCCGCTAAGATTAAAGAACAGAGTGTCGTTGCCGGTATAAACAGCAACTGGCCCGTTGGCGGCATAGCCTATCAAGCCATTGTTCGAGAGCTCGAAGCTCCCGGCATTGCCACTGGTAACGGTGACACTTTGCGGCACGTACATTCCGTAAACTCCCTGACGGCGCAGCGAAATCAGCTGCGGCGTGAAGGTGGAGCTCACGTAGCTGCCGCCGATGAACATTCTCTGTCCGACCTCAATGGATGTGTTGTTGAACAGCGCGCCCGTGATCGGCCCATCGAAGAAGCAGATGTCATACGCGGTCACTGCGCTGATGTTGATGGTCTGGATGGTGTCCACGTCGCTGACGAGATCGGCGCCGGTTTCGCCCACCCACATTGTCACTGACTGCGCCTGGCCAGAAATGTTGTTCGTAATCTGCAGGACGCGGCCGGAGAGGAACGTCTGGGCGGTCGTGATGACTTCCACTCCGCTGGCCATCAGGCTGCCATCCGCCTGAAATGAGCCTTGGACTCCGACAATCGCGGGAGCGGCAAGGTCGTTGATGTTCCAGCCGCTGTTGAACTCCATGCTGTCGCTGACGTCAACTGTTAACTGGCGACCGTATGGCCCTTGTATAACAAATGAGTTACTAGAGGAATTTACTGAGACCAACCCACCTGTAAGATCCGTAATTTGGCCATCGGGATCGCTCGCCGTCGTGGCCTTGATATAAATGGCCGGATTCACGACGCCAGTAACTTGCCCGCTGCCATTAACAGCTAGCGACTGCCGGATGTCAAATTCCATTTTCAATCCGGCAAGACCATTGCTGCCCACTATCATCGGAGTGGGGAAATTGACTGTCAGGGCGTAAGGCGCTTGGGGCAACGTAGCGTTGATTGTACTCAACGCCGGCGGATTCTGGGTCATGTCCACATAAGCGATGACCGCGCCCGCCAGCACGAAAGTTGCGCTGCTGTAAGTATGGGCCGGAACGGCGTTGAACGCGAGCGGCGAGCGCAGGCCTACAAGGCGCGCGAAGTCCACCGTTGTCGGCGTCGAAACTACCTGTGGCGTATTGCTCTGGCCATTCAGGGTGATGGAATTGATGGTGACGTCAAACCCGACTACCGAGGGCAACGGCGCATCCTCACCGGTGACGAACACGTTGCCGTGCTGCGATTGCGCGGGCGGAGTGGAGCTTGACGCGGTAGAGCCGCAACCTGTGAGCACGAGGGTTGCAAGCAGGACGAGAGTGGTTAGTGCAAAGAATCGTTTCATTACACGCTCCAGATAAGGAATTCTTGCGGCAGCAAGCTTACTTGTCATGCAGATATTGAAACACGCATAACTGGGGAATGTCGCGTCACAAAATGCGATATTACTTCTGGAACGTCGATCGCCAGTACGTCGGGATTGCCTTGCGGTTGAGTAAGTTAGGGAGTAATGGGAGGAGTAATGGCCACTAGGATATGTCCCTTGGAATTGTAATGTCGGTCTCGGCAGGGGCAGATATTGCCGGGTCGTGGCACTGCTTACGATCAGCCTTCATTTCTGGATAGAAGCGTAGAAATAGTAGTCGGCGGAATAAGGGATCCTCGACTCCTTGCCATTGGCGGATACATTGCAGGCATTCGCCTCCGGGGGCAGGCCGCCGTCAGTGTGGATCCGCTGAATGGTGGTGACGCGGGCCAGGATACCTTCTCCCTTGTGGCTTGCGGCCGATAGCAGCAGCCACGGGATCGCGCCCGGCTGCGGTGCATCCTGCTTGGCAATCACCTTACCCGTCACTTCGCTTCCATCGACATGCTTCCATGTGGGTCCGGCGGAATGATCGATGATCTTCTTCCCGGTTGTGTCGGTTAACTGTGCTTCCGGCGCCTTCAGTACCCAAGCCGACTTTTGCTCCGTCTCGGCTTGACATACATAGATCTGCACTCCCGTGGCGTGCGCCGACAGAATCACATCCTCGCCCGCTGGCGCTTTCAAACTTTCCGGCACATCCGGTCGCGCTGCTCCGAACCCCGGTAGGAAAAACAGTACAGCGGCTAGCCCTGTTACCTGGATAAGTCTTCTCATCTTCGTACTCCTTCTTGGTCGCGATCTGACGTTACTATAAGACGTTACTCTAATATTCGGGACAAATTTGTGGAGCAATGTTTCTTAGAAGCCCGGCAGAACCGTAATTCCCTTTGATTCGACGCACTCATAAGCTCGACCGGCCGCGAGGCTCTTGTATTCTTCCGTTCTTCCGCTGGGCCATTGGATCACCAGACGATCGATCTTGTCCCGTTTTCCCAACCCGAAAGTTACGGGCAGCTCTGACTGCGACAGATAACTCGATCCGCCTTTGACGAGGCGTGACTGGCTCTCAATTCCGTTCGAGCTTCCGTGAAAGATCTTCACTGCAGCTCCGATGGCATCGCGATTGGATTTTGTCCCGACGAGGCGAACCCGAATGCTTCGGTTGCCCGCCGTCTGGTCGGTGCGGTAGAGATAAGCTGGGCCGTTGTTGGTGGTGACCAACAGATCGAGATCGCCGTCGCGATCGAAATCGCCATAGGCCAGCCCTCGTCCGACCTTGGGTTGATTGAAACCACCGCCAACTTCAGCGGCCACGTCGACAAAGGTTCCTTTCCCGCTGTTTAGAAAAAATTGTGGAGGTTGCGCGTAGCCGACGCCGCTCACATTGCGCACGGTGTCGTCGATGTGTCCATTCACGACTGCCAGGTCGAAAGCGCCATCGAGGTTGGCGTCGAGAAACACGCATCCGAACCCCAATTTATCTTTCGACGCCATCCCCACCCCGCTCTGCATCGCCACGTCGACGTAATTTCCACCGTCGGAGAGGCGATAGAGCCCCGTCATCTCGTTGTCGAAATTCGTGATCGCAACACCCGGGCTCCCTGAATTGTCGAAGTCAGCCACGTCGACACCCATTCCGGCGCGCGCCCTGCCCTCCGCGGAAAAGGCAATGCCGGCGTCCACGGCTACATCTTTAAACGTGCCGTTGTGCTGATTTCGATAAAGTTTATTGGGCTGCGTGTCATTGGTCACCAGCAAATCGGGCCAGCCATCGTGATCATAGTCGAGCATGGCAACGCCCAGAGACTTCGAGCTGCTGTCGAAAATTCCGCTCGTGGCGGTAACATCCTCAAAGGTTCCATCACCGCGATTGTGAAATAGCCAGCAGGTTTCTCCGCGGTAGGCTTCGGGCGTGCAATAAGACTTGTGCTTCCCGTCGAGGCTGCAGAATACATCGTGTTCTGGAGACCACTTGACGTAGTTACAGACAAAAAGATCGAGTAACCCGTCGCCATCGAAGTCGAACCATAAGGCAGATGTACTGAAAGCCTGGCGGCCGCCCAGTCCGCTCGACTTAGTTACATCGACGAACGTTCCTTTGCCGGTGTTCTTGAACAGGCGATTTTGCCCGACGCAAGTAATAAGGATGTCAGGATAGCCGTCGTTGTCATAATCTCCGACAGCAACTCCCATGCCGTACATCTCGGAGTCGAGCCCGGCGCTGTGAGTCACGTCGGAAAATGTACCGTTACGATTATTGCGATAGAGCTTCAGCGTACTTCGATCGCGTTTGTGTGCGGGCCAATCGACGCCGTTCACCAGAAGAATGTCCTGCCATCCGTCGCGATCGTAATCGAGAAATGCGCAACCGGCGCCAAGTGTCTCCGGCAGTAACTTCCCGCCGTAGGCGCCGCTATTGTGACGGAAACGGATACCAGCCTGGGCGGTTACGTCCACAAGCTGGAAACCGGGATCAGGCGATGAAGAAGCCGCGAACGCGTTCAGGAGCGAGCCTGATGCGGATGCCAGGCCAGCCATTCCCCAGAGAAATGTCCGGCGATTCACGGAAGAACTTCTCACGGAAGATCAACCAGCCCGTTGCGGATCGCGTAGACGACCAATTCAGCGGCCTTATGGATTCCTAAAGCATCCATCATGTTCGCGCGGTGGACGGCGATTGTGTTGGCGCTGAGGTCGAGAACGGTCGCAATCTCCTTGTTGGATTTTCCATCCACGATCATTTGCAGCACTTCGAGTTCGCGAGCGGTGAGTCCCGCGTGGCGCTTCCCTTTGAGAGCGGGTGGGCGCTTCAGTTGAGAATCGAGCACCGTTTCGCCGTTCGCCACGCGGCGGATGGCCGCACCCAACTCCAGGTCCACTGCATTTTTCAGGACATACCCGCGGGCGCCCGCGTCGAGCGCCTGCCTCACCAGAGTCTCCTCCGGATGCATGCTCAGCATGAGCACCAGAGCCTCGGGATGTTTTGCGAGAATCTTTCGCGTGGCTTCCAGTCCGTTCATGCCGGGCATGGCGCAATCCATCACAATCACCCGCGGAGAAAGCTCGTCCGCGAGTTTGATCGCTTCCGCGCCGTCGCCAGCCTCGCCGGCAACGGTAATGTCCGGTTCATCCTCCAGAATGCGGCGGAATCCCCGGCGCACCAGAGTATGGTCGTCAACCAGCAAAACTGAAATCTTATCCGGTGTGCGAGTCAAGCTTCTAATTTCTCCCTGGGAACTTTCAATCGAACCAGCGTTCCACTTCCATCCTGCGCGGGACGCAAGAATTCGACCATGCCGCCCATTAACTCCGCGCGTTCGCGCATCGCCACCAGGCCAATTCCCTGCCTGGCGGCTTGCGCTTCAAATCCCTTTCCGTGATCTTCCACTTCGACTTCCAAAGCCTGCGGCAGGAATCGCAAGCGCACCCAGGATTCGCCCGTCCCCGAATGCCGGGTCACATTATTCAGAGCTTCCTGCACCACGCGATACACATGAATGGCGGCGCTGCCGTCCACCGGAAAAGATTCCCCCGATTTTTCATAGAATACGCGAATCCCAGCCTGCCGTTCCACGACCGGCAAATACCAGTCGAGCGTGCTCTCCAGTCCGGTTTCCTCGAGCATCACTGGATGCAAAGCCTGCGATAGGCTGCGCACTTTGTCGAGCGCACTCTGCATAATCTCGCATACTTCGCGCAGTTCGGCGCGCAGCTGCGATCCCTCGGGAGCGTGCTTCCCCGCGCGCGTCAGCATGGCGCCCACCGCCGTCAGGATCTGTCCGAACTCATCGTGCAGTTCGCGCGAGATGTGGCGCAGAGTGGATTCCTGAGTTGTGATGAGCTTCTGGGCGAGCTCGCTGCGCTGTTCGGATAGCGCCGCAAGCTGCGCGAACAATCGCCGATTCGAGCGGATGAGGTAAAGGCTGGTAAAAAGAATGGCAATCAAAGTCGCCGTCAAAAACAGATACGCCTGCCGCTGAACGCCGTCATAAATCTGCCTGATGCGCAGCGCAGCTTGTTCTTCGCTCTCATTATTCTGCACCAGCAGGCGGGATACGGCCGTGCTCAAGGCTTCCTGCCGGGCTCGCAGCGAGATTCGGATTTGCGTCCTCGCTTCGGTTTGGTTGGGATCGCGCGCCAATGCAAAGGTCCGGTCCACCGCATCCCAGAACTGTGCGACCGAATTCTCAAGGTAGCGCTCCTGTTCGGGCGTGCGACTCACCGCCGCAACCTGCTGCTCGCGGCGCAGCGCGTCGTCCAGATCGGTGCGAACGCGTGTGAACTGCGCCGACCATGCCGTCAGCGGATAGGGCTCGTCGTTATCCAGCATGTCGCGCATCGCCAGCGCCAGCGAATTCAAATCGTTCTGGATGCGAAGCAGCTGCAAAGAATCTTTCCGGTTGCGGTCCACCAGGTTGTTCTGCAGTTCGCGCAGGCCGGAGATCTGCCACGTAATGTATCCCGAGTATGCGACCACAGCCGCCAGGGTGATGATCAGTCCCAAAAATAATCCCGAAGTTGGAGACCGCTGGGGCGCAGGCAAACCGAACGCAGGCTGGCGTGACACGTCCCGAGAATACAACGCGAGCGGCTTAATTGACCAACCTCGCCAGGGCCGCGCCCAACTCCTCGGACTTAAAGCCGAATGGGCCCGGCTTGGACTTATACGCAACGTGGCCCTTGGCGTCGATCAGGTAAAGACGATCGGGCCAGCCGGTGTAGGCTCGCTCGGTCGAGTTGCCGAATTCATCGAGCACCGCGGGAATCTGGATGCCAAGCTTTCGCACACACGCACCCGCCACCAGCGCGCGCTCCTCATCGTCTTTCGGGCTGGCGAAAACAACTTCGTCTTTGATATTGCTCTGCATCTGCCAGACGTCGCTGGGATGCGCTTCCGTGATGTACACCACCAGGAACGCTACTTTGTTTCCGTATTGCTCGTAGAGCTTGTTCAGAGCGGGAACCTCCCGCCGGAACGGCGGTCAAGTGTAACTGCCAAAGATCAGAACCGCCGGGCGCCCTTGCGCGGTCAACGCCGACAGTTGCACCGACGCGCTCTTGTCGAGCTTCAGCAGAGAAAAGTCGGGCGCAGGATCGCCAACCTGCAGATGACCAGCGCGAGCGCGCGTCCACAAAGTCTCAAAAGGAAGGACGAGAAATGCGAACGGACCGGGTATTCGCGCCATGCCTCGCGCAAATGTTTCCGGCGGCCGGCGCATAATGTCGTACAGCACGCCGCAGGCAAGCACCCACACCAGAGCGATCACGCCGACGACTCGGAACGCTCGCTTCAAAAATCTTCTATTCGCAAGTGTTCTGCGCGCAAAGGCCATCCGGATATTCAGCCGCTTCTTCAAAAACTTTTCTTGAACAGGCACACGAAACCTTTGCGCGCACAAATACATTCCTGCGTGCCGCGATTATAGGGAGACAAGCTGACGGGTCAATAATGCGAAAGCAGTATGGTCGTCGTACTGGCAGAGCAACAACCTCGGCTCCGAGACTATCTATTTCATGGGCGGCACGTACGGAAGATAGCGGGCGAACACCCAGCACAGAAAGAACACGACCGGTACGTGAACGATCAACTGCAGCACTCCATATCCCACAATATCCCGGGCCTTCAATTTCAGTATGCCGACCAGCGGCAGCATCCAGAAAGGATTGATGAGATTGGGCAGCGCTTCCGACGCGTTGTAAATCTGCACCACCCAGCCCAGATGCACATGTTGCAGATTCGCGGCTTGCAGGACAAACGGCGCTTCGACCACCCACTTGCTGCCGCCCGAGGGAATGAAAATGCCGAGCACCGCCGAATAGGCCGCCACCAGCAAGGGATATGTGTTGTGGGTGCTGACGGAGGCGAAAAGCTTTGTCAGCGCATCTGCGATCCCCGTGCCTACAATCATTCCGAAGATCACCGCATAAAACGGGAACTGGATGAGCACGCCGCCAGTGGCCGGAATACTCTCCGTCACGGCAAGCATAAAGCCCTTCGGGCACCAGTGCAGCAGAAGCCCGGCCGTGATGAACATGATGTTATAAGTGTCGAGGTTCAGCGCTGCCAGCGCGCCTTGCGGCGAGGTGCGGAATACATCGACGAGATACCAGCACAATAACGCCGCCACCAGAATCGTCAGCAGCGGACTGTATTCCAGCCACTCGCCGGGCTTGCTGCGCTCGTCCAAATGCAGGCTGGAGCGAGCCGGCTCATATTGGATGCCGTACGATGCGGCGGTGCGCGCGTTCTCCGGCGACGGCGTGGACAAGTAGGCGATCAGCAC